>SWCA01007914.1_pt1 | contig 360225 bp, 350 predicted proteins | sample 4692961 | NCBI WGS metagenome assembly SWCA01 (sample SAMN10267275, study PRJNA491770) | bioreactor metagenome | isolation source: DHS bioreactor inoculated with | place: Japan: off Shimokita Peninsula | reverse complement strand
CTTCAGAAGGAATAACTGGTTCTAAAGCTCTTTCAGCTAAAGCACCATGTCCTATTTCTCTTCTACCAGGACCTCTTAAGAATCTAGTTTCTCCAACACTATAGGGTGGGAAATTATAATGGTGCATATACCTTTTATATTCTTCTAAACCTAAACCATCTAATATCTGTGCATCACCTAAAGCTCCAAGGGTAGCTACAGTTAAAACTTGTGTTTGACCTCTTTTAAAAAGTCCTGACCCATGAGTTCTAGGTAAAATTCCTACTTCTGAAGAAATTTGTCTGATTTCATCCGGCTTTCTATTATCAGGTCTAATTTTATCAACTACAATCATTTGTCTTACAATTTCTTTAATGATTCCATCAATCGATCCTTTAATATCCTTTTCATTATCAGGATATTTTTCTAAGAAAGTGTTATAAATATCTTCCTTAACGGTTTCAATATTTTCATTTCTTTGAAGCTTGTCCTCGGTATTTATAGCTTTCTTCATTTGAGAGTATGCATATTCTCTAATTGCATTATCAATGTTTTTATCTATCTGGAATAATATAACTTCTTGTTTTTCCTTACCAATTTCATTAACGATCTCTTCAATAAAAGAAACGACTTTTTTTATTTCTTCATGAGCGAATAAGATAGCTTCTAACATAACAGCTTCAGATATAATATCGGCACCAGCTTCAACCATCATAATTGCATCCTTAGTGCCTGAAACTACTAAATGCATTTTCGATTTGTTTCGTTGTTCTGCTGTTGGATTTGTAATAAACTCATCATCAATAAGCCCAACTATTACAGAACCCGTTGGTCCATGAAAGGGAATATCAGATATAGAAAGAGCAATAGATGAACCTATCATTGCAACTATATCTGGTGTGCAATCCTGATCAACAGATAATACTGTGGCTATAACCTGTACATCATTTCTATATCCCTTAGGGAAAAGTGGCCTTATTGGTCTATCAATTAGTCTAGATGTTAGCACAGCCTTTTCAGTTGGTTTCCCTTCTCTTTTAATGAAGCCGCCAGGTATTTTTCCCACTGAATATTGTCTTTCTTCAAAATCAACACTTAGTGGAAAAAAGTCAATACCTTCTCTAGGTTTATCAGAAGTAGTTGCAGTAACTAAAACACATGTGTCACCATATTTAATTAAAGCGGCACCATTTGCCTGTTCAGCAACTTTTCCAATTTCAACTTCAAAGGGTCTACCGCCCAATTCTGTTTTATATGTATTCACCATTATTTACCTCCTTATAAAGTATTATTTACTAAATATATATTTTCATAATAGAATTCTATATGTATAGTAGTATTTCCTACTATTGACAAAAAAAAATACTATATTTATTTTACAGTTTAGACAAGCTTTAAATATGTTTAGAATAGCTTAAATATATATCCCTTATAATATGTAGTTTAAATAAGTTTAATAAATAATTATATTTTTATATATTATACGTAAATCGTCACTTATAACCATAAAATAATAGAGCGGGAATCCCCGCTCAAAATTATTTTCTTAGACCTAGTTTACTAATTAAAGTTCTATATCTTTCAATATCTTTAGCCTTTAGATAATTCAAAAGATTTCTTCTTTTACCAACCATTTTCAAAAGTCCTCTTCTTGAATGATGGTCTTTTTTGTGAATCTTTAGATGTTCATTTAATTCATTAATTCTGTGAGTAAGTAATGAGATTTGCACCTCAGGTGACCCAGTATCAGAATCATGAACTTTGTAATCCTCAATTATTTGTTCCTTAGCTTCTTTTGAAATACTCATGTATTCACCTCCCTATAATAATCCCCATAAGCTTAGAATAACGCCGGTGAACGATAAACCAAGCAAATGGTTCCTATGCTATGTAATTTTAACATACTATTAAATTATTGTAAACAATAATTTAATAGTATGTATTAAAGTATATTTTAGCGTTTATTATATCACTTTTTACTTGTTCTTTAAGCTTTTCAATATTTTCAAAATATTTCTCATCTCTTATTCGTTTATGGAACTCAATCTCTATATTTTTATCATATAACATTTCATTGAAATTAAATATATGAGTTTCAATGTTGTAATTCTTTTGTTCGAAAGTTGGATTATAGCCTATATTAGTAACACTTTTATATTTAGCACCATTAATTAAAGTTTCAGTTATATATATGCCGTTTTTGGGCAAACATATTTCAAAGTCTACATAAATATTTGCCGTCGGGAAACCAAGTTTCTTTCCTAACTGTTTCCCTTTGATAACTTTTCCAGCTATGGAATATTTTCGCCCTAAGAATTCATTAGCTTTAATTATATTACCGTCTTGTATGAATTTTCTTACTAGAGTGCTACTTACAATTTCATTATCAAGCTTAAGAGGCTCAATAATATTTAAATCAAAGTTATATTTGAGAGATAATTCCTTAAGTAATTTAGTGTCACCCTTAGCATTTTCTCCAAACCTACAATCAAATCCAACCACTATGTTTTTCATTTTAAGCTTATTGAGTAATATATCATCAACAAAGGATTTTGCATCAATATTTTTATGAAAATGATCAAAATCAACCATAACGAGATAATCTATCCCTATTTGTCTTAAGAGCTTAATCTTTTTATTATTATTTATTATCTTTTTAGGTGTATTAGCTGTTGTAACTTCTCTAGGATGATTCTTAAAAGTATATACAACACTTTTATAATTCATTAGTTTACATTCATGAATTAAAGTACCTAAAATTTTATTATGGCCTCTGTGTAAACCATCAAAAGTGCCAAGAGAAATTCCAGACTCTTCTTGTAGAAGTATTTCGTCCAAAGAATTAATTATTTCCATATTACTTCTCCTTACTAAGAGAATAATTTATTAATTTTAATTATGGGCTTATTATCTTCTATTAAATATTTTCCCAATGCAATAAATTCATTATTGATGTAAACCCTTATTAAGTCATTATCTTCTATAGTTTCACCTAAGGTGAAAAAATCTTTCTTGATAAAAGCCCCATTAAGAACATATTTTAGAGCTGATGGTTTTACATCAGCCCGAGGAAATAAATTCAATGGGTAATCAATGCTATGCAAGTACTCTGATTCTATTTTACTAATATCAGTAGATAGTAATTTTTCAACTGTTATAGAATCATCTAATGTAAACAAACCACTTTTTAATCTTGCTAAAAATGACATATGACCACCACACCCTAAGGAGTTTCCAATATCGTGACATAATGTTCTGATATAAGTACCTTTTGAACACTCAACATCAAATAGGATTTTACCATCATAAATATTTATAATATCAATACTATAGATATTTATTTTTCTAGGTTTTCGTTCAATTATTATTCCTTCTCGAGCCAATTCATACAATTTTTTCCCTTTGTGTTTTAGAGCAGAATACATTGGGGGGATTTGTTCTATTGGTCCTGTAAAGTTTTTAAAGGTATGCATTATTAAATCTTTACTAACATCTACAGAATTATATGATAAAACTTGCCCCCATTTATCTTGGGTGTCAGTAGATTGACCTAAAGTTAATTCTGCTCTATATATTTTTTTGTCATTTTCCATATATTTTATAACTTTAGTTGCTCTACCTATACATATTGGCAAAACTCCAACGGCCATTGGATCAAGGGTCCCAGTGTGACCAACTTTTTTTATTTGGAATCTTCTTCTAACAAAAGAAACTATATCATGAGATGTAGTATTAGGGGGCTTTAGAATATTAATTATTCCTTTCATTTGTTCACCTTAATTCTTTTTTGAATTCATCTATTATTTGTTGCTTTGCATTATTTAAATTATTATTGATGGTACATCCAGAAGCGTTTTTATGACCTCCACCACCAAATTTTTGGGCAATTGAACTAACATCGGTATCATATTTTGATCTAAAACCAACTTTAATTTCAGTTGAAGATAATTCTTTTAATAGCACTGTAGCCTTAATGTTTTCTATATCTCTACCATATTCAATAATTCCATCTGCATCATTAATTGATAGATTATTATTGTTAAACATATCTTGAGTTATATACATAATAGATAGTTGATTAGCGCAGTGAAATTCTAAAGTATTAAGAGTATCTGATAATAATTTTACTTTGCTCATTGATCTATTTTGGTACAACTCAGTATTTATTTTCTCAATACTAATACCCTTTTTTAAAAGTTCAGCAACTATTTTATGCGACTTAGAACTAGTGTTACTGTACTTGAAGTTTCCAGTATCTGTAGATATAGCAACATATAAATTTGTTGCTATTATCTCATCTATATCTACATTGAATTGTTTAATAATGTCATATATGACTTCTCCTGTTGCAGCAGCATCCTTATGAACTATATTATATTTACCATAATAGTTATTTGTTATATGATGATCGATATTAACGATATTGTCTGTTGAGTTTAATATATGACGTCTATCTTCTAACCTATCAATATCACTTGAATCAATAGTTATAATAATATCAGGCTTTGTATTTAAATTATTAAAATCAGTAGTATTAATTATTTCGTTTGCTCCAAGAAATCTTAAATTACCGGGCATTTCGTCATTTGAAATAATATATACTTCACTACTACCTAATACTTGTAAAGCTTTTTTTAATGCTATTGATGAGCCAATAGCATCTCCATCGGGATTAATATGAGGCATTATAACAACCATTTTTTCATGAGTAAACAGATTTAATATATTTACATCAATCATTGTTCGGATCCTCTTCGTCACTGACATCTATATTTTTATTAACTTTATCTATCAGCTTACTCATATAAATTCCCTGCTTAATTGACTCATCCAATTTAAAAATTGGTTCAGGTATATACCTTAAATTTAACTTTTTTCCAAGTTCCTTTCTAATAAATCCCTTTGCTTTATTAAGGGCTTCGTTAGTTTCAATCATTTTTTGCTTATCATCAAAAACACTAATAAAAATATTTGTATATCGAAGGTCGTTTGTAGTTTCTACCTTTGTTATACTAGTTAGTTTTGAAACTCTAGGATCTTTAAGCTCGTTCATAATAATATTACTAACTATTTTTCGGATCTCTTCAGAAATCCTGTTTGTTCTAGAATAACGCATCTAGAATCACCGTCCTCAATTAGAGAATTAATTTATACTCTTTTAATTTCTTCAATTATGAAGGCTTCTATAATATCTCCTTCTTTAACATCATTATAGTTTTCTAAACCTATACCACATTCATATCCTGAAGCAACTTCTTTAACATCATCTTTAAATCTTTTCAAGGATGAGATATTGCCTTCATATATAACTATACCATCTCTTACTAATCTTACACTTGAGTTTCTTGTAACTTTACCCTCTATGACATAGGCACCTGCAATTGTTCCAGCATTAGGAACTTTGAAAGTTGCCCTTACTTCAACTTTACCCAAAACAACTTCTTTATATTCAGGGTCAAGCATTCCTTTCATGGCTGCTTCAATATCTTCAATGGCTTCATAAATTATTCTATAGGTTTTTAATTCAATATCTTCTCTTTCAGCCAAATTAGTTACGCTTGATGATGGTCTTACATTAAAACCGATTATTATTGCATTAGATGCGGAGGCAAGTAATATATCTGATTCAGTTATTGTTCCAACTGCAGCATGTATTATCCTAACTTTAACCTCTTCATTACTAAGTTTTATTAAGGACTGCTTTATTGCTTCTACTGAACCTTGAGCATCGGCCTTAACGATGATATTTAATTCTTTTACTTGACCTTCTTGAATGTGTTCAAAGAGGTTCTCTAGGGTTACCTTTTGTTTTGCTTTTAGGTTTCGCTCTCTGTTATTTTCTTGTCTTTTCCCAGCTACCTGTCTAGCTCTTTTATCTTCAGAAACAGCAATAAATTTATCACCAGCTTCAGGAACATCAGATAATCCTAGAATTTCAACGGCTGTTGACGGACCTGCACTTTTAATTCTCTGACCCTTATCGTTAAGCATAGCCCTAACTCTACCATAGGTTGCTCCAGCAACAATAGAGTCTCCAACATTTAATGTACCATTTTGAATAATTACAGTTGCTACAGGACCTCTTCCCTTATCTAATTCCGATTCGATAATTGTACCAATTGCATTTCGGTTAGGATTTGCTTTTAATTCTTGCATCTCAGCAACAAGGATAATCATTTCCAATAATTGATCTATACCTTCACCGTTAATAGCAGAAACATTTACAGAAACTACATCTCCACCCCATTCTTCTATTAATACTCCTTGTTCAGATAACTCTTGCTTTACTCTATCAGGATTAGCATTAGGTTTATCTATTTTATTGACGGCAACAATAAGAGGAACCTCTGCTGCCTTAGCATGGTTTATTGCTTCAATAGTTTGAGGCATAACTCCATCATCGGCTGCAACAACTAATATTGCTATATCTGTTATTTTCGCTCCCCTAGCTCTAAGGGATGTAAAGGCTTCATGGCCGGGCGTATCTAACAAAACAATTTTTTCATTGTTTATCTCTACTTCAGAAGCGCCTATGTGTTGAGTAATTCCACCGGCTTCTCCAGCTGTAACTTTAGTTTCCCTAATTGCATCTAAAAGAGAAGTTTTACCATGGTCTACATGTCCCATTACGGTAACAACAGGAGCTCTTTTTCTTAAGTCCTTTGGATCATCGGGACCTTCTTCGTCAATTAAAAGCAAATCATCACTTTCATCTTCTGCATCTTCAACGATATCTTTTTCAGTAGTGAATCCATATTCAGAAGCTATGACTTCGGCAGTATCATATTCGATTTCTTGATTAACAGCTGCCATAATTCCTAATGACATTAATTTCATTATAATATCATTTGGGTTTTGGTTGAGCTGATCTGCCAGATCTTTAACTACAATCTTCTCGGGAATTAATAGTGTGTTTTCTGTATTAAAATCCTCTTCAATTTCTTCTATAATATTATCCTTGATTTCTATTTCTTCACCTTCTTTAGTTATATTTTTTTCAGGAGACCCTGGTTTTTTACTATTTTTCTTTTCTTTTTTACTTTCAGCTTTATAATATTCGATAACTATATTCGCATCGTCATTTTCAATAGTACTCATGTGATTAGAAACCTCTATTCCAAATTCATCAAGCTTATTTATTAATTCTTTACTTGTAGTACCCATTTTTTTTGCTAATTGATAAATTCTTATTCTTGACACATACTTCACCCCCGAGTATTTAACGCCTAGTTACTTTCTTATTTATTGATTATTTAATAATTCTAGAATTTTCTTTGAAAAATTATGATCCTTTATACCTAAAACAGTCCTATTATATTTTCCAATGGACCTAGACAATTCATCCCGTGTACTATATATAATAAATGGAATACCCTTAGCTTTACATAAATTGCCAAATTTTTTTATTGTATTTTCAGAGGCATCTTCTGCTACAATCATTAGTTTTATCTTTTGCTTTTGAATATATATTTCACAGGTATTTTCTCCACTAAAAATGTTATTTGATTTTTGTGCAAAACCAAGTAGTGATAAAATACTATCCTTCACTTGACTCTAACTCCTTATAAAGCTTATTATAGACTTCTTCATTAACCTGTTGTTTAAAGGATTTGTTTAATAATTTTTTCTTTTCAGCTTTTTTGAGACATTCAATATCTGCACAAATATAAGCTCCTCTTCCATGAGCTTTACCAGTAAAATCAATACTAATCTCATCATCATTGCTTTTTACAACTCTTATCAATTCTTGTTTTGGCTTTTGCTCATTACAACCTATACATTTCCGTAGAGGAATCTTTTTCTTTTTCATAATCCATACCCCACTTTATTTAGGAAATATATTAACTAAATTTCATTTAAGTTATGATACTGACTCTCACTCTTTATATCAATTTTCCAACCCGTTAATTTTGCAGCAAGTCTTGCATTTTGACCTTCTTTACCAATAGCAAGAGATAATTGATAATCTGGCACCACTACTAAGGCAGATTTTCCATCTTCATCAACAACTACCTTTTCAACCTTTGAAGGGCTTAATGAATTTGATATATATACCTCAGGATTTTCACTCCACTTTATAATATCTATTTTTTCACCTTTTAGTTCATCTACAATATTTTGAACTCTTGTTCCTCTTTGTCCTACACATGCACCAACTGGATCTACATTGATTATAGTTGAATTCACTGAAATCTTAGTCCTTGAACCTGCTTCACGGGAGATAGACATGATTTCGACTATCCCATCATGTATTTCTGGAACTTCCAATTCAAATAGTCTTTTTACTAATCCAGGATGAGTTCTAGATACTAGGATTTGGGGCCCCTTTGTTGTTTTTTTAACTTCAATTATGTAGGTTTTTAATCTACTTCCTTGTGTATATACTTCTCCTTTAATTTGCTCATTAGGACCTAATACCGCTTCAGCCTTTCCAAGATTAATATATACTATTCCCTTGCTTATTCTTTGTATAGTTCCAGTTACTATTTCAGTCTCCCTATTAACAAATTCTTCATAAATAACCGATCTTTCAGCTTCTCTTATCCTTTGAACTACCACTTGTTTAGCAGTCTGAGCAGAAATCCTACCAAAATTCTTTGGAGTTACTTCTTTTTCTATAATGTCATCAATTTCATAGTTTGGATCGATTGTTTTTGCATCATCAAGACTAATTTCAAACAAGTCATTGTCAACTTCTTGAACTACTTGTTTACGAGAATAGACATGAACCTCTCCATTTTCCCTATCAATCGTTATTTTTACATTTTGAGAAGATCCAAAATTCTTTTTATATGCAGTAATGAGTGCCGCCTCAATAGCGTCAATTAGTGTTTCCTTAGGTATATTCTTTTCTTTTTCTAATTGTTCTAAAGCTTCTATTAATTCACTATTCACCCTTCTTATACCTCCTATTAAAACTTATATAAAAGTTTTACTAAAGCAATCTTATCCCTCGGTATTGAAATGTTACCTTTGTGTTCTGTATTTATAACTAACGTATTATCTACTAACCCCACAAGATTACCTTCAACAATTTTTTGACCGTCTACTGGATGATAAAGTCGTGCTTCTACTAATTCGTTTTTAAACTTTTCAAAGTCTTTATCTGTCTTAAGTGGTCTTTCTATGCCTGGAGAAGATACTTCAAGGAAATAGCTCTCCTTTATAGGATCTAAATCGTCTAGTTTTTTATTTAAGAATTCACTTACTTCTTGACAATCATCTAATGATAAGCCTTCATTTTTATCTAAATAAACCCTAAGATATCTGTGTTGCCCTTCCTTTATAAATTCAACGTCTACTAATTCTAAACTCTTTGAGTTTAAAATTGGGACTAAAAGCTCTTCTACTAAGTCCACAACTCTCTTTTTCACCAATGACATCCTCCTCATTTAAATATTGCTTTAATCATATTTTTCCATAATAAAATAAGCTATATACACTTAAAGATAAAATAATATAATAACAAAGAGTGGGAACACCCCACTCTTTAAGTATTCATTATTTATATTACATGTTACATGGAAATTATAACATAAAGTGTAAATCCATGCAACTTTAAAAGAGTGATAGTTGATTTTGCTCCGGAAGACCTTCTAAACATCCATGGACCATCAAAGTCTCTATTACTGTTTTAGATATTTTTGCCCTAATCCTTATGTCCTCAATGGATAAAAATTTACCTTTGCTTCTTTCATTTACAATATTCATTGCAGCATTAGCACCTACACCTTGTAATGATCTCAGTGGTGGCAAAATAGAATTATCCTTTATAATAAATTTATCACAGTCAGAATTATACAAATCTACTTTTAAGAAGTTTATACCACGGGAATATGCTTCATAAACTACTTCCAAAACTGTAACTAGATCCTTTTCTTTTTGTTTAAGATTATTTATTGAATTACTTAATTCATTTATTTTTTCAACTACATGGTTTTTGCCTTTACAAATCAAATCCGCATCAAAGTCATCAACTTTAGTAGAAAAAAACGTGACGTAAAATGATAGAGGATGATGAACTTTAAAATATGCAATTCTAAAAGACATCATTACATATGCAACGGCATGGGCCTTTGGAAACATGTATTTGATCTTTTTACATGATTCAATATACCAAGTAGGAACATCATTACTTTTCATTAAATCCTCTTGATCTTTTGTTAAGCCTTTTCCTTTTCTTACATTTTCCATTATCATAAAAGCTTCTTTGTTTGGAAGATTCTTATGGATTAAATAGTTCATAATATCATCTCTAGTTGAGATAACATATTTAAGCTCTGTTATACCCTGTCTAACTAAATCTTGAGCATTATTTAACCACACATCAGTGCCATGTGATAATCCACTAATTCTTACTAATTCAGCGAAGGTTGTTGGTTGGGTGTCAACTAACATTTGTCTAACAAATTTAGTTCCGAATTCTGGTATACCAACAGAGCCTACTTCTATATTGAAGCTATCATCTATTAATTTAAGAGGCTCTGTCGAGGTGAAGATCTTTAACGTTTCCTCATCATCCAATGGAATACTCTGAGGATCAATTCCCGTTAAATCCTCAAGCATCTTTATAATTGTAGGAACATCATGACCTAAAATATCTAGCTTAAGAAGTCTTCCACTGATAGCATGATAATCGAAATGAGTAGTTATTACACCAGAGGATTTATCATTTGCTGGATATTGTACAGGAGTAAAGTCATGTATGTCTTTGTAATCTGGAACTACCATTATTCCACCAGGATGCTGCCCAGTTGTCCTTTTTACACCGGTACAAGATGATGAAAGTCTTGAAAGTTCTTTACTATTTACTATTTCTTCTTTTCCATCAAAATATTTTCTTGCAAAACCAAAGGCTGTTTTATCAGCAATAGTTCCAATGGTACCGGCTCTATAGACATACCCCTTACCAAATAATTTTTCTGTATATTGATGAGCGTTAGCTTGGTATTCACCAGCAAAATTTAGATCTATATCAGGTTCTTTATCTCCCTCAAAGCCAAGGAATACCTCAAATGGTATATCATGACCATCTTTTTTATACTGCATGCCACATTTGGGACAAGTCTTATCATGTAAATCAGCTCCACTTCCTATGGAACCATCTAAAATAAATTCAGAGTTTTTACATTTAGGACAAACATAGTGTGGAGGAAGTGGATTGACTTCAGTAATATCACTCATGGTAGCAACAAATGAAGACCCAACCGAACCCCTTGATCCAACTAAATATCCATCATCTAGCGACTTTGCAACTAGTTTATGGGCAATTATATACATTACAGCATATCCATTGCTAATGATTGAATTCAGCTCTCTATCAAGTCTATCTTTTACTAGTTTAGGAATAGAATCACCATAAATATTTTTTGCCTTTTCATAACACATATTTTTCAAATCTTCATCGGCACCTTCAATTATAGGTGGAAATGTATCTTCTGGTATAGGTATAACATTTTCTACTAAATCTGCAATTTTATTTGGGTTTTTTATAACAATTTCTTGAGAATCTTCAGCAGGTAGATAATTAAAATCATCTAGCATTTCATCGGTAGTTTTAAAATATATTGGAGGCTGATTATCTGCATCTGAGTATCCTTGCCCTGCCATAAGTATTCTTCTGAGAATTTCTTCATGGGAATCTAGAAAGTGCACATCCCCTGTAGCAACGACAAGCTTACCGTATTTTTTACCAAGCTCTACAATTTTTTTGTTTATATGTTTAAGTTCTTCATAATCCTTTAAGATTCCTTTGGCTAGCATAAAACTGTTATTCTCTAAGGGTTGGACCTCTAGAAAATCATAAAATTGTACTATCGATTCAATTTCTTTGTCACTTTTATTATTAAGTATAGCTTTAAACAGTTCTCCAGCTTCACATGCAGTACCTATTATTAAGCCTTCACGCATTGAAGAAAGTAGGCTTTTTGTTATTCTTGGCTTTTTATAAAAGGTGTCTAAATGAGAACTAGTAACTATTTTATAAAGGTTTTTTAGACCGACAGCGTCTTTCACTAATATATTTACATGATAAGTATTAAGCTTTTTATAATCATAACTGTTTTTAGATAGGTTGTTAATTTTGTCAAGAGTATTAATATCTTTAGATTTGAGTATAGAAATCAAATTTAAAAATATTTCTGCAGTAGCCCTTGCATCATCAACGGCTCTGTGATGGTTTTGAAGTTCGATTTTAAAGTGTTTAGTTAGCGCCTTTAAGTTATGTCTTTTTAGTTTAGATACTAATAACCTACTTAAATCAAGTGTATCAACAACAGTATTGTTAAAAGAATAGTTATATAATCTACACGATTCTTTAATAAAACCTATGTCAAAATCTGCATTGTGGGCTACAACAGTACTATTGCCCACAAACTTTAGAAACTCTGGTAATATTTCACTAATTTTAGGCTTATCATTTACCATACTTTGAGTTATCCCTGTGAGCTCAGTTATTTTGACTGGTATAATCATATCTGGGTTAACTAAGGCTGAATATGAGTCAATTATCTTACCATTTTCAATTTTAATTGCACCTATTTCAGTTATTTTATCATTTCTAGGTGAAAGACCTGTTGTCTCAATATCAAATATTACAAAGGATTGATCTAAGGATTTGTTATTAGGATTATCTATAATTGGAGCTTTATCCGCAATAAGATATCCTTCCATTCCATATATTACTTTAATATTATACTTTTTGCTTGCACTATAGGCCTCAGGATAAGCTTGTACAACGCCATGGTCAGTTATTGCTATGGCTTTATGTCCCCACTCCGCAGCTCTTTTAATTATATCAGTAGGAGAGCATATACCATCCATTGAACTCATTTTTGTATGAGCATGGAGTTCAACACGTTTTTCTTCGCAAGTGTCAACTTTCATCTCTTGGACTGCATTGTTGATATCTTTGGCCATAACAACTAATTCTTTGTCAAAGGTATCGTATCTTAAATATCCCCTAACTTTATAAAAGTTACTAGTTGAAAGACTATTGTCTACATCTTCCCATTTATCTTTTTCACAAAAAACTTTAACCCCTATTGATGAGGTGTAATCTGTAAATGATAAAATAAATAGAACTTTACCGTTTTTTAGAATTCTCTTATCCTTTTCAAATAGTTCTCCTTTAATACAAACATTAGTCTCTTCTTCATTGATACTTGATATTTTAATTGGTATTTCATCTATAGATTTTCCATATATAACTTTATTATTATTTATAGTTGTTTTATTATTTGATTTTTTACTTTCGTTAATTTCTTTTCTTGTGGTTATTTTACTAACAATTTTATTTAGCTCTTTGTCCATTTGCTGAATATAATTATTTCTATTGATATCTAGTTTAGACTTATTAAGAACAAATTTAATTTTAATTTTAACTTTTAATAGATTGTAAAACTTAGATTCTATTATTTTATTAAAGCTTAATTCTGTTAACTTCTCAAGGCCTAAAGGATCAGTTAATTCAATTATTAAGGTATTCTTATCTTTAATATATTTAGGGTTTGAGTTTTTAAGCCATCCTGCAAGGGTAGGTTTTTCATTTTGAGTTTCATATATAATGTTATCCCATAATTCAGGTATTAAATTTGCAATATTACATTGATTAGATTTATTTTCAAAATTAATATTGATATTAATTGTATTTACAAATGGAAGACTATTAAGTATTTGTAATTTTAGTTTGTCAATATTTTTTTTAAATATTATATTATTTGAGCTAATTTTCAGATCGATTTGCTTCAAATTTTGATAATATGTAATTGAGTTAATATAAGTTATATGAGATTGTTCTTTAGATGTAATATTAAATTCCTTTAAAGAACTAGCCATTGAATTACCTCCAAAAAAACACAAATTATGACATTAAGCCTGGTTGAAACTATTAATTTCATTAGTCAAAACTTCTATTATATCCTTTTCATCTATTTTTTTAATTATTTCACCCTTTTTAAAAAGAATAAATGATTCCTTCCCACCTGCTATACCAATATCAGCTTCACGAGCCTCACCAGGCCCATTAACTGCACACCCCATAACTGCTACAGTAATAGTTTTTTTTATGTGTTTTATATTTTTTTCTAATTTGTTTGCAAGTTCTATTAAATTAACCTGACATCTTCCACAGGTAGGACAGGATATAATTTTAACATTAAATTGTCTAATATCAAGGGACTGTAGTATTTCTTTTCCAACTTTCACTTCTTCTATAGGATTATCAGTTAAGGATATTCTAATAGTATCACCAAGACCATTTAATAAAAGAGATCCAACTCCCACAGAAGATTTAATAGTACCTTTCCACAGGGTGCCGGATTCTGTAATGCCAATATGGAAGGGATAGTCAACCCTTTGTGCTAAAAGATTGTATGAATCATACGTAAGTTTTACATTTGATGCTTTTAAAGAGATAATAATTTTATTATACTGTAGATTCTCTAATAATCTAATATGTTTAAGCGCACTTTCAACAAGGGCTTCAGCAGTAACTTCTCCATATTTGTACAAAATACTTTTCTCAAGAGAACCACCATTTACACCTATTCTAATGGGAATATCATATTCCTTTGCTTTATTAACTACCATTTTCACTCTATCTATATCCCCTATATTACCTGGATTTATTCTCAGTTTATCAATATTGTTTTCAATACTCTTTAATGCAAGTCTATAATCAAAATGTATATCAGCTACCAATGGTATAGAAATATTTTTCTTAATGTATTTAATTGCATTTGCTGCCTCAATATCTGGTACGGCTACCCTTACAATTTCACAACCTACTTCTTCTAGATCCTTGATTTGAGCTATAGTTTCTTCAATATTACGGGTATCGGTATTGGTCATAGATTGAATTGTAATGGGTGCATCACCGCCAATATATAAATTTCCACATCTAATTTTTCTAGATGGTCTTCTTTTGATTTTCATTTTATCACCAACCTAAAAAATATTAAATCTCATAATATCTTTATATATGACAAAAACCATTAGAGCTAATAATACGACAAAACCAACAAAATGAACAAAGCCTTCCTTTTCTGGATCAATAGGACTCCCTTTAACAAGTTCAATTAAAATAAATATAAGTCTGCCACCATCTAAGGCAGGAAAGGGAAGTATATTAATTATTGCTAGATTCACAGATATAATAGCAGCTAAGGATAATAAAGAATAAATACTAATCTTAGCAGCTTCACCTACAAAGTGAACCATACCAATAGGACCAACTACTTCGCCAGCCGATGCCTTACCTTTAATTAAACTAACTAAAAAACCTGTAATTCCTTTGGCTATAGCAGCAACCCTTTGCGTAGAAAATTCCATTGCGCTTTTAAAGGATTTATCAAATTGCGGAGCAATACCAATTATTCTATTATTCGTTTGTTCATCAATTATGGGCTTGATTATAATAGTTTGTTCGTCATTATTTCTAACTGTAACTATTTCAAGATCTTCTGTATTACTTTGACTAATTGACTGGACTAGTTGGTCCCAATTTTCTATTTTATTATTATTAACTCTAACAATCTTATCTCCTGGCTTCAAACCTGCTAGATCTGCTGGGCTATCTTCAGTCACTTGACTAATGACATTTACCGGCAACCCAATATTAATGGCTATAACAAAGAATAATATAATTGCTAAAAGTATATTCATCAATGGACCGGCTGCAATTACAGATATTCTTTGTAAAGGAGATTTTGTACTAAAACTACCTTCTTCCTTTGAATCCTCATCTTCACCTTCCATTTTTACAAAGCCACCAATAGGAAGTATCCTTATTGAATATTCAGTTTCCTTACTCTTATATTTTAATAATTTTGGACCCATGCCTAAAGCAAATTCATGAACTTTGATTCCGTTTAATTTAGCCAAGGAGAAATGACCAAATTCATGAAAAAATACTAGGAGTCCAAAAACAAATATAAAACTTATAAAAGTTAGCATATAATCCCACCTTAAAAATTATAATTAATATATTGTCTGATATCTTTATCAATAGTTAATATATCATCTATACTTGGATCTTTTATAATTTTATGTTTTTTCATAGCCATTTCTATACCCTTAGGTATATCGTAGAATTTGATTTCATCTTTTAGATATTTAGACACTAGCTCTTCATTAGCAGAATTTAAAACAGCAGGCATTGTACCACCTGTTTTTAAGGCCTCAAATGCAAGCCCAAGACAAGGAAATGTTTCTATATCAGGTTGTTCGAATGTTAAAGAACTTAGCTTATCAAAACTAATTTTATTACTGTTTAATTTAATTCTGTGGGGATGAGACAAGGCATATTGTATAGGAATTCTCATATCTGGTGAACCTAGTTGTGCAATAACTGTACCATCTATATATTCTACCATGGAATGAATAATACTTTGAGGGTGAACTATTACATTTATTTCTTCTATTTCTAAGTTGAAAAGCCACTTAGCTTCAATTACTTCTAATCCTTTATTCATTAGTGTAGCAGAATCAATTGAAATTTTGCTTCCCATATTCCAATTTGGATGTTTCAAAGCATCTATATACTTAACATTAACTAATTCATCTGAATTCATACCCCTAAAGGGTCCTCCTGAAGCCGTTAGTATAATTTTTTCTAAATCTTTTTTATTGTGACCTTCTAAACATTGTAAAATAGCACTGTGTTCACTATCTATTGGAATTATGCTTACACCATAGTCCTTAGCTAAATTCATAATTATTTCACCGGCAGCCACTAAGGTTTCTTTATTTGCCAATGCTATATTTTTATGTGTTTTAATTGCTTCAATAGTTGGAAGAATGCCTATATTTCCAACTACCGCTGTAACTACTGTATCAACTTCTTCTAAAGAAGCTATATCTTTAAGACCTTCTATACCAGATAGAATAGCAACATCTAAATTGTTTGTTTTGCTTTTTAATAATTTAGCCTTTTCAAGGTTATTAACAGCAACATACCTAGGTTTAAATTCGTGAATCTGTTTATGTAATAATTCTATATTGTTATTCCCACTTAAGGCGACTACATTAAATTTTGATTTATTATCTCTTACAATATCTAATGTTTGAGTACCAATTGAACCAGTTGATCCTAAGATGCATAGATTGATCATATAAACATTCCTTCCCACAAATTACATATATTAATACATATGCGTAACCGGATAAAATATATAATAGATTTACTTTAGATATAATAATAAACTAAAGTAGTAATAAATAAAGGGTGAAGTTATTAGTATACTATCAAATCGATCTAATATACCCCCATGACCTGGAATTATGTTGCCATAGTCTTTGATACCGACATATCTTTTTATTTTAGAAGCAATTAAATCACCAATCTGTGATAATATACTTCCAAATAAAGCGAGGAAAATAGAATGGACTATGAAATTTGGCAGAAAAATATAAGAAAATATAATTGAAACTAAGATACTGCCACAAACACCTCCAATACTTCCTTCAATTGTTTTTTTAGGACTAACATCCGGAATTAACTGTCTGGATCCTAAAAAATAACCTGAAAAATAAGCAAAGGTGTCAGTAGACCATGGGATAATAAATATATACCATATTATTAGATTATTTGCCAAATTTGAAATAAGAATTATATGAAATAAAAAATAAGGTATATATATGAAGCCTAATAAAGTTATTGAAATATCAATAATTGTAAATCTTTTATTAAATAAACATATGATTAATAATACTATTGTTATAGCAAAAAAAATTAATGGGAAACTTTCACCTTTGTAAAAATCATAGAGTAAAAATAGTAAAAATGTAAAAATATACCCAATATGATTTAAAGGAGCGATATTTTTTTTCTTAAAGGATTTATAGAATTCATTTAGAGCAATTAAGGAAACGATTAGTACTCCCAAATTTAATAGAATGCCACCTTTCATAACTATAAAAATAAGTATAGGTATACCAACAATTGCAGATATTATTCTTGTTGCCAATTTTTTCACCGCCCTATGTTATAGACCACCGAACCTTCTTGTTCTATTTTGATATTCTTTAATAGCTTCAATAAAATTATTAGATTTGAAATCTGGCCAATAGACTTTAGTAAAAAAAAGTTCACTATATGCTGCTTGCCATAATAAGAAATTACTTAATCTTTTTTCTCCACTTGTTCGTATTATAAGATCAGGGTCAGGAATATTTTTGGTATATAAAAAATTAGAAATTAAATTTTCATTAATATCATTAAGTGTAACTTCATTATTATTTAATTTTTCCCCAATTAGTTTAACAACATTAATTAATTCATCTCTACTTCCATAGTTTAAAGCTATATTAACAACAAGTCCAGTGTTTTTATTTGTTTTATCAATTGCTTTATTAATTTCCTTGATAGCCAGGTCAGGAAATTTACTTATGTCACCAATAATATTTATTTTAACATTATTTTTATGTAGACTCGAAACTTCTTTTCTCAAATAGTATACTAGTAAATCCATTAAAGCATTTACTTCACTTTTAGGTCTTTTCCAATTCTCAGTAGAAAATGCGTAAAGAGTTAAATACTTAATATCATTGGAAGAGGCAGTTTTTATAACGTCCCTTAGGGCTTCAACTCCAGCTTTATGTCCAGCAATTCTGGGAAGTTTTTTTTGCTTTGCCCATCTACCATTACCATCCATTATAATAGCAATATGTTTAGGAATATTCTTTCTATCAATCATATTATCACACTTATTATCTATAGAAACTTCCATTTTGATACCTCCAAAGTAGCATAAAATATTTAACCCTCCTAATGTGGAGGGCTAAAAGTAACTTATAGTTATTTCAATAATATTGTTAGAAACTCTTTGTCTTACTACTCTACATTCAGAAGTTTTTTTCTTAAGATTATCATTTAGAGGCATTGTTTCAACAATGGCAAAATCATATGAAAAATATTTTGTTTTAATTTCGTCTAATGCTTTATCTAATTCAAAACCAATCAGATAAGGAATCTCCATTATTTAAACCTCCATAACTTCATTTTCCTTCTTAGAAATTAATTCGTCAATGATAGAAGTATATTTATCTATTAATTCTTGAACTTTTTCCTCAGCTTTTTTAAGATCATCATCAGTTAGTTCATTATTCTTATGAAGTTTTTTTAATTTATCATTAGCATCTCTTCGTTCATTTCTTAATGCTATTTTTGCTTCTTCACCAGTCTTTTTAACTAATTTAATTAAATCTTTTCTTCTTTCCTCTGTGAGCATAGGGATTGACAGTCTAATTATTTTCCCATCATTAGATGGATTTAAACCAAGGTCTGATTGCATTATTGCCTTTTCTATATTTTGCATTGCATTAGAATCATAGGGTTGTATAACCAATAATCGTGGTTCAGGAGCGCTAACGCTCGCTATTTGCTTTAGGGGTGTTTCAGACCCATAATAATTTACCGTAATTCTATCAAGTAATGCTGGGTTAGCTCTTCCAGCTCTGATGCTATGTAGATCTTCCTTAAGCACATTTATAGTCTTTTTCATCTTATCTTCACAAGCTTTATGAATTTCTAATTGCATGAGTTATCCTCCTTTACATAAGTTCCTATTTTTTCACCTTGAATTACTTTGATAGTATTTTGAGATTCTTTAATACTAAAAACAATAATTGGGATTTTATTATCCATACAAAGAGATGTGGCTGTGGAATCCATAACTTTCAAACCTCTATTTAAGACTTCAATATATGATAGTTCGTCGAATTTAATAGCATTTGGGTTTTCTAATGGATCACTATCATATACTCCATCAACTTTCTTAGCAAGTAGAATTACTTCGGCTTCTATTTCAGCGGCTCTTAATGCAGCTGTAGTATCAGTTGAAAAATAAGGATTTCCAGTTCCTGCTGCAAAAATTACAACACGCCCCTTTTCTAAATGTCTGATAGCTCTTCTTCTGATATATGGTTCTGCTACTTGTCGCATTTCAATAGCTGTTTGTACCCTAGTCATAACTCCAATATTTTCCAAAGAATCTTGTAAGGCCAGAGAATTAATAACAGTTGCTAACATACCCATATAGTCTGCAGTTGTTCTATCCATACCTTCACTACTTCTACCTCTCCAGAAATTACCTCCACCTACTACCACAGCTACTTGTACGCCTAATTCAACGATATCTTTTATCTCTTTAGAAATGGAATCAATGATATTTTGATCTATACCAAAGCCCTTTTCACCTGATAGTGCTTCTCCACTGAGCTTTAAAATAATTCTTTTATACTTTGGCCCCACAATATGCTACCTCCGTTCTTTATAATTAAGTATTCAACATTTATTTTATAATACCTTCTTTAAAAGAAAAATTTAAAATATTCAATTAAAAAAGAGTTTATTGTCTATTTGAGTAGATTATAACAAAGTCTTTAATAAAGATTATCAGAATAGACTTTGCCCACATATACAGCAGAAATTATATTTATCAATAAATTTAATGAGTCTATAATTTCCTGTGTATTATAAAATAGAGAACACCCTTGTGTTCTCTATCTTTAGTTTTCAAAGAATATAATTTATTTATTTTCTAATTGTTTCGCTACTTCTTCTGCAAAATTCTCTTCTCTTTTCTCTAAACCTTCTCCAACCTCAAATCTTGAAAATCTTCTAATGTTTATGTTTTCACCTATTTTTGCAATTTTTCCATGTAATAATTCTTGAATTGTTTTATCAGGATCCTTGATGAACGGTTGTTCTAATAAACAAACCTCTTTGAAAAATTTGTCGATTCTTCCTTCAACCATCTTGTCTACAATTTTTTCAGGCTTACCTTCATTTAAAGCTTGATTTCTTAAGATTTCCTTCTCTTTTTCTATTACATCTGTAGAAACTTCTTCTCTACTCACATATAAAGGATTTGATGCAGCTATTTGCATTGCAACATCCTTAGCAAAAGATTGGAATTCTTCATTTTTTGCAACAAAATCTGTTTCAGTATTAATTTCAACTAACACACCAATTCTGCCACCATGTATGTATGATTCTACTAATCCTTCAGCAGCAATTCTTCCAGCTTTTTTTGCAGCCTTTGCTAGTCCCTTTTCTCTTAATATTTCACTAGCTTTTTCAATATCACCATTTGATTCCATAAGTGCTTTTTTGCAATCAAGCATTCCTGCGCCTGTTTTTCCTCTTAATTCTTTTACCATTGCAGCAGTTACTGCCATGTTAACGCCTCCTCATTCACTATATGATAAAAGGTAAGAGTAGGAAGGGAGAATGCCCCCATTACCCTTACCATAAATTCTAATACTAGTCTATTACTTCTGTTACTTCTTCTTGTACTTGTTCAGCTTCATCACTTGAATCAATATCTTCGTGTTGTTCTCCTTGTTTACCTTCAATAACTGCATCAGCTATTTTGCCAGTGATAAGTTTAACTGCTCTTATAGCATCATCGTTACCAGGTATTAAATAATCAATTTCATCAGGATCACAATTTGTATCTACTATACCTACAATTGGTATGCCTAATTTCTGAGCTTCTTTAATGGCAATTCTTTCCTTTCGAGGGTCAACTATATAAATAACATCTGGCAGTCCTTGCATTTCTTTAATACCACCAAGAAACTTCTCAAGTTTTTCTTTTTCATGTCTTAATTGAATAACCTCTTTTTTAGGAAGAACATCAAAAGTTCCATCCTCTTCCATGTTTTCAAGCTCCACAAGTCTTTCGATTCTTTTTTTGATGGTGTTATAATTCGTTAACATACCACCTAACCATCTTTGGTTTACATAATACATTCCACATCTTTTTGCTTCCTTTTCAATTGACTCTTGGGCTTGTTTTTTAGTTCCTACAAATAAAATATTTTTTCCTTCTGAAGCCAATTCCTTTACAAACTCATAGGCATTTTCCATTTTCTTTACAGTTTTTTGTAAATCTATTATATAGATTCCATTTCTTTCTGTAAAAATAAATTCAGCCATTTTAGGATTCCATCTTCTTGTTTGATGTCCAAAATGAACACCTGATTCTAATAATTGTTTCATTGTAATTACAGACATATTTACACCTCCATGGTTTTTTTTCCTCCGTTTTGATCATCTGTTCAAACAACCCAGTGGGCACCATTTGAAAATTTCAAAACGTGCGTATTGATTACCTTCTGTAGTATATCATATAAATATATTATTATGCAATAAAAAAATAAATTTAAAGTAGCATTCAAAATATATTATATCCATATTTTAAAAAAATAACCAAACTTTACATTATGGATGTAAAAATTTAGTTATTTTTAATTTTTATTATAGATATTCAATATAAGTTGAATTTCGCCAATACCCATATTAAGTTGTTTTGCAATCTGAGATAAAGGCATTCCATTTTTTTTCATTGCAATTATTTTTTTGCTACGAGGGTCTTGAGGTTGATTTAATGAATCATTATTTTGTTCAATATTTTCAGTCTCATTTAATAAAATATTTTTCTTTTCAATGGCAGAAATTCTTGAATCCATTTCTTTAAATTTTATAATTAGAGATTTATAGTTTTTATCAATTTCTGAAATAGTATCGGTAAAACATATATTTAGATTATCAATAAGTTCTTCAAGAGACTCTAGAGATTTTGTATAGTTTGATATTTCAAAATCTTCATTATAGTTATCATGATACTTGGTAGTTATTTCCTTATTGAGCAAGAAAATGGATATGAGTATAGTGATTAGACCCAATGCAAAAAAAACATAGTTTATCATTTTTCACCTCATTAAATCTTAATATCAATTATGCCACCAGTGCTTTTATCGTTATTTCTATTAGTATTTTGTTTTATATCATATTCCTTACTTTGGTTTTTATCTTCTTTTTTTATAGAGGATTTGTCTTTTTGCTTTAAATTTGAAACTTTATTTTCATTAATTTTATTTAGCTTTTTTGACTCATTATATCCTTGTTGTAATATATTTTCACTTCTATTTACCAAGTTTTGGTTCTGATTAGATACATTTTGTGATTTTGGTAATAAAACTTGCATGTCAACAGGTCTTATTGACATATTATCATCTCCTTAAGTATAATTACCAACTCTGATATCGCCATCCTCAATTGTTAAGGTTGAACTCTTAAATATATTTTTAATGTTATAGTGACAATTATTTATTTTTACTTTTACTCCAGGATAGAATATACTAGCACTAACTTTACAGAATTTAGATAATTTAATGTATTCGTTCATTTTAATTAGTTTTTCTTCTAATTCCACTAATTGAGATGAATGCTGAATTTTAGTTTTGTTAGTTTTGTCAAGAATATCAATAAGTTTTGAGTTAGTAGAATCAGTTTGAATTTGTTTATCCAAAATATTTATTGCTTGAGTGAGTTTGTCAATATTTCCTTTTAATTCTATAATTGAATCCCTAATTTTATTAATATTATTAATAAAATTATTGTCAATTCCAAGTTCTATTGTAGTAATAGTTCCTATTTCACTTCCTATAGTTTTTGCAATAACTTCTTTCTTACCTTTAAGGGATCCGCCTATGATTAATCCTTTCTTATCATTAGCTATAATACTACCCTGTGATTCAATAGAGCTATGCAAAATCACGTCACAAATAACATCTGCATCAGCAACAACTTGACAATTCTCAATAAATTTTGAATATACATTTTTGCTTGCAGATAAATAGGATTTGTTTTGTATTCCTTGTTTAATTATGATATTTCCACCAGAAATCAAATGTGCACCTTCTACTATACCGTTAATCTCAATGTCATCTTCACTTTCAATTTTATAACCCATGTTAACGTTTCCATTAATAATAATTTTTCCATTAAAGGAGATATTTCCTGTTGATATTCCTATATCAGTATTAATTTCTAAAACTTTTAATATACTTATTTTTTCATTTTCATATTTAATATGTCCAGCAGAATCAGCTAATAAATAAGTAACATCTCCGTCGTTAGATAATAAAGTGTTTTTGCCAGCTAATAACCTTACAGGTTTACCAGGTTTAGCCTTTATATTTTTCCCAGTTACTGTTATTCCATCTTCACCAGAAGTAGGAGGGATTGTTTTTGCTAATATGTCCCCTTTTTTAACTGATTGCACAAAATTCAAATTTTTATGATCTACATTTCCATCTAAAAGTTCTTCGGGTTTTAGCGTTAATTCTTTATTAACAAAATATTCAATTTTTCCATCTGTACCATTCAAATGTCTCTTTCCACGTGCTATTAGTAAGTTACTAACATTAATTTTGGATTTAATTATATCATCTATAGCGTTATGATTAATACCATATAAAATATTGCTTGATTTAAGTATATCTATTAACCTATCTTTTGTAAGGTTTACAGTACTATTAGTATAATCTATTGTAACATATGCTTCATAATAATCATCTGATAGTTGGATTTTAATCTCAGGTTCCAAGCCATCGTGAGATTCATCCTGTAGAGATTTTGAATTGTCATTATCTAAACTAGTAACAAAGTCCTTCATAGGAGGCCACCTTCTTTCTTAATAAATCTTACTTAAGGAATTTTTGAGTTTTAGAATACATTTAGTGTGTATTTGTGATACCCTTGATTCAGATATATTAAGTATATGTGCTATCTCTTTATAGGTTAATTCGGAAAAATAATATAGTTTGATTATTGTTTGTTCTCTTTGTGGCAATTTTTCAATGGTTTTATTTAAAATTCTTTTATTCTCATGGCTCAGATAATTTTCCTCGGGATTTGTATTTGTATCTGTTGAGGGTATATTAAAGTTTGTATTCTCTGAAAGTTTTTCATCCAATGATATTATAGATAATATAGATACCTCAGAAAGAAAATTGTTTAACTCTTCTATTGATAAACCTAGTTCGTTAGCCAATATTTCATTATCTATATTTAATCCATGTTTACTCTGGAGCCTATGCATTGTTTCTTCTAACTTTTTATATTTTTGCCTAGTACTTCTAGGTACCCAGTCTAAATTTCTTAAATGATCTATGATTGAACCTCTAATCCTAAAATTTGCATAGGTTTCAAATTTAATATTTTTATCTGGATCAAATTTTTCAATTGCATCAATTAATCCAATGATACCATAACTAACTAAATCATCATAATCCACATAAGAATTATAAGAATGATATAATCTACCAGAAATAACTTTAACAACTTCTATATTGTTAATTATAAGTTGATCTTTAATTTCCTTAGATTTAGTTTTTTTGTATTCTTTCCATAAGTCTTTAGTAGTCATCAAATCCTATGCTCCTTCAATAGGAATTCTATAATAATTATTGTAATTAAGATAATAAATACGAATTTATTATAACAGTAGACAATAATTATAATTCCTTGACACCATGACCAATAGTTTTAACTATAAGAACTCCATTTTTAGAATAAAATTCTATAGTTCGACCATGATTTCCTCCAGTATCTTCAGCTTTTATAGGGATATTTAAATTATTAAGAATTTCTTTTACTGCTAAAGTATTTCGTGCTCCTATTTTCATAATATCATTTTTGTTCATAAAAGAAAACATCTGTGCACCACCGGCTATTTTACTAATTAACCTTCCCTTACTTGCTCCCTTTACTTCCATATTAGAAACTAATTTTACTATTGCAGTATCGGCAAATTTAGCAATATTACTATTATTTCTAATGTTTTTGCTAGATGGTAGCATAATATGTGCCATACCTGCAATTTTAGTGATAGGATCCAACAAACAAATACCAACACATGAGCCTAATCCAAGAGTTGTTAAGATTCCTGGTGATAATGTAATATTCATGTCTGCCATTCCCACTTTTACTATTTGGCTCATATCTCTTTTACTCCTAAACTTTTTAATAGTGTATCATAGGAGTCAAAGTCAGGAACTAAAAAGAAAAATCCTTTTACATTATCATTACCCTCTATAAACTCTGTTTCAATAATTAAGATTCTATCACTAATTTGTCCAAATTGAATAGCTGGTACACTTAATATTGCACCTGCCATGTCTATTGATAATGATGGAACAGATATTTTTATATTAAGATTAGTTAATGCAGATAAAGAGGAAATATACGATCCTGATAGAATATTTCCTATTTCCTTCAATGCGGATTGTGTAAATTCATCTAGCTGGTCTGAATTATATCCACCCATCAAAAGATCAATTAATGTTTTAGAAGATTGAATGTCAAGTATAAACATAATACTTCCTTCAATATCCCCTTCAATTTTAAAATAGACTGCGCTTGCAATGGTTTCTGCTCCTCCAAGCAAATCTGGAACTTCATTAAGATCTAGTATATTAACCTTTGGAACATTCATGTCCACTTTTTTATTAAGCATTTTTGCCAAAGCAGTAGCCGCATTTCCTGCTCCTATATTACCGATTTCTTTAAGGATATCTAAGACTGTATTATTAATATTATTTATATAATCATGCATTTTAAAACTCCTCAATAATTAGATGATTTCAAAATTATTATCAACTATTCCTAATATTCTATCAATGTCGATAATCATAATTATCTGGTTATTCTTCTTACCTATACATTTAACGTAGTTATCATCATCTTTATTCCTTAAAGCTGGAGACTCATCTATATCTTTATCATCAAGTTGTATGACCTCTGAGGATGAGTCTGCTATCAAACCAATAGTAATTTCATCTAATTTAACAATAATAATTCTAGTATCTTCATCATAATCTCTTTTGTCCAAATCAAATCTAATTCTTAAATCTATTACCGGTACCACATTACCTCTTAAATTAACAACTCCTTTAATAAAATTGGGAGTATAAGGTACACGAGTTATTGCCATGATTTTTTCTATGGTTTCAACATTACGAATGTTTATTCCATAATGTTCATCATCAAGCTTAAATAAAACGTACTCATTGCTTGACATAAAAATCTCTCCTTTTTATTGTTTTAGAAAAGTGAATTTGGGTCAACAATTAAAGCTATTTGACCATTTCCTAAAATTGTAGCTCCAGCAATAATTTTTATACTTGCCAAGTATTTACCTAAAGATTTAATTACTATTTCCTGTTGGCCAATTAGATTGTCAACAACTAACCCAGCCATTTTATCCCCCTTTTTTGCTACAACTACTATTAGCTCATCCTTATCCTTTATTTCTTTATTAACTTGCAAAACTTCACCCATTCTTAAAATTGGTAGTGTCATATTTCTATATAGTACAACTTCTTGATTCTGAACTTTTCTAACTGTATTAGATTTGATTGTAGTAATTTCTTTAATAGAGTTTAATGGTAATGCATATTTTTCTTTTCCAACGTTAACCATTAATGCTTGAATAATTGCAAGGGTTAATGGTAATCTAATAATAAATTTAGTTCCTCTATTTTTTTGGGAATTAATTTCCACTATTCCACCAAGGGCTTCTATCTTTGTTTTAACTACATCAAGTCCTACTCCTCTGCCAGAGAGATCAGAAATTTTCTCTGCAGTACTAAATCCAGGTTTGAAAATTAAATTAATTATTTCTTTTTCATTCATATTTAGAGATGCTTCTTCGGTCAATATACCCTTTTTTATAGCCTTGGTCTTTATATCTTCATGAGATATTCCATGACCATCATCTTCAACTTCAATTACTACATTGTTACCATCAGGATAAGCACGTAATGAAACGGTACCTGCTTCATTTTTTCCTAAAGATATTCTTTCTTTAGCTTCTTCTATTCCATGGTCTATTGAATTTCTAATTAAATGTATTAAAGGATCACCAATTTCATCAATCACCGTTCGATCTACTTCTGTTTCTTCTCCAGTCATATTTAGGGTAATATCCTTATTAAGATCCTTAGATAGATCCCTTACCATTCTAGGGAATCTATTAAACACTCTTTCGATTGGAACCATCCTTACTTTCATTACAGCATCATGTAAACTGGTCGTTATTCTTTCTAAATATTCAACTGCATCATTCATATTCTGATTTTTTCTTGAATCTTCAATATCTTCTAGTCTAGTTTTAATAATTATCAATTCACTGACAAGGTTCATTAGATTATCTAAACGGTCTATATCAACCCTAACCGTTTTAGAAGTTTTAGAGTTATTCTTAGATACTGTAGAGGATGATTTTTTTGATTCATTATGTATTTTATTATTATTAGTTTTTTCAATTTCGTCTTCAATTTCTTGTGCTTTTATTTCAACGGTTTTTTCATTGGATTCTGGTTTTATTATCTCAATAAAGACGTTTTCGATTTCTGATATATCTAGTATTTGGTTTTTGGTAGAATTCTCATCTAATTTAGTGATATAAATGATTTCAAAATCAGTATCAAACTTTTCATCTTCTATTTCTTCAGCAGTAGGTTTAGATTTGATTATTTCACCAAATTTTTCCAATGTGTTAAATACAATAAATGCTCTTGCAGATTTTAACATGCAGTTATCTTTCAAAATTACTTTAATCTTAAAAGAATTAAAACCACTATTAGTAGCTTTAACTATTACATTTTTAGTGATGTCTTCAGGTTCAATAGATATATCAGAACCATTTGGTATTGTATTCTCAATATTCTCTTTATCAGGGGTCTTGGAATCGGTAGATTCAGGTGTATTTCCATTCTTTATAGAGTTGAGCTTTTTGATTAAAGGAGATGGATCAACTTGTCCCTCGGAATTAGATTTAGTAAGCTCATTAATATACGCTTCTAAAGTATCAAAGCATTCAAACAGAACATCTATAATGTGTTCATTAACAAGAATTTCTTTATTTCTAATCAGATGAAGGACATTTTCCATTTCATGGGTTAGCCTAGCAATCTTATTAAAGCCCATGGTGCCAGACATGCCCTTCAAGGTATGGGCAATTCTAAATATTTCATTCAATAGTGTTAAATCTTCTGGATTTGTTTCAAGATCTAATAATAGTTGATTCATATTCTGTAAATGTTCTTTGGATTCTTCAATAAAGATATCCATATATTGACTCATATCCATATATTACACCTCCATAGCCTTAATTATTTCTTTACTAATGCTTTCAATTGATACAACTTTATCTACAATGCCTAGATTGATAGCTGATTTAGGCATTCCAAATACAACACAACTTTCTTCATCTTGGGCGATAACAAAATTAGAATTAGATTTAATATTCTTTAGTCCTTTTGCACCATCTGATCCCATCCCAGTTAGGATAACTCCAATTGCATTATTAATTCCCATATCTGCAATTGAGTTAAAGAGCACATCTACAGATGGTCTATGTCCAGAAACTGGCTTATCTTTAGTCAAGTTAAGCATGTAGTCATTCTCTTCTTTACCCAATTTCATATGAAATCCTCCTGGTGCTATATACGCCTTTCCTGGTTGCAGAATATCCTTGTCCTCTGCTTCTTTTACGCAAATATCTGAAATATTGTTTAATCTTTCAGCAAGAGATTTAGTAAATCCAGGAGGCATGTGCTGAACAATCAATATGCTTGCATTTATATCCTTAGGGATTTTGGGAATTACTGATTGTAGAGCCCTTGGCCCTCCTGTTGAAGTGCCTATTGCAATTATTTTATAAGGATTACTGGTAGTAGATATATTTAGTTTTTGAATACCATTAATATTAAGTGAAGTTGCTATATTAGGGTTATATAAAAGATTCTTTTTTGCTTTTATTTTAGATGCAATTATTATCTTGTTAATTAAACTTGCTTTCATATCCTCAGTATTTACTTTAAATATACTGGATGGCTTTGTAATGAAATCTATAGCTCCTAAATCTAAAGCTCTAATTGTTGCATCAGCTCCATCTTTAGTTAAACTACTGAGCATTAAAGTTGGGGTAGGATGATCCTCCATTATCTTTTTAAGAGCACTTAATCCATCCATTATGGGCATCTCAATATCTAATGTGACAACATCAGGTTGTAAATTAATTATCTTTTTAATTGCTTCTTGACCATTTCTAGCAGTATCGATGACTTTCGTATTGTTACTAGAATTAATTATATCTGATATTACTTTTCTCATAAATGCTGAATCATCAACTACAAGTACTTTTATAACAGACATTTAACTCAGTCCTTTTTTGAGTATTTTTCTTTGTTTATCAAATATAAATTTAATAACTTTAGATCGGATATCTTCTTCAATGTTTTCAAAATTTATTGCTATATCATAACTAATAATTGAGTCGGGTATCTTTTTGCTTCTTATAACTTTGCCTGAGATCTCAACTATTTCATCATCGATAGGAATTTTACAATTTATTAATGTTGCACTAGGTAGTTTTTCTTTAGAGATAAACCTTATACCTCCACCACTAATATCTTTAGTAAGACACTGTAACTCTTTAATGACATTGTTGTTTTCTATAACTTCGATATCAATATTTAGAACTATATTAAGCCTAAAGAAATTTCTTCTTTGCATTTTTTGCATGTTGTCTATTTGTTTTATATATAAAAAAGATAATTTGTTTTTGCTTTCTCTTTTTATAACTTCTCCCTGGAAGTAATATTTTCCTGTATTATTTATATAAAAAATTATATTAATTATATTTCCAACATGAATGGGATAAATTTTACTATCTTTTATTGGTGATAGAATAACTAAAGTATCAGAACTAATTACTTTCACAACATTGCTTTTTAATCTTATTGAGGAAGAAACATCCTTTTGTGTTTCGATTTCGATATTTTGACCAGTCTTCATAAATGAATTTAAATTATCTTTCAAAGAAATGTCCTCCTAAATTTATTTATAGGTATTAATTAAATTATTAATAAATCTTTTTAGAGTGCTAACTTTTTTAACATCATTGCTATTTGAAATAATATTTTGAGCTATAAGCTCAATACCTTTACTAGCTATACTATTAGGATAATTTATTATAAAAGGGTTTTGACTCTTAACTGACTTTCTAACAGCTATATCTTCATATATAAAGCCAAGCTTTTCTAACTCTTTATTTAAAAAACGTTTTGATGCTGAATTAATTTTATTAAAAACATCATTGCCTTCTTCTATAGATTCAACTCTATTGATAACAATTTTTATAATCTTATTTTTATTTGCTATATTCTTTATCACTGCATAGGCATCAGTGATTGATGTTGGTTCAGGAGTTACAATCAGTATCATTTCATTAGAAGCTTCTATAAATGATACTACAGAACTGTTGATACCAGCGCCTGTATCAAACAAGATGAAATCAGATGTATCATTAAGAAGCATAAAATTCTCAAACAAATATTCTAATTCATTCTTATCAAGATCTATCATATCCTTAATTCCAGAACCACCAGAAATTACATCTAAATTATTAGGTCCTTTAACTATTATATCTAAGATGCTTAGTTCTTTTCTTATGACATTTGCTAGGGTATATTTAGGAACTAAACCTAAGACAACATCTACATTCCCTAATCCTAGATCGGCGTCTATTACAGTTACTCTATTATTTAGGTTACTTAAAGCAATACCTAAGTTAATAGTGAAATTTGTCTTGCCTACTCCACCTTTACCACTTGTAATAGCTATAACCCTTGCTGAAGTTGAATCCAAAGGTATATTTTTATTATTAATATCATTATTCATTCTTCCAATAAGTCTTCTTAGATTTGCTGCTTGATCCCTCATATTATTCACCTACTATACAGTTTACTATTTTATCAATTTCAGCAGTTTCAATATCATCAGGGACACTTTGTCCAGTGGTAAAGTAAGACAATTGTTTTTTGGTTTCTACCCTAACATTCAATATATTACCTATAGAATTAGTCTCATCTATTTTTGTGAAAATGAGTTTATAATCATCAATGAATTTATAAGAATCAATAATATTCAATATATTTTCATAGCTTGTACTTAGACTAACTAAAAGGAATATATCAGATGAGTCCACTTGTCTAATTAATTTTTCAAGTTCGTTAATCAATTCTACATTTCTATGATTTCTACCGGCTGTATCTATAAGTAAATAATCCATATTATTATATTGTTCAATTATTTCTTTGATTTCATTTGGTTCATAAACAACTGATAAAGGAATACCTAATATTTCACTATAAGTTTTCAATTGTTCTACCGCTCCAATTCGATAAGTATCAGAAGTTATCAAACCTACAGAGTTATTATCTACAATTGAAAGTTTAGCAGCCAATTTTGCTATCGTTGTTGTTTTACCAACTCCAGTTGGACCTACAAGGAAAATAATTTTTGGTTTATTGGATATATTACTAGGTCTAATTGTATAAGGAGTACCTAAATAATCTCTTATTATTATTTTTATCGCATTTTTAATTGATTGTTCATTTTCTGATGTCATGTTAACCTGTCTACTAACAATATTTAATATTTGTTTTGATATGTTTTTTTTAACACCATTTTCAACTAGCATATCAATATACTTTTTTTTCAAAGCATTAGTTGAATCATAATTTGATTCATCTACTTTTGTTAGAACAGTTTGAAGCATTTCTTTAATATTATTTATTTGAATGTCAAGTCCATTTATATCCTTTTTATATTCTAAGTCTTTGGGTCCATTAAGATTGGTGGTTGCAATTTTATTTTCATTAATTATTTTGCTATTTTTCATATTGTCATTCGAATCAACTGCAGCGACTACTTCTATAAGTGGTTTTTGCAAAAAATCACTTATACCAGGCTTCTTAATTTTTCTTGTATGCAAGATAATAGCATCTCTACCCAATTCATTTTTAACTTTTATCATACCCTCTTGTATATCTTTAGCTAAATATCTTTTTACTTTCATCTATATGTTCACCGTCCCAGCTGATTGTATTTCAACATTTTGTTCAACTTCATTATATGATAATACTATTAGGTCTGGTATTATTTGTTCTGATAAATTCTTAAAATAAAACCTAACTATTGGCGCAGTCAGGATAATTGGTTGTTCTCCAATCGAAACAAGTTTTTGAATCTCAACAGATAAATTATTTAATATAGTTTGAGTAACTTTAGGTTCTAATGATAGATATGAACCATGTTCTGATTGTTGTATAGATTGCATTAAGACCTTCTCAAGCTCTGGATCTATAGTTATTACTTTTAACTTATTATTACTAATATATTGTCTTGATATTGCCCTACCTAATGATTGTCTAACATATTCTGTAAGTACAATTGGATCTTTAGTTATCAAACAATAATCAGCTAAGGTTTCAAGAACTGTAACTAAATCTCTAATAGATACTCCTTCTTTCAACAAATTCCAAAGCACTTTTTGTATTTCTCCTATAGTCATAAGCTTTGGTACAAGTTCATCAACTAATGCAGAGTTTTGTTCCTTTACATTATCTATTAATGACTTAACCTCTTGACGTCCTAATAATTCATAGGAGTGTCTTTTTATAATTTCAGTTAAATGAGTAGATATTATTGAAGAAGGGTCTACTACTGTATAACCTAGTATTTCAGCTTTTTCTCTAGCATTCTCCTGAACCCATTTAGCTGGTAATCCAAAGGCAGGTTCAACAGTATCAATACCTTCAACTTCTCCTTCAGCAGTACCAGGATCCATTGCTAAATAATGATCAAACATGATACTTCCCTGTGATACTTCTATACCCCTAATTTTAATGATGTATTCATTTGGTTCTAGTTGAATATTATCCCTTAATCTTATCATAGGAACAACAATTCCTAAATCCATTGCTATTTGTCTTCTAATCATAACCAATCTATCAAATAAGTCTCCGCCTTGATTTGGATCTGCTAAGGGTATTATCCCATATCCAAATTCTAATTCTATAGGATCTACTTGCAATAGTGGTAAAATATTTTCGGGTTTTCTGATTTCTTCAATCTCAGCTTCTTCCTCTACTTCTAATTCCACTGTTTCATTTTTTATTATTTCATTACGTAATATAAAGCCTAGATATAAAAATGAACCAGATAGGAGGAAATATGGAATCGTTGGTAGTGGAGTAATGCCTAGTAATAGTAGAACACCTGATACTATAAACATGATTTTAGGTTGATTAAATAGTTGTTTTAAAACGTCACTTCCTAGATCTGAGTCTGAGGCTGCTCTGGTAACAACAATACCAGTACCCGTTGATATAAGTAAAGCAGGAATTTGACTTACAAGACCATCACCAACTGTCAAAAGAGTGTATTGTTGTAATGCTTCACCCATACTCAATCCATTCATAAAACTCCCTATTAAAAAACCCGCCGCAATATTTATTACTGTAATAATTATACCGGCTATGGCATCTCCTTTAACAAATTTACTAGCACCATCCATTGCACCATAAAAATCTGCTTCCCTTTGAATTCTAAGTCTTCTCTCTCTAGCTTCACTTTCTGAGATCAATCCAGAATTAAGATCTGCATCAATAGCCATTTGTTTACCAGGCATTGCATCTAAAGTAAATCTAGCAGCAACCTCAGATACTCTTTCAGAACCTTTAGTTATAACTAAAAATTGAATAACAATAATAATTATAAAAACTATAAAACCTACTATTGCATTTCCACCTATTACAAAACTCCCAAAGGCTTCTATGACACTGCCTGCATTACCATCTTTTAAAATATAACGAGTTGTAGTTATATTAAGAGATAATCTAAATAATGTTGTAATAAGCAATAAAGAAGGAAAAATAGAGAATTGTAAAGGTTCTTTGTTATAGATTGATATCAATAAAATTAACAGTGCCAATGATATATTAACACTAAGTAATAAGTCCAATAATATAAGAGGTATAGGAACAATAATTATTATTACTATCGCAATTATAGATATAGCAACAATAATATCACCAAATCTCATGATGTTTCCCCCTAAAAGCTAATTTTTAAGACTATAAACATATGCTAATACTTCAGCCACAACCTCATATAGTTCAGGAGGAATCGAATCTCCGATATTTACAGTATCATAGAGACTTCTTGCAAGTGGCTTGTTTTCAACAAGAGGTATGTCATGTTCCTTTGCAATCTTTTTGATGTTTTGGGCAATTAAATCTTTACCCTTAGCTATTACTTGTGGAGCAGAATCAGTACTATCATTATAAATAAGTGCAATAGCAAAGTGGGTAGGATTTGTTATAATGACGTCAGCTTTTGGAACATCCTGCATCATTCTACTCATTGATATTTGTCTTTGTTTTTCTTTAATTTTTGATTTTACTTGAGGGTCTCCTTCAGTTTGTTTAAATTCCTCTTTAACTTCTTGTTTGCTCATTTTCAGTTCTTTTTCATATTCCCACTTTTTATAATAATAATCTAAAATAGCTAAAATAAGTAAAACTAATGAACATCGTAACACTAGATTAAAAACTACCTCCCATAGATAATTGACTATTGTTATTAGCTCCATGTCAAACAAATTGAGAATATTAGTATATTCATTAATCAAGTATCTTGATGATATATATATCAAAATAAAAGTTTTAAATAATGATTTTAATAATTCAACAATAGATTTTAAAGAAAAAAGTCTTTTGAAACCATTAATTGGATTAAGTTTATCCAGTTTTATATTTAAAGTTTTGGTAGTAAATAAGTAACCAACTTGAAAATAACTACATAATAGACCAATAATTAATGACGTAAGTAACATAGGCAAACTAAGTTTTAATACTAAAAATATTGTCTTTCTCATAAATATAATTATGTTATTTGATGTAAGTAAAAAATCTATATTGGATGATTGTCTCATTACCATTGTATAAAATTCAAAAATATTTTCAGTCCAATAGTTCCCAATAAAATTTAATGCTAGAAAAGCAAAAAGTAGTACAAAGGCAGAGTTAATTTCTTTGCTTTGTAATACTTGGCCCTTTTCTCTTGCCTCTCTTTTGCGTTTTGGTGTAGCATCTTCAGTTTTTTCACCTGCAAACAATTGTAGATTTATTTTAAAAGTAACCATATTATCATCCCTAATGAGCTGAATTTATGAAGTCCCTTATATGGTCAAACATTATAGTAAAAAGATTTTCAAATATGCCGAAATATAATGGTAAAGTAATATATAAAGTTATTAGTCCAATAAAAATTTTAAGTGGCATTCCTACAACAAAAACGTTCATTTGAGGCATAGCTCTAGATAATATTCCAAGTAAAACATTGGTAATAAAAATAGTAATTATTATAGGTGATGCCATTTTAAAGCCTAATATGAAAGATGTATTTATTAAACCTATGATTTTATTTATAAAAATTAAATCTACAAAACTATAGCCTATTGGTATTTTAGTAAAACTATATAAAATAGACTTTATTAAAATATGATGAGAGTTAGTTATTAAGAAAACTAACATTGCCAATGTATAATAAAAGTTAGCGGTAATCGGAATTTCTGATTCATCCTGGGGGTTAATCACACTAACAATTGAGAACCCAATGTTCATATCTACTATTGTTCCAGCCACATACAAAGAATTCATTACTAATAATGAAATGAATCCAAAAACTAGCCCTATTAAAAATTCTGAAAAAATATAAAACAAAAGAATAAATACGTTGTCGATAGTAATAATATCTAGCCCACTAACTATAGGTAAAGTTATATAGGTTAAAAAAATAGTAAATCCGATTTTTAAGTTCATAGGCAAACTGGTATTGCCAAATATTGGAGTCAATAGGAAAATCCCAGCTATTCTACTAAAAATTAAAAGTGCTATGATTACATTATTAGTTAGACTCATTGAATATCAACCTAGCATTATTTAATAAATATATTAATATTATCAAAGATATAGTATGCAAATTCACTAGCTCTTGTTAAAAGCCAAGGACCAAAAATTATTAGTGATAAAAATACCGCTAATATCTTTGGTACAAAAGCTAAGGTAGCTTCTTGAATTTGGGTTGTAGCTTGAAAGATACTTACTGCCAAACCAACAGCAAGTCCAATTAGTAGCATAGGAGCAGATAAAAGTATGATATGAAACATAGCTTGCTGAAAAATATCTAAAATCAATCCCTCATCCATTTAAACACTCCTAATTAAATCCTAATAATATATGCTTAACAATAAGATTCCACCCATCTATCATAATAAATAAAAGTATTTTAAAGGGTAAAGAAATCATTACAGGTGGTAACATCATCATTCCCATCGACATTAGAGTACTGGCGACTACCATATCAATGACAATAAATGGGATAAATAGTAAAAAGCCAATTCCAAAGCCCGTTTTAAGCTCACTAATAATAAATGCAGGTATTAATGCTCTTGTTGGTATATCTTCTAACTGCTTTGGAGGTTCTTCCATATCTAAAATATTTACAAATAGAGCAATATCCTTTTCCCTAGTTTGTTTAAACATGAATTCTCTGAGTGGTTCTAAAGTATTATCTAAACCTTCCTCAAATGCAATTTCTTCATTTAAATATGGCTGAATAGCATTTTCATTAATTTCTTGAAAAACTGGACCCATTACAAAGAAAGTTAGAAATAAGGCTAAACCAACTAAAACTTGATTAGGCGGTGTTGATTGAGTAGACAATGCTCTCCGTAAGAAGGATAATATAATAATTATTCGAGTAAAGCATGTCATCATAATAAGTATTGAGGGTGCTAAAGAAAGAATGGTTAATAATATTAGGATTTCAATACTACTTGCCACTTCTGTAGGACCTTCAGCTTCATCAATATTTAAATTTATATTTGGTATAGGAAATTCAGGCTCTGCATAAGCCTCTGAGTTCAATAAACCAAAGAAAAATATATTTATAAATATTAAGGACGTTAAAAATATAATTAAAAAACATTTAGACTTAAACATTATTTCATCCTTACCTATAAAGTTTAATATTGAATTTATTTCTTTTTTACAAATCTAGATAATATATCATTAAACTTATTATTATCTAAAGAAATTTCACTAATATTTAATGATTCTAACTTATCAATAACCTCTACACTATTTTTACTAACAAATAATAAATAATAATTATTATCAAGTTTAATCAAAACTAAAGATTTATCTGCTCCTATATTAAGTTTCTCAATTAATTTTATGTTTTTAGCATTATATCCAGTTCCGAATCTTGTAGATATATATTTAGTAGTTAAATAAGCTAAAAATATAATTAATACTGAAGCGAATAGAAAAAACAAGATATTAAGAATTAGCATAAAGTAATTATTAGTGGAATAATAATTATTTTTAAACATAAAACTACTATATTTAAATGTTCCTTTTAAAATAGAAAGATACATATTAAATATCGCTCCTAAAATTTATCCTAGAACTTTCTTCACTGCTTCCAAAACCCTATCAGCTTGAAATGGTTTTACAATGAAGTCTTTAGCACCTGCTTGGATAGATTCAATTACCATTGCTTGCTGACCCATAGCTGAGCACATAACAACTTTAGCATTAGGGTCTATTTGCTTAATTTCTTTTACAGCTTGTATTCCATCAACTTCAGGCATCGTAATATCCATAATAACTAAATCAGGACTTAGTTCTTTATACTTTTCAATAGCTTTTTGTCCATTTTCAGCTTCTCCCAATACTTCATAACCATTTTTCGTTAAGACATCTCTAATCATCATCCTCATAAAAGCTGCATCATCTACTATCAATATTCTATTTGCCATAAGTAATCCTCCTTTAAAATGATCAATTAAATTTTATTCATTCTTTTTTTTGAACTTACAATGTCAGTAATTCTTATTCCATAGTTTTCATCGACTACAACTACCTCTCCTCTAGCGATTGATTTTCCATTTACTAGAATATCAAGTGGTTCACCTACTAATTTGTCGAGCTCAACTACTGTGCCTGGACCAAATTCCAGTATATCACTTATTCTTTTAACTGATCTACCTAACTCAACTGTAACATTTAAAGGTACATCTCTGATTAAACTAATATCATTATGACCAGATGATTGATTTATGTCTTCATCAAAGCTTTCAAATTGTAATGATTTAACATTAATGGGTTTTGCTGGTCTATTTACTTGCTGATTATTATTTATGCTTATATTATCTTCTGTTTCTACCATTGTATCATTTATTTCGTCATTTCGCGTAGTAGTTTTATTTTTATTATCAGTATTTTTCGAGTTTTTTTGCTCAACATTATTTGATTGACCATATAGTAAAGGCTTGACCAGTTGTTTAGCATACTCTATCGGGATTATTTGCATAATTTCACTATCGATAAGATCTCCAACCTTCATACTAAAGGCAATTCTTATTAAAGTATCATCCTTTGCTATAGATAGTTCATCGTAATTTTGCTCATCATTAAAATCTACATGATATGCATTCGGAGGCAAAATATCTATTTTTGATGTAAATATCTCTGAAAGTGACGTAGATGCCGAACCTATCATTTGATTCATTGCTTCTCCAATGGCACTTAAATGTAGTTCTGTCAATTCATTAGATATATTAGTACCGTCTCCTCCCATCATTAAATCAGTAATAATCTTTACATCTTTTTCATTTAGAACTAAAAGATTAAAACCCTCAATACCTTCTTTATATCTTATAAATACAGCTACACATGGAGATTCATAGTACTCAGATAATCCTTTTATGGTTGTCTGAGAAACCCTTGGAGTAGTAATGGTAACTTTTTGACCTAATAAAGTAAAGAGTGTAGTAGCAGCTGTACCCATACTAATATTTCCAATCTCACCCAAGGCATCCTTTTCTTCTTCGGTTAAAAATAGCTCCTTACTTTCTGTATCAGATTCATTAGAGGTTCCCTTAAGCAAAGCATCAATTTCTTCTTGGGAAAGCATATCAGCCATAAATATCATCTCCTTCTTCCACAAGCTGAGTAATTTTAACAGCAACTTGCTTCTTTTTTATCCCTGGCCTGCCTAAAAATTTCAAGTTGTCTCCAACAATTACTTTAATATCCTCATTCACATTATTATTTAATGGAATCACATCTCCAATTTGAAGATTTAAAAAATCTTCAACGGTTATATTAGTTTCACCTATTACAGCATTGATATTAATATGAGTTTTTTCAAGTCCTATTTTTAATGACTCTTTTTCATCTTTAGTAATACTTTTATTATTGTTAGAAAACCATAATCTTGTACTAAGCTTTGGAATAATAGGTTCAATAGCATAATGGGGAATACATATATTTATCATTCCTTCAATATCACCAATTTTAACACTTAATGTAATTAAAGCAATAGTTTCATTTGGTGATACTATCTGAGCAAATTGAGAATTAGTCTCTATTTTTTCTAAGGAAGGATTTAATGTAATAATGTTATCCCATGGTTCTGCAAGAAGTTTATTAGTTTTGATAATGATTTTTTTTAATAGTGTTAACTCAATCTCAGTAAAACTTCTTGATTCCTTTACTAAACTTCCATTTCCGCCCAAAACTCTTTCTATCATTGTAAAGGCAATATCTGTAGAAATATCTAATATGATTTGTCCATTCAATGGTTCGTAATTAATTATCCCTAAAACAGCTGGATTTGAAATAGAGTTACTAAACTCATGATAAGTAAGTTGTTCTACAGAAATAACATCTACTTGTATATAAGTTCTAAGGTAGCCTGATAAAAAAGTATTAAGTAGTCTAGCAAAATTTTCATGTATTATTTGAAGAGTACGTAATTGGTCCTTAGCAAATTTATCTGGCCTTCTAAAATCATATTTTTTTATCCTTTTATCCTTTGTATCTTCTGTGAATTCTTCTACATCTACTTCACCAGTACTAAGGGCCTGTAGAAGATCATCTATCTCATTTTGGGAGAGTACATCAGACAATTACGTCACCTCCATACATTACTGTATAATAAATTCAGTAAAGTAAATATTTGATACAGCATCAGAATTAATTGTTTTCTTTACTATTACCAATATACTATTTCTTGCACTTTGTTGACCATCCTTACCTGAAAGCTCCTCAAGTGTTTTACTCCTAAAAAACTCTAGTATGTCATTAGTAATTTTAGATTTATTTTTATCAAAAACTTCAAGAAGTTTTTTATCTGTATATTCTATGGATATTGATGTCTTTAGGATGCTATTGCTATCTTTAATATTAGTATATAATTCTTCTAATGAGTATTCAAAAACCTCTTTAGGTTTATCTCCAGAGTTGGATTCCTTTGACTTTCCATTCATAACAAAAAATATTATACCGCCTATAATTAATGCAAAAACAATAAATCCTATTAAACTATAAATAAGTACTTTCTTTATAGTCATAAATATAATCTCCTTTTCAATTTATGGGCAATTAATAATTAGGTTCAGCCATTAAATAATCAGAATTCAAAATAACAATATCAACTCTTCTATTCTTTGATTTGTTTTCCTCTGTGGTATTTGGTTGCACAGGATGATATTTACTATAACCTGCGATAGAGAACCTTTGTGGTTCCATGCTTGCCTCTTCAATAAAATATCTTACTACATTTGCAGCTCTTATGGAAGAAAGTTCCCAATTTGTAGGGAATTTCATACTGTTAATTATAGGGTCAGAATCAGTATGACCTTCAATTCTTATAAGTTTATCACTAAATTCCTCATTTGCTAAAAGGTTAGATAAGAATTCTAATATATATTTTGATTCTGGCTTTAGTTTAGCCCTACCAGAATCAAATAGAACATTTTCTTTAAACCTAAGTAATAGACCTCTTTGCTCTAGATTAACAAGAATTTGATTTTCTAAATTATTTTCTTTTATATGTTCTTCTACTATTTTTTTTAAAGCTTCTAAGTCTTGTACTTGATTTATATTGCTTGTGTTTTCATCGTGTTTTCCTTTATTAACCAATGCGTCTTTATCTAAAGTTTGTCCACCCTGTAAGACTCCTGCTGAACCCTGAAAAGAGTCCATGATCATTTGAAATTTCCTAGCATCGATCTCTGAAAAAGCAAATAAAAGAACAAAAAAGCATAATAATAATGTCATCATATCTCCATAGGTTGCCATATATTCTGGCACGCCACTGGACTCTTCTTCTTGAAATTTTTTCCTAGCCATCGACAGTCTCCCCTTTTTCATTTTCACTATTTAGTGAACTACGCATTAAAGGAGGCAAGAATGCTTTTAATTTTTCTTCGATGATTCGTGGATTTTCACCGGCTTGAATAGACAGTAAACCTTCTATCATTATTTCCTTTAAAAGAATTTCTTCACGACTTTTAACTTTAAGCTTCTTACTTATAGGAATAAATATTAAGTTTGCCATTAGAGATCCATAAAAAGTAGTTATAAGTGCAACAGCCATACTTGGACCAATAGTAGTGGGGTCATCTAGTTGTTGAAGCATTGCCACTAGACCAATTAAGGTGCCAATCATACCAAAGGCTGGTGAAAGTGTACCCATTACATCAAATAATCCTTTACCTTCACCATGTCTTTCCTCAAGGAATGACAACTCAGTCTCTAGTATGCTTTTCACTAATTCTGGATCTGTACCATCTACTATAAGCATAACACCCTTATTTAAAAACTCATCTTCAATCTCTTCGACAGCTTCTTCTAGGGCTAGTAAGCCCTCTCTCCTAGCAGTATTTGCAAGTTCAATTATTTTACTAATGATCCCACCAGGCTGAAAGTTATTATTTGAAAAAGCCTTTTTCACAACCTTAAATGAAGCTAAAACTCTATTTAAGGGATAGGCGATAAAGGTAGCTGCTGTAGTACCACCTACAACAATCAAAAACGATGGTAAATCCCAAAACCAGGATAAATCACCGGAATTGGTAATTCCCAAAACTACTAGGACAGCCCCAGATATTATTCCTATAATACTTGCTATATCCAAATACTACACCTCATTTCCCAGTTAGTTTTGTCCTAACAAATGATTATTGAATATTTTCATCTTATATTGTATAATCTTGTCGATAATCTCGTCAATACTTTCTGAAACAACTATTTTTTTTCCAGTCGTCATAGAGATAACAGTATCTGGATTAGCTTCAATAAATTCAATTAAATCACTATTGACAACATAATTTTCTCCATTGAGTCTTGTTATATAAATCATACAGATCATCCTTAAAATTTAATTAATTACCCAGGCTAAAAAAGCCCAGGTAAAATTATTTAATTATCGCTTAAGATTAACAAGTTCCTGTAGCATTTCATCTGTACTTGTAATTACTCTAGAGTTTGCTTGAAAACCCCTTTGAGTGGTAATCATTGTAGTAAATTCCTTTGCCAAGTCAACATTTGACATCTCCAATGATCCTGGGATTAAAGTAGAAAATCCACTGCTGCCTGGCTTCCCAATTATGGGTGACCCTGAATTAGCCGTATCTACAAAAAGATTTTCTTGAGTTTTTTGTAAACCTGCTGGATTTTTAAAATTAGCAAGTCCAATACGTCCAATTGACGATCTTTTACCATTTGTAAAATATGCTGTTACTACACCATCATCTCCTATGGCATAGTCATTAAGGGTACCTTGCTTATATCCCTTCATTGTCTCAATGTGAACAGTACTATCATCGCTTGAGAATTGAGTTAATAATGGTTCATTATCATCATTTCTCAAGGCAAGATTGAAATTAAATGTTCCTGCACCATTAGCAAAAGAGTCAGTAATAGTAGTTGTTCGTGACAATTGTATATTTATCTTGTCACGAACAACTTTTCCATCTGTAAATGTTATATCTGGTATGGTAACGGCACCAGTAGTACTATTTGCTAATTCATTACCAACAGGTTCAATTTCTAAATCCCAACTGTTTGATTGTATTTTATTTGCCATGCTTACTGGAGATGAAGAGTTATAAACATAATAGTCTTCGTAACCAGATGGTGTTGTTAAATCTGTATTGTCTATACGCCTTTTAAATGTAAGCTTTAATTCATGTTCCCCGCCTAGTTCATCATATACAGTTACATATTGTGGGTTTGTTTGAAGCTGATCTTTAGATATAAGATATTCTGCATCTCCATCTCCATCAGTATCTTTTTCAACAATATCCGCATCTAAGCCTAAATCCGCATTAAGGTTACCTTCAATAGTTACATCTCTTCCGTCAGAGGGTTGCGTAGAATCCCCTTTCACTCCAGTAACTTGTGCTGGAAATTTCATATTTTTTGATATTACTAATCCTTCGAGATTTGTATTATAGGTAGGGTTTTCACCTATTGTACTCTCATCCACCCTGTAACCAAGAACTCTGTAACCATCGAGGTTAAGATTTCCTGTAGCATCAATTTTAAAATTACCTGCTCTTGTATAGCTTCTATTCAAAAAGCTTGGGTCATCAGATACCATGAAAAACCCATCCCCATTAATCATAAGATCAGTAGGTACATCTGTGCTTTCTACTGAACCTCTAGTATGTAAGGTGTCGATAGATCCAACAGTTACACCTAGTCCTATTTGTTGAGGGTTTGTACCACCTCTTCCACCTTGAGATGCAGAGGCTCCTTTAATAGTTTGGCTAAATACCTCTTTAAATGTAACTCTACTCCCCTTAAAACCAACAGTATTAACATTTGCTATGTTATTACCAATTACATCCATCTTAGTCTGATGTGCCTTTAATCCAGCGACAGCAGAAAACATTGATCTCATCATAATTATGACCTCCTTATAATTACCGCAATTAATCCCTTCAGTCAGTCAGGGAAATATAGCTTCCTGTTAAGGTCCAGCCCTATACAATTACGGCTCCATCTATATTTGTAAAAACATTTTCTTTTAATTGATGCTCAGTAGTAGCTGTGATTATAGTATTATTTTTTACACTTGCAATAAAAGCTTTATTACCCATAAGTATTAAGGCTTCCTTGACGCCCTTTTCATTAGCCTTTTGAATCGCTCCATTAATCCTAGCAATTTCATTTTTAGTCAAATTAATACTTCTACTTTCAAGTCTATCTAAGGCATGTTTTGAGAATTTTAACTCCTTGTCCTTTCCTAAACTACCTAGTATTTCTTGAAAGGATTTTTGAAGGTTTGGAGCTTGACCGGTAGGTCTTATACTTGGATTGTTTATAGTTAAATTCTTATTAATGTTTAAATTGTTCAATATAACACCTCCATTTTCTTTCTACTCACTTTCAATTCCATATCCCTCTATTGCCTTATTAATATTTATTAGCTGATTAACTGTCTCTGAACTTTGGTTTAAAATTTCTGATTGAGTTGATTGATAATTAGTTAAGGAATCAATTATGTTGCTTTCTAGTTCTTCCAGTCTTGTATTTAAAGTCTCGTTCTGTTGTACAATTGCATCATTAATATCTGTAAGTAATTCTTGATTTTCCGTAAATTTACTATTTAATTGTTGTAGTTGCTCTAATGAACTGAATTGTGCCATTTGTGCAATAAATTCCTTATCTTCTACTGGATTCAATGGATCTTGATTTTTTAATTGAGTCATTAAAAGATTTAAAAACGCATTTTTACCAATATCACTATTTGCATCAGTGCTTTTGGTGCTTGTTGTATTTGTACTAGTAGTGTTATTACTAGTAGATGTTACTGCTATATTATCTGCCATAACTATCCTCCTTTAAGCTAAAAAGTTTACAGTGGAGTTCATACCAATATATTTAGAGCTATTAGAGTGGTATATATTATTAGTTATACCTTCTTCAACAAAAGGCGTAGTATATCTTTTATTCTTTTTGTTGGAAAATTGTGGATTTTTATGCTGTTTTGAATTTTGATTAACCGATACACTAAACTCTTGAACTTGAATTCCTTTATCATCTAAAGCTGATCTTAAATCTTGCAAATTAGATTCTAATGCTTGTTTTACAATTTGACTCTCAACATCAAATTTAGCTATAATCATACCCTTTTCAATTACTATCTTCATTGAAAGATCACCTAAACTTTCAGGCTTTAGTTTTATAAGCATTTCAGACATATTTTCATCTAAGGATACTTGTGCACTTTCAATTACTTGATTCATAATATTACTAAATGATGTTTGATTGTTTTGAGTAAGTGTTTTTGTTATACTTTCAAATTGTAAATTGTTTATATTTTTAGTCTCGTTTGTAACAACTGTTGCATCTATGCTCTGAGTATCATTAATCTGATTTTCTATATTGCGTTTATCTGTGATCGAAAAATCCTTTGCAAATATACCTTTTTCTAAGTTAGTGCTATCATCACTTTTGTCTAATTCACTATTGCTTAATCCACCATTGGTTGTTTGATTGTTGTTTGATGTATTAGAATTATCATTTGATTGATTTGAATTGTCACTAGTACTTAATCCATTTAATGTAGAAGTAGCATTTTCGAGATTATTAGACACACTTACATTATTATTTAATGTATCGTTTAGATTGTTAATTAGATTATCAACTTTTTGATTTAGTGCCTCCCAATCTGAATTAATATAAAAATCAGTATTTTGCAATTTGTCATAACTTAATTGTAGTTCTGTAAGTAGATTATTTAGTTTTAATTGTTCAGATGAGTTTAAATTGCTTAAATCAAGGTTTTCAATGATGCTGTTTAGATTTTCTATAGTCTCTAAAAGCTTGCCTAATTCTTCTTTACTGATTCCATCCATATTAGATTGTAATACATTAATTATTTCACCTAAAGATGCAGTAAGGGCCTCTGGATCAATTTCTTCTGATTCATTAAAGGTTGGTGTAATGTTTTCTGTATTAGTCGTGTCTTCTATGGGTGATATAGCAAGAGTTTCTATGTCGGTTACTTCTTTTGTAGATGAATCCTCAAGTGAATCGTCTAATTCGCTTTTTGGAATCTTTTCATTACTGATATTATCTTCATTATTAAATTTATCTGTTTTATTATTACTAATTTTAGATGAACTTTGTAATTCTTTATTTACATTGTTTTGTCTAGAATCTTTTTCAGCGATAATCTCCTTGAATTTTTTTGTTGTTTTATCATATTGCTGATAGTTAATGCTCGGGTCCTTTTTTAAAAAGGGGTTTTGTTTAATACTTTCTAATATAAATACATTGTTGGATCCTTTGGATATCATTCTTTCACCTCCTTTCAATAAGTAATATTAAAATTATTTGATTTAATATTAAGGTGTAGGATAGGTTATTTTTTTAGAAATCTCTGAAGAAAGATTATTATCTAAATTAGTCAAAATATTTGCAAGTTTTCTATCACTAAAATTATTTAATACAGATATGGCTAAATCCTCATCGGTTAAAACTATTGTCTGACCACTATCTAACACATATTTTTTATTAGATTGACTATCGACAATTAATTTTGTTACTAACTCTGCGATTTGTGCATCATCCATTTTTTCATAAATAGCAGTTAGATTTTTTACATTTGATTCAAAGTTCCGATATATTTTTAATGCTTTTATTAAGTCATCCGTTAAGTTATCATTGCCATTGACTAATATTTCCTGTTCTTTAATAGAGTTAATTAAATCAAATACAAAACTATCATCACTAATGCTGGATAGTATTCTCGCACTTTTTAGGATATCAATATTTCGGTATATAGTTGCAAGTTCATCTAGTTTGTATGTTTCAGCATTACCGATTATAGGCACAAGCTTATCCGGTGCTTCAGTGGAATATATTTGTGCTATATTATTTAGTCGAGTCTTGTTATCCTCTATCTCACTAATTAATCTTTCTAACTCCTGTGTCTTGTTTTCAGATTCTATGTTTTTAAGAATACTACTTTTAGAGTTGTTGTTTAAATAATATAAAAGTTGAGAAGCTACTTTTGAATCCATACTTTCAAAAATATTACCTAGTTCCATAAAGCTAATTTCCTGATTATCTATTTGATAATTAATTTTATTAATAGCTGATATAGTAGAGAGATTTTCAAACAATTGAGCTTTTTCCTCTAATTTGTTTTTTCTTTCTTCATCTATTTGAGATATAGTATTTATTATGATATCTTCTTTTACGGTAGATTGTCTTATGGAATTAACTATATTTTGAGTTTTACGGGGATCTAATTGTAGCATTACTTTTATAACATCAGAATATAGACCCTCATCCTCCTTCTTTATAAGTAACAATTTATCTATTGCTCTTTCATTATCAATCTCAATTAAATAACGAGCTATTTTTTGAATGTTTTCGTTCAACTCACTTTTTGTAGGATAGGCTTTAAAGTGTTCTCCAAAGGAACCAGGTAACAAAGATAAATACTTATTCATCTCAACCTTAGCTCCGTCGTTAGTAAAGTATATAACCCCTAATATTAATATCGGCATTAGTATGAAAACCATAAGTATTATGGATATGATTTTTCCAAGGCCAATACCCTTTTCTGAATTGTTATTTGCCATATTATCACCTGCGAACTAGACTATTTGAATACGTAACTAATTCATCAATCATTTTTTCTTCAATTGACAATAAAGTGTTATGATGTTCGAGCTTCTTTTTCTCACGAAGTTTTTCCATGATTTTCTTATCCTTTGCCACATCAATTAGTTCATATCTTATATCTTTAATATTTCTCTGTATTGAATTTATTCTAATGTTTTGATTGTCAATCAAATTACTTAAATTGTTTTTATAATTGTTTAAATTTTTTATAAAGTTCAAAGTACAACCATTGTTAAGTTCTTCTCTAATCACATTATTATAATTATTATCTTTCTTAATTAAAACTGTTAGTTCTTTTTCTTCTTTCAAAAGTTCATTCTGTGCTTTGCTAAGCTTGTTTTGTATATCTTTTTCTTGTTTTTCTAAAAAATTCAATATTTTTTCATATCTGAATTTAAACTTTGACAAGCTAATCATCCTTTAACTAGTCTAGTGGATTATAGTTTTTAACCATTGTAACGTTTTGTTAAAATCATATTTTTCATTCATTTCTTGTTTTAAAAAAATATTCAAATCGTCTATTAAAGAAATAGCAAAATCAATTTTATTATTTGTACCTTTAGTATAAGCCCCTATATTTATTAAGTCTTCAGCTTCTTGATAAACAGATAAATGTTCTTGAAAGCGTCTTGCAATAGAATAATGATCTTCATTAATAATATTTGGCATTACCCTGCTGATACTACTCAAAAGATCAATGGCTGGATAATGTCCTTTGTTAGCTAGCTTTCTTGAGAGTACAATATGGCCATCAAGTATACCTCTAACAGCATCTGTAATAGGCTCATTCAAGTCATCTCCATCAACTAAAACAGTATAGAGTCCTGTAATTGATCCCTTTTCGGAATTGCCAGCCCGTTCCAAGAGCTTTGGTAATATGGCAAATACAGAAGGAGTATATCCCCTAGTCACAGGTGGCTCCCCAATAGCTAGTCCAACTTCCCTTTGTGCCATTGAAAACCTAGTCAATGAATCCATCATTAGTAAAACATCTTTCCCTAAATCTCTAAAATACTCTGCTATGGCAGTGGCTAACAAAGCTCCCTTAGTTCTAACTAAGGCTGGTTGATCAGATGTTGCAACTATAAGAATTGACCTTTTTAGGCCATCTTCTCCTAAATCATTCTCAATAAATTCACGTACTTCTCTTCCACGCTCTCCAATTAAAGCAATAACGTTAATATCAGCCCTAGTATTCTTAGCAATCATACCTAATAAGGTGCTTTTACCTACTCCACTACCTGCAAAGATACCCATTCTTTGGCCCTTACCACAAGTTAATAGTCCATCTATCGCCTTTATCCCTAAGGGTAAAACTTCACTAATTTTATTTCTAAGTAGTGGATTAGGAGGTTGATTATTAACAGGATATTTTTGTTTTGATACTAAATCACTTTTACCATCAATTATATTTCCTAGTCCATCTAATACTCTACCTAATAAATGATTACCAACTTCAACTTGTAAAGAATGCCCAGAAGACACTACTCTACTCCCAGGTCCAATACCATTCATTTCACCCAAGGGCATTAGCAAAACAGTTTCTCCCTTAAATCCAACAACTTCTGATTTGATAGGCAATCCTCCCTTTAGGGGATAGATCAAGCATATTTCTCCAATCTCTACAGCTGGACCTAAGGACTCTATTGTTAATCCAACAAGTTTTGAAACCTTTCCACTATATCTTATTAGGTTTGCATTATCTAGATTATCAATATATTTATTAATAAATGTCATATTATTATTCACTCACTTCTAAGCATATCTTCAAAGAGATCTTTAATTTGTTCAAACTGGGTCCAAATTCCGCTATCAATACTTCCAGAAGGTGTATCAATAATACAACTACCTTGCTTCAGTGATTTATCTTGTTTAATATCAATATCTGAGATGTTTTCAGAAAGAGCTAAAACTTTATCTTTTATAGTTAATATATAATCATAATCATCAGGACTAATTCTTATTGCTAAGTTTTCCGTATACGCACACTTTTCAAGTCCTAATTTTATTAGCCCTTCAATATATTCATAATCATCTTGAATACGTTTATTCAAGATTTTTTCAACTGTTCTTATTGTTAAATCAATTACTTCCTGTTCAACTCTTTGAATTAAAGTATTTTTGTTTTTTCTAATCTCTTCTTTTATTTCTAATGCTTCTTGAATTAAGGCATCCGTATTTTTTTTACCATCTGCATATCCTAATTTTCTACCTTCTTCAAGACCCTTTTGAAAGCCCTCTTCTTTCGCTTCCTTTAAAATAGAATTTGCTTTTTCAAAGGCTTCACTTATTATATGATTAGATTCGTTTTGAGCATCATTAATTTTATTTTCATAAAACTGAGTAGCCTTGAGTTTAAGGGCATCCAAGTTGTTTTGAGTTTCAGTATTTGATATTATTTTACTATTTTTATTGGGAGAACTTATTTGATATTGTTCATCATCAATAATGACCTGAGATGATTTAATAACCTTAAACAATTATTTCATCTCCTCCACCACGTGATATGATTATTTCTCCTGCTTCTTCAAGTTTTCTAATTACATTAACAATTTTTTGTTGAGCTTCTTCCACATCTCTTAACCTAATAGGGCCCATAAAGTCCATATCTTCTTTAATCATTTCTGCCATTCTCTTAGACATATTAGTGAATATTATATCTTGCACCTCTTGGGTAGCTCCCTTTAGCGCAACTGCTAAATCATTATTTTCAATTTCACGAATAAACCTTTGTATAGATACACTATCAAGAGTAATAATGTCTTCAAATACAAACATTCTTTTCTTAATCTCTTCTGCTAATTCTGCATCTTGAATTTCTAAGGTTTCCATAATATACTTTTCTGTTCCCCTATCAACTGAATTTATAATATCGACTATTGTTTGTACTCCCCCTGTGGAAGTATAATCTTGAGTAACCATTGAAGAAAGTTTTCTTTCTAAAACAAATTCTACTTCCTTAATTATTTCTGGTGAAGTTCTATCCATCGTAGCTATACGTTGAGCTACATCAGCTTGCTTTTCTTGTGGTAAAGAAGATAAAATTTGACCTGCTTGATTAGCATTAAGATAAGAAAGTATCAATGCAATGGTCTGTGGATGTTCACTTTGTATAAAATTTAATAACTGATTGGCATCGGCCTTCCGTACAAAATCAAATGGTCTAACCTGTAATGAAGCAGTTAATTTATTAATTATTTCAAATGCTTTATTAGATCCCATGGCCTTTTCTAATACTTCCTTGGCATAGCCAATGCCTCCTTCTGAAATGAAATTTTGGGCTAAGCATATTTGATAAAACTCTTCAACAATGCTATCTTTTTCATCAGGTGATATTTTCCTCATATTAGCAATTTCAAGGGTCAATTCTTCAATTTCATCATCTTGTAAGTGTTTAAAAATTTTAGCAGAATTATCTGGTCCCAATGAAATTAATAATATTGCTGCCTTTTCACGGCCACTTAAATTTCCTTTCCTTGACATAAATACACCTCTAATCCTCATTCAACCAAGTTCTTAGTAATTGAGCAACAGCCTCTGGCTTTTTATCAACAAATTTCTCGATTTGATTTTTGTAACTTGATTTATCTGTAAGATCTAGATCAATCTCTTCAATATCTTCTTTCTGTACAGATGACCCTTCTAGTATTTCTGCCATCTCTGCTTTTCTTCTTCTTGCCCTTATTGAGAAGAAGATAACTCCTGCAATTAATAATAATGATACTATTCCTAAACTATATAAAGGTAACTGTGATGTTAATGTGGATTCTGTCTCATTGCTTATGGCAATCATGTCAGCATTACTATCATTAAAATCACGGGCCATTACTTCAACAACTTTAGTCTGCAATCCTGCAGCAGCAGAAACTAAATTTATCAGTTCCTGCCTATGCTCATCTGTAAGTTCCCCGTCTATTAGATTTCTTCTATTTAGAATAACTGCAACAGTAACATTTTTTATTTGTCCAGGAGCAGTCACAATATTTTTTCTAATTTCATTAAGTTCATAATTGACTGTTCTATTTTCATTTGTATATCCTGAATCTTCATTATCTATTTCATTATATTCAGTTATTTCTGAGTTGGAATCTGTTCCTGGTGGCCCTCCAGTAGCTCCATTTACTACTTGTTCCTTTAATTCATTTAAACTTCTAACAAGGCCTGATGTTTCTCCATCAATGGGTGGTGAATATTCAACAATTTCTGATACTTCTTTATCAAAATTCATATCAACATCTACCATTACATCAACATTTTCTTCACCATATATTTTATTTAATAATTGCTTAATACTTTCTTCCAAGCGGGTTTTAACTTGATTCTGTAATTCATAATTATTAGCTGTGGTACTGTCATTAGCGCTAGCTTGATTATTTAAAATAGTTCCTGTATTATCATGAACAGAAATATTTTCAGGTATCAGTCCATCTACAGCGTTAGATACTAACATTACGATTCCATTTACCTGTTGAGGATTCAATTTAAATCCAGGCTTTACATTTAGAAGAACGGAAGCTTTAGACTGTTCATAATCTTCTGTTAAAAAGCTGGATTTATCTGGTACTGTAAGGTGAACTTGAGCCTCATTAATTCCATTAATTTCTTGAATGGTATTAGAAAGTTCATTCATCTGAGCTCTTAAAAACTTCATTTTTCTTTCTTCACTTGTCATAGTAATTGAGCTATTATTAATAGCGTCTTCCCAAGTTATACCTTCATTCGGATATCCTTCAATAGCTAAATTCATACGTGCTTTATTTAGATATTCCTTTGGAACCAATATTTTTGACCCGCTAACATCATCTTTCCAGGGAATATTTAATTCATCTAACTTAGCAGTTATTTCACCAGCTTCTTGTAAGCTCAAATTACTATACATCGTTACATAGTTAGGTCGTGTGAAGTAAAATATTGCTAATGCCATAGTAACTACCAAAAAAAAACTTCCCAAACCTATTAATATTTTCTGCTTTTTATTAAGGGATTGGAAATATTCGTTTAATTGGGTCCTAACTTTTTCTATAGATTCCCCCATTTAGACACCTCATTCCTAGCTTAAATAGACTGTAACGAATGTTAGTTATATTTGTATTCTCATTATTTCCTTATAAGCATCCATTACCTTATTTCTTATTTCTATTGTAAATTGTAAGGCTATTTCTGATTTTTGACTGGCAATCATTACGTCATGGATATTTTCAACCTCACCGGATGCTAACATAAAATCCATGTTGTTTGATTCCTTTTCAAGTGAGTTTAGCTTGTTTATTGAATCCTTTAAAAAATCATCGAAGTTAATATTTGCCTTATTATTAGACTGGATTTTATCCTTTAAAGGCAATTGTAAATTAAAATTATTACTAACTTTCATTAACATAATCCTCCTAATAAAACTATCTTCCTATCTCTAAAGCTTTCATTGCCATATTTTTTGTACTGTTTAATGAAGTTACATTAGCCTCGTAGGCTCTTGAAGCAGAAATTAGATTTATCATTTCCGTCACTATATCAACATTAGGCATAAGTACATAACCTTCTTCATTTGCATCAGGATGACCAGGATTATATACTTTTTTAAAGGGAGAATTGTCCTCCTTAATTGATACTACTTCAACGCCATCGCCGGTTGATTTTTTACTTATGGCGTTATTAAGTACGGATGTAAAATCTATATTCTCTTTTTCTTTAAATATAGGAATTTGTCTTTTATAAGGTGTTCCACTGCTTGTCCTAGTTGTATTTACATTAGCAATGTTTTTGGAGATTATATCCATTCTTAATCTTTCAGCAGTTAGTCCAGTTGCACTTATATTTATAGATTTAAAAAAACTCAATATTATTTCCCCCCTTCTGTTATAGCCAACCTAATTCTTTGAAGGTTTTTAGATAGTTGCGAAGCCAAAGCATTGAATTTGATAGTATTTTTAGAGAGTTCAGCCATTTCTACGTCTATATTTACATTATTATCATCTTTCCTAAAACTTGTATTCAACTCTGTAGATATTTTAGGTTCAATATTCTTAAAATAATTGTTAGAAAAATGATTTGGATGTGTTTCACTGAGCTTGGTCTGTGAATTATTTAAATGTTGTTTTAGAATATTTTCAAACTTTACATCTTGTCTTTTATATCCTGGTGTATTAACATTTGCAATGTTATTTGCAATAGCTTCATTTTTAAACCAAGAAGCTTGAAGAGACTTTCTATAGATTTCAATGTTCTGAAAAGATTTATTTAACATTTTTAACTTCCCCCTAAAAAACGAAACTGCATTAAATAGATTTCGACATAAAAACCAAATGTCCTTCCAAAATTTCTACAAAATAATATAAAATCTTCTATATTATATATTGTATATTATTATATATCCAATGTTAAATAGAATTATTTACATATAGTTTTTTGGTACCGTAGCACTATAAAGAAGAAAAAAATAGCAACCCTAGATAGGGTTGCTATTGCTTTAGGTTTTTTAACTCTTCAAGAAGCTTATCATTAAGTATTTTAATATGTGTTCCTTTCATACCTAAAGATCTTGATTCGATGACACCAGCACTTTCAAATTTTCTGAGAGCATTAACGATTACTGATCTTGTGATGCCTACTCTATCGGCAATTTTACTAGCAACTAGTAGTCCTTCACTACCATCTAACTCTTCAAAAATATGTTCAACTGCTTCTAGTTCAGAATATGATAAAGTTCCTATTGCCATTTGAACAATAGCCTTTTTTCTAGCCTCTTGTTCAATCTCTTCACTTTTAGCTCGGAGTATTTCCATCCCCACCACTGTTGCAGAGTATTCAGCTAAAACCAAATCCTCATCATTATAAGTAAGGTTATGCCTTGCAAGAACCATTGTACCAAGACGTTGACCACTACCATTGATAGGAACAATAGTTACAAACTTATCATAGCTTTCGACGTCATATTTGAAAATATCTAACAGCTCATCACCCGTTATATTATATTTTGTTTCATAAATTCTTAAAAGCTCTTCATTATACTCATCCGGGAATTTTTTTTCGTTTGTTTCCTTGTCTTCAATTATTGGACAATCCGATGCATCTGCTAAGCTAACACCTAATACTTTACCTTTCCTACTTGAAACATATACATTAGCATCTAAAATTTCACTTAAAGTTTTGGATAACTTAGAAAAAGAAACAGGGGCATTGCCTGACTGTTGAAGAATTCTGTTTAGAATTCTAGTTTTTTCCAGCAACGTACTAGACATATGTTACCTCCTTAATCATTAGTAGAATAATATTTTTTGTTGTATTACTATAAACTCATATCTTAATAAATTTCATACCGCTATTATATATTTTTACTCATTTTCTAGTTTGAATTTGCACTCTTTATTAGAGCATTTGGTAATTTCGCCACTTTTTTTGTTTTGAACTACTAATATAGATTCACATTCTGGACATTTTTTATCTATAGGTTTATGCCAACTAATAAATCTACATTTAGGGAAACTGCTACACCCATAAAAGGTTTTTCCTTTTTTGCTTTTTCGAACTATTAAATCTCCTCCACATTTTGGACAGTCAACCCCCGTCTTTATCAGATAAGATTTAGTATTATCACAATCTGGATAATTCGAACAAGCAAGAAATTTTCCATATCTACCATACTTAATAACCATATTACTACCGCATTTTTCACATATTTCATCTGTTTCTTCAGTTAAATCAATTTTTTCAATTTCTTTTTCAGCCTTATCTAATACTTCTTTGAAAGGTTTATAAAAATTATCAATTACTTTTATCCATGAAACTTCTCCCACTTCAATATTATCAAGTTTATTCTCCATATCAGCAGTAAAATCTACATCAACTATACTAGAAAAATTCTTTTCCATAATATCATTTACTAGAAATCCTAACTCTGTAGCTTTTAGCGACCGACTTTCTCTTTCAACATAACCTCTACTAATTATGGTAGAAATAGTAGGTGCGTAGGTACTTGGTCTACCGATACCCTTTTCTTCCATCTCTTTTACAAGACTAGCTTCAGTATATCTAGCTGGTGGTTGAGTAAAATGCTGCTGTGGATCTATACTATCTAAAGACAATTTATCATTTTCAATAAACTCTGGAAGACTTTTTTCTGAAATTGTTGAAAAACTATAAACCTTTAAAAATCCATCAAAATGAATTTGTGTTCCATTAGCCTTGAATAGATAGTTACCATTCAGTATACTCACACTAGTTGAATAGTATTTAGCATCAGACATTTGACTAGAAACAAATCTTTCCCATATAAGCCTATATAATTTATATTGGTCTTTAGATAAAGATTGCTTAATCGACTCTGGAGTTCTATCTACTGAAGTAGGTCTTATTGCTTCATGAGCATCCTGGGAATCCTTTTTAACTGAGGTCTTCCTTTTAACTTTAGGTAAATATTTATCGCCATATTGCTCATTTATAAAATTTACTGTATCCTCTTGAGCTTCATCTGATATTCTAGTTGAATCTGTTCTTATATAGGTGATAAGTCCAACTGTACCTTCATCTATTAAGTCGATACCTTCATATAATTGTTGAGCTATTATCATAGTCTTTTTGGTTGAAAAGCCAAATTTATTTGATGCTTCCTGCTGTAAACTACTTGTAGTAAAGGATGGATAAGGTTTTCTTTTTCTTAATTTCTTTTCAATATTAGTAACAGTAAATTCATTGTTTTCTATATCTTTTAGTATGGCTTTAACTTCATCTTCGGTTTTTAGTTGGATTTTATTTTGAGAGTCTCCATAAAAGTTAGCTTCAAATAAATCTTTATCATTTTTTTTATGAAGATTAACAACTATAGTCCAATATTCTTCAGGTATAAAGGCTTTAATTTCTTTTTCTCTATCACATATTATCTTAGTAGCTACTGATTGTACTCTACCTGCACTTAAGCCCTTTCTAACTTTTTGCCATAGCAATGGACTAATACTATAACCAACTAGTCTATCAAGGATCCTTCTAGCTTGTTGAGCATCTACTAAACTTTTATTGATAGGTCGTGGTTTCTTTATAGCATTCTTAATAGCTTTAGATGTTATTTCATTAAATTCTATTCTGCAATTCTTCTCTTCGTCAATATCTAAAATATTTGATAAATGCCACGAGATAGCTTCACCTTCCCTATCTGGGTCAGTTGCTAAAAAAATCTTATCAACTTTTTTAGCTTCTTTTTTTAATTCTTTAATAACTGTTCCTTTGCCACGTATAGTTATATACTTAGGGTAATAGTTGTTTTCAATATCAATTCCCATTTTACTTTTGGGTAGATCTCTTATATGTCCAACGGAGGCCTTTACTTTGTAATTTCTCCCTAAAAACTTTCCAATTGTTTTTGCCTTAGCTGGTGATTCAACTATTACTAAAGATTTAGCCATTTAATCACCCCCATATTTACTTTGCAATGAAAGTTATTATATCAAAAAAATTAGAATTTTTCAAAAAAATATTCTAACAAGTAACAAGAATGTTACCAGGAAGTTGTTCAATTAAACCTTTTATTTCTAAAATAGTAATTACACTATTTAAAGTTGACATATCTATCTCAATAATAGAAACTAATAATTCAATACTAACGGGCTGTTTTTTTTGTATAAAAGTATATACTCTATTTTCCATTTCAGATAATTCATATTCTATATTATTATTATAATTATTATAATAATAATTATCCATATTGTTGTAATCTTCTAATATATCTTCTACAGAAGTAACAGGTTTAGCACCTTCTTTTATCAATTTATTAGTACCTTTGCTTGCACTACTTTTAATACTGCCTGGTATTGAATAAATATTTTTACCCTGTTCCAGACCATAATCAACTGTAATTAATGAACCACTATTCAAACCTGCTTCAACAACTAAAATTCCTTTGCTTAAGCCACTGATTATTCTATTTCTTTGCGGAAAATTACCTGCAATTGGTGGTGTTCCCAATGGAAATTCAGATAGTACTGCACCGTTATTAATTATTTCGTTCATTAGACTATAGTTTGATTTAGGGTAACATATATCAACACCACAGCCTAAGACTGCATAGGTCGTACCTTTAGCATCAATAGCCCCTTTGTGTGCCTGTGAATCTATTCCATACGCCATGCCACTAATTATGGTTATTCCTTCTTTAGCCAATTCATATGCAAATTTATATGCGATGTTTTTTCCTAATGCAGTTGCCTTTCTTGATCCCACAATTGCAATAGATCTTTCTATATCATAATCCAATTGACCCTTTGTATATAATATATGAGGTGGATTATAAATATGACTTAATGTATCTGGATAATTAGTATCTATCTTTGTAGTATATTCAATATTTAATTCTTTAAGTCTGTTTTTATATTTTTTAAGATAATCTAAATTCATATGTTTAACTATATTCTTTTTTATAGCTTGTGGAATATTGGGGATATTATAAACTTCTTTATGGGATGCAGACCATAAACCTAATAATGAACCAAAATGATCTGATAGTTTTTCAATAGTCTTTACTCCAATACCATTAATCGAACTTAACCACAGGTAACAATCTCTTTCATTCATAGGTAATCTTCCCTTTACAGTTCCCAAAATTTTTTATCTAAACTTCTATACCGAATAGCTTCGGTTATATGAGAAAGTTGTATTTCATCACTATCATCTAGATCCGCTATAGTCCTACTAACCTTTAGAATTTTATTGTATGATCTAGCACTAAGTCCCAATTTATGAAAGGCGGTCTCTAAGATTTTACTTTCTTCTTTACCTATACTACAGTGTTTTTTTATCATTTTATTTGACAATTGAGAATTAAATTTTATTTTAGATTTATTAAATCTTTTTAGCTGAATAGTTCTTGCAGCATTAACTTTATCCCTTAATTCTTTAGATGATAAGTTTTCTTTATTAACTGATAAATCATTGTATTTAACAGGAAACACTTCTATATGCAAATCAATTCTATCCAACAAAGGGCCAGAAATCTTAGAAAGATACCTTTTAATTTGATAAGGTGAACAAGTACATTCTTTAATAGGATCTGTATAATATCCGCAGGGGCATGGATTCATACTTGCAATTAAAATAAACTTAGCTGGATAAGTAATTGTTGCGTTTACCCTTGATATGGTTACAATTTCATCCTCCATAGGCTGTCGTAAAACCTCTAAAGCGTTTCTACTAAATTCAGGGAATTCATCTAAAAAGAGTACACCATAGTGGGCTAAGGAAACTTCACCTGGTTTTGGAATCCTACCACCACCAATTAATGATACTTGAGATATAGTATGATGAGGTGCTCTAAAGGGCCTAGTAGTAATTAAGGATTTATGATTGGGAAGTAATCCTGCAATACTATAAATTTTAGTCACTTCTATAGATTCTTCCAAACTCATATCTGGCAAAATAGTAGGGAATCTCCTTGCTAACATTGTTTTCCCTGATCCTGGCGGACCAATTATCAATACATTGTGGCCTCCTGCAGCTGCAATTTCTAAGGCTCTTTTAACATTAAGTTGACCAGAAACCTCACTGAAGTCTATATCCTTATTATATTCATGATGGTTTATAGAGTTTGTGTTTTTTGTAGGAATAGATTTTGGACCAAATTCATAATCTTTTTTTAGAAAAGCAATTACTTGATCTAAATTTTCAAAAGAAAATATTTCTATATCCTCTATAACCCTTGCTTCCTCTACATTCTCATGGGGGACAATGATTTTTGTAAATCCTTTTTCTCTAAGGGATATTATTAAAGGTAGTACCCCTACGGTTCTATTTAGTTTGCCATTTAATGACAACTCTCCTATGAAAGCATACTCATTGATATCTTCTAAATTTAATTGATCTGAAGCAGTTAGTATGCCAATTGCCATAGGTAAATCCAAATGAGTACCTTCTTTTTTAGTATTTGCAGGTGCAAGATTTATAGTAATACGCTTAATGGGAAAGTTAAAGCCAGAATTTTTTATTGCAGCTCGTATTCTCTCCTTGGATTCTCTAACAGCGGTATCTGGTAGTCCTACTATTGTAAAGGATGGGAGTCCATTAGAAATATCTGTTTCTACACTTACCAGATTTCCATCAAGACCGATTAATACACAACTATTAATAATTGACAACATAGATTATCCCCCAATATAATACGTTTACATAATTTTATTCAAAAACATAATATTAGTGGATTATGTTTTCAATATGATTAATCTTTATATTATTATTTAAAATAACCTCAATAGCATCAATTCTATAATCAATATCATCTAATCTATTTTTATTTAAATAAAAATAGATTGTCTTTAGAATATGACCAATTTTTCTACTATCAATAGCCTCAATTGGTCTACCATATTTAAAGCTTCTTCTAGTTTTTACTTCGAAAAAAATTATGCAGTTATCTTTCTTTGCTATTATATCTATTTCTCCAAATCTACATCTAAAGTTTCTCTCTATTATTGTATATTTGTTTTTTAATAAATACTGGACTGCTATGCTCTCACCCTTATCCCCAATTATTTTATTATTCAAGACATAACAACCTTTCACTATAAATATATTTAAGTATCTTAATAATATATTTCTATTTTTTTCCTCGTTTTCCTTCTAATTATGTCAAATTATAAAATAAAAGTTTCTTAATATAATAAATGAATATAGTTTCCTCCCTATCATAAGAAAAAGCTAAACTTTATATAGTTTATGCTCTATAATGAATAGTCTCTATCTAGCTTTGCTATAAAGGCTAAAACCTCTGCAACTACATCATATAGTTCAGAAGGTATTTCTTCTCCTATAGATAAAAGTTTGAGTTGTTCAGCAAGTTTCGCATCTTTATATATAGGTATACTATTTTTTTTAGCTTCTTCTTCAATCTTTTCAGCTATTAATCCTTGACCTTGCGCAATTATTTTAGGTGCATTATCTTCAATTGAATTATACTTTAGGGCACTGGCATATTGTTCTTTTTTTCTTTTCATTTATTCACACCCTTATATCTAGTTTATTTATGCTTATATTGTTATTAGATTCTATTGTTGTTAATAAATTATCTTTCTGATCCATAACATTATATTTAAATAATATATCATTTTCAAATATTTTATTTAATTCATCCTTTAATACTGACTCATTGCTTTTGAAAAGATTTTCAATTTTATCATCAAATAGCCTAAAATTAATATATAATTTACTGTCAATTATTTGAATTAATGACTGAACTAGATTCAAGTTATTAGTATTTAATGATATTAATATTTTTGTATCCTGTAGCTCAGTTTTATTTTTGCCTTTTTCATTTTTTTTAATTATTAGGTCAAGATTATTAATGTTATCGTTCATATTGAAGGGAATTTGAATAAATACATTATTATGATTTAACTTATTTATAAAAGTAAGTTTTGATTTAATTTCTTCGATAACTTCATTTACCTTAGGTAAAATATCTTTATCATTAGTTTTTTCAGCTAATGCTGTAAGTTTATTTGATAGTTCTTTATCTATACTTTTAATATTTTCATCTCTATTTAAAATAGAACTTCGTATTTTATTTAGTATATTACTTAATTCATTTTTTTCTTTTTTATCAAAATTCAGACCTTTAATTATATTAAATAACTCTTTGAAATTTCTAGTAATATTCCTTTTGCCATCAACTATATCACTTAATATTTTCAAATTTTCCACACTAAAATCTAAATTATTACTTAAAATAAAAGCAAGCTTTTCTTTAGAAACATTTGATAAGCTATTTATATAATAGTTGTTTAAAGAATTAGATGATGTTTTAGATATAATAGGAAGATTATCATCTAAATTATTGTTTGAATTCTTATTATATATATCAGCATCTAATGAACTAAGATTATTAATAGTTGTCATAGGTGGTCTTGTAATGGTGCCTTGGTTAGGTGATGATTTAGATACCGTAGAAAGATTATTGTGTATATCATTATTACTATTTAAATTTTCATTATGTTTCTCAGAATCTGATAAAGTTAAATTATTAATAATTATTTTAATTGCTTTTCTTATGTCTTGGTCAAGCATTGCCTTATCTAAATTTATTACATTATTATCTAACAAGGTTTTTAGTTTACCATAATATTTTTCCGTAATCTCTATTGTTTTAATATTATCTTCTGTTATTGGTAAGTCATTTTTTAATAACGCTTTCATTATAGATTTCTTATTATCTTCAACAATTGCATTTGCAGATAAATCTTTAATAAATTCTATTTGTTCATTTGAAATCAAAGATTTTATAATAACTTTATTATCTTCCTTTTCGGTAACAATAAAATCTAACTTATCACCAAGAGTATATTGAGTATTCGATAAATCTCTAGCTGTTAGGTTTATATCATTATTTAATTGTAGAGTTAAAAGATTATCTACTATGCTAATGATCTTTGCATTAATTATATCACCTACTTTGATATCCACAGGTGAATTCATATCCTTATTATCGATATTGACTTTTAAAATATTCATATTATTAATTTTCATTAATATCACCTTATAGTTTTCAAAAATGTTTTTCTATGCACTGGAGTAATACCTAGTTTCTTAATAGCATCATAATGCTCTTTTGTCCCATAACCTTTATGATTATTAAAGCCATATCCTATATATTTTTTTTCATATTCATCAACAATATTATCTCTAGTAACTTTAGCTATAATTGAGGCAGCTGCTATAGAAATACTCAAGCTATCACCTTTAATTATATTTTTTTGCTTAATATTTATATCGGTTAATTTAACTGCATCAATTAATAAAAAATCTGGTTTTATACTCAAAGAATTAATGGCATTTTTCATAGCTAGCTTAGTTGCATTTAAAATATTGATTTTATCAATTGTTTCATTGTCTACAATACCTATACCAATATCTATTGCTATAGTATTTATTTTGTTATATAAATCATTACGCTTTTTTAAAGATATCTTTTTTGAATCATCTACTCCTGGTATTAAAGTATTTGGGGGTAAAATAACCGCTGCTGCAACAACAGGTCCAGCTAATGGACCCCGTCCAACTTCATCAATACCAACAATTTTGCTATAGCCCTCAGAAGAAAGCTTATCTTCTATCTCCCATAATGATTTTAATCTTTTAAGTTCTCTAATGTGCTTATTATATTTTTTTTCAAGACTAACACCATAATTTTTTACTGTTTTTCTCTTATCACTCTTTAATATCCCAATATAATGCTTATAATCATTTATATCTGTTGTTAAAAAAAAATTCTTTATTTTATTTAAAGACATTTTAGATGTATCCATATATATGCTCCTCTTTTTTTTATTATAAATTTTCATTAGAACAATATTTCAATATATAACTTACAGTCGCAGTTTATTTAATTATTACATAAATCAATAAAAAAAAGAAGCATCTTATTAAATATGCTCCTATTCATCAATTGCTTCACTAGGTTTTTCCAATGAAATTTTTCCAATAATACCCTTTCTAAATTCATCCATTACTATATTAGCAGTTTTTGTGTAATCAATCTGACCTTTTGATCTAATACAACCCCTATTTAACGCTATATTTTCCATTATCTCTAAAGGAGTATCCTTTAAAGATTCAAGATTATATCTTTTCTTTATTAGATTTGGATAATTCTCAGATAACTTTTCTATGAGTTTTAATCCTAACTCATCAATATCTAGTATTTCATCTTTAATAGATCCTGTAAAGGCTAAATTGAGTCCTACTCTTTGATCTTCTATCTTTGGCCATAATATACCTGGTGTATCAAACAACTCTAAATCACGTCTTATTCTGACCCATTGTTTTCCCCGAGTAATACCAGGTTTATTTCCAGTTTTGGCAGACTTTTTCCCAACTAATTTATTTATTAAAGATGATTTACCAACATTTGGAATGCCGACCACCATCAATCTTGTAGGTCTAGCTCGTCTACCTTTTTTATGTAAAGCTTCAACTTTGTCTTTAGTTAGTGTTTTTATAGAAGATAATAGTCTGTTCATTCCTTCACCTGTTATGGAGTTAAAGGGTATTGCATCTATTTTATGTTCATTATAATAATCTATCCATTCCTTTAATATTGCTTGATCTGATAGATCACTTTTGTTAAGCAAAACTACTCTATTTTTACTGCCAATCAACTTGTTGATTTCTGGATTTTTGCTACTTATAGGTATTCTAGCATCTAATAACTCAATAACTAAATCAACTAGTTTCAAATTATCATTTATTAATTCTCTAGTCTTTTTCATGTGTCCGGGGTACCAGTTTATATGCATATGCATCACCACTTAATTTAAAATTAAATAAAGGGACTGAAAAACAGCCCCACTTATTTATCTATACATTTTTTCTTTAACTCTAGCAGCCTTACCTACTCTGTCTCTTAAGTAGTTTAATTTTGCTCTTCTTACTTTACCTCTTTTTACAACTTCAATTTTATCAATTTTTGGTGAATGTAATGGAAGAGTTTTTTCAACTCCAACACCGTAGGAAATCTTTCTTACAGTGACAGTTTCCCTAATACTCCCATTTTGTCTTTTAAGGACTATGCCTTCAAAAATTTGGATTCTTTCTCTTTTTCCTTCTTTAACCTTTAAGTGAACTTTTACAGTATCACCAATATTAAAATCAGGAAGATCATTTCTTAATTGTTGTTGTTCTAAAGATTTAATAATATTCATTTTTTTACCTCCCTTCATCATAGACGTTCTTACCTGTATCATAGTAGAGGACCGTCCGTTTTGCCACATGATATTATATCATATAAAAAAAAGAATAACAATATAATTTAAAACTTTTAATATCACCTTATTATAAATTAGAATTCAATTTATACAAATTTAAATATGTAACTAATTAAATTAATACTATTTTGAAATCTCCATAAGTATTTTTTTAAGTTTCTTTAAGGCTTCACTTGACAAGTCAGGCTCGTTTATAAAACTCTTGAAAAGATCAGGTCTTCTATGTTTTGTGATTTCTAGGGCTTTTTTAAGACGCCACTCCTCTATTAGTTTATGATTTCCCGAAAGAAGCACTTCTGGAACCTTTATACCTTCGTATATTGACGGTCTTGTATAGTGTGGATATTCTAATAATCCATTATAAAAACTCTCATCCTTATAGGAATCTTCATTACTAAGAACACCAGGTATTAATCTTGATATAGAATCAATCAAAACCATGGCTGGGATTTCTCCACCTGTTAACACATAATCTCCTATTGAGATCTCATCTGTAACCCAATAATCAATTATTCTTTGATCAATTCCCTCATAATGACCACATATAAATATCAAATGTTCCTCTTGACTTAAAGATTTTGCTAAGTTTTGATTAAAAACTTGTCCTTTGGGTGTTAAATATATTATTCTAGAATTATTTTCTCCACTTATATTCCTTAATGCATCAAATATGGGTTGGTTCATAAGAACCATACCTGATCCTCCACCATAGGGATAATCGTCAACTTTCTTATGTTTATCATTAGAATAATCACGTATATTTATTGGATTTATTTCTAGAATATTATTATCTTGAGCTCTACCAATTATACTTTTATTTAAAACATTTGTAAACATTTCGGGAAAAAGAGTTAAAATATCGATTTTCATGTTATCATACCTTCAATTAATTTAACAATCATTTTTTTGTTTTCAATATCTATATTTTTAATAAATTCTCTGACAGCTGGAATCATGAAGTTCTTTGCTTGTTCATCATTATTATTTTCTATTACATATGTATCTTGGGCAGCATTTTGAATTACATCTTTAAGTATACCAATGTAATTATTATTTTCATCATATACTTCAATTCCAATTAAATCAAATATATAATATGAGTCATCGGGCAACTCCCTTAATTGTTTTTCATCAATAAATATAGATTTATCCTTATATTTTTCTACAGCGTCAATATTATTTAAATCTCTAAATTTGACTATTATAAGATTTTTCTTAAATCGAATAGCTTCGATAATTAATTTTATATTCTGCTCACCTTCCAGGTATACATAATCTATTTCTTCAAATCTTTCTATATAATCTGTTAGTGGATATATTTTTAATTCCCCTCTAAGTCCTTGAGTATTTACAATTTTTCCAATTTTTATTTTATTACCCATTACTTCACCTCTTTCATTGTATGATATTTTATAATGGGTAGGAAATTAAATTTATTGACTAATTGTGAATAAGTGTAATTTCCATTGTAAGTATAGGCAAACTCTACTTTGAGAATCTTTATTATGGACTTTACTATAATTAATATTTACATATTAAATAGTCTTTAAACTTAAATATTAAAAAGGATTAGGAAAACCCTAATCCTTTATTGAATAATTTCAACAACAACTCTTTTATTTTCTCTAGTAGCAGCTGCCTTCACAACTGTTCTAATAGCTTTAGCTATTCTACCCTGTTTTCCAATAACTTTCCCCATATCTTCTGAGGCTACTCTTAATTCAATTATAACAGATTGTGTACCTTCGATTTCATTAACCTGTACTTGCTCTGGATTATCTACTAAGGCTTTAGCTATTACTTTAACTAATTCTCCCATAATAACACCCCCTGAAAGCTAAAATTAAGCTTTCTTAGCTTCTTCAAACTTTGCCATAATACCATGCTTCTTAAATAAATCCTTTATTGTATCAGTTGGCTGTGCACCAGTTTTTAACCATTTAACAGCCTTCTCGTCATCAATATTAATTTGAGCAGGTTCAGAAATTGGATTGTAGTATCCTATCTCTTCAATAAACCTACCATCTCTTGGCGAACGCGAGTCTGCTACCACTATTCTGTAAAAAGGTTTCTTTTTTGCTCCCATTCTTCTTAATCTAATTTTTACTGCCACTATATTCACCTCCTTATATTATTTAAAATCTATTTAAAAGAAAGGAAATTTCATTTTGCCACCTTTCTTCAATCCCTTTTCCATTCCTGATAATTGTTTCATCATCTTTTTTGTTTGTTGAAATTGTTTTAGTAACTTATTAACAGATTGTACAGTCGTTCCACTACCACTTGCAATTCTCTTTTTTCTGCTAGATTTTATTATTGTAGGATTTCTTCTTTCTTCTGGTGTCATAGATTGAATAATTGCCTCAATGTGAACTAATTCTTTATCATCAATCTGAAGGTTTTTTAATTGCTTACTATTTGCACCAGGAATCATTTCTAATATTTGACTCATCGGACCCATGTTTTTCATTTGTTCAAGTTGATCTAAAAAATCTTCTAAATTAAACTCTTGTTTTCTGATCCTCTCTTCAAGGCTTTTCATTTTCTTTTCATCGAAACTTTCCTGGGCCTTTTCTATTAGACTAAGGACATCTCCCATGCCTAATATCCTTGAAGCCATTCTATCAGGGTAAAAAGGTTCCAAATCAGTAAGTTTTTCACCAACACCTATATATTTGATTGGTTTACCAGTAACTGCCCTTACTGAAAGAGCAGCACCACCACGAGTATCTCCATCTAATTTAGTTAAAATAATACCACTAACACCTAATTGATTATCAAATTTTTCAGCAACATTTACAGCATCTTGACCTGTCATTGAATCAACTACCAGCATAATTTCACTAGGATTTATAGATCCTTTAATATTTTCTAATTCAATCATCAACTCTTCATCTATATGAAGTCTACCAGCAGTATCTATAATAACTACATCATTTCCATGTTTTTTTGCATGCTCAACTCCAGCCTTAGCTATATCAACTGGATTAGTTTTATCCCCCATTGAGTAAACAGGGATATCAAGTTTTTCACCAACAACATGTAATTGTTTAATTGCAGCTGGTCTATAAATGTCACATGCCACAAGTAGAGGTCTTTTCCCTTGTTTCTTTATTTGACCACCAAGTTTTCCACCAGTGGTAGTTTTACCTGCTCCTTGAAGACCTACTAGCATAATAACAGTAGGAGGATTAGGTGCATATTCTAGTTTGCTTTGTGTTTCTCCCATTAAGTTCTTTAACTCATCATTTACTATTTTAACAACCTGTTGTCCAGGAGTTAAACTTTCTAAGACCTCATGACCAATAGCTCTTTCTTGAATTTTCTTTACAAAATCTTTAACAACCTTATAGTTTACATCAGCCTCAAGTAATGCCAATTTAACTTCTCGCATTGCTTCTTTAACATCGTTCTCTGTTAATTTTCCTTTTCCCTTTAATTTTTGAAAAGTACTCTGTAACTTCTCAGCAAGACCTTCAAAGACCATTTGTTAACCTCCCTAAGGATTAAAAACTATCATCTAACACTTCCGTGGTGAGCTTTTTTATTTCTTCTATATTTTTCAAAATGAATTTTTCATCAAAGTTTTCTTCTATACCTGTACCAAATTTATCTAAAAAATCTAATAAATTGTTTAATCTATCTTTAGTGTTTAAAAATTTATCTAGTAATTTCAGTTTGTTTTCATAGTTAACAAGTAATTTTTCAGATCTATTAATTGTATCATAAACAGCCTGTCTACTTATATTTAAATTTTCTGCTATTTCACCTAATGATAAATCATGTATACAATATAAACTTAGAATTTCTTGTTGCTTTTTTGTTAATAATTGACCATAAAAAGCATTCAAATTTCCAAGCATAATTTTTTTTTCAATCATTTTATCATTCCTATTATACATCTGTAAAGGCATTTTCCTTTACAGATGTATTCTATAATAATTATTATATATTGTCAACATTTTTTTATAATTACTTAGTCCTCACTTAAAAGAGCTTCTATAAATCTCTCGGGTTCAAATGGTTGAAGGTCTTCCTTTCCTTCTCCCACACCAATGAACTTTACGGGTATATCAAGTTCAGAGGTTATGCTTAGTATTACTCCACCCTTAGCAGTTCCATCTAATTTAGTTAAAATTATACCCGTTATATCTGCAACCTCTTTAAAAGTTTTTGCTTGACTTACTGCATTTTGTCCTGTAGTTGCATCTAATACCAATAAAACTTCCTTATTTGCCTCAGGATACTCTCTTTCGATTATTTTAAATATTTTTGATAGCTCATTCATTAGATTCTTTTTATTATGGAGCCTACCAGCTGTATCACAGATTAGTACATCTATTTTTCTAGCCTTAGATGCTTGAATTGCATCAAAAACTGTTGCAGCAGGATCTGAGCCTTCTTGATGAGATATTACGTTTATTCCAACTCTATCACCCCATATATTTAACTGATCTATTGCAGCAGCTCTAAAGGTATCTCCAGCAGCTAATAAAACTTTTTTGCCACTGTTCTTTAGATTATATGAAAGTTTTCCAATAGACGTAGTTTTTCCTACACCATTTACTCCGATTACAAGAATAATTGAGGGAGGTGTGATATCAAGGGAATTATCTTTGGTTGTTGTTAAATACTCTACTAAAACTTCCTTTAATACAGTCTTCACTTCACTTACTTCTGTAATATTTTTAGATTTTATTTTATCTCTTAGACTGTCAATGATTTTTAATGTGGTATCCATACCTATATCTGAAGTAATTAGTATTTCCTCTAGCTCCTCCAGTAGATCTTCGTCAATTTTTACATGGGATTTAAATAATGTATCAATTCTTTCTGTTATTCCCTGTCTTGTTTTAGATAATCCATTTTTTAATTTACTAAAGAAAGAGCTCTTTTCTTTTGTTTCTTGTATTTCTTGTTCTTTCTGTTCTAAATTGGTTTCAATATTTTCGGTGTTTTCTTCAATATTTTTTCCAGTATTAATATTCTCTTCAATAATTTCATTTTCCACTATTAATGCTTCATCTTTTTCAATTTTTTTTTCTTTCTTTCCTCTAAATAAGTTTTTAAACATTGGTTTACCTCCTATCAACTAGCTCTTTCGCTTAATTTTACTGAAACAATTTTTGAAACACCATATTCGTGCATAGTAACTCCATATAAATAGTCAATAATTTCCATCGTACCCTTTCTATGGGTAATAATTATAAATTGAGAATTCTGTGAGAATTCCTTTAGAAAGTCTGCAAACCTAAAAATGTTAACATCATCCAATGCAGCTTCTATTTCATCTAAAATACAAAATGGAGTTGGCTTTGTTTTTAATATTGAAAATAATAGTGCAATTGCGGTCAGAGCCTTTTCGCCACCAGATAAAAGATTAAGGTTTTGTAGTTTTTTGCCTGGAGGTTGGGCTACTATCTCAATATTACTTTCTAAGATACTTTCTTGCTCATCTAGCTTTAACTCTGCTTTTCCTCCATTGAAAAGTTTATTGAATATAGTTTTGAAGTTTTCGTTGATTTCTTGAAAATATTTGATGAATTGTTTCTCCATTGTTTCTTCTAATTCCTTAATTACTTTATTTAAGGAATTTTTTGCATTAATAAGGTCATTCCTTTGAGCATCTAAAAATAAATATCTTTTATTAACTTCTTTATACTCTTCAATAGCAGTTAAATTAACCTCTCCAAGTTTTTTGATTGAACTGTCTAATTCTTTAATTCTTTTTGAGGCTTCATTGATATCTGTAATTAATCTATCATATTTACTAGATTCAATATAACTTAACTCATATTTCTCCCATATTTTTTTAATAATTGTTTCTTGTTGCAACTCAAATCTAGTTTTCTTCACTTCTATTTTATGAAGGCTTTCCCTTAATTCATTGATAGTATTATTGATGGAATCAATTTTATAATTTAGATCATTTAGTTGTTGTTGAAAATCTTTTTTTGTATTTTCTAGTTTGCTAATATTATAATCTAACTGTTTGATTAAAATATTATTATCTTTAATATTTATATTAGTATTTTCAAGTTCTTCTGAAAGATATTTCTTTTCTTCATTAAGTTTGTCTAATTCTATAACTTTATAACTTTTTTCGTTTTCATAGGCCCCAATATAATCATTTGATCTTTGTATTTGACTTAGATTATTATCTCTTTTTTCTTTTAAGGATGCTAAGTCAATTTTAATTGTAGTTATAGCATCATTTAAGCTCTCTAATTCCATTCGGTTAACAGTGATACTATCTGATTCTTTATTTATTATATTTTGTAGATCAATTTGCTTTTTCTTCAAACTATCAATAGTATCTAGTTTGTTATTAGATGAGCTTTGTAAATCATCTATTTCACTTTCTAATTGTATCATTTCATTATTTAAATCATTTAAAGTTATATTTAAATTCAAAAGCTGATCTTTAATATTCTTATATCTGCCCTCTTCCTGTAAGAATTCAATCTTCTTATCTTCTAAGGTTTGGGTAAGATTCTTAATGTTTATATCTAAAACACTTAAATGATTATTATTATTTTTAACATTATGATTATAATCATCTATACTATGTTTAACCTCTTCTATTTTTAGAGTTAATTCTTTGATCTTTCTTTTACGGGTAAAAATATTAGATGATCTTTGTTTATAGCTTCCCCCTGTGATTGTTCCACTAGGGTTAATAATATCTCCATCAAGGTTTACAATCTTATAGTTTTTAATTTTATTTGATAATCTAGTAGCAATATCTATATCTTTTACTATTAATGTTCTTCCCAATAGATATTGGAATATACTCTTAAATTCTTTTGAAAAGGAAATTAATTCATCTGCTTTTCCAATATAGCCTTCTATTTTAGTAATTCTATCAATTTCATTGTTATTACTATCTCTTAGGTATAAATCAGATATGGGTAAAAAGGTAACTCTCCCTAATTTATTCTTTTTTAAATATGTTATTATATTTTTAGCATTTTCTTTATTGTTACAGACTATGTACTGCATGGAATAACCTAAAGACACTTCAATTGCTATTTCTAATCCTTTAGGTATATTTATTAGTTCTGCTACTACTCCATGGACACCCTGTCCTAAATTATGATTCTTATTGCATACTTCTAAAACTTTTTTCACACTACTATTAAATCCTTCATAGGATTTTTCCATGGATTCAAAGATTTTTTTTTGGGACATCATATCCCTAAGACTATTTTCTTCATTTTGACATTTATCAACAAGGTCATTATTTATAGTATTTAATTCATTATATTCTTTAATAAAGCTTGATTTCTTTTCTGAACTTTCTTTAATAGATTCATTAATTTCATTCATATTCATTTTCATCTGATTAAGTTGTCCATCTAATGATTCCTTTTTATGAACTATAGATGATTTTTCAGTTCTTATTTTTGTAATTCTTTTTATAATGTTTTCCTTTATTGTTTCAACACTATTTATTTCACTTTTAATGGATGATATATTATTAAGAATTTCAATTACTTCACTTTTATATGACTCTATGGAATTTTGATCATTACTTAGTAAATTATTTATATTTTTGTATTTATTTACTTGATTCACTAAAATTTCTTCTTTTCCATTTATTAGGTCAGTAATATCTTCTCTCTCTTTATTTAATCTACTTAATTGAACCCTACATTCTTCAATATTATCTTTATGTTCATTGATTTCTTTTGAAACCCTGTTTATATCCTTGTTAATATTTTCAATCTTCTCATTAAACAATAACTTTCTTCCATCTAACTTTTTTAATGTATTATTAGTTTCATAGTAGTTATCCTTTAATTTTTTTATATCATTTTCCAAAACTTCAATTTTTTCTTGATAATGATTTCTTTTATTAGAAAAGTTATTATTCTCTTTAATATTATTATTAAGTTGTGTCTCAACTATATTGAACTGTTCTTCTTCAGCTTTTAATTTTAACTTAATATCATCTATTTCATTTAAAAACAATTTTAATTCCAAATCCTTAAGTTCATTGGATAGCTTTAGATAGTTTTGTGCCTTGTCACTTTGATTTTTTAATGGGCCTAATCTAAGTTCTAGTTCTTTTATTATATCTTCTATCCTAATTAGATTCTGACATGTATTATCTAATTTCTTTTCGGCTTCATATTTTCTTGTTTTGAATTTTACGATTCCTGCTGCTTCCTCAAATAGCCTTCTTCTATCTTCAGGTTTATTACTTAATATTTTGTCTATTTCTCCCTGACCAATTAAAGAGTAACCATCAATACCAATTCCCGTATCCATAATTAGCTCTCTAATATCTCTAAGTCTACAGGGTGTTTTGTTAATTAAGTATTCACTTTCCCCTGAACGATATATCCTTCTGCTTATATTTACTTCTGTATACTCAATTGGTAAAATTTTATCTTTATTATCAAATACTAATGAAACCTCTGCCATTCCTAATGGTTTTCTATGAGTAGTACCATTGAAAATTATATCTTCCATTTTACTACCTCGTAAAGTTTTGGGGCTTTGTTCTCCCAGTACCCATCTAACGGAATCTATGATATTGCTTTTACCACTACCGTTTGGTCCGACTATTCCTGTTATCCCCTTATTAAATTCTATTATAACTTTATCTGCAAAGGATTTAAATCCATGTATTTCTAGCCTTTTAAGGTACAAAATTTTCACACCTCTTTACTTTTTTATTGAGCACTTATATATTTTAACATAATTTTATTATATTTAAAATAACACCTAAATGTAGGTGCTAAGGCAATAGGAAGTTATAAGTTATATTGTTCATTACTATTTTGATTTCTTTGTCATTTAAAGATTCTTCTTTACCAATTTTGATTTGTTTTATATTAAAATAATTCTTAATAAATATCAGATTAGACCTTTTATTCCCAACTAAACTTGATATTATTTTAGGATTAACATATATCATCAACTCATTGTTAATGTCTTTCTTTATTTTTTCTAACTCATTTACTAAATAATCTCTTATGATTGCTGACTCAACAAGTTGTCTAAAGGATGGATGAAAAGGACCTGAAATAACATCCTTTCCCTCCATAATATTTTCTGAAGGTTGAAGTCCCAATCTTATTATTTTTATATCATTACTACTAAAAATGGTATACAGCTCTTTACATATTTCTACTGCTTCCTGGAGAGATAAAGGTTTGTATATATTATTTTTATAAAGATCTTCAAGCTCTGTTCCTTTAATAACCAAAGTAGGATAAATTCTAACAAAGTCAGGATTTAATGATACAATTTGCTTAGCTGTATTAATTGATTTATTAGAGGTATCTCCTGGTAGACCTACCATCATCTGCAATCCTAGATTAAATCCCATCTCCTTTATGAGATGAACAGCATTATAGACATCATCTTTTGTATGACCTCTTTTACTGTTGATTAAAACTTCTTCATCTAAGGATTGTACTCCTAATTCTATTGTCTTCACATTAAACTTTCTTAGGTTAGTTAATATATCTTTATTAATATAATCCGGTCTTGTTGACAATCTTAAACTTTGCACTAATCCCTTATCTATCCAATTATTTGCAGTCTTGAGTAATTTATTTTGTTTTTCTATATCTATACCTGTAAAACTACCGCCATAAAAGGCTATTTCCATAGAGTCATGGTCTTCTCTTTTAAAATAACCCATATATTTTCTAACTTCTTTATCAACATTTATATAATCACATTTATTGTTTGAAATTCCTGTAATCCTTTTTTGATTACAAAAAACACAATCGTTTTTACAACCCTCGTGGGGAACAAATATGGGGATAATATAATTATTTTTATTATTCAAATTTCACTTCTCTCCTCAAAGCCATTTTAGCAGCGTTCTGCTCAGACTCTTTTTTACTTTTCCCAGTTCCAAATCCAATAATATCATTATTCATTTTTACTTGGGTATGGAAAGTTTTATTATGATCAGGTCCATCTTCATTCACAATTTCATATATCAATGTATTATTGCCTTGGTTTTGAATAATTTCTTGAAGCTTGGTTTTATAATCAATAAATATTTTTCCCTTTACTGCGTCAACTATAATATCCTTCATAATAAATTTTACAAATTCATATGCACTATATAAATCACTGTCTAAATATATAGCTCCTATTATTGCTTCAAAAGCATCTGCTAGTATAGACGTTCGACTTCTTCCACCTGTGACTTCTTCACCTCTTCCTAGCAATAAATATTGACCAATATCTATTGATTTTGCACATTCTGCTAATGTAGGTTCACATACAATTTTAGCACGGGTTTTAGTCAAGTCTCCTTCTGGTAGTTCAGGATAATTTTTAAATAAGAAATCACTAATTATGATTCCTAGCACAGAGTCACCTAGAAACTCAAGTCGTTCATTATACTTGCTTCTTTTTTTTTCATTTGCATATGAGCTATGGGTTAATGCCTCAATTAAAATATCTTGCTGTTTAAAGTTATAGTTAATTTTATTTTCTAACTCATTAATTCTTAATTTATTCATTAATATCCTCCCGGTTTTAAGAAAGAAGACTTTTCAAATATACTTTAAAAGAGTTAAAATAAATTTGAAAAAACTCCTCTTTATTTATTTGCGTAAATTTTCTCATCTATATTCTATACTTTTTGACTTGAAATTAAAAGTATATTTGAGTTCAATCAAATTTTCTTAATTAGAACAAAGTCTTTAATACAGATGCTCAAAGCAGACTTTATCCACATACATAACGAAAATTATATTTATCTATAATTTAAATAGGTGTATAAGTTCCTATGTATTATAAAAAGTGAGTCCTTGTAGACTCACTTTTTACTTATTCATATTTCTTAAATATAAGTGTTGCATTGTGTCCCCCAAATCCCAAGGAATTTGTAAGGGCATAATTAACCACTTTCTCTTTACCTTGATTTGGTACAAAATCTAAATCTAATTCTTCATCTTGATTAACTAAGTTGATTGTCGCAGGAATAAAGTTCTGTTTTACTGCTAACAAACATGCTATTGCTTCTATGGAGCCTGCAGCACCTAATAGATGCCCAGTCATAGACTTAGTAGAACTTACGGATAAATTATATGCATGATTACTAAAAACTGTTTTAATTGCCATGGTCTCAAACTTATCATTATAAGGGGTTGATGTTCCATGGGCATTGATGTAATCTATATCTTCAGGTTTAATATCTGCATCATTTAAAGCCATGGTCATTGATCTAGCTGCACCTTCCCCTTCTGGAGCTGGAGCAGTTATATGATAGGCATCGGCAGACATACCATATCCAACTATTTCACCATAAATAGTAGCACCACGTTTTAATGCATGTTCTAATTCTTCTAAAATTATTATCCCAGATCCTTCCCCCATAATAAATCCATCTCTATCTTTGTCAAAGGGTCTAGAAGCAGTTTGGGGATCATCATTTCTTGTTGACATTGCCTTCATATTACAAAATCCTGCTATAGCAAGAGGAGTAATAGAAGCTTCTGAACCACCTGCTACCATTAGGTCAGCATCTCCTCTTTCAATTATCTTAAATGCATCACCAATAGCATTTGTAGAAGATGCACAAGCTGAAACAGCAGTTGTATTTGGTCCCTTTAATCCAAAGGCCATGGATATATGACCAGCACCAATATTTGAAATCATCATAGGGATAAAGAAGGGACTGATTCTTCTAGGTCCTTTGCTAATTAGTTTTTGATGTTCTTGTTCAAGAGTTGCTATTCCACCAATTCCAGAACCAAGAGTTACACCAAATCTATTGAGATCTACAGATTCGAGGTCAATATTTGAATCATCAATAGCCTGCTTTGAAGCAGCTATAGCAAAGTGAGTAAATCTATCCATTCTTCTAGCTTCTTTTTTATCAATATAGTCATGAGGGTTAAAATCCTTCACTTCAGCTGCAATTTGGGTAGAGTATTCAGATGTATCAAATTTAGTAATTTTATCTATCCCATTCACATTGTTTCTAAGGGCATTCCAATAATTTTCTTTACCACTGCCTATTGGAGAAATTACGCCAATTCCTGTTATTACTACTCTCCTATTTTTCAATCTAATTCCTCCTGTTCTATATACTTTAATGAATACTACTTAGTTTTTTCTTCAATGTATTTTGCTATATCCCCTATATTCTTGAAATTCTCTGCATCTTCATCGGGGATTTCAAGATCAAACTCATCTTCAAGAGCCATTACTACCTCAACTGCATCTAAAGAATCAGCCTCTAAATCACCCATAAGAGAAGTTTCTGGAGTTATATCCTCAGGACTATCATACTCCAATTGTTCTACAATAATTTCTACTACCTTTTTAAATACCATAATCTTCACCTTTCCCTTCGTTTTATTTATATTATACTTAAAGAAATTGCATATTTGACCCTATTATTAATTATGATAATTATATTTTAAATAGTTCTTTTATGCAATTATCTCATTCAACAATTTACATTACCATACCACCATCTACATTAATAACTTGCCCTGTTATGTAATTAGATTCTTGACTGCATAAAAAGGCTACAACATTAGCAATATCCTCAGCTTTTCCTAATTTCCCAAGAGGTATGCTTTTTGTATAGTTTTCCCTAATTTCATCGGATAAACTATCAGTCATTTCAGTTTCAATAAAGCCCGGTGCAATAGCGTTAACATTTATATTTCTTGAAGAAAATTCTTTTGCAATTGATTTAGTAAAACCTATAACTCCGGCTTTTGATGCAGCATAGTTAGCTTGACCTGCATTACCCATTATCCCAACTACTGATGTTATATTAATGATTTTTCCACTTCTTTGCTTCATCATTTTTTTTCCAAAGAGTTTAGTGCATAAATATGTACCCTTCAGATTTATATCTATAACTTTTTCCCAATCCTCATCCTTCATCCTTATCAAAAGAGTATCTTTAGTTATTCCTGCATTGTTAATAAGGATATCTATACTATCAAACTTTTTGCTTACTTCCTTTACAAAGGCATTAACATCTTCTGGATTAGAAACATCAGCTTTTATTGCCATTGCTTCTCTACCAATATCTTTTATTTCATTTACAACTTCCTCTGCCTTATTTGAACTATTACTGTAGTTAACTACTACATTAGCTCCCAGCTCTGCCAATTTAAGCGCAATTGCACGTCCTATACCCCGTGAAGCACCAGTTATTACAGCAGTTTTACCTGATAGATTCATTTAATACCCCCCAATTCTTTTATAATGTGTAGGAAATTATATAGGATAATACATTCTAGATAAGTATAATTTCCGTTAAAAATTTTAATAAAGTTTACCTTGAGAATTTCTTTAAAAACTTTGCTATTTTAGCTCAGCTAAAACCTTGTTTAATGATTCTAAGTCCTCCATATTGAGAATAGTTACGTCTCTAGAAATTCTTTTAATAAATCCTGAAAGAGCTTTGCCAGGCCCAACTTCTATAAATGTATCAATTCCATCTTCTATCATTTTCACAACTGAATTTTCCCAAAGAACTGGACTGCTAACTTGCTTCTCTAATAAGTCCTTGACCTGGTTATTAGACTCGTAATAATCAGCGGTAACATTTGCTATAACGGGTATATCAAACTTATTAATATTTATTTTATCTAATTCATTTCTAAGTTTTTCTCCTGCCCCCTTAAGCAGACTTGAATGGAAGGGAGCCGATACATTTAAAACCATTGCCTTTCTAGCACCCATTTCCTTACCTATTTCAACAGCCTTTTTAATGGCCTTTACCTCTCCAGATATAACTGTTTGAATAGGAGAGTTAAAGTTTGCTGGTTCAACTACTCCAAATTCAGAGGCTATTTTGCAAACTTCTATAACTTTATCACGCTGTAGTCCAATAAAGGCAGCCATGGTACCTACACCAATTGGAACTTCCTCTTGCATGTATTTTCCTCTTGCCCTAACTATTTGCACAGCATCCTTAAATGATAATGCCTTTGATGCTACCAATGCTGAATATTCACCTAAACTTAAACCAGCAACAATTTGAGGATAAATATTATGTTCTTTTATTACCTCATAAGCAGCTATAGTCATGGTCAAAATTGCTGGCTGAGTATTTTCGGTAATTTTAAGATTTTCTTCTGGTCCTTCGAAACATAGTTTTTTCATATCATAACCCAATGCATCTGACGATATTTGGAATACTTCATTTGCTATCTTATAATTCTCTACTAATTCTTTGCCCATTCCCACATATTGAGCTCCTTGACCAGAAAATACAAAACCAATTTTCCTCATTTAAATACTCCTCCTCTTTTACCATTTAATAACGCATGAACCCCAAGTTAATCCACCGCCAAATCCAACTAACACTACAATATCATTTTCTTTTATCTTTTTTTGTTTTAGTGCCTCATCTAATGCTACAGGAACAGAGGCAGCTGACGTGTTACCATATTTATGCAAATTAACATATACCTTATCCAACGGCAACTTTAGTCTTTTTGCTGCTGATTTAATGATCCTAGTATTTGCTTGATGGGGAACGAGATAGTCTATATCTTCCACATTTAAATTACATTTTCTCAATACTTTTTTGGAGGAATCTCCCATTATTCTAACTGCAAATTTAAAAACTTCACTTCCATCCATTTCTATATAATGTAAATTTTGATTTATTGTTTCAACAGTCGCAGGTAGTCTTGAACCACCAGCAGGTACTCCAAGAAATTTGCCACCAGAACCATCGGATCCTAGGTCTGTTGCTAAAATACCCTTCCCTTCATCAGTTGGTCCTAAAACAACAGCACCAGCACCATCACCAAATAAAACGCAGGTATTTCTATCATCCCAATTCAAAATTTTAGATAGAGTTTCAGCACCTATCACCAATACATATTTATATTCTCCAGTGGAAATATATTGTCTAGCAATGGAGAGTCCATATAAAAAGCCTGAACAAGCTGCTTCTAAATCAAAGGCAGCTGCATTGGTAGCCCCAATACTATCTTGAACTATACAGGCTGTTGAAGGGAATATCATATCAGGAGTTATTGTAGCAACTATTATTAAATCAATATCCTTCGCTTCAATATTAGCATCCTTTAAAGCTCTTTTAGCGGCTTCAATTGAGAGATCAGAAGTAGCAATAGAATCCTCAGCTACTCTTCTACTATGGATACCAGTCCTCGATACAATCCAATCATGTGATGTATCAACGACTTTTTCTAAATCATAATTCGTTACTACTTTTTCTGGAAGATAGCTACCAGTACCTATGATACCTACACTAGTCAATCTATTATTCAATATCGTCAACTCCCATCTTTACAATTTCGTCCTGTATGCTTTCAATGACATTATTTTTAACAAATATTTCTCCATACTTTATCGCATTTTTTATTGCCTTCGAATTTGAACTTCCATGGGCCTTAATCACAGCTTTTTTAATTCCAAGAAGTGGGGCTCCACCATATTCAGTATAATCTAGTTTTGATTTAAAGTCCTTTAAACCATCTTTTAATAGCATAGTTGCAACTTTTCTAATTAAGTTTTTTGTCAACTGCTCCTTAAGCATAGACGTTAATGACATTGCTACACCTTCAGTTGATTTTAATATTACATTGCCTACAAAACCATCGCAAACAATTACATCGACTATTCCCTCAGTTAAACTTCTTGCTTCTACATTACCAATAAAATTCAGACTAGATTGTTTTAATAATTCATAGGCTTCAATGGTTAATTTATTCCCCTTGCCTTCTTCTGTTCCTATATTAACTAAACCTACTCTAGGATTGTTTATTCCAATTACCCTTTCTAGATACAATGTTCCCATGATGCCAAATTCAACTAAATTCTTTGCTTTACAATCTGCATTGGCACCAGCATCTATTAAAAGAGATATTCCATTTTTAGTAGGATATATAGGCGCTAGGGCAGGTCGGTCTATGCCTTGAATTCTACCTACTTTAAGTAATCCCCCTGCCAAAAGTGCACCGGTATTTCCAGCAGAAATCAATGCATCTACTTCCCCATTTTTAAGTAGCTCAAATCCAATAGCCATAGATGCGTTTTTCTTTTTCCTTATTGCTTGGACAGGTTTATCATCATTTGTAATAATATCATCTGCGTTTACTATATTTATTTTATGTAAATCTTGCCTGTTTTTTTCAATTTTATTCTTAATAATCTTTTCTTTACCAACTAAAATGATATCAGCATTAATTTCCCTTATTGATTCTAAGCTTCCTTCAATAGTAGAATCTGGTGCATTGTCTCCTCCCATAACATCAATGGCTATCCTCAATATTATCACCCCTCTATTCTATTGAAACCAAAATAAATTTACCCCGAAATACTTGCTCTTCTTTAACATTAATCATAACATGTACAAAATATTTATTCCCACGAATTCTCGTAACCTCAGCCTTAGCAATAATCTTTTGACCAGTTAATACTGGGACTCTGTATTTAATATTAGCTACTCCAGTTAGTGCTACATTAGCATTTATTACTGCCATAGCTAAAGATTCGGCCATTGCAAAGATGTAGTGACCTTTTACCACCTTTGTCTTTTTAAAAACCATATTTGAATCAGTTTCTAATATTGATATGCCTCTTTTATTAAGTTCTAAATCTATGAGTTCACCTACAATTTCTGCTTCCCCAATAGTTTTAACTTTTTTATAGTTAGATTTTGCTACCGTTTTTATTCTTTCCCTAAGTTCAGGTATATCTAGAGCTACCCTATCTAATCTAATTGTTTGTATACTTACATTAAATAAATCACTAAGCTCTTCATCGGTTATGAAGGGGTCATTTTCGATTATTTCTAAAAATTTTTTTTGTCGTTCCTTTTTACTTATTTTTTTGGTAGACAATCGTCCCACCTCATTAGTAGTAATAATTAGTACCAGGTTCTAATAATAAGTATAAACTAATGAACTGAACAATGCAAGAAAAAATCATTTATAAATTTCTTTCAAATAAAAAAACCTCACTTTGTGTGAGGTTATCTTTTACTTAATCAACTTTTATAACTTCTTTATCTCCATAGTAGCCACATTCTTTACAAACTCTATGGGACATTTTAGGTTCATTACATTGTGGACAATTAATAACATTTGGTGCTGTCATTTTGATATTAGATGCTCTTCTTTTATCTCTTCTAGCCTTAGATGTTTTACGCTTAGGTACTGCCATTATTACACCTCCTCGTTCTCAGTAAAGAATTGCTTAAGTTTTTCTAACCTAGGATCAATGTTGTCTTCATCACAAGTACAAGATTCACTATTTAAATCTTTGCCACAAACTGGACATAAACCTCTGCATTCTTCACTACAAATCACTTTCATTGGTATAGATAATACAATAGAATCAGTTAAAATTTTTGATAAATCAAGAATATTATCGTTAGTATAAATAATATCATCTTCATTATCAATATCTAATTTATTTTCTTCATCTATTATTACTTCATAATTAAGCTCACCGCTTATTTCTTTAGTGAAATTTGATATACATCTATTACAGTTAAAAGTAACTGAGCCAATGAAAATAAGATACAAATAAATTTTATCAGTTGCTTTGAAAATTTTCCCTTTAACTTTAAAAGGGGTAGTATTTACTATATCATACTTTTTTAATAAATCCTCATTCTCAAATCTGAAATCAAAATCTATTTCAATAAGATTTGTTTTCCCAATTGTGAGCTTTGATAAATTTATTTTCATAACTTCACCTCATAGCACGAACAGATTAATTATACAAACCTATTAAGGATTTGTCAAGTAGTTATACTTGATACTAGGTTAAAAATATTCTGCTACTCAAATTTTAATTAACTATAGGTAGGATATATCCTACCTATAGGTTTATTTCACAAGTTCAACAGTGTCTCTCGCTATCATTAACTCTTCATTAGTTGGAATAACTAGAACTTTTACAGGAGAATCATCAGGACTAACTATTGCTTCTTTACCTCTTATGTTGTTCTTTTCTTTATCAATATTAGCTCCCATAAACTCTAAACCAGCGCATATTTCTTCTCTATTTGAAATTGAGTTTTCTCCTAAACCAGCAGTAAATACAATTGCATCAACCCCACCCATTACAGCAGCATAACTAGCAATATATTTTTTAACTCTATTATTAAATATATCAAGGGCAAGTTGTGCTCTTTCATTTCCCCCTTCTGCTGCCTTTTCTATATCTCTAAAGTCACTGCTTACTCCAGAAATACCAAGGACTCCTGATTGTTTGTTTAAGACATTATTAACACCATCAAAATCCAAATTTTCCTTTTCCATAACATATGTAACTATAGCTGGGTCAATATCACCACATCTTGTACCCATTACTAATCCTTCTAATGGAGTGAATCCCATACTAGTATCTACTGACTTACCATTTTGTACTGCTGCAAGGCTTGCGCCATTTCCAAGATGGCATGTAATGATTCTTAGTTCATTTATATCTTTACCTAATAAAGATGCTGCCTTTTGGGATACATATTTATGGCTAGTACCATGGAAACCATATTTTCTGATTTTATATTTATCATATAATTCATATGGTAGTGGGTATATATACGATGTTTTTGGCATAGTTTGATGGAATGCTGTATCAAATACTCCTACCATTGGCACATTAGGCATTAATTCCTGACATGCTTCAATACCCATCAGATTTGGAGGATTGTGTAGCGGAGCCAATTCTATACATTCTTCTAAGGCCTTTATTACTTCATCAGTAATTGCTACTGATCCTGAAAATTTTTCTCCAGCATGTACAACTCTATGACCAACGGCATTGATTTCTGACATATCTTTAATTGCACCATAATTTGAGTCAATTAATGCATTAAGTACTATTTTCAGAGCATCTTTATGGTCCTTCATTGGCTGTTCTATTACTACCTTTTCACTATTTTCTACCTCATGTGTTACCTTTGCACCTTCGATTCCAATTCTCTCAGCTAACCCTATAGCTAATACTTTTTCATTACTCATATCAATTAATTGATATTTTAGGGAAGAACTTCCACAATTTATTACTAATACATTCATCATATAACCTCCTCATATTTTTTATCTAAACTTTCATAAACGTATGTATTAATATTATCAATATTAATAATTATAAAATAATGAAAAAATATTTCAAGCATATTTTAGTTATTTTTGTTATTTTATTAGCTTTTTTTGACTTATAATAGTAATATGGACATTTAAGGAGGTTTTTATGAAAGTTTTAGGTCTTATTACAGAATATAATCCATTTCATAATGGACATAAATATCATCTAATGAAATCAAAAAAAATAACTAATTCCACCCACATTGTTGTGGCTATGAGTGGTAATTTTCTTCAAAGAGGAGAACCAGCATTAATTAATAAATGGACTAGAGCTAAAATGGCTATAAGGGAAGGTGCTGATTTAGTTATAGAAGTTCCAACGGTGTTTGCTTGTAATAGTGCAGAGTATTTTGCATTGGGTAGTATAGGTACGCTTAATTCATTAAATATAGTTAATAGTATATGCTTTGGAAGTGAGATGGGTAGCATTGATACATTAGATAATTTGGCTGATATTTTTATCAATGAACCCCTAGAATTTAAAAATATTTTAAAAATATACTTATCTAAAGGTGATCCATTTCCAGTTGCTAGACAAAAAGCAATTTCTAATTATTTTAATAATAATGAATATAATAACATTCTTAATAATCCAAATAATATACTTGGTATAGAATACCTAAAGGCTCTTAGATTACTTAATAGTAAAATTAAGCCTATAACTATTAAAAGAATAAAAGCTCACTATAATTCAAGGGATATTAATGGAAAAATATGTAGCGCAACAGCAATAAGAGAATTGTTAAACAATAATATTAAAAAAATAAATGAATTAGAATCGGTCATGCCAAATAATAGTTATGAAATCCTAAGGAAAAGTATCAAAGAAGGAAAAGGACCAGTTTTTTTACATAATCTAGAAGATATAATATTATACAAATTTCGTACAATGTCTTTAGATAGACTTAAAGAAATTCATGATGTAAATGAAGGTTTTGAGAATAGGTTAAAAAAAGCATCTATTGAAGCACAAAATTTTTATGATTTCATCGACCGAATAAAAACTAAAAGATATCCTTTAACTAGAATCCAGCGAATAATTATAAAGACTTTATTAGAAATGACAAAAAATGATGTACAGATTTTGACAAAAGAAAAAGGTCCTCAGTATATTAGAGTTCTAGGTTTTTCTGAGGCTGGTACATCTTTATTAAGAGAATTAAAGACAAAAGCTAAAATACCTATCATCATTAATCTTAACAAGCATATTATAAAAAATGATTATGAGAATAAAATGTTAGAATATGATATTTTAGCATCGGATATTTTTAATCTTTTTACTAATAAGGATAAATATAGAAAAGGTGGGACTGACTTTACAGAAAGTCCTTATATTAATTTTAAAAGTAGAGATTAATTGTTTTTTATATAAGTATAAATAAAGATTCTCTCAATATATATAAGATATATACATTATTGGGAGGATTAAATTTGTTTATTATATTATTTATCATCTTACTTAGTATCATTATTTATTATCTTAAAAAATATAATGATGCTTTAAAGAACTTAAAATTCATTTTATTAGTTATTTTAACATTAGTAATGGTTTTTAATATAATATTATTTCCAAAAGAAATAATTGGAGCTACAAAAAAAGGTATTATGATATGGTTCAATTCAGTTCTTCCTTCTTTACTACCATTCTTTATAGGTGTTGAATTATTAATTGGTCTAGGGATTGTTAAATTTATTGGCGTGTTAATAGAACCAATAATAAGACCCATATTTAATGTTCCAGGAGAGGCTTCCTTTATCTTTGCCATGAGCATTACATCTGGATATCCAATGGGTGTTAAAATTACATCTGATTTAAGAAATAGAGGCATAATAAATAAAATCGAGGCCCAAAGGATTTTAGCTTTTTGTAGTACTTCGGGTCCTTTATTTATGATAGGAGCCGTAGCCATAGGTATGTTTAATAATCTCCAAATTGGTCCTTATATGGCTATAGCCCATTATTTATCTGCTATTTCTGTAGGTATTATATTTAGATTTTATGGTAGAAAAGAAAATCTCAACAGATCTTTAGAAAGAGGAGTAAGACCCTCAACAAAACAAAATATAGCATTGGTAGCTTTTAAAGAAATGCTATATGCAAAAAAGAAAGATGGTAGAAGTTTTGGTCAACTTCTAGGTGATTCTGTTAAAGAATCAATAAATACTATTGTCATGGTTGGAGGATTCATTGTTCTATTCTCTGTTATTATGGAAGAAGTTACTCTATTAGGAATATTAAATCAAATTTATTACATAATAAATAAAATAGGCATGTCGGCGATTATTCCCAATGAATTAATTGAAGCTGTATTTACTGGTTTTATAGAAATTACAATGGGCTGCCATGTTACTTCTAAAATGATTGTACTATCCCCTATAATTCAAATAACATTGGCAACTATGATAATCTCATGGAGTGGTTTATCCATTCATGCTCAATCAGCAAGCATACTTAGTAGCACGGATATAAATATGAAAATTTATATTTTTTCAAAATTATTACATTCCATAATTTCTGGTATATACATATATATAATACTAATATTTATTGATTTTAAGGCATTAGAGGATATAAAAACAGTATTTTCTCATAGTTATATCAAGTTGACACAACTTAAATGGTTAGATGTCTTTATATTTTCTAGTAATATTTTTATCGTAATGGTGACATCTTTGATCTTATTGGGTATTCTACAAATTACCCTTAATAAATTATTTAATCGTTCTTGACCATATCATGTAATTCTTTTCTATTACTTTCTATTGTTTTAAGAACAGTAGAGAGTTTTTTTTCTAAATCATTTAGTATTTCATCGGCATATTCAATAGAACCATGTTTAATATCCATAGCTTGTTCTTCAGATTCATGAATTATATCTTGAGCTTTCTTTTTAGCTAGTTTAGCTATCTCATTATCTTGTATCATATTTTCAATATGATTTTTAGCATCTTCAATTATTTTATCCGATTCATGTTGCGCATCGACTAATATCTTATTTCTTTCTTCCTTTATCCATTGAGCTTGTTTTATTTCATCAGGAAGTTGTAATCTAATTTCTTTTATAAGTTCCATAACTGATTCTCGATCTATTAATACTTTACCTGAAAATGGAATTGATGAGCTCTCGTCTATTCTATCCTCTAATTCGTCTAGTAAAGCTAGTACACTCATTTAAAGCCCCCCTTAGATTCTTTAATATTGAGTTTTCATTTTTTCTTTAACTTCTTGTGGAACTAAACCTGCTATACATCCTCCAAATTTATGTACTTCCTTAACAAGACTAGAACTTAAATAAGAGTATTCACTATTAGTCATCATAAACATTGTTTCAATACTACTATCAAGTTTCCTATTCATTAAAGCCATTTGGAACTCATATTCAAAATCTGAAATCGCCCTTAACCCTTTTATTATAACGTCTACTTTTTTAGTATTCATATAATCAATTAGTAATCCTGAAAAACTATCCACATAAACATTATTAAGATCCTTAGTACACTTGTATATTAAATCTACTCTCTCATCGATATTAAACATTGGAGTTTTATTAGGATTATTCAAAACAGCGACAATTAATTTATCAAAAGTTCTTGATGCTCTTTTTATTATATCTAAATGTCCATTGGTAATTGGATCAAAGCTTCCTGGATAAACTGCAGTTTTCATATCAATCCTCCTTATCAAAAAAAGAAACCATTGTATTCCCATATTTTTTTTGTCTGAATTTTTTAAAATCTTCTATATTATCAGGTATATTATCTTTAGTATCATGTTCTACCACTATTGTTCCATTAGCTTTTAATAATTTATTTAAAAAAATTGATTCTATAGTTGGAATAATGAATCCCTTGCAATATGGAGGATCCATAAAAATAATATCAAATTCTTCACCAATAGTCCTCAAGTGCTTAATTGCTTTAAAAACATCATTGGTTATAAGTTCTACACTATTATTAAATTTAGTCTTATCAATATTTTCTTGTATTATTTTAGACGCCATTTTATTGTGTTCGATTAAGTAGGCCCTTGAAGCCCCTCTGCTTACTGACTCTAATCCTAGATTCCCTGTTCCTGAAAAGAGATCAAGTACTGTGGCATCATGAATTTTAACGGCTAGTATATTAAATATTGATTCTTTTACTCTATCACTTGTTGGTCTTGTGTTATTGTCCTTTAGAGACTTTAGTCTAATACCCTTAGCTTGGCCACCAATAATTCTCAAAACCTTCGCTCCCTTCAATAAATATATTCTAGCATAAGTGTAAAATTTAAACAAATATAAGTTTGTAAAACTTATATACAAAAAGAAGAGGCAACAGAAATCTGCTGCCTCTTCTTTTTGTATATTATTTACCTGACATTTGTTTTTCTGCCATTTCAACTAATCTCTTAGTCATATATCCCCCAACATAACCATTTTGTCTAGCAGTTAAATTTCCTTTATCAACACTTTGATAGTTTGATAAACCAAGCTCGCTAGCTATCTCATATTTCATTTGGTTAAGTGCTTGCTTAGCTTCAGGAACTACCTTTTGATTAGTATTATTGCTTGCCATTCTATCACCTCCTATATTATTAATCTTTCCACATAATTTAAGCTTTACACTAGCAATTTCTTACTCTAGTGTTAACTTAATCAACATATAGGAAGTGATGGCAAATATTTATCATATAGAAAAACTATTAAACAATTCTCCAAACTGATATTTTATTCTATTTATAATATTATTTCTTTCATCCTTTGTAAATGTATGAAAATTATTAAATATCTTTAATGCATCATCTTGAGATTTTTTTAGAATATCAAGATGCTTTGCTAAATCGGCAATCTTTAAGTCCGGTAATCCATGTTGTTTTGTTCCAAAAAAATCTCCAGGCCCCCTGATTTCTAAATCCTTTTCGGAAATCATGAATCCATTATTGCTTTCTTCCATAATCTTCATTCTTTTAGCTATTGTTTTGCTAAAGCTATCGGTAACTAGAAAACAATATGATTGATTCTTACCTCTACCTACTCTTCCTCTTAGTTGATGTAATTGTGCCAGTCCAAATCTTTCAGCATTTATAATAGTCATTATAGTAGCATTGGGAACATTAATACCAACTTCAATTACTGTCGTTGATATTAAAATATCTATTTCACCTTCTTTAAATTTTCTCATTATATCATCTTTTTCCTTAGGCTTTAATTTTCCATGGATTAAACCTAAATTATATGCCTTGAATGTAGAGGTTCTTAAATTGTTATATAACTCAATAGCTGATTTTGCATCTATTTGATCAGACTCTTCAATTAATGGACAAACAATATAGGCCTGTCTTCCACAGTTAATCTGTTTTTTTATAAAAGCATATAGTTTTTCAATTTCCTTATTAGATATATGCTTTGTCTTAATATACTTTCTCCCTGGGGGTAGTTCATCTATGATAGAGATATCTAGGTCACCAAACAGTATTAAAGAAAGGGTCCTAGGAATAGGAGTAGCTGTCATAACTAATACGTCAGAACTATCTCCCTTCTTTGTTAAAAGACTTCTTTGTCTTACTCCAAATCTATGTTGTTCATCAGTAATAACTAGTCCTAGTTTACTAAATTCAATATTATCCTGAATAACTGCATGGGTACCAATTACAATATTGATTTCATTATTTCTAATTTTATCAATCACTTCTTTTTTATTTTTTACAGAACTACTAAGTAACGCTATTTTTATGTTGTATGGCTTTAAGAAATCAATAAATGTTTTTAGATGTTGTTCTGCCAATATCTCAGTTGGAACCATCATACAACTTTGATATCCATTTAAAAAACAAAGATACATAGATATCAATGCGATAATTGTCTTTCCTGATCCGACATCTCCTTGAAGCAACCTATTCATTACATTATTTTTTTTCATATCATTAATTATTTCTGTTATTACTCTAGTTTGAGATTTAGTTAGTTTAAAGGGAAGATTGTTTATAAATTCGTTCAAAAGTATGTTTTCTTTAAACTCTATTCCCTTTTGGTTAAATACATATTTCTTTTTAATAAATAATAGTCCAAGTTGTAGAAATAATAATTCCTCAAATACCAATCTGTATTTAGCTACCTTGAGACCTTTTATAGAATGAGGAAAATGAATATTGTTAATAGCGTAGTTTATATCAGAAATTTGATTTTTATTTAATATTATTTTTGGAATATATTCATTAATACTGAGGGTATTGTCAATCAAGACTTGATTTTGTAGTTTAATAATTTCGCTTTCTGTTATGCCATTAGTTAGCTTGTAAATTGGTTTAATTCTTAAATAATCTTCTTTACAGTTATCCTTAATTTCAAAATAATCTGGATGACTTATTTGAATTTCACCGTTTATTATTTTTACCTTACCATGAAAATAAAATTCCATATCTTCTTTAAATACTTTTTTCAAAAATAGAGAATTAAAAAAAATAGCATGGGCTTTAGCCGTGTTATCATATATGGGCACTTTTAAAATAGTCATTCTTTTATTAAGTCTTATCTGACTAATACTACCAATTATTTTTGCTCTAACAGTTGCATTTTCATTATTATCTAATTCTTTGATATTTTTAATATTTCCCATATCTTTATATGTTCTTGGATAATAATGAATCAAATCATTTATGGTTACAATCCCTAGTTTCTCTAATAGAGCCTTTTTCTTTGGACCCACACCCTTTAATATTGCAACTGAATCTGTAATTCTAACCATAACAACACCTCTTAAACAAAAACTTAAAGGCTTGTCATAATATATTTTATTAATGACTAAGCCCTTTTATCTAATAAAAAGCATAATACCTATTCCATTGATATTATATAATAATATAATGGCTGACCTCCATAATATACTTCAATATCTATATTAGAATATTTTTTGTTGAATTCCTGTGAAAGCTCTGTAACCTGTTCTTCATTTATTTCTTCACCATAATAAATAGTTAATATTTCAATATCATCCTCAATTGATTCATTAACTATATCTAATGTCAGTGAATTAATATCATTACCTACTTTTACTATTTTACCTTCATATAAACCTAAGATATCACCATTATTAATTTTTAAATTATCAAACTGTGAATCCCTTACAGAATATGTTACTTGAATAGATTTTACAGATTCTATCGCTTCTATCATTTTTTCTTCATTAGTTTTAACATTAGCTGTGTTATCAAATTGTAACATTGCACTAATTCCTTGAGGTATAGTTTTTGTAGGTATTATTATAACATTTTTTTTGCTGATTTCCTTGGCTTGATTTGCAGCAAGTATAATATTGCTATTATTAGGTAAAATAAAAACGTTTTTTGCATTTAACTCATTTATAGCCTTGACAATGTCCTCAGTACTTGGGTTCATTGTTTGACCACCCTGAATGATTTTATCCACATTTAGGTCCTTGAAAATATTATATAGTCCCTCGCCAATTGCTACAGATATAAATCCATATTCCTTTAACTTTCTAGAATTATCTTCTTTTTCAGTGAAAATCCTGTTTTTGTGTTGATTCCTCATATTATCAATTTTGATATCTACTAGTTCTCCAATTTGCAACCCTTTTTCTAAAACTAAACCAGGATTATTAGTATGTATATGAACTTTAATAATGTTTTCATCTCCAACTACCAACATACTATCTCCAAAGTCCACAATCTGTTTCTTTAAATTAGAACCATCTAATTTAAATCCCTTTATAATAAACTCTGTACAATATCCATATTTAATATCTTCTTCACTTTGAAATTGATTATGGATTTTATTAATTTCTTTTTTAATTGTACCTTCAATAGTTTCTTCTGTATCTTTAACAGTCTCTTCTTGGCCAGTGTAGGCGTTATAGAATCCTTTTAAAATAAATATTAACCCTTTACCACCGGCATCTACAACTCCAGCCTGCTTCAATACGTCTAACTGTTGTGGAGTTTTATCTAAAGTAGTTTCAGCATGATTAATTAAGGTGACAAAAAAATTGTTCAAATTAATTTCTGTATTTGAAAGCTCCATGGCTTTTTCACTAATTTCAAGGATAACTGTTAAGATTGTACCTTCAATAGGTTTCATTACAGCTTTATAGGCTGTATTCGATGCTAATTTTAATGCATTGGCAAAATCCTTTATAGTTAAAAGTTTTTTCTCCTTACATCCATCTTCAAAGCCCCTTAATATTTGTGATAGTATAACACCAGAATTACCTCTAGCTCCCATTAAGGAGCCGTTAGCTACAGCTTTAGCTACATCTGAAACATCTAAATTATCAATATTAGCTATTTCACTTATAGCAGACTCCATTGTAAGGGACATATTGGTACCTGTATCTCCATCAGGAACAGGAAATACATTGAGGGAATCAACATTGTCTCTATTTTTATTTAAAACATAGGTACCTTGTATAAACATTTTTTTAAGCATTTGTCCACTAATATGGTTTGTACTCAACTGCTTTACCTCCTTTAGCGTAGAACTCTTACTCCTTCGATGTTTATATTTACCTTTTTTATTTTCATACCTGTTAGGTTTTCAAGATTATATTTAACTTTTTCAATGATGTTATTTGCGACGACAGAGATTTTAGTTCCGAATTGAATTATAACATATAATTCAACCTCTATCTCATTGTTTTCAACATAAATTTTAACACCTTTATTTACATTCTCCCTCTTTAGTAATTGAACAATCCCATCAGCAGTTGATTTAGTAGTCATTCCAACAAGACCATAACATTCCATTGCTGATATACCAACAATACTTGAAATCACATCATTAGATATATATATATTACCATTTACATTTTCCAATTTTGCAGTCAATATATTTTCCTCCTTTTAACTTTAAGGAATACTTATTTACGGTTATATATTTATTATTCTATAATATTATCTATATATATTCAATCTTTTACCAAATAAAACACAAAATATCTAGAATAATATAATAATCTTATTGCAAAAAATAAGGATAGTATGATAGAATATTATATGTTTCCATAGGTTGAGGAAGTAATTGAGGAGGTGTAATAATTGGCCAAAGAATGTTATGTTTGCGGAAAAGGTAAGATATCTGGAAATAAAGTGAGTCACTCTGTTCGTCGTACAAGAAGAACATGGACTCCAAATATAAAGAAAGTTAAAGCTATAGTTAATGGTTCTCCAAAGAGAATTACTGTGTGTACTAGATGTCTACGTTCAGGCAAGGTTGAAAGAGCTATATAATTAAATAATAATCATGTTGAAAAGGCCTACATTAAAGTAGGCTTTTTTCTATATGGTCATATGAAGAGCTTGTATCCAATAATAATAAGAAAAAAACCTAATAAAACTATCCAAATATTAAATGGTAAGATAATTGGAAATATAAAAAACATAATTAGAATTATAGCTAAAATAATTAAGGCTATAAAAATTAACTTTTCATACCTTATAATTCTACAGTAAAAAAGAAATCTTCTAAACTTATCCAAATCATCCCTCCTCATCTAATATAAGAACCAAAATAAGACTGTTATAAATATGAGTATTAGAAAAACTAAAGAAATATACCAGATTCTTAATGGTACAAATTCAATAATAATAATTGTTCCTGTTAATGCTAAAATAACACCCAAAAGTTTTCTAAGTATAGCCCCCCTTGGTCTCATTAAATCACTCCTAAAGCTATTATTATTATATAATATGCTATGACCTTGATTTTGACACAAAAGTCAAAAAACAAAGTCTTTAATAAAATCCATAGATAGACTTTGGTTATACTCATAGCTATCATTAAGTTTATCTATAGTAATTGATAATTGTAGTTTAATATTAATATAAAAATAAAAAACCTACAATTAAGTAGGTTTGAGTTAAATAATTCAATCTCTAGATTTTATTACAAGTAACAAGCCCTTTTCTAAGTCAATTAAGGCTTCTTCTTCAACAAATTCGTTACTTATACCTAAAGATGATCCAAGTTTAATATTGCACTTAGTTAATGGATATTTTAGGCCAGTTAAGCTAACACCATAAACTATTTTAGATAGAGGAATAATTGACAAAAAATCTCCCGTTTTTCCAATAATCCTAGCCCTATCCTTAATAAGGATTATATCATTATATTCATCCACAATACGCCCTGTTATATTCTTTTCTAAAAGATACTTTAATAAATAAATATTTGCTAAGCTATGGTCTAATCTTGTTCCAATTACTCCTATATATGTAATATCTGTGGCCCCTTTAGATATAGCATAATCAGTAGCTAACTCTGTGTCAGTGGCATCCTTTTCCTTGGAAAATTGTATAAATTCAACATCTAAATCTAAAAATCTATTCTTGTTTTCCAATGTTATTGAATCTAAATCACCTATTATTACATGGGGAGCAATTCCCATTTTAAACAAATGTTTTGCACCACCGTCGGCACAAATTATGTAATCTGCATTTTTAATAATATCTATATAAAAATTATAATCTCTTATTTGTCCATTTGATACTATAATACATTCCATCCTTAATCACCACTATTATTTTTTAGTTAATTCTCTAAATAGATTAATCGTATCTTTTATATTATCCGATTTAAATATGGCAGATCCTGAAACAATTACATTGGCCCCTGCATCCACTACTTCCTTTACATTATCTGTTGATATACCACCATCAACTTGTATATCGATATTTAGATTCTTATCATCAATCATTTTTTTTAGTCTTTCAATTTTATCTATAGATTTCTTAATGAATTTTTGCCCACCAAATCCAGGATTAACCGACATAATAAGAACCATATCCAATTCTTCTAAAATCTCTTCTATTGTATTTAATGGTGTGGCAGGATTAAGGGAAACAGCAGCTTTTACACCTAATGCTTTTATATTCTGTATAGTCCTATGTAAATGTGTACAAGCCTCCACGTGAACTGTAATAATATCTGCTCCTGAGTTTATAAATTCTTCTACATACTTATCAGGATCAGATATCATTAAATGAACATCGAAGGGAAGCTTTGTTTTATTTCTAATACTATTTAATACAAGGGGACCAATGGTTATATTTGGGACAAAATGACCATCCATAACATCGATGTGAATCATATCAACCCCCGCTTCTTCAACTATCTTTATATCACTCAATAAATTATCAAAACTTGCGGATAAGATAGATGGTGAAATTTTAATCATATTTAATACCTCCGTTTTTCTGATTCTGCTATTTGTTTTACAAAATCTACATAATTATTATATCGATTTTTATTAATATACCCATTATTCAATGCATCTTTTATAGCGCATCCTGGTTCATTAATATGAATACAGTTATTAAATTTACAGGACTCTATATAATTCCCGAATTCCGGAAAAAGTTTTTCAATATTATTAGATTCTAGAAAGTCAATATCAAAGGATGTAAAACCAGGTGTATCAACTACCCAACCCCCTCCGTCCAACTTAAGTAACTCCGTATGTCTAGTAGTATGTTTTCCTCTTTTAATTTTTTCACTAATATCACCGGTCTTCAGCTTAAGTCCTCTTTGGATAGAGTTTAAAATACTTGATTTGCCAACACCTGAAGGACCAGCAAATACAGTGATCTTATCCTTTAAAGTTTCATTTATTTCACTTATTCCAATATCCGATTTTGTACTTGTAAAAATAATATTATATCCAGTATGCTTATATATTTCATGTATTTTTTTGCATTCTTCAACATCATCAATATCAATTTTATTAATACATATTTTTAATTCAAGGTTATAGTACTCACCCATAATTAATAATTTATCCAGTAACTTCAAATCAGGATTAGGGTTTTTTATTGCAAATACAATGATAGCTTGATCAACATTGGCAACAGGTGGCCTAAATAGTTCTACTTTTCTATCTAGTATTTTTTCTATGGTGCCTTCTTTAGTATCTTCATTGGAATCAAAAAGTACGACATCACCTACAAGGGGTTTTATTTTCTGTTTTCTAAAAATTCCCCTTGGCTTACATTCATAGATATCTTCATTATGGATGATATAATAAAAGCCACCTATTCCCTTAACAATAATACCCCTTTTCATTAAATACCTCCCTAATTAAAATCAACATTTACAGAACCAAAAAATTTCTCTCCAAAGTATACTTTAAAATTAACTTTGCCAACTCCTGTAACTGGTATTTCAATCATTTTTTCTTCTTTTTTGTGCAATTTACTATATATAATAGTTTCATTATCATTTTCAACTTTATATACTTTAACTAACTCTGCATCATTCTCAAACTTATCGAGTGGTATACCAAGCTTTTTGTTGCTTGAATCAGTTGGATTAGTTTCTTCATTAGGCAACTCAACATTCTCTGGACCTAAACTCACCACTAGAGAAATTACAGTTTTTTCACTTACTTCAATAGATGGCTTGATACTTTGAGATATTATATTATCTTTACTAATAACATCATCATGTACATAATCAACATTGTTTAGTATCAAACCAAGGGTTTTTATTGCATCCTTTGCATTATCAATATTTTTATCAACTAAATTGGGCATAATATATTTCTTGATTTCTGGTCCTTTACTAACTATCAAATCTATTTCACTATCTTCATCTACTTCAGAATTTGCTATGGGAGAATGTTCAATAACAGTTCCTACAGGCAAATCATCATATTTTTCTTGCAGTTCACCTATCTTTAAATCTTCATTTTGTAAAATTATTTCAGCCTCATCAATGTCTTTAAAGACAAGATTTGGTACAGCCACTTTTTGTTTTCCTTTACTTATAGTAAGTTTAACTGGATATCCCTCTTTAACTAACTTGCCACTCTCTGGTTGCTGAGTTATAACGTATCCCTTTTCTATTTCTTTATTATAACTTTCTTGTAATACTTCTACAGTTAATCCCTCTTCTTCTAGTTTTTGTTTAGCTATTTCATATGAAAGATTTTGTACATCAGGGACAGATAATTCCTTTATTAAGAATTCGTCCTTAAAAATATTATAGAATATTCCTATAACTAAGATAATAGATACTATAAAAGCAGCAGCGATACCTATGAACATTGTCGATTTATTTCTCTTTGTAGGAATAATATTATCATCATAATCATCATCGGTGTCTATATCATCAATTGAAGGGATAACTCTTGTTGGAGAGTCATCATCTTCGAACACAGCTAGTTTTTGACTGGGATTGTTTAAAGACTTATCTAAATCATTATATAAATTAATAGCACTATCATATCTTTTGCTCTTATCTTTCTGTAAGGATTTAATTACTATGCTTTCTAGACTTTCACTTACATTTTTATTAATAAATGAAGGCGGAACTAATTCTTCTTTTAGGTGTTTTAGTGCAACTGTTATTGGTGTATCTCCAGAGAAAGGGACTCTTCCTGTTATCATTTCATACATTGTAACCCCTAATGAATATAAATCAGATTTTTCATCTACATATCCACCTCGGGCCTGTTCAGGAGAAAAATAATGAACAGAACCTATTACATTACCTGTATTAGTTACTGTTGAAGATGTTATAGCCCTTGCTATACCAAAATCAGTAACTTTAGCTCGTCCATCATTGGTAATTAAAATATTATGGGGTTTAATATCTCTATGAACGATATGATTAGAATGGGCATGATCTAAAGCTAGAGCAATCTGTTTAGATATATTTATTATTTCTTCATTATTTAATCGCCCATTTTCTTTAATATATTTTTTAAGAGTCTTACCATCCACATATTCCATAACTATATAATAAATATCATTATCATTTCCTACATCGTAGACATTTACAATATTAGGATGTGATAAACTTGCAGCGGCCTGAGATTCTTTACCAAATTTATCAATAAAATCTTCATCGGATGTAAATTCAGGTCTTAAGACTTTAACAGCTACATACCTATTTAATAGGCGACATCTAGCCTTATAAACTAAAGCCATACCACCTCCACCAATTTTCTCAATTATTTCATATCTATTGCCTAATAATTTTCCTATCATATTTTCAACTCCCCTGTTAACTAGACCTAAATCTTATAGCCATAACTGTGATATTATCATAACCGCCTCTTTCATTAGCTAGGTCAATTAATTTATCACATGTTTTTTGTAGCTCAGAGTTGCCAATAAAGCTTTCAAGTATCTCATCACTATCCATCATATTGGTAAGACCATCTGTACATAAAATCAGAATACCTTCATTATTAAGCTCAATATTAAAAATATCTGGCTCAGTATTGAGTTCTGTACCTAAAGCCTTTGTAATAATATTCTTCTTAGGATGGTTCTTAGCTTCTACTTCGGTTATACTGCCATTTTTAAGAAGCTCTCTTACTAGTGTATGATCCTCAGTAAGTTGTTTAATTTCATTTTTATTAATTAAATATGCCCTACTATCTCCTATATGTCCTAAATACAATTTGTTGTTTATTATAAGAGCTATCGTTAAAGTAGTGCCCATACCATCTAATTCAATATGCAAAAGGGATTGTTCATAGATTTTTTTATTGGCCATTTCTATTGCTTTTCTTAGGGTACTATGGATGTCATAGTCATTTAAGGCTATTAGCTCATCCCAGTTATCACCAATATCTTTTTTAATTGTTTCAATAGCCATATTGCTTGCAATCTCTCCAGCATTATGGCCACCCATCCCATCGGCTACAATAAAAATACCACTATTTTTCTCGTCAATATAGAAAGAATCTTCATTATTTTCTCTAATTCTACCTGTATGCGTTCTTACTGCATATTCCATTAAATCACCTCAAAATATCAAATAAAGGATAATTATACCATAATCATAGCCAGTATAAAACTGGCTCTATCTAATACGCTTTAATTTACAAATAAAAAATCCGTCAGTTTTATTAATATGAGGATAAAGTTGTAAATGCTTCTCTTCATTATCCATGGCAAAAGGCAAACTGTCTTTGATATCTAACATTATGAAATCACTATTATTTTCTAGAAAATTATCAATAACATTTATATTTTCTTCATTTTGTATTGTACATGTGCTATATACTAATTCACCATTTTTTTTAAGGTATTTAGAGCTATTTGTTAAGATTTGAGTCTGGATTTCCTGTAAATTATTAATATCTTTTTTTTCTTTAAAATATCTTATTTCTGGCTTCCTTCTTATTATACCAAATCCTGAACAAGGAGCATCAACTAAAACTTTATCAGCTGTTCCAATTAAATCCTGGTCTAATTCGAGAGCGTCATACTGTTCGAGATTGATAATATTTATTCCTAGTCTGTTTGCATTTTCTTTGATAAGATTTAACTTATGAGAATGAATATCTCTAGATAAGATTTTTCCTTTATTCCTCATAAGCTGTGCCAAATGAGTAGATTTACCTCCCGGGGCACTACATATATCTATAATGAAGTCATTTGGTTTGGGATTTAGTGCGTGTCCTACAATCATCGAACTTTCATCTTGTACTTGGAATAATCCATTACTAAAAGAATCTATATTATTTAAATCTTTATCCGATGATTTAATGATAATGGCTTCTGGAGCATAGTTTCCCATTGAGCAAATTACATTCTCATCTTCTAACACTCTCAATAAATCTTCTCTATTTATTTTTAATGTGTTAGTTCTAATAGATAGACTAGGTACACTATTATTTGATTTTAATAGGTCTTCAGTAAATTCTTCTCCAAAATCATTAATCCATTTTTCCACTAACCATTTTGGATGAGAATATTTTATTGATAAATATTCTGTTGGTTTACTCATCAATTTAGATAAATCAATATCCTTTTTAGTTCTAGTAATGTTTCTTAATATACCATTAACAAAGCCTGACAGTCTATAATTAACTTTTTTTGTAAGTTTAACTGATTCATTTACTGCTGCAGAATCTGGAATTCTATCTAGAAAAAGGATTTGATATATTCCTAGCCTTAAAATATTTAATATATATATATTAATTTTGTCAAATTTTGTTTTTGAAAAATCTTTAATAATATAATCTAGATACAATTTATTTTCTAGAACCCCGTATACTAATTGGGTTATTAATCTTCTATCTAACATTGAAACTTTTTCAGTATCTATATGTTTATTTAAAGATATATTTGAAAATGCTTTATTCTCTTCTATATCAACTAATATGTTTATTGCTAATTTTCTAGGATTTACAATATTCATTTGAAGCCTCCAAATTCTTTTTCAATAATTTACCTTCTATTATCCCGTAAGGCTAATAAACGAAGTAATTGAGCAAGCGATACAGCTGTTGCAGCTACATATGTTAAGGCAGCAGCATTTAATACAGATTTCGAAGGGCCAATTTCTTCACTAGAAATAAATCCATTATCTGTTAAATGTCTTAATGCCCTAGAGCTTGCATTAAATTCAACGGGAAGAGTGATTACATGAAAGGCAATAGCAACAAGATATAATAGTATTCCTACATCAAGTAAAGAAGCATTAAATATAAAACCACCTAAAACCAAAGGCCAAACTAATTGTGAAGCAAATGATGCTATTGGTGCTATTTGATTTCTCATGGTTAAAGGCATATATCCCTTTGAATGTTGTATAGCATGTCCTACTTCATGAGCTGCTACACTTATTGCAGCAATTGAATTGCTATTATATACATTATTAGATAATCTAAGAACTTTTTTCCTAGGATCATAGTGATCTGATAAATAACCTCCAATATGTTCAATACCTATATCTTTGAGTCCATTTCTATCTAATATAGCTCTGGCTACTTGACTTCCTGTATAATTTCTCGTATTTCTTACTTTAAGATATCTATTAAATGTACTCTTAACTTTATTTTGGGCATAGAAGGCAAATAACATTGCCGGAAGTAAATATATGAATCCACTAAATCCACCATATCCAAAGTACATATTATGACCTCCCTAAAAACTTTTTAATTGCATTTTCTACTTTATTTATATCAACACATGTGTTTTTACACGGTCCTTCAGGTCTATCATTAGTTACCCCAAGAACTGGGATACTAGATACATCTAAAATACCATGAACTAAATCCCTTTCGCAGGCAATGGCAATAATTCCTTTAGGTTTATAATCCTTTATTATTTTTCTAGCAAGGGTTCCCCCTGTTACAACTTCAAGATTAACATTATACTTTTCACATACATTTATTAGGTCTTTTATATCGCAGGCACCGCATTTAACACAATTATTAATGTCACCAGTAATTTTATGCTTACAGATAGTTTTTTGTAAACAGTGGGGAGTTATGACTAAAATATCTTTATTATTTAATTTTACACCATTTAAACTAACAATTCTATTGTTTATTAGTGAGAATACTCTCCTGATAGAATCCTTTTCAATTTTTGTGATATTTGATATGCCAATCATAATAGGATATATAAATCTAATTGATTTATGGATCATAGTTATGTTGATTGATAGAAGTTTCTTTCCATTTAATATTTTATTTATAAATATATATAATAGAAATAGGTAAATCACAATAGATAGAAGAATAATAGCTAAAATAGTTATAAGAGTTTTATAAAGATATATACCACTATAGCTTAATATAAACAATAGTCCTAAAGCTAAAAAAATTGCAGTTATTGTTAGTAATAATAGTAAAATCATAAATAGATGTTTATCTTCTTTATTTCTAATACCCAGCATTTTGTTCTCCTAGTTTTACTCCAACTTGAATTTCATTTCCCCTTATATATTCATCAACTGTCATTTTTCTACTATTAGGGAATTGTATTTCACTTATTAAAAGAACCTTATCGCCTGTATTAACGTAAATCCCCTCTTTATCTACTTTTACAATTTCTCCTGGCCTATTAGATACATCTAAATCCACGCACTTGCTTTTCCATATTTTGACTTTATCTCCCTTATACATAGTATAAGCAATAGGCCAAGGGTTTAAACCCCTAATTAGGTTATGCAAATTCCAAGCAGACTTAGACCAGTCTATTAAACCAGTCTCCTTACTGAGCATACTGGCATAAGTGCTTTTCGAATCATCCTGAGAAACCTTAGGGGCACTATTATTTTCTAATAAATCTAATGTTTTCAATAATATATCTGCACCAATTATTGATAATTTATCATGGAGCTCTCCAGCCGTCATTTGATCTGAAATTTCCATTGTTTCTTTTAAAATCATATCTCCAGTATCTAATCCTGCCTCCATAAACATAGTAGTTATTCCTGTGTATTTTTCACCATTGATTATAGCCCAATTAATAGGGGCTGCTCCCCTATATTTAGGTAATAATGAAGCGTGAACATTTATACAGCCTTTTTTAGGAGCTTCAAGTATTTCCTTTGGCAATATCTGCCCATAGGCAACTACTACTATACAGTCTAAATCCATTTCTTTTATTGTATTAATAAAATCTTTATCCTTAATTTTCAAAGGTTGTAAAACTTTTTTACCCATTTCTAAGGCCTTCTTTTTAACAGGGGGAGGTAAAACTTTCTTACCTCTTCCCTTAGGTCTATCAGGTTGTGTAATAACTGAAATAAGATTATGATTAGAATTATATATAGCTTCTAAACAAGGAACCGCAAAATCAGGAGTTCCCATAAATAAAATTTTCATATTAGACATCTACTCCTTTATTACTTTATCTGTAAATAATACTCCATTTAAATGGTCTATTTCATGACATAGGGCTATAGAAAGAAGGTCTTCACCTTCAACTACTATCTCTTCACCTTCAATGTTGAGTCCCTTTACCTTAACCCATTCCGGCCTTTTAACCTTGCCAGATACGTCAGGTATGCTTAGACATCCTTCCACTTCTATCTGAGCACCCCTTTGATCTAATAGCTCGGGATTTATAATTACTATAGGGCCATCACCTATATCAATGACAATAATCCTTTTTAATACTCCAATCTGTGGTGCTGCTAACCCGACTCCATCGGCACCATACATTGTTTCTTTCATATCCTCAACAAGCTCAACTATCCTTTTATCAATTTTATTAATTGATTTAGATGTTTTTCTTAATATTGGGTCATTATCCTTCCTAATATTCCTTATAGCCATAATATACCTCCTATTTTATAAAATATTATATGGATCAATATCCAGGGATAACTTTACATTATTTTCAAGTATTTCTTTTCTGTTTAGATTACATATATCATTTACTATATATCTAACCTCTTTATAATTAATTTTTTTATATTTTATCAATATCTGCCATCTATAACTTTCTTTAATTTTACTTATCAAGGCTGGATTAGGTCCAAATATAGATATATCTGTTTTTCTAATTTTATTATATATTTTATTCTTTAATTTGTTAATTAATTTATTAGATGATTTTATTATATCTCCTTCAACTTTACCATATATTATAATATTTATTAAATTAAAATAGGGCGGATAATCAAATTCTTTTCTAATAGCAATTTCTGTATTAAAAAAAGATTCATAATCGTGTCTTTTCGATGAAAGTATAGCATAATTATTTGGGTTATAGGTTTGTATAATAACATTGCCCTTGAAGTCATGTCTTCCAGCCCTTCCTGCAACCTGTGTTAAAAGCTGATAAGTTCTTTCATTTGCTCTAAAATCGGGAAAATTAAGAGTGATATCTGCCGATAGTACACCTACTAATGTTACATAGGGAAAGTCTAAGCCCTTTGTGACCATTTGTGTACCAACCAATATATCCACCTCTCTTTTTTCAAAAGAGTTAATTATTTTTTCTAATTCTCCCTTTCTAGATGTTGTATCAACATCAATTCTTTTAATTCTATGATTTGGAAACAACTTATTTACATATTCTTCTATTTTTTGTGTCCCTGTACCAAAGTGTCTTATATATTTGCTTCCACAGTCAGGACAAATTTTAGGAATTTTACTAGTAAATCCACAATAGTGACACTTAGCTAAATCATTTAATTGATGAAATGTTAAAGATATGTCACAATAATCACATTTTAATACATATCCACAGCTTCTACAGGAAATAAAGGTTGAATAGCCCCTCCTATTTAGAAACAAAATCACTTGTTTATTGTTTTCTAAAGTACTTTTCATTGATTTATACAACTTTTTACTAAATACACTTTTATTACCTTCCTTAAGTTCTTCTCTCATATCTACAACTTCAACCCTTGGCATTGGATTATTATTAAACCTTTTCTTAATTTTTAGTAAATTATATTCCCCGTTCATTGCTTTATAGTAGCTATTTAATGAAGGCGTTGCTGAACCAAGGAGTAGAATAGCTTCATCTTGCTTACACCTGTATTTTGCAACTTCGATTGTATGGTATTTAGGATTAATTTCAGATTTATAGGATGATTCGTGTTCCTCGTCAATAATTACTAATCCTAAGTTTTTACATGGAGCAAAAACTGCTGATCTAGCTCCAATAATGATAGAGATTTCACTATCACTAATTTTTTTCCATTGATCATATCTTTCTCCTAATGACAGTTTACTGTGTAAAACAGCTACATTTTTACCAAATCTAGATATAAACTTATTTACTATTTGAGTGGTTAAAGATATTTCCGGAACTAAAATAAGAATCTGCTTTCCTTTATCAATAATATCCTTAGTAAGATCCATATATATTTCTGTTTTGCCACTACCTGTTACTCCATGTAGAAGAAAAGCCTCATACTTATCTCTATATATTTTATTCTTTATTTGTAAATATACGTTTTTTTGTTCATCATTTAAAATCTTTTTCTTCTCCTGAACTATTTCTTTATATGCCAATGGATTTCTAAAATCTTCTTCATCTTCGATTAATATATAACCTTTTTCAACTAAACTATTTATAGTTGAATATGAAGTCTTCGTATCTTTTTTTAGTCTAGATAATTCAACAACGTTTCTATCAAATAAATATTTGAGTATTAAAGATTGTTTAGTAGCATTTTTAGGTAATGATCCTAAAATGCTTTCTAATTTATCTTTATCAAAATTAATTCTTGCAACTTTTTTATATTTAGTATTAACTTCACTATAAAATTCTTCAGATTCAATTATTAATTTTTCTCTAATAAGTTTATTTAAATGTTTTTTATAGTCAAAGTTTAAATTGTCTCTAACTTCTTTATTTGTCACTTTATCATTATTTCGTATTAAATTTATTAATTTATATTCATTAGGATTAACTAGATCCTTATTAATAATAATTTTGGTATCAATACTATAAACTTTACGTTTTTTTAATGTCGTTCCCGAAGGTATTATACAGCTGATAGCTTCGTAGTATGTACATAAATACCTTTCCCTTAACCACTTGCAAAACTTTATTTGCTTTTGTGATAGAGATATATCCCCTTCAAGTACAGAAACAATGCTTTTAATTCTTTTGTAATTAGGTTCTGCTAAAAAAGAAAATACAAACCCTTCATGTAGTTTATTTCCCATTCCAAAGGGAACAATAACTTTAGAGCCTATATCTATCTTGTTAATAAATTTTTGGGGTATTTTATATGTATAAAGTCTATCAGTATCCCTATTTCTTGTATTAACTATCACATTGCAGTAATCTTGAGTCTTCATTAATAATCCCCCAACTAATATAAAACTACAAATAAGGAGTAGGGCTCCCTACTCCTTGGAAATTAATATTTGTATTTTATCTAATATAATGTCCGCAACCTTTGATTTTTCTAACAAATCATATTCTTCTATACTTCCAAACTTATCAATAATGCTTATGATATTTGTATTAACTTTAAAACCAGCATCTTTCTTTGTTAAATCATTAGCAACAATAAAATCTAGATTTTTCTTATTAACTTTTAATTTTGCATTATTTAACAAATCTTCGGTTTCGGCTGCAAAACCTACTAATATTTTATCTCCTTTTATTTGTCCTAATTCAAATAATATATCTGGATTTCTCTCTAATTCTATAGCTAAATCACTGTCAGATTTCTTGATTTTTTGTTCTGACAACTTTTTAGGTCTATAATCTGATACAGCCGCAGCTTTAATAATTATATCTACATCCTCAAAGTTATCCAGTACTGCTTGATACATTTCTCTAGCAGTATTTATGTCTATGACTTTAATATTCTTTGGTTTATCTAAATTAGTTGGTCCCGAAACTAATACAACCTCAGCTCCCCTAGATTTAGCTGATTTTGCTATTTCATAGCCCATTTTTCCTGAAGAATGATTGGTAATATACCTTACTGGATCAATTTGCTCTACAGTTGGTCCTGCAGTAACAAGTATTTTTTTATCTATTAACCCTTTATCATTATTTTTAGCTAGAAAAAACTTTTTAATATTGTCTACAATACTTTCAGGATCAGGAAGTTTTCCCTTTCCATAATCTCCACATGCCAATCTTCCACTAGCTGGTTCAATAAAAATATAACCTAAACTTTTTAATTTATCTATATTTGATTGCATTATTGGATTGTTATACATATTTGTATTCATAGCAGGTGAAAAAATCACCGGTGCAGTTGTTGCCATTACTGTTGTTGATAACATATCATCTGCAATACCATTTGCAATTTTGCCTATTATATTTGCAGTTGCAGGCACTATTACAAATAAATCAGCCCTCTGAGCTAAAGAAATATGCTCTACATCCCATGTTTTAGGTTCATCAAACATGTCAACAATTACATAATTTTGTGATAAAGACTGAAATGATAAGGGCTTAACAAATTCCTGGGATGATTTAGTCATTATAACATTAATATTTGCCCCCAGCTTTTTAAGTCTGCTTATAACATCTAATGCCTTATATACGGCTATTCCACCTGTTACTCCAATAACTATGTTTTTATTATTAAGCATGGTAATACCTCGCATCAATTATTCAGATTCTATTTTAGTGTACTTTATTTTTTCTTCAAAAATCTCATTAGTTGCAATAGTAACAGCTTTATTAGACTCGACTTTTGTTAACTTCTCATCACCCTCTATTAATTGTCTAGCTCTTTTTGCTGTTGCAATAACTAACGTATATCTACTATCTACTTTTTTTAATAAATCATTAACCGATGGTTTTAGCATTGAAATTCCTCCTTATATTCTGTTATCAATTCAATTACATCATTATCTACTCTGCACTTTTCAGCAAGAATTATAGATCTAAATTTTTCAACTGCTTTCTCAATATCGTCATTTACGACATAGTAATCAAATTTTCTTATATAATCAATTTCATCATATGCACATTTTAATCTTTTATTTATATCATCATTAGAATCAGTAGCTCTACCAAAAATACGGTTTCTCAATTCACCCATGCTTGGAGGTAAGATGAAAATAAAGGTGCCTTCAGGATATGTATTTTTAATCTGCATTGCACCCTGAATATCTATTTCTAATAATATATCATTACCTTCATTAAGTTGTTGTAAAACATAGTTTTTGGGAGTCCCGTATAAATTATCATAAACCTCTGCATATTCAAGAAATTCACTATGATGTATCATTTCTTTAAATTTATCTTTTTTAATAAAATAATAATTTTTTCCCTCAATCTCTCCCTGTCTTTTCTCTCTAGTAGTTGCAGATACAGAAAGTTTTAGATTAGGTAGATATTTTATTAATTCATTACAAACTGTGCCTTTCCCAACGCCAGATGGACCACATATAACTAATAACAGACCTTTTTTCTTCATACTGCTTCTCCTTTTGTTTTTAATCATTGTTTTGATTAATATCATTAACATCCTTTACATTAAATCTATGGGCCATTGTCTCAGGTTGAACAGAAGTTAATACTATATGATCGCTATCACATATTATAACTGCTCTCGTTCTTCGTCCATAGGTAGCATCAATTAATTTACTATTTTCCCTTGCCTCATTAATAATTCTTTTAATTGGAGCAGATTCTGGTTTTACTATAGCAATAATTCGATTTGATGAAACAACGTTTCCGAATCCAATATTCACTAATTTAAGCTCCATAAAAAGTTCCTCCTACTTATTCGATATTTTGTACTTGTTCTCTTATTTTTTCAAGTTCACTTTTCACTTCAATAACTAGGTTTGATATCTCAATATCAGATGATTTTGAACCAATAGTATTTATTTCTCTATTCATTTCTTGCATTAAAAAATCCAGTTTTCTTCCTACTGCACCTTTATCATTAAAAATATTTAATAACTGTTCGATATGACTATATAGCCTAACTATTTCTTCAGTAATATTACTTTTATCAGCAAATATTGATACTTCGAGAGCCAACCTATTTTCATCTATATCGATTGTGTCTTCAGTTAGATCTGAAATTCTCTCAATAAGTTTATTTTTATATTCTTTAACAACTTGAGGTGCTTTTTGCTCTATTTGCTTAACTATATCTTTAATATAAGTACATCTATTTTTAATATCAGTAGCAAGCTTAATGCCTTCAGTTTTTCTCATAGCCATTAAAGAGTCTAAAGCGTCATTAATCGCAGGCTTAAGGATATTCCAGATATCTTCAACGTCATCTTCTTTCTCCTCAGCTTCAAATATATCTGGAAAATTAGTTAAAAGTTTCAAATCAATATTATCATTTAATCCAAGCTCAGTTTTAATTTTACTTAACCCATTAAAATACTGTCTAGTCAAATCAATATTTGGTCTTATTACAATATCTTTTTGTCCATCAGTTTCATAATTAATATAGACTTCTATTCTACCCCTTTTTATTAAATCCTTTATTAAATTTCTAATTTTTTCTTCAAAGGGTGAGAACTTTTTAGACATTCTTATTACAATATCAGTATATCTATGATTTACTGACTTCATTTCCACTATAAAAGACTTATTAACACCCTTAGATTCTCCACGTCCATACCCAGTCATACTATTTATCATTTGTTTTGCCCCCTGCAAAATCATTATTTTTTTCTAATAAATACATATTATATCATTAAATATTAATTTTTTTAAGTTATATCTTATCAATATTGTCCTTATATTCTAATATGGTTTTCTCATTATTAATATTATCATATGTTTTTTAGTATTTAAAGCTAGATTAGATGCTGTATTTATCCTTATTATTATATTTACCTAATAATTTTAACCTAAACAAAATTCTTAGTGATAAATCTATATATTATGCTTATTTATATTTTAATAAAATATTATCATTTGCAAAATAATAATTCTATATTTATTAATTTTTAACTTTTAAATATCAATAATCCGTGATATACTTTACAAAGAATTTTAATGGAGGGATAATATGCCTTTTGACGGCCTTGTTATAAATGCTTTAACTAAAGAAATGCATGATGAACTTTTAGGTATCAAAATTGATAAGATTTATCAACCAGAAAATGACGAGATAATAATTAAGTTTAGGAATACTCCAAATAATAAAGACTTATTTATTTCAGTTAATAGTAATCATCCATACATCGCCTTATCAAATATTAAGAAGAATAATCCTATGTCCCCTCCTATGTTTTGCATGCTCCTCAGAAAACATCTACATGGGGGTAAAATAGTTGATATTAAACAAATAGATTTTGAGAGGATAATTAGTTTTAGTATTGAATCCTATGATGAGCTAGGTAGGCTTAGTATTAAAAACTTATTTGTTGAGATTATGGGTAAACACAGTAATATTATATTAGTAGATAAAGATACTAATAAGATTATCGATAGTATAAAAAGAATCCCCATTAGTATAAGTCGACAAAGACAATTATTGCCCGGTTTAGAATACAGATTACCCCCAAATCAAGATAAAATAAATGTTTTCAATTCCAATTTTAATAGTTTTGTAAGTAAAATTGATAATAACCCTGAAAATACCAAGATCTATAAATTAATTTACAAATCTTTTCAAGGGATTAGTCCGATAGCCGCAAAAAATATATGTATTATAAGTAAAATAGACTATGATAGTCCTATATCAAATCTTATTTCAAAGGACATGAAAAGTATATGGAATACAATAAAGTTCTATAGCAGTCTGATGGAAGAAGGAAATTTTAATCCAAATATAGTAATTAATTCAAATAATCAAGATTTAATTGATTTTTCTTCTATTGATTTAAAATTATATGATAATAATGATTACCAAAAAAGATACAATAACTCTATGAGTTCCATAGTTTTAGCATTTTACTTAGAAAAAGATAAGGTTGATAGAATAAAACAGAAATCTTCCGATTTAAAAAAAATAATTAATACTAGACTGGAAAGATTATATACAAAACTTCAAAAGCAAAAAGAGGAGCTTTTAAAAGCTGAAGATGCTGAAAAATATAAGTTATATGGTGAACTAATTTTAGCAAATTTACACAATATATCTAAGGGAATGAATGAAGTTGAAGTTCAGAATTATTACAAAGAAGATATGCCTATGATTAAAATTCCTCTTAGTATAAGACTAAATGCCTCTGAGAATAGTCAGAAATATTATAAAAAATATAATAAATCCAAGAATGCCATCATTAAAATTTCAGAGCAACTTACTGAAACTAAATTAGATATTGAATACTTGGAAAATGTTCTCACAAACTTAGAAAATACCGATGATATCTCAAATATTGATGACATAAAAGAAGAATTAATTGAAGAAAATATTATTAAAAAGAAACGCAATCAAGTTTCAAAGAAAAGAAATACATCAAAACCAATCAAATATATATCCAGTGATAAATTCATAATATATGCGGGAAAAAATAATAAGCAAAATGATAAACTTACTTTGAAAACAGCATCTAAAAATGACATTTGGTTACATACCAAAGATATTCCTGGATCTCATGTGATTATAGAAAGAAATGGAAAAGAATTGCCGGAAACTACACTTTTAGAGGCTGCTTCAATTGCTGCTTTTCATAGTAAAGCTAAGCTTTCAAGTAATGTGCCCGTAGATTATACTCTAGTAAAATATGTTAGGAAACCGTCAGGAGCAAAACCAGGAATGGTGATTTATGATAATCAAAGAACAATTTATATAACCCCTGATAAAAATAAAATAAAAGAACTTTTAGCACAGCATGATTGATGCTGTGCTATTTTTCATATATAAGTACACTATTATCATCATCTACTTTACTCAAATTCACTTTAACAACTTCCTTTTTGGAAGTAGGCACATTTTTTCCAACATAGTCAGCTCTTATTGGAAATTCTCTATGTCCCCTATCGATTAAAACAGCAAGTTGTATGTTTTGAGGTCTAGCAATATCTATTACCGCATCCATTGCCGCTCTAATTGTTCTACCGGTATATATTACATCATCTACAAGTACAACTTTTTGATCCTTTATTTCAAATGGTATTTTCGTACTATTTAGTATTGGATGTTCTTCAATTTTAGATAGATCATCTCTATATAAAGTTATATCTAAAGACCCTACTAAAACCTCAATGTCCTCAATTAGTTTAATTTTTTCAGCTATTTTTTCTGCAAGAGGTACTCCTCTGGTATGTATACCTATAAGTACTACATCCTCTATCCCCTTATTCTTTTCAATTATTTCATGGGCTAATCGTATAATAGATCTATTTATTGCCACTTCATCCATAATTTTTGCTTTAACCTTCATATAATTAATCACCTCATATAATCAATTAATCATTAATTTGTGACTTTATTTTACTAATTATATTAATAAAATAATCTGGCATTGGTGCACTAAATTCCATATATTTTTTGATAGTAGGATGAATGAATCCTAACACTTCAGCATGTAATAATTGGCCACTTAACTTAAATTTTTCTTTTTTCACTCCATATAGAGGATCACCAACTAAAGGGTGGCCGATATATGACATATGTACCCTGATTTGATGGGTTCTGCCAGTTTCCAATTTTAACTCCATTAAAGTATATTTCGAATATCTTTCTATTACTCTAAAGTGTGTTATTGCATGTTTACTATTCTTATCTATAACAGTCCACTTTAATCTATTAACAGGGTGTCGACCTAGAGGAGCATTTATTGTGCCAGAGTCTTCATTAAGGTTTCCATGTGCTAATGCCTTATAAATTCTGTTAATACTATGATCCTTAAGTTGCTCTGCTAAGCTATTGTGGGCATTATTATTTTTAGCAATCATTAAAACTCCAGATGTATCTTTGTCAATTCTATGTACAATACCAGGTCTAATAATACCATTTATTGATGATAAGTTTTTACAATGATAAATCAGTGCATTTACTAAGGTCCCAGAATAATGACCTGGAGCTGGATGAACAACCATACCCTGGGGCTTATTTACAATGATTAAGTCATCGTCCTCATATAAAATATCTATTGGTATGTTCTCCGACTTAATATTTAGTTTTTCAGGCTTAGGTATATGTAAATAAATGATATCATCATCAACTATCTGTTGTTTTTTTGATTTGCAAACCGACTCATTTACTTTAACATTACCACTACTAATAAGTTTTTGAATATAAGACCGTGAAATATCATTTAATTCCCTTGATAAAAATAAGTCTATTCTAATGGGCTCACAAAGTCCCTCCGCTATAATTCTAATTTCATTCAACTTAATCCCTACTCCTTATTTTAGCTATATATGATTATATCATAGATATATAAAAATAGAAGCAAAGTTTTTGCTTCTATTTTCAATGTACTAATGCCATATCACTCTTCTTTTTTATTTCTTTTATAATAATCACTACTAATATCGTCAACATCCTCTACTTTACCAGATATATTTTCATCATACATGTTATTATCATACCAATCAAGAGCCATTTTCTCTTTATCAGTTTTATTAAACCTTGCAACAGATTGATAACTATCTTCACCGTCAAAACCATTATAGTCAGTGTTATCCTTAAAAGTTCTGCTGTAAGGCACCTTTAATACATCCTCTTCAATAGGTCTTGTATTCATTTTATTTTCTAATGATATATTTAATTTGCTACATTTCATACAAACCTCTGTTTCTGGTATAATATCTAGTCTTTCAAATTCAATATCCTTCCCACAATTTTCACATTTACCATAAGTTCCATTATCAATTTTTTCTATGGCATTTTCTATTTGGAGAAGACTTTTATGCTCTCTATCTTCTAAATTCATCCTCATTTCCATTTCATAGGTTTCGCTTGCTATATCTGCAGGGTGATTATCATACATTGATAACTCACTATAATAATCTCTCATTGAACTATGTACACCATTTCCTTCTTCTGCATCTAAAGTATTTATAGTTTCTTCTCTTTCTTCTAATAGCTTTTGTTTGAAATATTTAGCTTTTTGTCTTTCCATACTTATTCCTCCTATCTATAATTTTCTATTATGTTTATTAATTCTGCAATATGTTGACCTATTAATGGTAAGTTGACTAATTGTCTAATGAAATAAATGGTTATTGCCGTTAGTATTGTAAATCCCAGGGCAGTACCTAAACCTCTTGCTATCCCACCTATAAAATTGACTAATAATAGTCTTTTGGGATTATTGATTATCTCAGTGTATTCTGATATTTTAGTTTTCTCCAGGGATATTGATATTAGCTCCAGCTTATCTTCCAATGCTTTAATTCTTTTTTTAAGCATATAATGCACACCCTATAACTAGATTAATATTATTTTGTCCTTATTATCATAAATTAAAACAAAAAAAACTATAGTAGATTTATCTACTATAGTTTTAAGTATTTGCATATAAAACGAAACTATTAAAACACCTAATACTAAAAATTATCGAATAACAAAATAGCCAAAAATATTTTTATCAACTAAATAGCTTCTAGTATTCTCTGAACTATATTGCTTGAATTCTCCGCTGCTTCATGTAAAAAATCATTGAAATTAACATGGGCTGACCCATCGGCTTTATCCGACATAGCCCTAATTATCACAAAGGGTATATGATTTAGATAACAGGTATGTCCAATAGCTGCACCTTCCATTTCAGTACAATAACCGTTAAATTCACTCCAAAGATAATCCTTTTTTTCAGGACTTGCTATAAAAACATCTCCAGACAATATTCTCCCTTTAACAGTTTTATGGGATATATTTTCATTGTTGCTAGCTTTATAGGCAATATCCATCAACCTATCATCGGCTTTAAACTCGTATGTATCCAATCTAGGAATTTCTCCTGGTTTATAGCCAAAATTGGTTGCATCAAAATCATGTTCTATTACATCCGAGGATATTACAATGTCACCTACATTTAAATTATCATTAATAGCACCTGCCACACCAGTATTAATAATATGGGTTACATTAAATTTATTAATTAACACTTGGGTACAAATAGCTGCGTTCACTTTGCCAATACCGCATCTAACTAAAACAATACTTTTATTTTCTAATTTACCAATATAAAATTTCATTCCTGTCAATTCTAAAATGTCTTCTATTATCATTATATTTTTTAATATCTCTAATTCCTCATCCATAGCTCCTATAATACCAATTCTCATCAATTAATCCTCCCCTTATAAAACTATTACCTGGGCAATTCCCAAATATCTACATATTTATATATTTAAAGACAGATTCCTTTTATATGCAATTTGAAATTCATCAATTATTGTTATATTATACACTTATCATGATTAATCATTCATATCTTCAAATATAGTATTAAGGGAATCTAATTGTGCTTTAAGCAATGTAGAAAAACGTGTTTTAAATATTTGAAATTCTTTCTTTACATCTTCATATTCTCTATTAATCTTTACAACTTCATTATTTGCATTTTCAATTATTTTTCTAGCTTTTTCTTCAGCCTCTTTTATAATAATTTCCGATTTCTTATTTGCATTCATAGCTACCTCTTCTGCTGTACTTTGTGCAACAATCAAGGTGTCCTTTAAGGTTTTTTCTATACTATTGTATTTATCTAATTGTTCTTGATATAATTTGTTTTTTTCTTTTAATTCTTCATTCTCATTATTTAGCTTTTCATAACCTTCAATAATTTTATCTAAAAATAAATCAACTTCATCTTCATTATAACCTCTAAAGGATTTAGAAAATTCTTTATTTTGAATATCCAATGGTGTTATCATAATCTCCCCCCTAATCAAATAAATTTCTTAATTGATATTTTAAATCTATCCTTTTTTGTCTTTCCTAAGATTTCTTCTAATAGAATTCTACCATTGCCTCTATATGATATTAAATCTCCTTCATCTATATCATGTGATGGAGAATTCATTGGTTTGAAATTAACCTTTATTCTATCATTTCTTATATCTCTTGATACTTTGTTTCTAGAGATACCAAAACCCTCAGAACATACGGAGTCAAGTCTTAGGGAATTGACGTTTCCATAAATATATTTATATTCTTCAATTTTAGGTATGATATTAATTAAATCCGTTACTTCTTTCTCAACATTGTATTTACCTATTTTATTAAGGTGTATTTCTATAAACTCTGAAATATCTTCAGAAATTATTATTTGAATGATATCATTATTAATAATAATGTCGCCAATCTTTTCTCTCTTTAATCCTAAACCCATAAGAGATCCTAATACATCCCTGTGGGAAATTTGATTAATTTTAGAAAAATTTATCTTTACTAGTTTTAATGGCAATTTCAGAGGGTCCATGTAACTAGGAAATAATCCTAACATTTTTCTTTCGGCATTTATGTATCCTCCTGAAACGACATAGTTAATATTATTAAAATACTTATTCAATAACTCTTCTGATACTATGGCTAAATAAGGATCTAAAAAGTCCATATATCTAGTTATTTCTTTATCAGCACAGATATTTGCCCTGTCCAAAACCTTTGTAATAGTATTGACTTGTTCGTTATTTAAATTGTAACTTTTCAATATATCATTATAATTGGAATTTTTCAAAGTATCACACTTTCTAAATTTAAATATTAAAATAATCCAACAAGAAATCTACCTATGACATCTAAAGCTAAGATAGCAACTATAGGAGAGAAATCTACCATTCCACCTACACCTAATCTGTTAAGCAATGACCTAATGGGGGATAAAATTGGCTCCGTTAAATTGTATAAAATTCTAAATATCGGACTCGAATAATCTCGGCTAAACCATGAAAATACAGCTCTTAATACAATCAGAAAGTTCAATACACTAATAAATCTATAAATAGATTCTTTAATTATCCACATAGAACTACCTACCACCTATCTTTATTATTGATTGTTCCAAGGGAATATCCCTTTGTTCTTAAGTTCATCTTTAAAATTACCAGAAATATCGATGTTATTAGGTGCCAAAATAAATATACCCTTTGAAACCTTTTGTATTTGTCCATCTAAAGCATAAACTGCTCCATTTAAGAAATCAAATATCTTTTTAGCTAATTCTTGTTCTAAACCTTCTAAATTAATGATAACAGGTTTTCTATTTTTTAAATTATCAACAATTACTGGAGCTTCTTCAAATTCATTTGGTTCATAAATTATCACTTTCATTTGGGTATTAGTATGTATATTTACAATTCTATGCTTTTTATTAGTATTTAGATTTGATGCTATAGGTAATTCATTATCAACTATATCGTTTTCAACTTCCTCTTCGATATCATCAAGCCCCATAAAAAATTTTACCTTATCAATTATTTTATTTGACATTTCTATTCCCCCTTCAAGTAAAAGAACTTAATTAATGATAATTTCTATTTCCAAATATGCCTGTCCCTATTCTTATCAAATTGGAACCTTCTTCGATTGCAACTTTATAATCATTTGTCATACCCATTGATAAATAATTCATATTTATATTTTGAGCTTTAATAGATTTTAGCTCATCATATTCATTTTTCATTTGTCTAAAAAGGCTCCTAACTTCCTCAGGATCTTCTACATAAGGTGCTATAGCCATAAGACCCTGGACCCTCAAGTTTTTAAGATCCTTTAATTGAACTAAAAAATCTTCAATAGAATTAATATTTATTCCGTACTTTGAATCTTCTTCTCCTATATTAACTTGAACCAACACATCCATAATTTTATCTATATTCTTAGCCCTTTTATCTATTTCCTTTGCTAATCTTATACTATCTAATGAATGGATTAGTTCAACCTTATCGATTATATACTTAACTTTATTAGTTTGAAGATGTCCAATCATATGCCATTTTATACTTTTATCTAATTGTTCATATTTGTCAATTAGTTCTTGAACTTTATTTTCACCACAGGTATTTAAACCACATTCCAATGCTTTATTAATAGAATCTAAATCTATAGTTTTTGTAACAGTAACAATTGTAATATCTCTGGGTTCTCTCCCAGAAGCCTTGCATACATCTACTATATCTTTTTTTATGCTACTTATATTTTCATTTATACTACTCATTATCTTCCTCCTATATTAGTATATTATTTCACCTTCTTTATGCTCTTTTCCATTTCTTAGAATTTCGTCATATAGTCTTAATGTTGAAATCTTTTTTTCATCGCTACCGTCCTTTTCATAGAAGAAATTATCATAGACTATTACATTTTCATCATCATAACCCTTGACCTTAATAGGAGTAAAAGTAGCTCTATGATTTACATCTAAGGTATATACACCTAATCTTTCTTCTTTTTCTATTATACAGTCTTTGTTAATTAAAAGCCCAGAATATTGCTGATTAATAATATTTAATTCTAACTTTCTTTCTGTATAAAATTTTATATTATGCTCTGTGGTTTTAATAATTATCAAAGCCTTATTATCATTTAATAATATATCTATAACTTTTCCATTTATTCTTGTATCTAAGATATCAATTTGAACTTTTTGTCCACTCTTAAAATTTTTTGCATTTGTAAGATCTGCAATTGCAGTTAGATACCAAGAGGTATTATCAACCACCTTGAAGAGAGGTTGGTCATATATAACTTTATCTAATTTCAAATTAGTAGGGTTAATATTTAAAGAATTGATATTATTATAGGTAAGATTAGTCATATTATTTGGAGTCAGTATCTCTTCCGTACCGTCAATATTATAACTTATTATACCAGATTCCGGGCTAAATACTTCTATAACAGAATCTCTTAATCTACTTTCCAAATTATTTTTTTGCTCCTCAATATTCTTTAAATTATGACCACTAAAACTCTTATCACCTGATATTATTCTCTTTTTTTCTATAGCGTTACTTAATCTTTCCTGAAGATCACTAATGATTTTAAAATTTTCAATTTTTTTGTTATATTTTATTTCTCGTATTATAGTATCGATTTCTTTATTTATTTTTTCTGAATCCATTTCAAAAAGATTTGTTTTATTAGAGTTTATTTCTTTGACCCTTTTGCTTAACTCTTCAATATCCTTTTTATCTTCTTCACTAACAGTATCTATATAAATTTCTGCGATTTTGTATCCTTTTTCAACTTTTTGTCCATCTTCAGCAAAATATTTAATTGCTCCTTCTGAAGGAGATTTAACTACTTTTTCATCACGGACTAATATACACTCATAAATTCCCTGTTTATTAACCTCACCATACTGAACCAATTGTGTAGTTGGTTTATTAAAAAAAGTACCTACTATAATTTGATATATAAAATATAAAAACACCGATAAAAAGAAAAAGAACATTATTAAACGTGCTCTTCTATTTTTTTTTGTGATAGTCATATCATAATAACCACCTAATATTAAGTATATACTTAAAATAATTCTCCAAAAATTATATTTTTCCTTTATAAAAAAAATAAATTCCTTAGGAATCTAGTCCTAAATAAGTATTTTACTAAATTTATCCAATATATTAGCATATAATAAAAATATTTAGACTACATTACGTAGTCTAAATAATTTTACCATATCTACTTATTATTTTTAATTTTTTAATATTGTTAATCTTAAGCTCCATAACTCTATCTTCTAAGGTTAGTATACAAAGAGAATTTTCTTTCTTTTTTGCACCTAATACCCTTCCCTTAATTATATTATCATTTTTTAGATATATTTTTATTTCATCACCAATAGTTAATCGAATATTACCTAATTTAAAAAATTTCAAATCTAATTCATTTAAAAGTTTGTCGGTTACATTTTTACTATTTATTGATATTCTATTATTATTTAAATCCATTTTTTCTTTAATTACAGAAATAAAATATCCAAATAAAGACACTACAAACAAAACTATAAGTATTTTTAATAAATAATCTAAAGATATCATATTATCACCCATATTAAATAAATTATTGTACAAAGGATTATTTTAAACTTTTTTTCTTTGTAATATTAAAATCTCTAATTACGATTATCAAAGTAGACTTTACTTATAATCTATAATGGAAATTATATTTATGCATACTTAATCAATAGCTATAATTTCCTACTCACTATAAAAAAAACTATGACTTCTGTCATAGTTATTGGTCTGGGTGAGAGGATTTGAACCTCCGACCACCAGAACCCCATTCTGGTGCGCTACCAAGCTGCGCTACACCCAGTTGTTAATCTCACATTAATATTATACATGAAAATTAATTATAATCAAGTACTAATATTTATTTTACATAAAAAGGAGAGAAAATATTCCCTCCTTTTTATTTATAGTATTATGCAAATAAGGTTTCCACTACCCTCATTTACAATTCTCTGTAGTGTTCTTTGGAGTTTGTATCTCACATTTTCAGGCATCATATATAATTTACTTTGAAGTTGTTCTTTAACTAAATCATGTAATGATTTACCAAACATATTAGTTTTCCATATTTGTTTTGGGTCAGCTTCAAATTCGTTTAGTAAATAATTTAATAATTCTTCACTTTGTTTTTCAGTCCCTACTAATGGTGAAACCTCTGTTTTGATGTCAGCTCTTATTAAATGTAGAGAGGGTGCATTAGCTCTTAACTTTACACCAAACCTATGACCTTGTTTATATATTTCTGGCTCTTCTAATTCTAATTCTTCTAATTCTGGAGGAACTACACCATATCCAAAGCTCTTGGCATTATTAAGAGCATTTTCTACTCTATCATATTCTTTTTTAGCCTTTGATAATGACTTCATGATACTAAGCATTTGATGATCGCCTTCAATCCTATAACCCGTAAGTTCTTCTAATATATCGTAAAATAATCCTTCTTTTACATTCATATTTATACCAGCTATACCTTGACCAAGATTAATATTATTTACTTCCGCACCAGTTATATTCTCTAGACCATCAAATTTACCTGCTAAACCATTTATATCTTTTATTTTTTTAGTTCCATCTATAGCATCCTTTACTATATGTAATATTTGAGTTTTAAGCCAATGATTTAAATCAAGTCCTTCAATCCATTTTGGAAGATTAATACTAATTTCCTTTACTGGGAACTCAAATAAAACTTCTTCAAATACTTTACTAATATCATTTGATTCCATCCTTAAACAATTTAAAGGTATAACTGGAACATTATATTTTTCTTCAAGGTCATCCTTCAAGCCTTGCGCCATCTCATCTTGAGGATTGATTGAATTGAGTATTATAACAAATGGTTTATTTAGCTCCTGTAGTTCCTTTACTACCCGCTCTTCTGTCTTTATATAATTCTCCCTTGGTATATCTGTAATACTTCCGTCTGTTGTGACCATTATCCCAATTGTAGAGTGCTCCGTTATAACTTTTTTTGTTCCTAATTCTGCTGCTTCACTAAAAGGTATTGGGTTTTCAAACCATGGAGTCATAACCATTCTAGGAGTTCCATCCTCCTCATGTCCCAATGATCCATTTACTAAATATCCAACACAATCAATCATTCTAACTTTAAATGAAGCATTTTCCTTAAGTGATATTTCTATGGCTTCATTAGGAACAAACTTTGGTTCTGTCGTCATAATAGTCTTTCCTCCACCACTTTGTGGTAACTCATCTTTTGTCCTTTCTTTTTTATAAACATTATCAATATTAGGGACAACTAATAAGTCCATAAATCTCTTTATAAATGTAGATTTTCCTGTTCTTACTGGACCCACTACCCCTACGTATATATCGCCCTGTGTTCTTTCTGATATATCTTGATATATATCAAATCCTTCCATGTTTTTCCCTCCTCTATTAAGATTTGTACAAACTTGTTATGCACAATTATTAACACTATAAATATATGTGAATAATATTAAAATATGCTTAATCAAAATCAAAATAAGGACTTATAATATATATATAATCCCGTATAGTACCATTTGTATTTTAAAATAAATATTATTTGTATTTTGGTAAGCCTTTTTTAAAAAATAAAACAAGATACCTATATCAATAGATATCTTGTATATATATATTCAAACTACCATTCATTTATGTTTTCTAACATTATTTCTTCTATTTCATGGGTTTTGCTTCTTTGCATCAAATTATAAACTGATTCCCTAGCATTGAAATCTTCATATAGTATTTTGTACATTTCGGTTATTATTGGCATTTCAATACTATGCTTCTTTGAAAGTTCATACGCTGCCTTAGTTGTATCAATACCCTCGACTACCATTCCTATAGATTTAACTGCTTCCTCTCTAGTATTACCTTTCCCAATTAATATGCCACACCTACGGTTTCTACTATGCATACTTGTACATGTTACAATAAGGTCCCCTATCCCCGCTAATCCTGCAAATGTCATAGTATTAGCCCCCATTGCTTCACCTAGTCTAGCTATCTCCCTAATACCTCTGGTCATTAGAGCTGCTCTAGAATTATCGCCAAAACCTAAACCATCACATATTCCAGCACCTAAAGCAATTATATTTTTTAATGCACCACCAATTTCCACACCAATAACATCAGGGTTAGTATATACCCTTAAATTTGGGTTGATAAATATGTCTTGGATTAATTCGGCAATTTCTCTTTGCTTCGAGGCAGCAACTAAGGTAGTTGGAATACCCTTTGAAACTTCTTCTGCATGAGAAGGTCCTGAAAGCATTACATATTGATTATTTGGGAGATATTCATTAATAACCTCAGATATTCTTAAGAGGGTATCCTTCTCTAAACCCTTTGATACATTTACAATTACTACTTCTTTTTTAGTATGATCAACTAATTTCTCAATAATTTCTCGTATTCCTTGAGAAGCAATAGCAATCACTATAATTTCACAATTGTTTATACATTTAATCGTATCATGATAAAAGTTTATATTCTGCGGCAATATTATATCCGGTAAATATTTTTTGTTTTCCCTATAGGTTTGTAGCTCCTGTACATGCTCAATTCTTCTTGACCAAAGATTTATAAAATGACCTTTTTGTGCAAGAACTATAGATAACGCTGTTCCCCAGCTGCCGGCTCCTAATATAGCTATCTTCTTTAGCATATAATCCAAACCCACTTTCCATATGCTTTATTAATTTCTATTTGCTATTTCTTTCTTTACACGCTATTACAATAGGTGTACCTTCAAACACATAGTTTTGTCTTATTTGATTTTCTAAGTACCTCATATATGAGAAATGGGCTAGTTCCTCATCATTTACAAATATAATAAATTTAGGCGGTTTTACACTTACTTGTGTACCATATAGTATTTTTAATCTCTTTCCCTTATCTGAAGGAGGTTGATTTAATAAAACAGCTTCACTGATTATATCATTTAATGAACCCGTTGATATCCTCATAGCATGTTGGTTGGACACATGATTAATTAGATCCAATACTTGAGATACTCTTTGACCAGTTTTGGCAGATATAAATAGGATGGGAGCATATGCCATAAAAGAAAGTCCATTTCTAACGGACATAGTAAACTCATTAAAGGTTTTATTATCCTTCACTATCAAGTCCCATTTATTCACAAGGATTATTGACGCTCTACCCGCTTCATGGGCATATCCAGCAACTTTCTTATCCTGTTCAGTAACTCCTTCAGTAGCATCAATAATTATTAAACATACATCACTTCTTTCGATTGCAGTTAAAGCCCTTATAACACTATATTTTTCTATATTTTCATAAACTTTACTCTTTCTTCTAATACCAGCCGTGTCAATAAAAACATATTTATCTTCATTATACTCAAAGGGAGTATCAATTGCATCCCTTGTCGTTCCTGCTATTTCACTAACAATAACCCGCTCTTCCCCTAATATTGAATTGATTAATGATGATTTACCAGCATTGGGTTTTCCAATAACAGCCACCTTAATTACATCTTCCTCATACTCTGTATCAAGATCCTCAGGAAATTCACTTACAATTATATCTAATAAATCTCCTAAATTTAATCCATTTACTGATGATATAGGAATTGGCTCACCTAGGGCAAGAGAATAAAAATCATAATATGTATCGGGTAGTTTATTTGTATCTACTTTATTTACGACAAACACTATAGGCTTATTTGTTTTTCTAAGCATATTTGCTATTTCCTCATCAGCAGCAGTTATGCCTTCTCTACCATCCACTATAAACACTATAACATGGGCAGTATCAATAGCTATCTGAGCTTGAGTTCTCATTTGGGATATAATTATATCCTTAGAATCCGGTTCTATTCCTCCAGTGTCTATTAATGTAAACTTATTATTTAGCCACTCAGCATCTGCATAGATTCTATCCCTAGTTACACCGGGCTTATCTTCAACAATAGAAATTCGCTTACCAGTAATTTTATTAAAGAAAGTTGATTTGCCTACATTAGGTCTCCCAACTACTGCTACAATAGGTTTACCCATATAAATTCCTCCATAAATTTATTTTGTTAATATTTCGATTAATCCTTTACCACTAACTTCACAGGGTATTACGATTGTATTTAATTGATTCGCTAGATCAATTATAGTCATATCATCTAAGAATATTTCTTCATCAGATTTTAACATGCTTTTAGGAATTATTATTCCATTTCCTAAATCCTTATCCTTTAACTGACTTAGAATATCTTGTCCAGTTATTAAACCCGAAACAGTAACAGTTTTACCAAAATAATTATTAGTAATATCGTAAACATTTATTTTCAAACCTTTAACTTTATTTGTAAGTTTTGAAACTAATCCTTCTAAAAATGGTTTAGCTGATTTTCCTGTTATCATACTAAATGTTTTATTAATAACCATATTCTTATCAACTGTATCTAGATATTTTAAAAATTCAAATTCAAACTGTCTCATAAGACCTACTCCATTTTCAATTTGCGGGAAGTCTTCATATTGATCATAGCTGGGCAACTGTGCATTGGCTAAGATATAAAACTCATCAGATAAATAAACAAAATTTGTTTCAATATTTTCTTTCAAAAGAATCTGCCATTTATTTATTTGATTAATTACTTCCTTAGCACTATTTTCATTAAATAGTGCTAAAGGAAATAAATTCTTCCTAAATCTTGTAAGTCCAACGGGGACTATTGCTAAACTATGTAAATTGGGATAAAGTGAATAAAGGTCTTTAATTGTATTATCTAGTTCACCACCATCATTTATGTCTGGACATAATACAATTTGACCATTAACCTTAATTCTATTTGAAGTCAATTTCTGCAGTATTCCTAGTATATTACCTGCATTTTTATTATTTAACATTTGACTTCTTAGTCTTGGATTAGTTGTATGTATTGAAACATTTATTGGACTTATATTATATTCTATTATACGATCTATGTCTTGATCAGTTAAATTGGTCATAGTTACAAAATTACCATGTAAAAATGAAAGACGAGAATCATCATCCTTAAAATATAAGCTTTTTCTCATATTAGATGGTAATTGGTCCACAAAACAAAATATACATTTATTTCTACAACTTTTAGCAGAATCCATAATTTCATTCTGAAATTTTATACCCAATTCTTCATCATAATCCTTATCAATCTCTAAAACCCAATGTTCTTTATTTTGTTTTTCTAACTTAATCTCTATATAGGTATCAGAAATCTCATATAAATAATCTATCACATCTTTAATTTCTCTCCCATTTATAGACATAAGTCTGTCTCCAGGTTCTATTCCCATCTCTTCAGCAATACTATTTGGAAATACCTTTTCAATCAAATTATTATTACGTATCATTGATGCACCTGCTTTATTTGTTTTCTTTATTAGTTATCATCTTTATTATTATAATGTATGTGTTATATTAGTCAAGTCAAATTAATGCTTTACTATAACATAAACCCCATTTCTTAAGTCATGAACCATAGCCATTGTTACCTTAGCAATTAATAATGCAGTTTCTTCTTGTTCTTCTTCACTATCAACATAAAAAATTGGTGCTGTTGCTGAGGATACTTTCTTGTTTAAAGTGACAATAGCAATAATATTATCTTTAATTCCTATATCCATTAAATCACATCCTTTTCAAATTAATCTCTAATTTTAGAATCCCTTGGTTTCCTTTTACATGTTTCTAGAACTGGAGTTGTTTTTACAACTTCTATTAGAAGATCTTGATTTGATTCCATGGGTATAAATGCCATAACAAGATTACCATTATTTGCATTTCTTCTAAGAAGTGGTGTGAAATCTGGCTCGTCAATATCTTTTCTTATCCCCAATTGAGTTGCAGCTTGATGCTGTATTGCTTGTCTTTGTCCTAAATTAGATATTGTAGCCTTAGCATTTGCATCCTTAGGTACTATTTCTACGGCTAGTCCCTTTTTTAAGTATATTTCTCTTGAACTCTTTAGGCCTATATTCATTATAATTACATCATTAACCATAAGCAAAGGCCCATCAAAGCTTATCTTTCCAGGTTCTATATCAGCAATTTCTTGAATAAGTTTTCTAGTTAAAAATCTTTTGAGTATCATCATTGCAGTAAATCCAGTGACTAAGCCTATTATTATTTGTTCCCTTTCTCCAATATTTAATAGCTTTGACAAATTCATTGACATACTAGTCAATAATGAAGTGATCATTACCATATAATTTCTTGCTTCAAAGGCCTTAGCTATATCTTCTATGTATGCTGTACCTCTAGGAACTAATTCTGTTGGTTCAATATTATCTAAGCTTTGTCTTTCCATATTTCTTACATCACGAAATTGTTGGGCGGCAAGGGCTAAAAATGTCACTGCACTAAATTCATTTGTAGCTAATGCTGGAATAGCTACAGCACCTAAAGAAGATGCAATCACCCCTAAGGTAATATGGGATAAAAAACCTTGAGGATAGCTTGGGTATTGTCTATGGTCAATTCTCATCATATACGAACGAGCAAGGACACCTGTTATGATAGATACTACTATTGAAAGCATATAGTTTTCCATATATCATTCTCCTATTTTAAAAATTTACTTACTGTGTTATTATTTCACAATAACCTAATTTTTAAAAATAAAGTGACAAATAATAATTTTAGTTTTGGTATATCAGAAGTCGAAAGTTGTATTTTCCACAAAAAAAAGAATGGATTTCTCCAATCTTTTAAATTAATTGAATTATTGCAGCCATACGACCAGTATTTCCATTCTCTCCACGATAAGAAAAAAACAAATCATTATTACACATGGTACAAATTTTACTGATAGTTATATTCTGATGTAATATACCTATATCAAGAAGCATTAATTTATTTGCTTCCCATAAATCTAATAAGTACTTGTTACTACTTTTAGGAGTTATAATTTTATTGGTGGAATTAAAGACGTCTTTAAAGTGGTTAACAACTATATCATCCACTTCATAACAGCATCCTCCAATTGAGGGACCAATGGCGACAAGACAATCTTTAGGATTTGTATCGTAAATCTCCATCATTCTTTTAATAGTTTTTTTACTAATTTTCTTTACAGTTCCCCTCCACCCAGCATGGGCCAAAGCCACAACTTTATTTTTCTTATCTAAGATAAATATAGGAACACAATCTGCATATAAAGTAACTAATGCTATGCCTCTATTATTAGTAATTAAAGAATCAATTTCTTTAATGGAATTATTAATTAGTTTATTAGATTTATGTTCCTCTTTAACAATTAAAATATTATCTTTGTGAACTTGATCAGAAATAACTAAGTTTTCATAGTTAATATCTAGAACTTCACTTATTATTTTATAATTAGTTTTTACATCATTAATGCTATCCTCTGTGTTCAGTCCTAGATTCATGCTACTCCATGGAGAACTACTAACACCTCCAAGTCGAGTTGTAAAACAACATTTTACTAAGGACGTCTCTTCAAATAAAGGTATTGATAAGTATACTACTTCACTATTACTTCTCTTAATATACTTCCAACTATTCATATTAATCACCTTAATTTATTTAATTAAATATTAATATTCTTTTTTTTCATTTAGTAGTTTCTTAAGCTCTGACATAAATGTATTAATATCTTTAAATTGTCTATAGACTGAAGCAAATCTAACATAGGCTACTTCATCCAATTCCTTTAAGGCTTTCATTACAAGTTCACCAATATATTCAGTAGATATCTCCTTATCCAGGCTATTATACAATTGTCTCTCTATGCAGTTTGTTGTATCTTCTATTTTTTGCATAGAAATTGGTCTTTTCTCACAGGCTCTTATAATTCCATTAATTATTTTATTCCTATTATAGGATTCCCTGTTGCCATTCTTTTTCACAACGATTAGTGGGATCTCTTCAACCTTTTCATAGGTAGTGAATCTTTTACTACATTTAAGACATTCTCTTCTTCTTCTAATAGCTTGTCCCTCATCTGTAGGTCTAGAATCAATAACTTTAGTTTCATAATGAAAACAAAATGGACAATTCATAAATAAACCTCCTATATTCTTTGCTATTAAAATTATATTATATATAGGATGTTAAGTCTATTTAATAATACTTATTCATTATTTTCTTTATCCATTATTTCTTTATAATTAGATTTTATATCATTAAGCATTTTAGCTTTAATATTGAATTCTTCCTCTTCATAATCTTCATTATAATTTGTATAATCCTTTATATCTACTAATATTACATCATGCCCAATTTTCACAATATTTTTCCATGAAATATAGTAATTGTCATCCCTATTAAATATCTTTAAAAACTTTCCTTCTTTAGGCACAATTATAGCTTCAACCCTATTTTTTTCTAAATTAATGTCAAAATCTTCAATGAATCCTATTCTTTTACCATTAGCTAAATTAATTATTTCCTTCATCCTTAATTCAGAAATAGTTACCATATATTCACCCCAATTTTAAAAGCTACACATATAAATAATATTATTAGTATATGAATTTTATTCATTAAAAAAAATAAAAGACTCTAATTAGAGTCTTTTATGTATTTCTGCATATGTTTTAGAGCTGTTTTTTCTAGTCTTGATACCTGAGCTTGAGATATACCAATTTCTTCAGCTACTTCCATCTGTGTTTTCCCCTTATAGAATCTAAGGGTCAATATTAATTTTTCTCTATCATTTAATTTTCTTAATCCTTCTCTGAGGGCAATTCCTTCTAACCATGTCTCATCTACACTTTTTTCATCACTAACTTGATCCATAACAAAAATTGCATCACCACTATCTTGATATATAGGTTCAAATAATGAAATAGGATCTTGAATAGCATCCAAGGCAAAAACTACATCTTCATTTGATAAGTTTAATTCGCTTGATATCTCAGTTATAGTAGGTTCTTTAGAATGTTTATTTATTAACTGGTCTCTTACTTGTAGTGCCTTATATGCTTTATCTCGTAATGACCGACTTACTCTAATAGCATTGTTATCTCTTAGGTATCTTCTGATTTCACCTATAATCATTGGTACAGCATATGTAGAAAATTTAACATTTTGACTTAAGTCAAAGTTATCTATAGCCTTTATTAATCCAATACAACCAACTTGAAATAAATCATCCACATATTCCCCTCTATTATTAAAACGTTGTATCACACTTAAAACAAGTCTTAGATTTCCTTGAATGAATTTTTCTCTAGCATTGACATCACCTTGATGTATAAGTGGAAACAGTTGTCGCATTTCTTTGTTAGTAAGTACTGGTAGCTTTGATGTGTTCACTCCGCAAATTTCAACTTTATTATTGTACAATTGTATCTGCCCTCCTCTTTCAGTCATTTCCCCCTTTCATCAAAATTATTTCCTAAATTCCTTCTTTTAATACTGGGATAAAATATAAATAATATAAATTCAAAAAAAAAAGTGGGTCCACCCCACTTAAACCATTCTATTTATTTCTTTTTTTAACCTAAAAATAATTCTTTTTTCTAACCTAGATATATAAGATTGTGATATGCCTAGCATGTCTGCAACTTCTTTTTGTGTTTTTTCCTCTCCATTTGACAGGCCAAACCTTAGATCCATTATTCTTTTTTCCCTATTTGTTAGCTTTCTTAATGCAATTTTTAATAATTCCTTATCAATTTCTTCTTCAAGGTTCTTATAAATTATATCATTATCTGTTCCAAGTATATCTGAAAGCAATAATTCATTTCCATCCCAATCAATATTTAATGGCTCATCTATAGATATTTCAGATTTTATTTTGCTATTTCTTCTTAAAAACATTAATATTTCATTTTCAATACATCGAGATGCATATGTAGCCAGTTTGATTTTTTTACTAGGGTCAAATGTGTTTACAGCTTTAATTAATCCTATTGTACCTATTGATATTAGATCTTCAACACATATACCCGTATTTTCAAATTTTCTAGCAATATATACTACTAATCTTAAGTTTCTCTCAATTAATACACTTCTTATCGATTCGTCTCCTTCTTGAAGTTTATCTAGACATTTCAACTCTTCCTCTGAACTAAGAGGGGGTGGCAATGCCTCGTTACCTCCAATATAATAAATAGTGTCTTCAATAATGTTTAGTTTTTTTAATAGTTTTATTACATATAGTTTTGTTTTAATACTAAATCTTTTTAAAAAATACAATCAAATTCCCCCCTAAAATAATTAGACTAAAATATCTGGATTAATTAGAGCATTATAATCTCCGTTTTTGGAGAGTTTATTACTAGAGATAGCAATAATTATTTTATTTAAGGTGAATCTATTTCCATCATAATTCACCTCAACATTATCTGGTTTAAATCCAATTAACATTCCATTTTCTTTTCCTAATGAAGTAAAGGGTATCATCCTAAATCTACTAATCCAACTAGAGGTTTGTAGGATAGTACTAATCTTTTCTAGGTTATCTATATTATCCCTTATAAAAATTTTTTTAATATTTTCTGGTAGCAATTCTTCAATAGCATTATATTCTACAATTATTACTGGAAATTTACTTATAGGGTCCAATAATGAATTACCTGTATCAATTAGGGCATTGATTTCCTTTTTCTTATTATCAAACTCTACAATGATCTCATTATAGATTCTTTCCTTAGACACTTTATTTTTCATTAAATTCAATGTTAAAACTATTAAAAAATATCCTATTGCTACTGAATAAAGTAATAGTTTAAAACTTATGCTATTTGAATAAAATATTCCATTACTAACTATTGACTGAAAATTAGTAAAATAAAAAATAGCAAAAGCAGTTCCTCCAAATGCAAAGGATACTAAATAGAATATACTTAAGTATTTAAAGAAATCTCTAAATTTATGTGGGGTAAAAGTTATTACTATAATCAGCATAGATATAACTAACTTCATAGAAAAAGAAAGAAAAAAATGAAGACTTGGAAAAAAAATAATAAATGAATACATGGCACCAATAGCTGCCCCAATAATAAGCTTCATATTGCCAGACTGATATTTCCCAAATTTACTTGTAATGTGCAAAATTATGAAATTCATAATAAAATTCTCTAAAAAAAGATACTCAGCATATACTTCCAACATTTTTTTCACCTCTAAGCAACAAGAGACAACTTCTCATATTATAAACTATTCAATTAATTAATGTTATATGTCAATTATAAAGATATTATTAATAAAAAAATGTCAATATGAGAAGTCGAATGGTATTTTTTTTATAAGAAAAGACTTGATTTATCGACAAAATAAAAGACCTACCCTTTGAAAGGATAAGTCTCTCATTATTATTGTATTTAATTTAATGATTTTTATTTATCGTTTTTTTCTAAGGAAAGTTGGAATATCAAGAATTTCCTTCTCATTTTCATTCTCCTTTTCCATTTCCCGTTCCTTTTCTGCGTTCTTATCTTTATTATTTCGCTCAACACTTTGAGGAATTTGCTCAAAGCCGGTTGCAATAACTGTTATTCTTATTTCATCCTTTAGATCCTCACTTATTACAGCTCCAAATATGATATTGGCATCAGGATCTGCTGCTTGAGAAACAATTTCCGCTGCTTCATTGACTTCTAATAGTCCTAAATTAGCTCCACCAGTTATATTTAATAAAACTCCCTTAGCTCCAGTAATAGAAGTCTCTAAAAGGGGACTTTGAATAGCTTGTTTTGCTGCTTCAGTAGCTCTATTCTCTCCATTAGCTTGGCCAATACCCATATGGGCTAACCCTTGTTCAAACATAATGGTTTTTACATCGGCAAAGTCTAAATTCACTAACCCTGGAATAGCAATTAAATCTGATATACCTTGTACACCTTGTCTCAATACATCATCAGCTATCTTAAAGGCTTCAAGCATAGATGTTTTCTTTTCAACTACTTGGAGTAGCCTATCATTAGGTATAGTCACTAAGGTATCTACTTTTCCCCTAAGTTCCTCTATTCCTTTTTCAGCATGAAGCATTCTTTTCTTGCCTTCAAAACAAAAAGGCTTTGTTACGACACCAACTGTGAGAATGCCCATATCCTTGGCAACTTCAGCCACTATAGGTGCAGCACCTGTTCCAGTTCCTCCACCCATACCGGCAGTTATGAAAACCATATCTGCACCCTGCAAGGATTGATATATATCGTCTCTGCTTTCTTCAGCAGCTTTAGATCCAATTTCAGGATTTGCACCAGCACCTAAGCCTCTTGTTAATTTTTCTCCAATCTGAATTTTGTATTCAGCCTTAGAAGTGAATAGGGCTTGTTTGTCAGTATTTACAGCTATAAATTGTACACCCTTTAAATTAGAAGCTATCATTCTATTGACAGCGTTGTTTCCACCGCCACCAACACCTATTACCTTTATTTGTGCAAATTGTTCTACATCAATATCAAATTCTAACACATCATAAACCTCCTTAAAGACGATGAGAAATACTATTTATTATTGAATTAATATCGTGATTTATTAATAACATCATAATTTTTTTCATAATATTTATTAGTTCAACAAATAACTTTAATTTCCTTCTTAAAATTAAAAAAAATTATTTGTTGTTAAGTTTTTCTATAAGTTGTCTTCTAATTATTGCAAAATTTTGAAAAAGTCTTGATCCGAATGTAAATATTGCTGCATAATAAAGTGGCACACCAGTTTTATCTCCTATGTAGGCTAATAAACCCGCTAAAATTGCATTACCAATAAAACCAGTAACAAAAATAGTAGAATTAAAATTGTCCTCCAAACTTGCCTTTATAGCCCCAAATACAGAATCTATAGCAGCTAATATAGATACTGACATATATAGAGTATACGAAGTAGGAAAAGTTACAGGTAAATAAAATCCTATAAATAATCCAATTAAAATTCCAAATAATCCTATTAAAAACAAATTATTCACCTTCTTTTACTTTCATATAATTAAAATATAATTCCTCAGAATAGCCTGGTATCTCAATATTTACACTTGTATAAGCTTCTATAAATAGCCCCACTTCCTTTAACAGGCTTCCATATGTTCCTGGAGCTTTGATTGCTGATTCCAATTGCTTTGGATTACCAATGGCTTTAATTATAAAGGGTTGTGCATAACTACGATTATTAATTGTTATGGTTGGTCCATCACAGTCAATTTCAGTTGTAGAAATTATTCTTTGACCATTGACCGATATAGCATCAGCCCCAGCTACCTTCAAATCATTGAGTATATTTAAAACATCTACATTATGTACTATTATATTATTAGCGTCCTCCCCTTCATATAGTTCTCTACTACCATCATTCATAATTAATATTATTCCTGGTCCTTGTAAATCTATTAATCCAGCTATGGCTTTACTTTCTTCTATTTCTGATTGAAGTAAATGTGAAATATCTTCATCTTTATTTTTAGCTAATTCATAGTCTTGAATTTTACTCTTATAATCATTTATTAGATTCTTTAAACTAACAATTGATGCCTTTTCTTTTTCTATTGTCTTTTTATAATCATGTATTGCCTTTAGTGAAACATATTCCGGTTTAACATTTAAATTCTTAATTTGAAAAGAGATTGCTACGCCTAATAACATAGTTAATAGCAATATATTTATCTTAGATAATTTGATTTTCATAAAAAACACTCCAAGATTATTCATCATTTGGCTCTGCATATCTAAATTTAATAACTTCATTATATCTTTCTATAATTAAATCATCTAGTTTCTGAATGTTAACTTGCAAATTATAATTTTCTCTCATTTCCCATACAATTCCAAATCTAAAATTCAATGCAGACTCTAATGTTTCTGGATTCCCAATTGCCTTAATAATAAATGGAGGAACAGTTGGAACAGTATTTATCTTAACACTGTTACTTGCATATCTTATTGCAGTTGTAGAAATTATTCTTTGATCATTTATTGATATTGCTTCAGCACCAGCTGCATTAAGGACATTTATAACACTTAGTATTAGATCATATCTATACATAATTGTACTTCCATCATTTTCATATCCTAATTCTCTTGGTGGGTCATCAATTACTATTTCCACGCCAGGACCATTTACAGTTTTTAATCCAGATATTATCTTATATTTTTCTAACTCATTATTAAGGTTTTTTATAAGCTGATTCTCTTGAGATGCAGATTCTTGTATTTCCTTCATTTTCTTTTCATATTCATTTATTTCTTCAATAAGATTTTGTTTTTCCTCATTTGTTTTTTTAAGTTCACTCCCTAGTTCAATGGCTCTTTGACTTGGAATTACTCCTTCTAAATAGCTGCCTTGAACAATTCTGAATTGTAGAGATATTACTACTCCTAAAATTATACACATAAATCCAATAAAAAATTTATCTTTAAAATTTTTCACACAATACCTCCTATTCCCTAAAGGGCCTATATATTATTTGCCCATCGTTGCTCATATCTAGTTCTCCATGTTGACTGTTTCTATTAACTAAATCTTTTATAATAATATTAAGTTTTTTTAACTTTATTTCCAAGTCTTCAGATTCTCCAAGCTTTACCTTTAGTTGATTATCTATATCCATTTCTATAGTGCCATCATTATAATATATAATAGGTTTTGAAATAAAGTCTGATTTCTTTAACAACTTGCACAGTATAAGGATACTATCAAAATCATCCTGATTCTTTATTTTCAACTTATCCCCCTGCAAGAAACTATCAAATTCGAAGCCTTTAACAATATAGCTATCATTAACTTCTGGATTTGTTTCTAAAAGATAGCCTTCATCATCCACCAAAAAATATATACCCATATTCTCTATTGCTGCTAACATTTTTCTTTCTTCTATATCAATTTGTATCCTATTGGGTAGATGTCTTTTGATTATTGCTTTCTTTATATAAGGATTTTTCTCTACTTTTTCTTGAGATTCAGATAAATTTATTTTGAAAATATTATCATTTAAATGGATTCCTGAATATGATATCACAATCTCATCGGATATTTGGTAATTATTAGTTACTATTATATCATTAATCAAGAAAATATTAGTCTTAAAAACAAGAATTGTTGTTAAAATAATAACTAAAAATATTATTAGAGCATATATTTTAGCTTTTTTGTATTTTATATTTTTATTTACCTTAGTTTTAGTATAAGACATTATTTCACCCCATATTGAAAACTTGTCCTTTAAGTTCGAATATAGATAGCAGCTATTAGCTGCTATCTAATCAATTCTTTTTATATCTGCTCCAAGGTTTTGAAGCATATAGTCTAGTTTATCATATCCTCTTTCAATATGAACAATATTTTCTACTATTGTCTGCCCCTCCGCAGCCAAGCCAGCTAAAACTAATGATGCACCACCTCTTAAATCTTTAGCAGTTACCTTTGCTCCTGTAAGATTTTCAACACCTTTAATAATAGCTACCCTGCCATCTACTTTAATCTTAGCGCCCATCCTCATCAGCTCTTCAGTGTGCTTAAAACGATTCTCAAAAACAGTCTCAGAAACTATACTAGTTCCCTTAGCAACACTAAGAAGAGCAACAAGTTGAGCTTGCATATCAGTAGGAAATCCTGGATATGGTAGAGTTCTTAAGATATCTATCGAATCAATAATTGAAGGTGATTTTATCCTTGTTTCATTTACATCTTCAATTATATTACATCCAGCCTCCTTTAATTTTGCAATAACAGAAACTAAGTGATCAGATATGACATTTTCAATAGCTATATCACTTTTAGTTATTGCAGCCGCTGTTAAAATTGTTCCTGCTACTATCCTATCGGGTATTATTCTATGTTCAGTACCATTTAAAGCTTTTACTCCTTCTATCACTATAACACTGGAACCGGCTCCATTTATTCTAGCACCCATTTTGTTTAAATAATTTTGTAAATCTGAAATCTCAGGTTCCTTTGCTGCATTACGTATTATTGTTTCCCCATCAGCTAATACAGCAGCCATCATTAAGTTCTCGGTAGCACCGACACTTGGATAATCTAAATGCACTTCAGTTCCAATTAACCTATCGACTTCGCACTCAAGAAACCCATGGGCTTCATAGATTTTAACACCCATTTGCCGAAGGCCCTTAAGATGCAAATCTATTGGTCTAGGTCCAATCTCACATCCACCGGGGTAACTTATTACAATTTTACCGAATCTAGCTAACATCGGTCCCATTAAAAAGATTGACGATCTCATTTCTCTAACTAAATTTTCAGATATTTCTATTGAATTAATGTCTTCAGAATCAACTAATATTGTATTTTTTTCTTTTTTAACTTTGCAACCTATAGAACATAATATCTTTGTCATAGTATTTACATCTTTTAAATCTGGACAACCTTTAATAATGTTCATTTTACCATTTATTACTGATGCTGCCAGTATTGGGAGCACAGAGTTTTTGGCTCCACTTATTTCAAGTTTACCATTTAATTTTCTTCCTCCATTTACAAGGAATTTTGACACAAACTTCCACCTCCGATATATATAAAGGCATATTTTCTAAAAGAAAAGAATATATAATTATTTTATGCATATATTTGAGGAGGTGTTACAAAACATTGGACTAAATTTTTAGTCGTGTATGAAATTTTCGATACTATTAAGTATAATTTCAGCAGAATCCTTTCCTCCGAGTCTTTTACTTGCATCAGACATATTTTTTAATTTTATCTTATCATTCTTGAGCTTTAGTATTAGTTCAACTAGATCCTTAGTTACAAAATCCTGTTCTAAAAAAACAAAAGCAGCTCCGTTTTTTTCAAGAACTCTTGCATTATGTTCTTGGTGATTATTAACTACATTTGGGGAAGGTACTAATATTGATGCCTTCCCTAATGTGGTTATTTCAGCCAAAGTTATAGCTCCTGCTCTTGATATAATAAGATCTGCTGCTCCCATAACTTCAGGCATATTATGTATATATGGATATATTTTTATATTTTCATTTAAATCAATAGTACCCTTTAATGTATTTATTATATCATTGTAATAATATTTTCCTGTAATATGAATAAGGGATACGTCCTTTATATCATTCAGCATTTTAATTACTTCAACCATTGTATCATTAATCTTTTTAGCTCCCCTACTTCCACCAAAGGATAATATCGTCAATCTACTATTATCTAATTTTAATTTCCGTTTGCAATTAACAGTATTAATACTATTAAAGTCTTCTCTAACTGGGTTACCAGCTAATATTACTTTATTATTATTAAAAAAATTTATAGATTCTTCAAAGCTAATAAATATTTTATCAGTAAGTTTTCCTAAAATTTTATTTGTAACTCCAGGAATAACATTTTGTTCATGAATTACAGTTTTAATGTTCTTAAGTGCAGCAATTAATACTATAGGACCACAAACATATCCTCCTGTACCAACTACTATATCAGGTTTGAATTCATCAATTATTCTCCTAGCTTGGTTCAAACCTAATACAAGATCCCTTAATGTCTTTAAATTATCAATAGATAGTTTTCTTCTAAAACCACTAACGGTAATGGTTTTAAAAGTAAAACCTGCTTTTGGAACTAATTCACTTTCAAGTCCTTTCTTTGTACCCACATATAATATATCTGAATTAGGATATTTTTTTCGTATTTTATCTCCTATTGCAATTGCTGGATAAATATGGCCACCAGTGCCTCCACCTGTTAGTAAAATCTTCATTTTATTCAACTCCTATCAAATTAACCGACCTAGAAATATTAAGTAGAATACCCGTTGCTGCCATGAAAATGGCCAAGGAGTTACCTCCAAAACTAATAAATGGTAGTGGCACGCCTGTAACTGGCATTGAAGATGTTGCTACTGCTATATTAATCATTACCTGTATTGCAATCATAGCAGTAATACCTGATGCCAATAAACATGCAAATAAATCTGGAGCATTTATTGCAACCCTTATTCCTCTCCAAATTAGAAATAAAAATAATAGCATAATTGCCATACAACCTATAAAACCTAGTTCTTCTCCAATAGTTGCAAATATAAAGTCGTTTTGTGGTTCCGGAATATAAAGTTTATTTTGAACACTTTGTCCTAGTCCTACTCCAAATAGTCCTCCCGAACCCAGGGCATATAAGGATTGTATAACTTGATAGCCAGTGTTTTGAGGATCTTTAAAAGGATCTATAAATCCCGTAATTCTTTTCATTCGATATGGCTCCATAATTATCATAACTACTAATAATCCTATACCTCCAGAACCTAAAAAAAACAGATGGGACCATTTCATACCTGCAACAAAAAGCATTGCCATAATTATTAATGCTATAGTTCCAGCTGTACTTAAATTTGGTTGGAGAATTATAAGTCCAAAGTACATTGCAATAATTAATAAATAAGGAACTACTCCCTTTATAAAACTACCTAAGTTCTGTTTTTTTCTTGCAAGACTATTTGCAACAAATATAATTGCACAAATCTTTGAAACTTCTCCTGGCATAATAGTAATACCACCTATATATATCCATCTTTTAGCACCATTAATTGTTAGTCCTAAGGGAGTAAGCACTAATATTAATAGAATTATACTAGTTACAAGTGCAGGAAAGGCAAGCTTCTTATATCTTCTATAATCGAAGTTCATTGTGAAAAACATAGCCACCGTACCAATTAGAGCCCATATTAAATTCCTTTTTAGAAAATAAAATCTATCATGAAAATTACTTAAGGAATAATATGCACTGGAACTAAATACCATTATTATTCCTATAACTACCAACAAAAGGACTGTCACCATTAAAGTAAAATCTACAGATTGGCTAACAGATTTACTATCGGTCATTTTATGACCTCCTTAATTTATTTACACATTCTTTAAAATGATCTCCTCGATGTTCAAAGCTATCATACATATCCCAACTTGCACAGGCAGGTGATAGTAGTACAGTATCACCATGGTCAGCATCTTTATATGCTCCTTTTACAGCTTCTTCCATATCATTCACAACATTTATATTATGAAATCCTAATTCCTTACCAGTATTTTTGATTAATTTTGAAGTTTCACCAAATACAAAGGCTACTTTAACCTTATTACTAAAAGCATTAATAAAATCTTTAAAGTCACTTCCTTTATCCATTCCACCCGCAATTAAAACTAGAGGTGGACTAAGAGCATCAATTGCCTTTATGGCAGCATCTGGGTTAGTACCCTTTGAATCATTATAAAACTTGACACCTTCTAACTCATCAACAAACTCTATTCTATGCTGAACCCCTGTGAACTCTTTTACAGTATTTTTAATAGTATTTATATCTATACCAAAGGTATATGATATTGCTATGGCTGCCAAAGTATTTTCAAGATTGTGATTACCTGGGATATTTATATTTTTAATATCACATACTTCCCTTTTGCAACCCTTTAATTTAATAAATATTTTGTCGTTTTCTACATATACACCTTCATCTAAAATAAATTTTCTACTGAAGTAGATTATTTTACTTCTAGTATTCCTAGATAGTTTTTGTGTAATTTCATTATCATAATTTAAAATTAAAACATCTTCTTCAGTTTGGTTTGAAAAGATATTAGCCTTTGCATATATATAATTCTCCATGGTTTTATGTCTATTTAAATGATCAGGAGTTATATTTAATATCGCAGCAATTCTAGGTCGAAATTTATTGATTGTCTCTAGTTGAAAACTACTAACTTCAGTTACAAGTACTGATTCATCTGTAGTATCTAAGGCCTTAGAGATTGCAGCCAACCCAATATTTCCTACTACAAAGCTGTTTATGTCAGCATTCTTAAATATTTCTCCAGTTAAGGCTGTTGTTGTAGTTTTTCCATTGGTACCTGTAATAGCAATAAATTTTCCTTTACTTAATCTATATGCTAATTCCAGCTCACCCATTATAGGAATATTATATTTTCTAGCTTTTTCTAAAAATTTTAAATAGGGAGGGACACCAGGACTTAATATAATCAAGTCAAATTCTTCTATTTTCTCAGGATGTTCTCCTAATATATGATCATCATATAGATTGTCAATTTCTTTTAAGATATCCTTCAGCTCATTGGCATTTTTAACATCATTAACTGTAATGATGGCTCCTAGTTTATTTAAAGCTTTAACCGTAGGTATACCTGATCTTGCCATGCCTACAACTAATACTTTTTTATTTTTTATATTCATTGATAATTCACCGCCTTATTCACTTAAATAGCATAAAGTCCTATTATGCATAATATTGATGTTGTAATCCAAAAAATAAACACGACCTTTGTTTCCTTCCATCCAGATAATTCAAAATGATGATGTAATGGACTCATTTTAAATACCCTTTTACCTGTACTTTTATATGATATAACCTGAATAATAACAGATAAAGCCTCAATAAAATATATACCCCCAACTAAAGGAATAAATAAAGTCATATTCATAAGTATGGCTATTGCAGCTATAGCGCCTCCCAAAGCCATTGATCCAGTATCTCCCATAAATACTTTTGCAGGATAGGCATTAAATCTCAAAAACCCTAGACATGCTCCCGTTAAAGCTCCTCCAACCACAGCAATACTTGGATATCCTCCATGTATAGCAACGATACTAAAAAAGGAAGCAACAATCAAAGTAACACCTGATGCTAAACCATCTAGACCATCCGTTAGGTTTACACTATTTGTGGTAGCAATAACCACTAGAATAATAAAGGGGATATAAAGTTTCCCCAGTTCCAAGGGTACATCAATAAAAGGTACTAGAATCTGAGTTTTTAATACTGATACATTAGATTGATATAGGGCTATCGCTATAGCTATAATAACTTGGGCCAAAAGCTTTTGATATGCCTTTAGTCCAAGATTTCTCTTTAATACAACCTTAATAAAATCGTCAATGAATCCAATCAAACCAAATCCAATCATTGAAAATATTATTATATACATATCCCTATTCACTCTACCGGATGTTAAAGTAGTGATTAATATTGCTATAATCATCATTATTCCACCCATGGTAGGGGTACCAGTTTTAACTAAATGTGATTTTGGTCCTTCATCTCGTATGCTTTGTCCTGCTTTTAATTTACGTAGTACCGGTATAATTATTGGGCCTAGTATAAGTGTTATAAAAAAAGAAATTATTACTATGAATCCGAGTTCCTTTAGTCCCATCATTAATTTATCCCCTTTCTTGTAGAAACTGTACAATTTGTTCCATTTTCATACCCCTTGATCCCTTTATTAGTATACTATCTTTGTATTTTAAGGTGTTTTTTATGAAATTAATAACTCCATTATTATTATCAAAGGAATGTACCTGATCTTGTTCAAGCCCCATTTCTAATGCACCCTTAGCTATGTTTTTGGCTTCTTTTCCTACAGTAATTAGCAAATCAACGTTGTATTCTCGCACCATATTTCCAACCTCTTTATGATATGCTTCAGAGAAACCTCCCATTTCTAACATATCACCTAATATGGCAATCTTTCTTGGAGTGTTTATTTCCTTTAGAACTTTCAATGCAGCATTCATTGAATCGGGACTTGAATTATAACAATCATTGATAATAATTATATCTTCTTTTTCTATTATATTAAGTCTCATTTTTGAACCTGAGTATAATTTTAATCCAGCTTTAATATCCTCAATGCTAATATTATGTATTTTGCCTACAGCTACAGCAATTAAAGCATTATATACATTATGAACTCCAGGTACATCTAATTTAAAAGAATGAACTTCATTACCATCATACATATCAAACTCCATACCAGCATACCCTATATTCACTATATTTTGTGCATAGATATCATTATCCTCATTAAGCCCAATAAATACTTTTTCAAACTTTGTATATTTATTTTTAAGCGCCTTTAAGAATTGATCATCTCCGTTACAAATAAGACTTTCACTTTGATCCATATAATTTGTTATTTCCATTTTAGCATTGTATATTTCTTCTTGAGAACCTAATTTTTCTATATGCGAAGTACCTATATTAGTAATGATACTTATCTTTGGTCTAGTTATATTAGCAAGAAGATCTATTTCTCCTCGTCCACTCATACCCATTTCTAACACTGCAATTTCAGTTTTAGAATTACAGTTAAATATAGTAAGGGGCAATCCTATATGATTATTGTAATTACCTTTATTTTTTAACACATTGTATTTCTGCGATAGTACATTATAAACAAATTCTTTAGTAGTTGTTTTACCAGTGCTACCTGTCACTGCAATAACTGGTATATTATATTTTTCCAGTATTAATCTAGATAAATCATGCAGCGCTTTTAGAGTATCATTGACAAAAATGATAGTTTTATTTTTATATTTGGTGATATCCATATCTTTACTTATTAAAAAACTATTGGCTCCATTATTTATCGCATCATTAATAAAATCATGTCCATCAAATCTTTCACCCTGTATTGGTATAAATAAGGAATCTCCACTAATTTCACGGGAATCTATAGAGATTTCATTTATATTATTTTCTAAAGAACCCTTTAAAAGTTTTCCATCAACAGCAGTTAAAATTTCTTTAATACACAAAATCATTAAATATTTTCCTCCTCAAGAATTTCTTTAGCAACTTCCCTATCATCAAAATCAAAGACTTTATCTCCTATGATTTGGTAATTTTCATGCCCCTTTCCAGCAATTAATATTACATCCTTTTCATTAGCTTTGTATATTGCTTCCCTAATTGCCTCTCTTCTATCTTGAATAACTTGATATCTATCTTTAGTTGGTTCTATTCCTTGTAGAATATCATTAATTATTTTTCCCGGTTTTTCTGTTCTTGGATTATCGTTGGTGAGTAACACGTAATCAGCTAATTCTATAGCTATTTTTCCCATAATTGGTCTTTTTTTAGAATCTCTATCACCACCACACCCAAATACAAGAATAATTTTTCCTTTTGTAAAATCCCTAATTGTATTTAAAACATTCTTTAAAGCATCGGGGGTATGGGCATAATCTATAATTATTGTTTTAGACCTACTATTTTCAACTAATTCAAACCTTCCTTTAACAGGCTTAATTTCATTTAGTCCCTCTAGTATTTCTTTAAAATTAAGACCTAAAATATAACAGGCACATATACTAGCTAAAATATTATAAATTGAGAACAATCCTGGTATTTTAATAGTAATTTTTTCTTCATAGCTTGGTGTTACCAAAGTGAATTCTGAATAAGAATCATGCATCTTTATATCCTTAGCATAGAAATCGGATTTTCTATTTGCTCCATAGGAGAATACAGGTATATTTTGTTTCTTAATTTCATTATATATTTCATCTCCGTATTTATCATCTATATTAATGATATTTGCCATAGATGTTTTATAAAATAACTTTAATTTTGCCTTTTTATAATTTTCCATGTCTATATGGTAGTCTAAATGATCTTGAGTAAGATTTGTAAATATACCTATATCAAAATTAATATCATCTACTCTATGTAAGTCTAATGAATGTGAAGAAACTTCCATAGTACAAGTTTCAATATTTTTTTTAACCATATCATTGAATAAGCCCTGTAATTCTAATGATTCTGGGGTTGTATTTTGACTTTTATACACTTCATCTAATATAATATTATTAATGGTTCCGAGTATTGCAGTTCTTTTTTTATTCGCCCTTAATATGGTGTCTATTAAATGAGTAACAGAGGTTTTACCGTTTGTACCGGTAACACCTATTACTTTTAAAAGTTTACTGGAATTCCCATATAAATTAGATGAGATTTTAGAAAGTATTTTTCTGCTATTATTTACTTTAATTATAGTTATATTTTTATCTAACAAAGTATCTAGATTTTTTATTTCATCTTCTATTACTATTGCTATAGCACCGTTTTTTATGGCAGAATCTATATATTTATGACCATCTGTATTAAATCCTTTAATACAAACAAACAAATAATCACTTTTAACTTTTCGTGAGTCATAGGAAATTCCATCTATATCAATATCTTCTTTTCCAAGCAAATATTCTCTTTCAATATCTTGAAGTAAATCATATAGCTTTAACATATCTATCTCTCCTTAAGCATGCTTGACTATACTACCTATTAAAAGGCAATTTAAATTAAAGATTAAGCTTTAATTTAAATTGCCCTTTTATGAAACAATTATATTATAGCATATTGTTTTTAAATTAATCTAAAATTATTATTCTTTACTCTCGTCTTTAACATATAGAATTATAATTGACTTTTCTGAGACCTTGACCCCTGGTTTTGGAAATTGATCCAATACAACCGCCTTATTGCTTTCAACATTAATTGGTTCAGTATCATATTGAAGATTATTATCAGATAATATTTTTGCTGCCTCATGCAATTCTAGGCTTCTAACTTCTGGTATACTTATTTGTTCTTTTTCAAATTTTTCTTTTTCTTCCTCGGTATATTGTGGTTCAATCTCTAAATATCTTAAGGAGTCTTCTATTATTTCATGTACAGCAGGTGCTGCTGTTAAACTACCAAAATGCACTCCTTGAGGTTCATCACATATTACTATTACAGCAAGTTTAGGATCATTCACTGGTGCTATAGCTACAAAGGAAGAATAGACATCTCCGCTTGAATATCGTCCATTTATAATTTTCTCAGCAGTACCAGTTTTACCTCCAACCCTATATCCCGGTAGATAAGCATTCTTACCCGAACCTTCGGAAACAACTGACTCCATAATTAATTTAAGTTCATTGGCAGTTTTTTCTGAGAGAACCTGTCTGATAAACTTAGGCTCATAACGGTGAATTATATTTCCTTGATTGTCTGTTAGCTCCTTCACTAATCTTGGTTGCATTAATCTTCCATCGTTAGCAATGGAAGAAATAGCACTCATTAACTGCATAGGGGTTACTGAAATTCCATGTCCAAATGACATAGTGGCTAGTTCAACAGGTCCTATAATATCTTTATTTTGAACTATTGCACTTGCTTCACCGGGTAAATCAACCCCTGTCTTTTCAGTAAATCCAAAGGCATCAAGGTATTTGTAATATTTGTCTATACCAAGCTTTTGACCTACTTCTATAAAAACTGGGTTACATGAATTTTGGGCAGCTTGAGTAAAGGTTTGATGTCCATGGGGATTATAATGTCTCCAACATTTAATCCTTTGTCCCGCAACAATGGCATATCCAGGACTATAAAATGGAGAGTTCGGTTCAACAACACCTTCTTCTAATCCAGCAGCTGAAGTTATTAACTTAAATGTGGATCCTGGTTCATACGTATCACTTATAATTGGATTTCTCCACATACTATTCCATAATTCTTGTTTTTCATCCGTAGATAAAGATTCATAGTTTGCTTTTGCCTCTTCATCTAAGGGTATTCTAGGGGTATTTGGGTCATAATCTGGCTTAACTGCCATAGCTAGAACATCTCCAGTTTTTGGATCCATTACTATAGCCATGATTTTTTTTGACTTTGTTTTCGCTAAAGCATTTTCTATGGCTTTTTCAGCAAAATGTTGAATTACTTCATCAATTGTAAGTATAATATTTAATCCATTTTCAGGTTCATAATATTTTTCTATTCCATAGGGTAACTGTCTACCTGCAGCATCAGTATTTTTAATCCACCTTCCCGGCAAACCACTAAGAACTTTATCATATTCTAATTCAATACCACCAAGACCTCTATTATCATCTGTAGTATGCCCAATTACATAAGCTGCAAAATTTCCATAGGGATAAAATCTTTTATTATCGTCTGCTATTCTTATTCCACTCAATCTTTCCGTCCGAATTTCATCTGCCTGTTCCTTGCTTATCCATTTAGCTATTTTTAATAATCCAGTTTTTTTATTGTTCAATTTTTTATATAATTCTTCTTCGTCTTCATCAAGTATTTTTGCTAAGCTTTTAGATACAATTTCAGGTGATTTGATTTCTGACGGAGTAGCCCATATAGTATAGGTGCTTATACTTAAAGCTAGTTCCTTTCTATTTCTATCATATATTGTACCTCGTTTTGCAGGAATGGGGACATCTCTAGTTTGTTGCTCAATTGCCTTCATCCTAAGTTTTTCTCCATTTACAATTTGTATCCATCCTAATCTAAAGATTAATGAAAGAAATATAAAACATATAATAAAAAGAGCAAAAACTAATCTTTTTTTATTAACAATATTTGAATCCAACAGTCCTGTTCCCCCTTAAAATCAATTAATCTAATAAGGAATACAATTTTTCAAAGGAAGTCTTTAGACTACTTAAAAAATTATTTTCATTTTCATATTCTAATAGATTTGCTTCTTCATTTATAATTGATTGTTCCGTATCAAAGCCCTCATCTACGGTTAAAAAAAATATTTGTTCATATTGGGGGTATTGCATATCAAGTTCTGCTATAGCTTTCTCTTCTATTATGTCAGATCTTATTAATTTATCTAATTCAGCCTTTAAATCTTGTATTTCTACTTCCGTTGTAGATATTTCTTTATTCAAGTTATGTATCCTAAATTTTATTTCGTTTATAGCAGTATATCTTGTTAGTAGGAAAATACATAAAGATGATAGAACTATAATACCCATTATCATACCGATCTTATAATTGAAAATACTTTTAACTCTTTTTTTTGATTTCTTTACTACTTTATCTTGAGTATCATTCATTAATTCCCTATCATCATAATAATATTTCTTTTTTGCTACTACCAATTTATTCTCCCCCTCTCTACTTTAGAACATCAAATCCGCTGAGCAACCCGTAACTTTGCACTCCTTGATCTTGGATTATCTTCCACTTCATTTTCATTAGGGCAAATAGGTTTTTTAGTTATTATTTTTACTTCTTTCTCTTTATCACATTTGCAGATTGGAAATTCCGGAGGACATATACAACCTTTAGCAAGTTCTTTAAATGCATTCTTCACTATCCTATCTTCTAGGGAGTGAAATGTTATAATACACAATCTCCCCCCTGTTTTAAGTGCTTTTATTATATCTTTTATAGTATTTTCTAATATATTTAATTCATTATTTACTTCTATTCTAATTGCTTGAAAAGTTCTCTTTGCAGGATGGGCCCCCTTCTTCCTTGCACCTAAAGGTATGGCCTTTTTAATTATATCTACTAAATCTCCAGTCGTAACTATTTCTCTGTCTTCTCTTTCCTCCACAATAAATTTGGCAATCCTTGCTGCCCATTTTTCTTCTCCATATTTCTGAATTATTTCTTTTAGATTTTCTTCAGAATAATTATTAACTAAATACTTAGCTGTTAAACTTCTATCACGATTCATTCTCATATCAAGTTCTGCATCATTCATATAGGAAAATCCTCGCTGTGCATTATCTAATTGATATGAGGATACACCTAGATCCAAGATCATGCCATCAATTTTATCTATTTCTAATTTCAGAAGTATATCTTTGATATTAGAAAAGTTATTATGAATTAGTTTTATATTATTTAAGACACTACCTAATCTTTCTTGGGCAGCTTTAATAGCATCGGTATCCTGATCAATTCCTATAAGCAAACCATTGTTATCAAGGTGTTTAATTATTTCACTTGAGTGACCTCCACCACCCAAGGTTCCGTCAACATATATTCCATTAGACTTTATCTTTAAATTTTCAATCGTTTCCTTTAACAAAACTGTTTCATGATTAAATTCCATTAATTAGCCCTCTTTCTATATTCCTAATTCAGCCATTTTTTCAGCTATCTCATCATAACTAATATTTGCAGAATTATTATAATTATCCCAACGATTCTTACTCCATATTTCAATTCTGGTTGAAACACCAAGTATTGCAACTTCTTTTTCTAACTCAGAATATTCCCTTAAGTTTGAAGCTATAGTAACTCTACCTTGCTTATCAAGGCTACATTCTGAAGCACCGGAGAAAAACAATCTTACAAAGGCCCGTGCATTGCTATTAGTTAAGGGTAATCCTTTAAGTTTATCCTCAAAAACTTTCCATTCACTTTCAGGAAAAACAAAAAGACAATTATCTAATCCCTTAGTAATGTAAAATTTCTCACCTAAGTTTTCTCTGAATTTAGATGGTATATTTATTCTTCCCTTAGTATCAATTGTATGTATATATTCTCCAAAAAACATATTTTTCACTCCACCATGATGGAATTTGTACCACCATAACCCACTTTAAACCACTTTTATCATTAATTCTATATATGTCTAAATATTCCTGCTAATAATTTCAATTTTTTTTATATATTTACTAGTAAATTGGACCTATTTTAATAAATTCTATGCAATAAAAAAACCCCAACACATATTTGTTAGGGTATTAAAAATTACTAATTTAAGTTTTTTAATTTTAGTGAAGAATTCTATTTTTAGAATTCTTTTTTTTAGCAACAAGTTTGTCTATTTTATTGCTCATTATGAAAACTTCTGTCAAATTAATACAACTATTTCTTAATATTTCCAACTTTTTTTGCAATTCCTTAAGCTTGTCTTTTATTGTGACATTATCCAACATATTATCACCTCAAAATTTATAAATCAAAAAGGTATTGTAAAAATAATAATACAAATGCCACAATTTGTCAATTTGTTTTTAATTACAATTATATTTCAAAACTATTACATTTAAAATTCCGTCAAACTTATACAGTTAGTCTTCATTGTAAAAGATATTATGATTAATTTCTTATACTTTTGATTTTGAACGCTTAATAAATAATAAACAGCCAAAAACTATAATTAAAACTATACTTGATAATTGGTTAACCCTAAAGGGTCCTAACATTAAACTGTCTATCCTAATACCTTCAACAAAAAATCTACCTATAGAATATAATATTATGTACAGAAAAAATACCTCTCCATCAAATTTCTTTTTTTTCCTATATAGCATTAAAAATAGAAAAACTCCAAAATTCCAGATTGATTCATATAAAAAAGTGGGATGAACCTTTGTTCCGTTGACAGTTATTGCCCATGGCAAATTTGTTGGAGTTCCGTAGGCCTCTTGATTAATGAAGTTTCCCCATCTTCCAATTGATTGTCCTAATATTATACTAGGAGCTACTATATCTGCTATTTTAAAGAAATTCAAATTGTTATATTTGGTAAATACATAACCAACTAAAACACCAAAAATTACACCTCCATGGATTGCTAGACCACCTTGTCTAATATTTATTATCTTCAGTATATCTCCATTATAATAATCCCAATTGAAAATAACATAGTAGATTCTAGCTCCAATAATAGCAGCTGGAATAGCAAAAAGTACTAAATCTATTATTTTATTTTCATCTAGGCCTACTCTTTTAGCTTCTCTTAAGGCTAGTAATGTTCCTAAAAGCATCCCCGTAGAAATTAAGAGACCATACCAACGAACTTGTAGACCAAATATTTCAAATGCAACTGGATTCACTAGATTCACTCCTCATAATAATATTGGTTGCGTCTTATGCAACCAATATTATTATAATTCTCATATATATAATAGTCAATTAAAGAAAATTCTTGTACTCCCTTTAATGGGGATTTATAATTGATAATACACTCTTTTCTATGTCAAAATGTTCTTTAAATCGCTTATTAACGTCTTCTAAGGTAAGTTTCTTTAAGATTTCTATATAATCAAATAAATTTATCCCTTTAAAGTAATATGACACAAAGGTGTTTGCAATAAATTCAACAGAATTGTATGAACTCAAATGCTGTCCTATAGATTTTTTCTTTACTCTTAAGAAGTCATCTTTATTTAAGCCTTCTTTATGGATGAGAGATATTTCATCACAAATTTTCTCATAAACTTTCTCTGGATCCTTCGATTCTCCACCAATCATAGAGTGCCCATAGCTTTTATCAAATGTATATTCATGTTCAAAGTTATCATTTATTAATCCAGTATCATAAAGATCCATAAACAATTTTGAACTTCTTCCAAATATCATATCTAATATTATTGTTATTTCTATGTCTTTTTTTAACAAGTCTATATTTCTAAGATTTATATCTGTATCTTTAAATGCAATATTAAATAATGGTATGGAAACAGAAAGATTTTCTACTATTCTTTTTTCAACAATATCATCGGGCTCATCGGGAAGTATCCTTTCCACTTGACCTTCTATTTTATTATAGGTTTCTTTGAGACTAGATTCAACTTCATCAAATACTTTATCGGGATCTACATCCCCTACAATAAATACTATCATGTTATTTGGAACATAAAAATTGTTGTAGCATGTAAATAAATCTTCCTTAGTTATCTGCATAATACTCTCTACAGTTCCAGCAATATCAATTTTTACTGGATGGTTCTTATATAAACTTTTAAGGGAGTTAAAAAACACCTTCCAATTAGGATTATCTTCATACATACGTATTTCCTGTTCTATTATTCCCTTTTCTTTTTCCACATTTTCATCGGTCAAATAAGGGGACTGTACAAAATCTAAAAGTATTTTTAGATTTTCATAGAACTTATCGGTACATGAGAATAAGTAGCAAGTTGAATTGAAATTTGTATAAGCATTCACGCTAGATCCTAATTTTGAAAAACTATTAAATACGCCACCTTCTTCACTTTCAAAAAGCTTATGCTCTAAGAAGTGGGCTATACCCTCGGGAACTTCAATTACTTTATTATCCTTTGTTAGTTTAAATTTATTATCAATGGATCCATAATTTGTTCCAAACATTGCATATTTTTTTGTATATCCTTCTTTGGGAAGAACAAAAATTTCTAACCCATTATCTAATTTCTGAAAAACAACTTTTTCATTTAATACATCACTATATATTTCTTGAATACCCATTTAATTTCCCTCCCTTTCTTTATTAAGGAAGTATATTGTGTCTAAACTAAACTGTTTTCCTGCTTCTATTATAGATTTTTTATCAACAGCCTTGATTTTTTTAATTATTCCTTCTATATCCTCAGATACCTTGCTAAGTACTTGAGCATAATAGAAGTCCATAAGCATATTAGGAGCATCGGTTAATGATCTTATGGAAGTGATTATAGATTTTTTTGCTACTTCAATGTCCTCCTCTGTAAAATCTCCATCTATCATAGATTTAAAGTTTTCATTAATTAGACTTTTAGTTTTTTCAAAGTTCTCAAACTCTACTCCGCTACTAATGAGCATTATAGATTTGAATTTTTCTATTTTAGAGAATATATAATAGCATAGACTCTCTTTTTCCCTAACATTCTTAAATAATTTTGAATTGGGTCCTCCACCGAGTATATTAGAAAAAAGCACAGAACTTTCATACAGCTCACTTTCATAAGGAATATTTGTTCTATATCCAAGAGTTAATTTACCTTGGTTAACATTAAAATTATCTTCTGCTTCCTTTATATTATTAATTTCCTTTGATATGACTTCCCTAGGTATATCGATAATATCATCTCGTTCAAATACTAAGCTATTTTTAATTAGATCTAGAGCTTTATTTTTTTCAATATCACCAACAATAAATATATCTATAGGTGATGTGCTTATTATATTTTTATAATGATTATATAGAGCCTTACTATCTAACTCATCAATTTTACCGAGGCTACCATATCCATAGACACTAAAATCTTCATCTTCACACATGTTTTCTACACATCTATCAATGGCATATTTCATTTTATCATTGATTCTACCTTCTATTTTTTCCCTAAGGTTTTCTTTTTGTTTTTCAAAATTCTTTTCTAAAAATCCATCCTCATTCGCTGCTGGTTCATTTATAATTCCATTTAACAGCTTAAGTCCATCATTCATTATGTCACTATCAATATATTTTTCATTGGGAAGTTGCATTTTAAACTCTAAAATTTGTCTTTCTCCCTTTTTAACTACGCTACTCCTAATTATTGCTCCATATAGTTCCTCTAATCTTTTACTAAGCTCATTATAGGTTGGATAGTCCTTTGTGTTTTTGTTTAATATCATGGATATTAATGCATTTTTAGTCGCTTCTTTTTCATTTAATGGTCTTTGTAAGTATACTCCTATTAGATTAGTTTTAAATTTGTTAGACTTGATTATATGTAGATTAATCGATTTTCCTATTTCAATAGATTCAAGTTTTTGAAGCAATTCCAGACCTCCTTTGCAAATATTTTATATTGTTATTATGCTAAAAATAGTAAATTAAAATACATTTACATTAATAACCTATTATATCTTTTCCCAAATGTAAATAGTTTTAAACAAAGTAAAAGGCTAATTATTTTAAATTAGCCAATCTTATTTTATACTCTAATTCATTTAGCAAGTCCTCTCCTATGCCCCAACCATCTATATAGCTAATTCTTATAAGTTCCTCCCTTGATATATCCGATATTATTTCTTTGAGTATATGTTTTTTCTCAATATCATCGCTAATACTTGATATGCTAAGAACCATTATATTGTTAGTTCCTTCTTCTTGAAGTCTATGTACAGAACTATGTAGTTTATCCTTTGTAATATCTCCCCTCATGATTGTAATTTTATTAGAATTTAATCCATAATCAACCAATTTATCTGCAACTTTTTTATAAAATATATTTTCATCTCTATTATTTATATAATTTTTCGAATCTATAATTACTATGCCAGATAAACTTATATCATTTTCATCATTTATATATAATACTTTTCTTGTTATTTGATTTGCTAATTTATCACTGTTCCATAGTAAAGGTGTAAGTTTAATATCGCCTTCATATTTTAAAGTATCGTTACTAATTGCAGTCAATAATTCTTCATATCTTTTGGTTTTAGATAAAATTAAAGGTACTAGTATTATCTTATCGTAACTCTTTTTTATTTCTATAATTTCTTTATAAAAGTTTGGTTTACTCTCTAAAAATGTAATATATAAATGATAATTCATACCTAATCTAATTTGTAGAGTATCACTTATTTCTTTGCATATATCATTATATTTACTTCTTCCTAAATCTTCATAGGCAATTTTTTTATTAAAAACTTTAATTGGGGCAATTGTTTTTTCTATTAGCCTCTCTTCTTTATATAGATTTTTTAAAATCATAATAGGTGTATATGTAGGGTATTCACCTTCCCCTAAAATTATCACAGCTGTCTCATTGTGTTTTTCTTCATCTATATTATATTCTTTAATATAATTTTCCCTATAATTAACAACATAATAGTAGATTGCTATATTACTTATTATAGAACTACATATAAAAGTCATAAAAAAAATTAAAATAGCTCTAGTATTAAAAAAACTCTTTTTCATTATACTAATTAAAATTAAAGTTATTACAACTATACTTACTCTTTCTAAATTGCCATCAAATACATAAAAAATTATAAGGAGACATCCTAATAAAGCTGAAGCTAAAATCAGATATATACTTTTATCTATTTGATACACCTCCCCCACTTAATAAATTTTATTTTTAAATATTCAAAATATGTATAGACTTTTATAAAAGCAACATCTTTTGTTGATTTACTTATTTTTATGTTTTATAATGAATAGGAAATTATATTAGTCCATGAATTATAGGTGTAAGTATTTTCCATTATGAATAAAGCAAAGCTATTTCAAAATACTTCCAAATAGCTTTGTTATTATCTAAATTAAGTTTAAATCTGGAAGCGAAAGGACGAATTCATAATGAAACTAGGAATAGTCGGTTTACCTAATGTAGGTAAAAGTACATTGTTTAATGCTATTACTAAGGCTGGAGCACAGTCTGCAAATTATCCATTCTGCACCATTGAACCTAATATAGGGGTGGTTCCCGTTCCCGATGAGCGATTAAATGTTTTACAAAAAATGTATGATTCACAAAAACTCATTCCAACTTCTATTGAATTTTATGATATAGCAGGTCTTGTTAAAGGTGCTAGTAAAGGTGAAGGATTAGGTAATAAATTTTTATCCCATATTAGAGAAGTTGCTGCAATTGTACATGTTGTTCGATGCTTTGAAGACGAAAATGTAGTCCACGTTGAAGGTAGCGTAGACCCTTTAAGGGATATTGAAACAATTAACCTTGAGTTAATACTGTCTGATTTAGAAATAATACAAAGACGTATTCAAAAAACTCAAAAGCTATTGAAAGGCGATAAATCTTTACAAAGTGAACTAAACATTCTATCTAAAATATCTACTATTCTTGAAGAAGGTAAATCTGCTAGAACTTTAGAGTTATCAGAGGATGAAGAAAACTTTGCAAGAAGTTTAAGTCTACTATCTTTTAAGCCAATAATCTATGTTGCAAATGTTTCTGAAGATGATTTATTAGATAACGGAGTAAATAACGAATATGTTGAAAGAGTAAAGAAATTTGCTGAAACTGAAGATGCCGAGGTTGTAGTTGTTTCTGCGCAAATTGAGGCTGAAGTATCGGAGCTTGAAGATGATGAAAAAGTTGCCTTTCTTCAAGATCTTGGTGTGGATGAAACTGGCTTAGAAAAACTAATAAAAGCAGGTTATTCTTTACTAGGTTTAATTAGCTTCTTAACCGCTGGTCCTCAGGAAGTTAGAGCATGGACTATCAAGGAAGGTACCAAGGCTCCTCAAGCCGCTGGTAAAATTCACTCTGATATAGAAAAAGGCTTTATTAGGGCCGAAACTATAGCCTTTAAAGAATTGGTAAATATAGGCAGTATGATAGCTGCTAAGGATAAAGGTTTATTAAGACTCGAAGGTAAAGATTATGTTGTGAAAGATGGAGATGTAATATTATTTAGATTTAATGTGTAAAAAAAGTAGGGATGCTTAAACAGCTTCCCTACTTTTAAATTTAATATCCAGATTTATTTGTATCTTTTCCAGTTACTATGGTCACCGACGAACTTGCTCCGATACGATTTGCTCCTGCTTCGATCATAGCAATGGTCTTTTCTTTATCTCTTATACCACCTGAAGCCTTTACCCCCACTTTTTCTCCAACGATTTTCCTCATTAACTTAATATCTTCTAGCTCTGCACCACCAGTGCTGAATCCTGTAGAGGTTTTTACAAAATGAGCACCCGCTTCTTTGGTTATTTCACAGGCTTTAATCTTTTCTTTATCAGTCAATAGACAGGTTTCTATTATTACCTTTAGGATTGCTTTGTCCTCTATAGAATTTAATACTGCGATTATATCTTCCCTAACTATATCATAATCTTTGTTTTTAAGGGCAGCTATATTTATTACCATATCTACTTCATCGGCTCCATTATTAACTGCCTGCTTTGCTTCAAAAGCTTTTACTTCTTTTGTATTAGCTCCAAGGGGAAATCCAACTACAGAAGTAATCTTGACATTGGATCCTTCTAACTCTTTTTTTACTAAGGGTACATAAAAAGGGTTTATACATACAGAATAAAAACCATATTGTTTTGCCTGACTACATATTTCTATAATGTCTTCTTTGCTGGCATCTGGCTTAAGTATCGTATGATCAATATATTTTTGCAAATCCATTTAATCACCAACTTATTTAATTAGTTCTAGCAAGTCTCCATTTTTAAGACCTGCTGCATTTCCTTCATCTAGGTCAACATGCATTTCTAAAGCATAGGTTTCATGTACTCTTACTAATACATTATCAAAGGTTAATCCTCTTTCACCGTCAACCTTCACCTTTACTATATCTTTATCCTTAACATTGAATTTTACAGCATCTTCTGTATGCATGTGTATATGTCTAGCAGCAGCTATTATGCCCTCTTTTATTTCTACTTCTCCCTTTGGTCCAACTAGTTTTGCTCCAGGACTTCCCTCTATATCACCAGAATTTCTTACAGGAGCCTTAACTCCAAGAACAAATCCATCGGATAATGCAATCTCTATTTGAGTATTATTTCGTGCTGGACCTAATACCCTAACACCCTTTAAAGTTCCCTTTGGTCCTATGATATCTACCTTTTCCTTTGCAGCATACTGTCCTGGTTGAGATAAATCCTTGTGATTTGTAAGTTCATATCCCTCTCCAAAAAGTACATCTATATGTTCCTTGCTTAAATGTAAATGACGATTAGATAAACCAACTGGTAATAAGTTTTTGCTCATTTATAGTTCCTCCTTTATAGGTAAATAATTATGTATACATTATACATGATTATTATCTTATAAAGTATTCATTCTGTCAAATATAATTTTACTTTTTCATCTTTGCTACTACTGAATTAACTTTACCTGCCATTGTACCTATTTTATCCCTTCTATCATCAATCTTTATTGAAGTAGACACCCTCTGTGCTCCATTTTCAAAGGGGACTTCATGCATCCTTCTTATGATTTCTAAAATGATATCTAAATCCCCTTCTATTATTGTACCCATAGGTGTCAATTGATATTTAACTCTTTCTTCAGTTACTAAAACTTTATGACAATCTGCTACATATTTACTTACACTTGTACTTCCCGTACCTAAAGGTACAGTAGTTACTTCAACAACAGCCATATTATACCTCCCTAGTTCTCACATAGTTCTTTACCTAGATTCAAGGCCTTTATTAGTATGTCCTTTCTTTCTGTAACAAATGCTTCATCGGTATTATCTACATATAGATTTTTAGAATACTCTGCATTGATAGATTTAAAAAACAATTCCATGACCATTTCTGCTCCAATAAAACCATTTCCACTTACCTTAGACCCTGCTGAGCAAATAAAAATTCCTTTTCTTTTCTTATGTCTATCAATAGCAGATTTTTTTAATATGTATTTACTTGCATAGAGCGCCTGACATCTGTCAATCATTGTTTTGGTTATACTAGTTACTGAATTAAAATATAATGGTGAGGCTACTATAATTATGTCAGATTTGTTAAATTCCTTATACAAATTACTCATATCATCATTAAACACACATTTGCCAGTATCACCACAATAATAACATGCAGTACATGGGTTAATACTAAGTTTAGAAAGTTCAATTTTTTTTATATTTGAAGTACATACTTCAGTCCCTTTTATAACTTCATCTAAAAGAATATCTGTATTTTTTTTAGTCCTTGGACTTCCCAATATAGCTAATACTTTCATATCATTCCTCCAATTCTTAACTTTCACCTTATATAATACTATACTTTAACTAATATTTAAATCTTTCAAAAAATGTAATGTTTTTTTATTTTTTGTGTTTAAAATGTCAATAATGGATATATATATAAATAGTAATGAATTAAATTATAGGAGGTAATAAATATGAAAAGCATAGGACAATTTTTACAAACTGGTGACTGGAAGGGCGAAAAACATGTCCCTGTAATCCATGCACCTAATACTGTTAAAGCTGGTGAAGCTTTCGAATTAAAGATATCCATAGGTGATGAGATAAAACATCCAAATACAATAGAACATCACATCTCATGGTTTAAGGTGTTTTTCCATCCAGAGGGTGCTAAGTTTCCAGTGGAATTAGGAACTTTTAAATTTACTTCCCACGGTGAAGCCGATACATATAATGATCCTTTAGCATTAACTCAAGTTAAGCTAAATAAGTCAGGTACCATATATGCACTAAGCTACTGTAATATCCATGGTCTTTGGGAAAATTCTCAAGAAATCACTGTAAAATAAATTTAAATCTATGTCAAAACATAATAGCCCCTTTTAAGGGGCTTATTAATTTAATAGGATTAAATATTATTTAAGCCCAAAAAATCATACCCCACTTTTCAGTGGGGTATAACTTTCTCATACTAATAAGTATAATATCTATTTATTGGTTATAATTATTTATTTCTACTTTGAGGTTAATGAAATTAATCAATTCTGTATAAGATAACATCAATTAATACTTCTAATGCTTATGCCATAGCCTTTTCTAGTTTATCTAAATGCTGTATGGGAAAATGTCTTAATAATTCTTTGAATTGGTCCACAGTTAGTCCATTAGTTGAAGTATATATCTCTATTTTACCTTGTAAATCTGCATTTATAAATCTTTGCTTTACTTCTTGAAAATTTTGAATTTGTTCCATCATACCACTCCTCATAATAATATTTAACAATATTAGTATAAGAGTTTTATAAATTTTTATTCCTAATTTAAATAAAGAAAGATAAAAATACATATTAATTACTCTGTACATAAACACTAATATTATTTTGTGAAAGTTTTCTTTTTCAAAGATGCTATATAGGGTAAATTTCTATATTTTTCTGCAAAATCTATTCCATAACCTACAATAAATTCATCTGGAATTTTAAAACCTATATAATCAACGTTTAAATTAACCTTTCTCCTCTCTGGTTTATCCAATAAAGTGCATATCTTAATACTTCTTGCTTTTCTAGAAGCTAAGTTTTCACATAGATATTTTAAAGTTAATCCAGTATCTATAATATCTTCTATTATTAGTATATCCATATCTTCTATTCCATGATCTAAGTCCTTTAATATTTTTACAACACCTGAACTTTCAGTTGACAGACCATAGCTAGATACTGCCATAAAATCAATTTTTAATGGAATTGATATTTTTCTTATTAAATCACTCAAAAATATACTAGCTCCCTTTAAAACACCAATTACTAAAAGGTCCTTATCTGTATATTCCTTACTTATTATTTCTCCTAACTCCTGAACTTTTCTTGCTATTTCTTCTTCATTAAACAATATCTCTTTGATATCCTTTTCCATAAGTATACACCACCTAAATATAATAATTTAATCTTTTCTATCCTTAAATTCCTTATCCTTAACTTCATATTCTACATTATCTATTGATTTTGCTATATCAATATCATCGTCTGATTTTTGATCCTTAAATTTATCATACTCTATATATTTATCCAGCTCATTAGATATTTTAGATATTACATAAATAGCAAGGAAAGCATCGTCTATAAAACCAAATCCCAAAATAGGATCTGGTAATAAGTCAATGGGTGAAAAAACATATACCAACATTATAATAAGAATTATTTTCTTCAAAATGCTTATTTCTTTATCTACTAAAAATTTTGGAATAGCTCTTATTCTTCTGAAAAACTTGAAGATTTCTTTAAGGTATGCAAAATTCTTATGTTTTGGGCTAATATTTATTACCTCCTTCCATATTATCTACTACTAATATAATAACATTTTAAATCTTAATTTTCACTAAGGAGTTTTTCTTACTATTATTGTTAATCAAAAATATGATTATATGAATATTAATTAATATATAAAGTTGTTTATAAAACAAGTTTAAAAAGTTTATCATATGGGAATACAATAGATAGTAATTTAAAAACTATACTTTACAAGGAGGAATAAAATTTGATTCAAAGACTAGTTGGTAATAAGGCCCCAGAATTTGAAATGCAGACCGCCTTAGGTGATGGAGTGAATTTTGGCAAAGTAAGTTTAAAGGATTATAAAGGTAAATGGTTAATATTATACTTTTATCCATTAGATTTTACTTTTGTTTGACCTACAGAAATCACTGGCTTCAGTGATAGGTATAATGATTTCAAGAAATTAAATACAGAGGTTTTAGGTATAAGTACAGACAGTATCCATTCCCACAAAGCTTGGATGAATACACCTAGAGATAAGTTTGGCTTAGAAAAATTAAATCATCCCCTTGCCTCTGATATAACCCATAGAGTATCAAAGGATTATGGAGTTTATGTTGAGGATGAAGGTATAGCAACTAGAGGTCTATTTATAATTGATCCTGATGGAATAGTAAAGTATCAAGTAGTTCATGATTTAAGTGTTGGTAGAAGTGCTTCTGAAGTCCTTCGAGTACTACATGCACTACAAACTGGTGGTCTTTGCCCATTAGATTGGTCAATAGATGATGAAACCTTAAAGATATAAATATATTGAAAAAGGTACTTGCAAATAATAGCAAGTACCTTTTAAATTCAAAATTTATTTATATGGTTTTATTCCTAGCATATTATCAACCGTTGTAAATCTATAACCTTGAGCTTTTAAAGTTTTAATTAATTCTGGTAATGTCTTGATGGTTGCATATTTATCTGCATTACTTTTTATATTCCCATGACGTATATCATGGAAAAGAATTATGGAACCATTTTTAATATTAGGGATAGAATTTATTAATATCTTATCTACATCCTTATCTCGCCAATCTAATGTATCAACTGACCACTTAACTATTTTGTAGTTTTGATTCTTAAATAACTTAATATCATTATCGTTAACAAAACCATGGGGAGGTCTAATTAGGGCCGTTCTTAATCCAGTAATTTTATATAGGGTATCTTCTAACTTTTTAGTATTACTTAACATCTCTTGGTCTGATATATTTAAAAAATTTGGATGTGACCATGAATGATTTGCAATTGTATGTCCCTCATTGACAATTCTCTTTATTATATCATCATTACCAAAAGTACTTTGTCCCAAGATGAAAAAAGTAGCCTTTACATCATGTTCTTTCAATATATCTAAAACTTTAGTAGTATACTCCCTATTAGGACCATCATCAAAGGTTAAGGCAATTTTGGGAATCTTAGTACTTCCCCTATAGTAGAATGTATTTGGAAACCTATTGGCAGTTGGTCCTAGGATTTTATCTACATCTTGATCTGTCTCCATTTGTCCACTTCTATTTGGAATATTTAAGGTTTCGCCTATTCTTAAATTATTCCAGTCCACACCTTTATTTTCATTTGACAAGCTATACATAGATAGATTTAGTTTTTTAGCTATTTTATATAGGGTATCACCAGATTTTACAGTGTAGATATTTGGAACATAAATTATCTGACCAACATTAAGGTTATTCCAATCTTGTAATCTATTCATTCTAGCTAAATTCACTATAGGAACATCAACTTTTTGAGATATCTTATATAAAGTATCTCCAACTTGAACTCTATAGCCGTTCCTTGGAATAATTAGAACTTGTCCTGTAACTAAATTACGAGGGTTTCTAATATACTGATTTTTTTCTAATAATTCCTTTGTTGAAATATCATAACTTTTTGCAATAATATACAATGTTTCACCAGGCATTACTCTGTGCACCATATCTGCATGAACGATGCTTGGAAATAAAATTGCCATAAGTGTTAAGAGCATTGATAATACTTTACATTTGATTTTCATGAAGAAATATCTCCTTCCGTTTATAAAAAGCTTAATACAAACATGCTCTCGCTATTATTATTTGTAACTAAGTAAATAATAACGGAGAAATTTCTTCAAAACCTGGCCAATCTTGTTTATTGAATATTTAATAATTTTTCATTTAAATAATATTTTAAATTAACGACATTAAATATCTCAATCGTTTGAGAGATTTCGGCAATTATTGACAAGCATTCGATGCTAATTTATAATATTAGAAAGATTTAATATAAAATGGAAATAAAGCCCAAGTGTTTATATAGATATTTAGCTATTTAAAAGGGGATGTTAAATTATGGTGTTTATGTCGAAGAACAAAAAACAAATTACTAGATTAGCTAATTCAGCTGAAAAGATTTTAAGTGGAGAATATTTTGAGGAAATTAATGTCGATGAATATGGTTCATCGCTAAAAATTATTGCTCAGTGTATAGTTCATCTTAAAGAACAAATGTTAAATCAAATGTTTGAAATGCAAGCCTCTTCCAGTCAAGTTGATTCAGTATCCCATCAAATTGGTAACTTAATTAAGACTCAGTTTGAAAATACAACAAAACTCTATGAAGATGCCGATCACATGTCTCAATTAAATGAAAAAAATCAAGAGTTATTTCAAGAAACTATCTATAAGTTTGATAATATGAATAAAATCACAGTACATATGAAAAATTCCGTAGACAAGCTAGAGACTTCTAGTAACGAGACTCAATCAAATATTGAAAAACGATTAATGGAAATAAAAAGGATAGTTGATTCAATAGATAAAATATCCACTTCTACAAAAACCTTTGCTAATTATTTGAAGGAGCTATCCTCATCAATTGATGAAATATCCAATGTCCTTGAAATAATTAGAGACTTCTCAAAGCAAACTCATTTACTTTCATTAAATGCTTCTATTGAAGCTGCACGAGCAGGAGAAAGCGGCAAAGGATTTACTATAGTAGCACAGGAAGTTAGAAAAATGGCTGAAGAAAGTAGTGAAACAGTTGATCAAATCTCTGGCTTAGTAAGTGATCTAAATACAGAGATAAATAATGTTTTGAAATATACCCATGAAAATGAAAAAAATGTAGTAAGTGCTGTTGAAGAATCTACAAATGTGGAAAAAGGGTTAAAAGATATTGAAAATGCCTTTATATCTATTCATGCAGACATTAAAAATATAATAGCAACCTCTAATGAGTATACTGATGGCATTTCCCATATAAATAAAATCATAGAAGATACATATTCTAGTTCACAACAGGTTGCATCAGGAATCGATATAGTATATTCCTCAGTTGAAAAACAAAGAAGTTTAGCGGATAAGATTCAAAGTTTAGATAACTCTTTAAAAGAGTGCTCTAAGGAATTAGTAAATGTAATTGATAAAATTAATATGAATCTAATAGATGATAGCAATGAATATATATCCACTCAAACCAATACAATAACTAAGATCTTAGAACAGACTGTTTCACAAAATACAGTATTAAGAAATTTACACTCCAATGATCACAAAACCATTTTAGATAAAGTAATAGCTGAAAATAGTCAGATTGAAGCAATTTGGACTAATAATCTCGATGGTGATTTTATATATTCAAATCCCCCTGCTGGTATAGTTAATTCCAGTATAAGAAAATGGTTCCAAGAAAGTAAAGCTGGTAAAACCTTTGTTTCTGATATTTATATCTCTTCAATTTCAAAAAAACCATGCATTACTGTGTCTATGCCCGCTTATGACGATGATAATAATTTAGTATATTTAATCGGTGCAGATATAAAAATATAAATTCTTTACTCTTCAACTCAATAGGTTAGAAGAAAATTGGTCTTCCAGTATAGCATTCCATATGGGCTTTTCATGCTAAAATTTTTTCCATAAGAAAAACTTCCTTATAATAAACAATTATATTATTTTAACTGTTTATTATAAGGAAGTATATCACTACAAATTGTCTTTTAAATTATATTCTATTTAATTCCTAGTAAATCTCTAGCTTCATTAGGTAAATAGGGAACTAGCCCTTTACTTTTCATAATTCTTGAAACTTCTTCAACCAATAGATAGTTTTTATCTGTAATTTCATTTTCATCTAAATAGTTACTGTCTTCAAATCCAATTCTTACGGTAGAAGCACCTAAATCTAGAGCCTTATCAATAATGTCAAATGATTTTCTATTAGCGTGGGTAATTCCCCAAAGAACCTCATCTTTATTCGGAAAGAATTCATATATAGAACCAACTAAAGACTTAAGAGTTCCCTCGGTTGCTGGAGATGCACCTACATGTCCAAGGACTATACTAAATAGTAAGGGTTTATCAAATTTAAATTCATCATTTAAGTCCTTAGAAGCCTTCACCATCCCAATTTCAAAAATCTCTATTTCAGGTACTTTATTATTTTTAATAATTTGATTTACACAGTACTTTACATCTTCAATAGGATTTATATATACATGCTCACCAAGGTTTACGGAACCAACATTTAGGGAATTTGACTCTGACTGGGAAGACATTACCGGTATGCACCGTTCTTCTATGGTCAAGTTAGAAACTCCCCCTGTTGATACTTGAATGATAATATCACATCCTTCTTTAATTAGGTTGATGGTCTCATTCAATAAAGTCATATCTGTGGTAAGTTTACCATTTTTATCTCTTACATGTAGATGTACCATGGCTGCCCCAGCTTTACTGCACTGAATAACATCATTAGCTATATTAGCAGGGTCAATTTTTGTTGTGCTGGCAGAGACAGGCGCTACTGATATTAAAACTTTTCTCATTTCTTTAACCCCCTTTATAATTTTTTATGCATTTTCTATCAGGATTCCTTATAGTTATAGAAAAGTTCTATACTATTTATCAAACATTTTATCTTTATAACCCTTCCAGTATACATAGTGCTGCGTGACTACATTTTCTATCTCTTCTACCTTACGATTTTCAATGACATCTATAAATCTTTTATGCAGCTCAATAAGCTCATCCTTTAAGTTATTTTCAATGATGTATTTTGTTGTTAATGTTCTTGATGGTATCGTAATTCTTGTTATATAATCTGTTATTGTTTCTATCATCTCACTCTCAACTACCTTAGTTATAGTCATGTGAAAGTTTTTGTCAGCCTCCAAAACATTCTGTACATTAGGATTAGGAGAATTTATTGCTTTTATTAATAGTGCTAGAGCATCTTTGATTTTTGAAATTTGTTCTTTTGAAATTGATTTAATTGCCACGTTCAATGTACCAATCTCAACCACACTTCTCAATTTAACAAAATCATCCCAATTGTTATTTTGAAGTATAATTCCATAGAGCATAGGGTCAAGCATTTTTTGATTATAGCTTTTACTAACAAAGGTACCCTCTGCCCTCTTAATAAAGACGACACCATAAGCCTCAAGTTTTTTTATTGCTTCTCTCACAGAATTTCTTCCCACTTGCATAGAGTTACTTAACTCCATTTCTGTAGGTAATTTATCTCCCGGTTTAAGTTCACCTATTACAATGGCATTAGTAATATTTTCAACAATACTTTCAACAACAGACTTACTATATAAAGATGTATTTAATATTCTTTTCTTTTCCATTAGCATCCATCCCCATTATTTATTGATTATAATAAAATGATTTCTTCTGTATCCAAATGTATTTTAATCTTATATATACCTAATATTATACTATATTAAACTAGCAGGCCATAATACTAGTTGTGGGAATGCAATCAGTATTGCAATTATGATAAATGTTACTAATAAATAAGGTGTTAGTGTTTTTATTACATTTCCTACTCGCATATTCATTAAATCACAAGCTACATAGATACACATGCCAACAGGTGGTGTAGCTAAGCCCACACCAATCATAATGGTAATTAATACAGACAAGTGAATAGGATCTATTCCAACAGCCATGGCAACAGGATAGATTACTGGCATAAATAGTGTCAATGTAGCGATGGATTCCATAAACATAGTAACCACAAAAAATATGAGCAGAATCATAGAAAGTATTACTGTTGGGTTAGTAGAAAAGCTCAGCATAATTTTTGAAACCCATTTATCAAAACCTGCTGTGGTCAACATAACTGTGTAAAGTTTTGCAGCTCCAATAACAATAAAGATTCTACCACTGGTTTTAATTGTTTCTCTAAAACATAATAGGATGTCCTTCCACTTAAGCTCTCTATATATTACTCCTCCAACTATTAAACCATAACACACTGCGACTACCCCTGCTTCAGTTGGTGAAACCACCCCTGTAACTATGCTTCCTACAATAATAAACGGCATTATTAGGGCTGGTAATGAGCTTATAGCTGATTTCATAATCATTTTATAGTCAAAACGTTCGCTCTCCTTATGAATCCCTTCCTTTTTAGCCAGGATATAACTTACTCCCATTTGACCAATTCCCAACATAATCCCAGGAATAATTCCTCCTAGAAATAATCGACCAGTTGAAAGACCTAATATACCAGCAATAACAACCATGGGAATACTTGGAGGTATGACAATACCTATAGTAGAAGAAATGGCAGTTACAGCCACTGTGAATTTCTTACTATAACCCTTTTTTAGCATTTCAGGCATTACCATTCCACTTACTCCTGCAGTATCTGCAACTGCTGAACCAGAAATCCCAGCAAAAACCATACTAGATAATACATTCACATGAGCTAGACCTCCAGTAAACCTGCCTACAAGAGAATAGCAAAAATCCATTAATCTCTTTGATATTCCTCCCTTACTCATGGTAAACCCTGCAAAGGTATATAAGGGAATGGCTAAAAGGGCAAAGGAATTCATTCCTTCAAACATTCTTTGTCCTACGGAAACCATGCTTCCATCATTTAAAAATATAATTCCTCCCATGGACGCTAACCCTAAAGACATAGCAATAGGTACTCCTATAATTATTAAAGCAAAAAAAGATGTTAATAAAAATGCAATCATTTTTCATAGCCCCCTTTATCTAGATCAATATTTCTAATTTCACAGATGCATCCTATAAGTGTAGAAATGGCACTTAATATTGAAGCTACTGGTATTAACCAATAAATGTATGCCATCTTTAAATAGGGCATGGTAGAAACCACTTGCCTAGATTTAGTTGCCAGTAAATAAGTACCATATGCAGTACCTATATAGAAAAGCATTGTAAACAGGGCTATCACTATTTTAATGATTATCTTCCCTCGCCCTTTTAAATTATCCTCTAAAATATTAACATTTAAATGAGTCCAATTTAGGGATATGGATATCCCTACAACAAACATTGCCCACACATTTAAATACTGGGAGCTTTCCATATACCATCTAAACCCACCAAAACCCGGCATATACCTTAGAACAATATTGATAAACAAAATTACCATCATGGCAGCCATCATTACAGAAGATAAAAGTAAAGTTACTTTGTCAATCTTATATTTTAATTTTTCCATAAACTGTTCCTCCCATAAGCTTTAAAAATATCCTTTTAATAGGAGATAAGCTCAAATGGAAGATAATTCTTCTATTTGAGCTATCTTAAAAATCTAATTATTTGAATGCTACTCGGCTATTCGATCAATAAGATCTCCGTATACTGGCTTAAAATTTTCTGCAACAGACCTTGTTGCTTCAACAAATGGAGCAAGATCTGGCTTTACGATGGTCATTCCTTCCTCTTCTAATTTTTGTAAGAACTCTTGGGTTTGTTTTTTATTTAATTCTCTATTATACTCTTGAGATTTAATAGCTGCTTCATTAACAATGGTCTTTTGATTCTCACTCATTTGATTCCATATACTGTCACTAATAGTGAAACACATACCAGAGTAAATATGATTTGTGATAGATATATTATCTTGCACCTCATATAGCTTGTTGTTATAAATAACTGGTACTGGATTTTCTTGAGCATCATAAGTTCCCTGCTGTAATGCTATATATAGTTCTGAAAAGGCAAGGGGTTGCGGGTTAGCACCTAGAGATTTCATCGTCTCCATAATAACAGGATTTTCAGGAGTTCTAATAAGAAGATTTTGCATATCAGCTGGTGTTTCTACCCTTATATTAGATGTAGTTACATTTCGGAAACCGTTATCATAGTGGGCCAAAACTTTCATATTGTGGTCAAGTAAAAGCTCTTCAACTTCAGCCTGAATTTCCCCATCCATGAATTCCCATGCTTCCTCAAATGTAGCAAACTGGAAAGGTAATGCAGATATACCCATTTTGGGCTCATAGGTAGCAAAATTACTAGCATCAGTAATAATAATGTCAACTGTACCTGAATCTAGGGACATAGCTTCAATCAAAGCTGCGTCTCCACCTAATTGACCTGATGGATATATTTCCACCTTTAGACTACCATTTGTTTTTTCTTCGACTTCCTCCTTAAATTGTCTTGCAGCATACGCACGAGGATCCTCATCATTAGTTGAGAAACCTAACTTTAAGGTTATGCTTGGTTCTTCTCCACCATTCGTTTCAGTTGCCTCTTTAGGCTCTGAATTACAACCTGCTAGAAATAAAGATAATGCCATTACCATTGCTAATAAGAATGAAATTTTTCTTTTCATTTTATTGCCCCCCTATAATTTTATAATATTAGAATTTTAAAAATGCTAATTTATTCAGATTCTATAGATTAATAAGCCCTTTATCCATCAAAGCTCTTTTAAGTGAATTTACACCAAATCTTGGACTAGATAATACTGGCTTTTTCAATTTATGTGCAATATATTCTTCACAGTATGCCATGGATCCTTGGGCAAAAACTATGACTTCCACCTCTTTTGGAATCTTTAAAGCACTATTTGTCATTAATTCCTTGAAACTTTCTTGATTTAAACCAAAGGCACCTTCCACCAGGACATCTGTAAGCTCAATTCTTTTGCCCAACTCCCTAGCTACTCTTAAGATGGTATTCTTCGTGGGCTCCAAGGTGGATTTAAGAGTAGCCATAACAGCTATTTTACTCCCCCTGCGAACCGCTTCCTTACACATAGACTCGTCTACTCTAACAATTGGTACTCCTATGTACTTAGCTAGATCTTGAACTGCATCAGTAGTTTCTCCCACCGTTGAACATAAGTTAATAATAGCATCCACATCATTGTTGACCGCTTCCATATACATACTGACTAATCTTGCTGCTGCTTTAGGAGTAACATAATTATCTACTCTTGTCTCAGCTAATATTGATGGATCTTCATAGCTTACTGTTTCTACATCCTCGCCCAGCTGTTTCTTAACCTCATTTTCTACATAGTCAATTAGTTCAGGCGTGGTGCTTGTGTACACTAATCCTACTTTCATTTGTCTCCCTCCTTATGTCCAACATCCTTTGTAGGATGTTAGACTATATGTTTAGTTTATACCATTTATTCTCAGTATGTCAATGATATTATTTAATTTAATATATCATTTGTTTACTTTGTATTTGAATTGAAATTTAGTAAATACTTCTAAGGATTAGGATTGCACGCTTTCAAGTAGTTAATCATAGTAGTTTTCATCTCTTCTTGAGCTTTTGCCATAAGTATTTCAAATCTTGTATTTGTTCCTGTCTTTATGATGCCCTCCACTGCAGCACTAGCCGTTAAAGCTATTTCTGTATTTACATTTATCTTTGAAATGGCCATATTTATTGCTCTGTCAAGTTGGTTTGCAGGTATACCTGATGAACCATGGAGTACTAATGGTATTTGAGATTGATCATATATAGCCTGTAAACGTTCAAAATTTAAATTAGGAGTACCTTTATATAAGCCATGAGCATTTCCTATGGATACCGCTAGGGAATCTATTCCTGTCCTTTTCACAAATTCATTAGCTTTATTGGGATCTGTAAAGATTAATTTTTTTTCTGTACTACTTCCATCTTCAGGGTTAAGACTTCCTAATTCACCTTCAACACTGGCCTCAAAGTCCTTAGCTAGCTCCACTACTTTTCGAGTATTAGTTATATTTTCTTCAAAGGGCAAATAAGATCCATCATACATAACTGAACTAAATCCTGCCTCCATTGCTTCTACTATAATATTTATATCCTTACAATGATCAAGGTGCAACACAACAGGTAGGGAATGGGTTTTGGAAATTTCTTTAACCATTGCACTGATAACTTGTAGGCTAGTATGCTTTATATAACTCTCACCAAAGGCTAATATTATAGGCTTATTCATTTCCTTAGAAGCATTAAAGGCCGCCTGTACGGTTTCAAGATTATATACATTAAAAGCTGGAATGCAGTTTCTTTTTTTTCTAGAATCAATTAGTAGCTTTTTACTATTTATTATCATAACTACTCTCTGCCTTTCTTATTAGCATTTTGGCAATTTCACTAAGGGTACTGATTTCGCCTACATTCCCAGGAAAAATAACATAAGGCATACCAGGAAACTTACTTTCTTCACCCGTCATCCATACGGGAATTCCTGGTTTTATTTGTCCCATTACATTAGCTTTTTTAACCTGTAAAGCTATGGTGCCTACATCACTAGAAGTAATTCCTCCCTTTGCAAGGATAAAGCTTGGTTTTACATTTAGTTTTCCTATAACATTCACTAAAGAATTAGATATTTTTACTGAGATTTCTAATATTTTAGTTTTATCTTCAGTATCAACCTCCAGTAATTTTCGACTAGTATACACTGCTACAGTATCTCCCATTAGGATATTGGCTTCCACTAAATTTAGAACTCGATCAACTTCCTTTTCTAAACCCCCTTCTTCTAAGACTTTACTTACATCAAATTCAATAAAGACTATTTCATCCTCATTATTCATAAGACATTCAAGCTGTTGAGTTGTCTTCTTTACGTGGGACCCCACTAAGATAATGCCTCCATTTGGATTGTCTTTTGCGACAATTTCCTCCCGTTTAAGTAACTCTCTATCCGCGACTCCTCCTATAATTTTGGGGAAAGCTGCTGCAGTTCTAAAAAGAAACTCCTTCCCTTCTAAAATGGCATCAATGAGATAATTAGTAAAGATTTTCACGTCTACATAATCGATAGCATTAACAATGATTTTGTTGAAATTATTTGTTTTTAATAGTTTTTCTTTGATTGTATCTTCTTTCTGACTTCTTAAATCTTTAATTGAAATGTAAACGCTATCTTCTTCACCATAAGCACCATTGGTCTTTTCTTCACACCACTTACCTAGATGAGATGAATTAAATCCAAATGTCTTATCCTTTGCAAATTCAGTGTTTCCTGCAGGTACAAGAGTTGATTCATAATTAACATAGTGAATATTATTCATGGTGTATCTTCCACCTTCTTTGAAAAATGGAAGTATAACCTCTCCCGAGTACCTTAAACTAGAATTCTTCTCCAGCTCTTTTTTAAGAATTTTTGTTTCTAGTGGAAAGTGACCTCTTAAGGTGGAGTCTCCTCTACTGATAATGATGAATTTCTTTCCTGTTTTCTTTGAAACAGCTAAGATATTCCTAGCTATCTCTCCGTGGATTTTAGCTGTCTCTGTTTCAGAGAGAGCCCTTGAATTGGTTAAGATGAAGAACATACTGTTATCTTCCTCAAAACCCTTATGAATTGAATCTTCGTTCCAATCGGTATAAACGGAAATTCCATTGACTGTTTGAATTCCAGTGGGGTCATCATCCAGAACAATGAGCTTTCTGTCCAAGCGATGGAGTTGTTTTTGAAGAACTTCATCAATAATTTCTTCTTCAACTTTAGCATATTTTTCTAGAATGCTAATGTCTTTACTTTGTTCATTCATTTCTTATCAACCCCCTTTTAAGTTATTCTATATCATTTTAGTTTATAAATAAAGTAATAATTACTAACTACACTAAATTATGTATCATATTAATGTTAGTATAACGTACTTACGTCAATATACTGAACAGAGAAGGTTGCCTTAAACTATGCGCTTGGCACTATCAACCCACGCTCAGGACTTTCACTCGTTATATTACGCCCATGCTGGGCACACTATAACAAATAGGTATAGAGCCATTCTCCTCTGTACCTATTTTTCATAAATTAGCTTGATTTGAAATTTACTTGTATGTATATAACTTAAAAAACACTACCTTTTAAGGTAGTGTTTTTTACATTATATACGAGCAAATCTATAAGCCGAGTTCTGTATTTGACAGTCATCTATCTAGGCCTACTGTTACCAGTAGACTCATGCGACCTACCAACGGGACGGCAGCGGGCAGCCACCTTTTTTAGTCCCTACTTGGTCTTGCTCCAGATGGGGTTTACAGAGCAGACTAGTCGCCTAGCCTCTGGTGAGCTCTTACCTCACCGTTCCACCCTTACCAGCAAAAAGCTGGCGGTATATTTCTGTTGCACTTTCCTTAGAGTTGCCTCCACTGGGTATTATCCAGCACCTTGCCCTATGGAGCTCGGACTTTCCTCGTCACCCATAAAGTGACGCGACCATCTGACTTACTCGTAATATTTAATTTTTCGTCGGTAAGATATATATTATCATTTATCGTGCTAATTGTCAAAATGTATATTTTACCATCCAATCAAAATCACAATTATATAGTGGTAAATGGATTAATATCTATTTTTGTAGTAATTACTTCTACATTATAACCTTTATTATCTATTTCTTTTTTTAAATAATTCCTTAGGGGAGTGGTAATAATATGTTCCGTTTCATAATGCCCACCATCTATGATTGCTATTCCTAAATCCTTAGCGAATTGTGCCTCATGATATTTAATATCACCTGTTATATAGCAATCACAACCCTTGCTCTGTGCATCCTTAATAAAATCGGAACCACTACCTGTACAAATGGCAATTTTATGTATAGACCTATCCTTATCACCTATAAATCTAATATGGTTAGTATTTAAAATATCCTTTAGCTTAATAGATAGTTCCTTTAAAGTTAAAGGATGATCTAAATATCCTATCCTACCAAGTCCTTGTTCTTCATATTTATTCGCCAAGGGTATTATATCATAGGCAACTTCTTCATAGGGGTGGGCTATAATCATTTCATTTAAGACATTACATAAGTTATTCTCAGGTACAATTGACTCTAACCTATACTCCTCAACTTTTTCGATATTATTAATACTACCTATATAAGGGTTTGAACCCTCTAGAGGTTTAAATCTTCCTTCCCCTTGGCTTTGGAATGTACAATGACTATAATTACCTATATTTCCTGCTCCAGCACTACCTATGGCATTTCTAACATCATTCACACTTTCCTTAGGAACAAATACCACTAATTTATAATATTTTTTATTGTGGGTAATAGTAAGCAGACTAAGATCCTTGAGTCCTATAAGACTTGATAGATAATCACTAGTCCCACCCTTAGCAATATCTAAATTTGTGTGGGCACAATAAAGGTTTATATCATTTTTAATTAATTCTCTTACCACATTTGCAATTGGATCAGTATTAACTATTCTTTTTAATGGCTTAAATATTAAAGGATGATGTGATATAATAATATCTATTTCTTTTTCAACGGCTTCTTCTACAATTGCCTTATTTACTTCAAGACAAACCAATATTTTTTTTATTTCTTTTTCTTTATTTCCTATCTGCAACCCTATATTATCCCAATCTTCAGCCAAATAACTTGGTGCAATGTCTTCCATTATATTAACTACTTCACTACACTTTATAGACATTTTTTCAACTCCTTTAGCTTATCAATTTTATTTATACATTCATTTTTTTTATTAACAGCTCTATTAGAGTTTATATTTTTTACATTGTCTAGTATATTGGTATATTTCCCTATAATTCTTTCTATAAATTCCTTTAGAATAGGATCTTTCTTTTCAATTAATTTATAACCTATCTCATAGTGTATGGGATCATCTATTACCATAGTCCCTTTATTAGCCACTATAATTTCATAGATTTTTTCTCCCTCCTTTGCTAACCTTTCATATGTAATGACAAATCCATTTTGCTCAAGCCATTTTCTTAGGCTAGCTTGTTCACTCATGGGTTGTAAAATAAAATTAGTTATGGTATCTGTAACCTCCCTATTATTTCCTAATATCTCTGATATTAGTTCTCCACCCATGCCTGCTATAATTACTGTATCTATTTCATTGGGTTTAATTGTTTCAAGTCCATTGCCCAATCTAGTTTCTATACAGTTCTGTAATTTATATAGTGATATGGTTTTATTTGCATTTTCTAAGGGTCCTTCATTGACATCAGAAGCAATTACCTTATTTGCAATTTTATTTTCAACTAAATAAACTGGTATATAGCCATGGTCTGTTCCAATGTCTCCAACTATTGAGTCAGCTTTAACTAATTTAGCTATAGATCTTAATCTTGGAGATAGATTCATATTCATCCCTCTTTTAAATTAATTTATTATTTAAATTTTTACCGATTTAGAATAATTATATTTAATAATCAAAAAATATTATTGTAGGAGGTGTTAAATTGAAGGAAAAGAAAATACAAAATGATGATAATACGAAACCTAAACCTGAATTAATTCACTATAGTTGGGGTGGTAGAACTCAAGAATGGGAAGAAGAATCTGATCAAATTATGCACTTCCTTCAAGATAAATTAGATAGAAAAGAAGATGATTCTGAAAAAGAACAAAAAATCCAATATGGAAAATACAAACATTATTGGTAGGCACATCAAATTATAAAGATTCGCATAATGCGAATCTTTATTCTAAGTAATCCTTTAATTTTTTACTTCTACTTGGGTGCTTTAGTTTTCTAAGGGCCTTTGCCTCAATCTGTCTTATTCTTTCCCTTGTAACATCAAACTTCTTACCAACTTCTTCTAATGTTCGTGCTCTACCATCCTCTAAACCGAATCTAAGCTTCAATACTTTTTGTTCTCTAGGTGTTAAAGTATCTAAAACTTCTATTAATTGTTCCTTCAGCATGGAAAAGGCAGCTGCTTCAGCTGGAGCCGGAGCATCTTCATCGGGAATAAAATCTCCTAAATGACTATCCTCTTCTTCACCTATAGGTGTTTCTAAAGATACTGGCTCTTGAGCAATTTTTAATATTTCTCTTACTTTATCTACCGTCATATCCATTTCTTCTGCAATTTCTTCTGGTAAAGGCTCTCTTCCAAGCTCTTGAAGTAGTTGTCTAGATACTCTTATGAGTTTATTTATAGTTTCAACCATGTGAACGGGTATTCTTATAGTTCTTGCTTGGTCTGCTATGGCTCGAGTAATAGCTTGTCTAATCCACCATGTAGCATAGGTACTAAACTTATATCCCTTTCTCCAATCAAATTTCTCAACTGCTTTTATCAGACCTAGATTACCCTCTTGAATTAGATCTAAGAATAACATTCCTCTTCCTACATACCTTTTTGCAATACTTACGACTAGTCTAAGATTTGCTTCACAAAGTTTTCTCTTTGCAAATTCATCTCCTTCTTCCATACGTTTCGCAAGGTCTATCTCTTCTTCAGCAGTAAGCAAAGGAACCTTTCCAATCTCTTTCAAGTACATTCTAACAGGATCATCTATATTAATACCCTTTGGAATTGATATCTCTAAAGTCTCATCACTTTTATCATCCACATCGTCATTATCATCTAAATCTAGATCATCCTTATCGCCAACTACTTCAATTCCCATAGAAGTCAATGAGTCATAAACCTCTTCTACTTGTTCTTTATCTAAATCTATCTCTTCTAGGGCATCCATTATTTCGCTATAGGAAAGCTTTCCTTTTTTCTTTCCCTTTTCCATAAGTTTTTTAACAGATTCCATATTATTCTTATTATTTTTCTTTGAACTCATTTGACTCCCCTCCCTTCTGGTCAATTAATTTATTCTTACATCTCTCAATCTCTTTACTAAGTCCATTAATTTCATACATAATTCCTTTTCTCTTTTTACATCTCCTTCATTTTTATTTTCTTTTGATTGCAATACTTTAATTTCATTTTTTGTATTCTTTATATCATCCTCTATCGAAAATATTTTAAGAGATATTATCAATTCTTTAACTGTAGTATTTAAATCATCACTTGGTATGGAAGTATGTAAAGCCTCATTTACAAATCTTCCTTCTTCTATATCAAATTTTTCCATCAGTTCTTCAAAGTCTATCTTTTCATTTCTAAGATAATTGTCACCTATAGTGTTAAAAACTTTCTTAAATTTACTATTTATATAATCATTATTATCTATATAGTTCTTTATAGTATTATAATTAGTTTTACTTGATAATGATAAAGATATAATGTTTTTTTCAACTTCCTGTGTACCATTTTTTTCTATTTTTGATATTGCTATCATATTCTTGCTTTGTTGATAAGCATTATTATTAAAGCTAGAATCTCTCTTATATCTAAGATATTTTTTTTCATCCCTATTATTACCATAAATTTCCGACTTTATAACATTAGTAGGAACATCAGTTTCCTCTGATAGTTTTCTAACGTATATATCGAGTTCAATGGGACTTTTAATTAATGGTTTTAATATTTTTATAGATTCTTTAATGAAGTTTATTTTTCCTTCATTAGTTTTTAAATCAAATTTTTTCTTAGATAATTCAATCTTATAATCTAATAATATTGGAGCTTCTTTAATACTTGCTGCGAATTTTTTTTGACCATATTTTCTAATAAATTCATCGGGGTCCATGTTTTTACCAAGTCTAAGTACCTTTACCTTACATCCTACTTTATCTAATATATCTAACCCCCTAATCGTTGCTGATTCTCCAGCGGTATCAGAATCAAATGCAATTACGACCTCTTCACAATATCTTCTTAACAATTCTCCATGGGATTTAGTTAATGATGTTCCAAGTGTTGCTACAACATTTTTAATACCATGCTGATATAAAGATATAACATCCGTATATCCTTCAACCAAAATGAGACTTTTGTCTGTCCCTAGGGCACTTCTAGCAAGATTCAATCCATAAAGTATATTGCTCTTATTAAAAATTATACTTTCAGGTGAGTTTAGATATTTAGGTAGTGAATTATCTAATACTCTTCCACCGAATCCAACTATTTTTTTTGGAGGCATTATTATCGGAAATACAACTCTGTTTCTAAATCTATCATAATATCCATTACCATCTTTTTTTTGGATAATTAGTCCTGATTCATATATGTCATTTAAGTCAAATCCTTTTTTAAGCAAATATTTTTTTAAATCTTCCCATTCATCTTTGGCATATCCTAATCCAAAGGTCTTAATTATATCCTTATCATAGCCTCTAGACCTTAAATAATTCAATCCAGAATTATCAGCATGTCCTAAGTTTTTATAAAAATATATTGCAGCTTCTCTATTTATGTCATATAGTATTTTTCTCTTTTTATATATTTCATTATTTTCATTATTTTCTTTATACTGTGTTAGATTGATGTTTGCTCTATCTGCTAAAGATTCCAGAGCATCTAAAAAATCAAGATTTTCAACACTCATAATAAAATTTATAATATTTCCCGATTCTCCACAACCAAAACAATGATATAGTTTTTTGTCATCAGATACAAAGAATGAAGGTGTTTTTTCATTGTGAAATGGACATAATCCTTTGTAATTTTTACCAGTTTTTTTCAAACTCACATACTGTGAAATAACATCTATAATATCATTACTTTGTATAACCTCTTCTATTAAACTCTCGTTATACTTCCCTGACATTTTAATCACACCTACAAATATCTACTATATATTTCTTTCTCTAAAAGTTCTAAATCTCCTTTTTAAATTTTAAAATTTGTTGCATTTTATGTTCTAAATTTTTATGCTATCTTCCATTATTCGACATAGTTTGTATATATCCTTCTTAAATAATAAAGTTTTAAAATATGGAATTTTCTGAACAATCTTCCCTTTATTTATACCCAAAACTTAGGTACATATATATCCATATATTTATTAACGGCATATCTATCCGACATGCCAGCTATATAATCTTTAACCTTAACTTCTAAATTATCTTCTTTGGCGATTGTATTAAATATTTCCCTTGGTAATTTATCTGAATGTTTGCAGAGATAATTATATAACTCAAAAACTATTCCTCTAGCCTTTCCTTCTTCCTTTTTGGCTTCTTTTTTTAAATAAACATTATCAAACATAAAGGCACGTAGCTTATTGGTATAAAGTAAAATTTCTTCACTCATACCTATAGTATCCCTATTCATACTATTATTAATAACATCACAAATCATATTATTTATCCGTATACCGTGAGTCCCGCCGAGAATTTTCAAGCAGTCTTTAGGTAAATCATCGTAATTTAATATTCCTGCCCTAATTGCATCGTCAATATCATGATTAATATATGCAATCCTATCACTTATCTTAACAATTTGCCCTTCTAGGGTAATAGGAATATTAGATCCCGTATGATTTAAAATACCATCTCTAACCTCATAGGTTAGATTTAAAGCACCCCTTTTATATTTTTCTAAATAATCTACCACCCTTAGACTTTGTTCATTATGCTTAAAACCATCTTTATGAATCTCATTTAATGCCTCTTCTCCGCAATGGCCAAAAGGTGTATGTCCTAAGTCATGTCCTAGGGCAATTGCCTCAGTTAAATCTTCATTTAATCTTAAAGCCCTCGCTATAGTTCTTGATATTTGAGATACTTCTAGGGTATGGGTTAATCTAGTTCTGAAATGATCACCTTCAGGGGACAAAAATACTTGGGTTTTATGTTTTAATCGCCTAAATGCCTTTGAATGTATTATTCTATCTCTATCTCTTTGGTATACAGTTCTAATTTCACATTTTTCCTCATTATATCTTCTCCCCATTGAATCCATGGATTTTGCTCCATAATGAGAAAGTGTTTTTATTTCTAAATTCTCACTAATTTCCCGTATATTCATATTAACCCCTCTTTTATACATATTAGAGTAAATATATTCTTTATATATAATATACAACATTGATTATTTAATTCCTGCATTCAAATAAAGTTCTTTAACCAATATTATAGGGATTAAATTCTTTATTTAACTAAATATCTCTATTCAGCTACTATACATTCTCAATATAAAAAGGTATGAACTTAATCACACCTTCTTATATTAATATATTTCTATTTATTTTTAATTGCAGCTTGGGCTGCTGCCAGTCTTGCAATAGGCACTCTAAAGGGTGAGCAAGAAACATAGTGGAGCCCTATGTTATGACAATAACTTATTGTATGAGGATCTCCTCCATGCTCCCCGCAAATTCCAAGTTTTATATCCTTTCTTTCTGATGTACCTAATTCAATACCTATTTCCATTAATTTACCTACACCATTTTGATCAAGTCTTTCAAAAGGATCCTTATCAAATATTTCTTTATTCCTATATTCACCTATAAATTTACCTGAGTCATCCCTTGAAAATCCAAAGGTCATTTGTGTAAGATCGTTAGTTCCAAAGGAGAAGAATTGGGCATGTTTAGCGATTGTATCCGCTGTTAAGGCTGCCCTAGGCACTTCAATCATTGTTCCTACTTTATAATCTAATTCCACATTGTGTTTTCTTAATACATCCTCTGCAATTTGGTCTACAAGTTTTTTTAATATTTCTAGTTCCTTATCAATACCAACTAGTGGGACCATTATCTCAGGCTTAACATCTAATCCTTTTTCTACTTTTACATTTATTGCTGCTAATATTATTGCTTTTACCTGCATTTGATATATCTCAGGATATGTTATAGCCAATCTACATCCTCTATGACCCAACATTGGATTAAATTCCTTAAGATCTTCTATGTCTTTTTTTAGTATTGAATACTCTATATTAAGATCTTCAGCCAGTTTTTCTATATCTTCTTTTTTATGTGGTAAAAATTCATGTAATGGAGGATCTAAAAGTCTTATTGTGACCGGTCTAGATTCCATTACTTTAAATAAGCCTATAAAATCCTCCTTTTGATAAGGTAATAATTTATCAATAGCTTCTTGTCTTTCTTCCTTTGTTTTAGAAATAATCATTTGTCTCACAGCTAAAATTCTATCATCCGCAAAGAACATATGCTCAGTTCTACAAAGTCCGATTCCTTCTGCTCCAAATTTCACTGCCGTATCTGCATCATTGAGTGTGTCAGCATTGGTTCTAACCTCTAGAGTTCTTAATGTATCCGCCCACTCCATTAGTGTCCCAAATTTGCCTATTAATTCAACTTCTTCAGTTCCTATTATTCCTTCATATACATTCCCAGTATTTCCATCTAGAGATATATGGTCTCCTTCTTTAAAAATTTTATCTCCAATTTCAAAAAATTTACTTTCTTCTTTTATTCTTAACTCTCCACAACCTGCAATGCAACATTTCCCCATACCCCTTGCAACCACAGCTGCATGGGATGTCATTCCTCCACGGCAAGTAAGTATACCTTCGGCCAAGGACATCCCCTCTATATCTTCAGGAGATGTTTCCAGTCTAACCAATATTGCCTTTTCCTTATTCTTAGTAAGCTTAACCACATCCTCTGAAGAAAAACATATCTTGCCCGATGCGGCTCCTGGAGATGCTGGTAACCCCTTGGTAACTTTAATTGCTTTATTTAGTTTATCAGTATTAAAAGTAGGATGGAGTAGCTTGTTTATTTCATTAGGATTAATTCTCATTATTGCAGTTTCCTTATCTATTAATCCCTCATTGGCCATATCAACGGCTATATTAATTGCAGCCTTTGCTGTCCTTTTACCAGTCCTAGTTTGAAGTAAATAAAGTTTTCCTTCTTCTATAGTAAACTCTATATCTTGCATATCTTTATAATGCTTTTCCAATTTTTCTGTAATAGCAATAAATTGTGAATATACCTTTGGCATAATAACTTCTAGTTCTTTTATTTCTCTAGGAGTTCTAATACCTGCAACAACGTCTTCACCTTGAGCATTTATTAGAAATTCTCCAAATATTTTATTCTCTCCAGTGGAAGGATTTCTAGTAAATGCTACTCCTGTACCAGAGCTATTACCCATATTTCCAAATACCATTGATTGAATATTAACAGCCGTTCCTAAACCATTTGGAATATCATTTAACTTTCTATATATTATAGCCCTTGAATTATTCCATGAATCAAACACTGCATTGACTGCCATTAAAAGTTGTTTGACAGGATTATCAGGAAAATCAGTACCTGTTTCTTTAATAACCAATTCCTTATATCCCTTTATTATTGTCTTTAAATGATCTACTGTTAGATCTGTATCATTGTCTAATTTGTTCTTTTCTTTTTCTTTATCCAAAATGCTGTCAAACTTAAACTTAGGTATTTGTAGAACTACATCTCCAAACATTTGAATAAATCTTCTATAACTATCATATGCAAAACGAGGATTGTTTGTTTTATTGGCCAATCCCTTTACAGATTCTTCATTTAGTCCTAAATTTAGTACTGTATCCATCATACCAGGCATGGATATAACGGCCCCTGATCTAACAGATACTAGAAGAGGATTGTTTTTATCGCCCAAACGTTTATTTGTTTTTTCTTCTAATAATTCTAAATTTTTAAGTATTTCTTCCCTCATTTTTTCATTTATTATTTTATTATCTTCATAGTACTTACTACAAGCTTCAGTAGTAATAGTAAATCCTGCTGGCACCGGCAAACCTATTTTATTCATTTCAGAAAGGTTAGCTCCTTTACCACCAAGTAAATTCTTCATCTCTTTGTTACCTTCATCAAAACTATATACATACTTATTCATAAATTTGCCCCCCAATATTCTATGATATTAAATTTATGGTATTAGATTATTATCGCGCATGATTTCCATTATTATGCTGGCACTTTCTTCAACTGCTTTATTAGAAACATCAATTATTGCACAACCAACTTTTTTCATAATATTTTCTGCATATTCTAGCTCTTCTAAGATTCTATTTAGGTTTGCATAGGATGCATTACTATTTAGTCCTAGGGCCTTTAGTCTCTCTTGTCTTATTTCATTTAGCTTAGTAGGATTAGCTGTAAGTCCTATTATCTTCTTTTTGGGTATGTCAAACAATTCCTCTGGTATGGAAGCCTCTGGTACTAGTGGTACATTAGCAACCTTAATATTCTTATGGGCCAAATACATACTTAATGGAGTTTTCGAGGTCCTCGATACACCTATTAGTACAATGTCTGCCTTTTTAATTCCCCTTGAATCCTTCCCATCATCATATTTCACTGCAAATTCTATTGCTGCAACCCTATTAAAATATCTTTCATCTAATTTCCTTATAGTACCTGGCTCATTGATTGGGTCACTACCTAATACATCGTGAAATATACTTAATAAGGATGACATAATATCAACATACATAATATTATTTTTATTGCATTCATCTATTATAGTTTTTTTAAGATGCTCTATAACTGTAGTAAAAACAATTACAGATTTTTTCTCAGAGGCTTTTTTAATTATTTCATTTAGTTGTTTCTGCTCCGTTACATATGGGTATCTAAGAAGCTTATATTCAACTCCTTCAAATTGACTTATTGCTGCTTTTGCTACTTGTTCAGCAGTTTCTCCTATTGAATCTGACAATATGTAAATATATAACAATTCACCATTTAACATTTAATTACCTCCTAACAATATTTCGGACAATTTAATCTTCGAATATTTCCATAAAAAGCTTTGTAATATTAGTTTTGGATATTCTACCTACTACTTTATAGTAGTCACTATCCTCAATTATTTGTTTTTCTACTATTGGTAAACTATCTACTTCATACATGATTATTTTTTCTGCAGCTTCTAATACAGTGTCATTGGGATGTACTGTTTGAATATTAGGCATCCTAGTCATTATTAAACCTACAGGAACTTTGTTAATGTCTGCTCCTCCAATGGCTGTTTTTATAAAATCCTTTCTTGAAATTACTCCAACTAAAAAACCATCTGAGATTATAAATATAGTTCCAACATCTTCTAAAAACATAGTAACTATCGCATCATATACTGAGGTTTTTTCATCCACCACTATAGGAACTGACTTTATATCTTTAACCTTAGTATTTCTAATCTTACTCAATACAAATTCATCTTGTTTTTTTCCTAAATAAAAATACCCAACCTTTGGTCTAGCTTCAAGCACTCCTGACATTGTCAATATTGCTAGATCAGGTCTTAAAGTGGCCCTTGTTAAATCAAGTTCTCCTGCAATATGTTCACTGGTAATAGGTTCATTTTCTTTAACAATTTCTATTATTTTTTTTTGTCTATCAGAAAACTCTATAAGAATCACCTCTACGATTAATTTGATTGTGTTATACTATACGATATATATTATATACTATTTATCCAAAAATGTTTATACTTTTTTCAAAAATAAGAATAGGGATAGTTAAACTATCCCTATTTGTTCTAACTTTAGTATTCTATTTTTTTTGCAATATACTCATCTAGATCATTAATATTTACTCTAGCCTGATCCATAGTGTCTCTGTCCCTTACAGTTACGCAATTATCATCCAATGTTTCAAAATCTATTGTTATACAATAGGGTGTACCTATTTCATCATGTCTTCTATATCTTTTTCCTATACTTCCTGATTCATCATAGTCAACCATGTATTTTTTAGCTAAATCCCGATATACCTTTTCAGCAGTATCACTAAGCTTTTTGGACAATGGGAAAATCGCTGCCTTAAAAGGCGCAAGGGCTGGATGAAGTTTAAGTACTGTCCTTTCAGATCCATCCTCAAGCTTTTCATCTTTATAAGCATCAACTAAGAATGCAAGAGTAACCCTATCAGCTCCAAGGGATGGTTCTATACAATACGGTATATACTTTTCATTGGTTATTGGATTTTGGTATCTTAAATCTACTCCTGAATGCTCCATATGCTGTTTCAAATCAAAATCAGTTCTATCCGCTATTCCCCAAAGCTCTCCCCATCCAAAGGGAAATTTATACTCAATATCTGTTGTAGCATTACTATAATGGGAAAGCTCATCCTCAGAATGATCTCTAAATCTAACATTTTCTTCATTTGCATCTAAAGTTAGAAGCCAATTCATACAATATTCTTTCCAATAATCAAACCATTTTAGATCTTCACCGGGTTCACAGAAAAATTCTAGTTCCATTTGCTCAAATTCCCTTGTTCTAAAGGTAAAGTTCCCAGGTGTTATTTCATTTCTAAAGGATTTGCCTATCTGTCCAATACCAAAGGGTATCTTTTTTCTTGAGGATCTTTGGACTACTTTAAAGTTTACAAAGATACCTTGAGCAGTTTCTGGTCTTAGAAAAATTTCCGCTTGTGAATCCTCCACTACCCCTTGAAAGGTTTTAAACATTAAATTAAATTGTCTTATATCTGTAAAATCTGATTCACCACATTCAGGACATTTTATAGCACTTTCTTTTATGTAGCTTTCCATATCTTCCTTTGTCCATCCATCAACAACTACTTCTTCATCTTTTTCCTTATAGTCGTCTTCTATGAGCTTATCAGCCCTAAATCTAGCCTTACATTTTTTACAGTCCATAAGAGGATCGTTAAATCCACCTACATGACCTGAAGCGACCCAAGCCTGTGGGTTCATTAGTATAGCAGAATCTAAACCAACATTATACGGTGATTCTTGTATGAATTTTTTCCACCATGCTTTTTTAACATTATTTTTAAGCTCAACACCCAATGGGCCATAATCCCATGTGTTAGCTAGGCCCCCATAAATATCGGATCCTGGAAATATGAATCCTCTAGATTTAGCCAATGAAACTATTTTATCCATTGTTATATTTTCTGACATAATATAAACCTCCTAAACAAAAAATAATAGCCTTCCATCCCCTAATAAAGGGACGAAAGACTTTTCTTCCGCGGTTCCACCCTAATTGATACTAAAAGTGTATCCAGCTCTTGTGGTATTGCTCAAGGACTCCCTTCACCAATTAGCAATATCGGATTTCCACCCTCACCGACTCTCTTTCAAAGCTTAATTGACTACTCTTCCCTATCGAAGCACCCATTATTGTTTTATCAGATTTTAACACATTTTTTCCATTTTGTAAACTTATTCATCTTGTTTTTCTTCACCTTCATTGTTATTCATATATTTAGTTCTTGCTTCATTAACTCTTTGTCTTACATTAACAAAAGTATCTTCTGTCACATCCCTAATATCTATTATTTCCCCATCATCCTTTACAATTTCCAACTTGCAACCAGTAGCCAGTGCCACCAATATACCTGCTATTGTGGCAGGCGTAAAAATTACTGCTCCTACTGCCCCTGCAGTAACTGGAATATTAATCATTGTTTCACCGTTTCTTCTTAGTAGAATCCTAGTTACATTACCCTTTCTAACTAATTCCTTAAGCTTTTCTACTAGTTCATTACCCATCTCTGTAAAATTATCTGTGAAACTATCTGTGAAATTGCCTTTTTGTTTAGATTCAATGTAGATTACTGCCTCTAGCACATCACCATCTACTGCATCTAATGCTTCCTTTGCCATCTTATATGGTACCCCTGTCCTTTCCCTAACCTCATCGACTTGCTCTAATCCGTAACCCATGATATCTCTCCTTAACTTAAATTTTTTTCTATAGTTCTTAAAAAATCTAGGCTTTTAAAATACCTTTTTTCTAGATGGGTTTCAACATAACTATCCATTATTTTTCCCAATCTAAAAATAATAGATTCACTAAGCTTTATTTTTGATGATTTTATAATTTCGTTCGTTGCCATATAATTTATTACCTTCAGAGTCGTGCTATCTACTATTATACCTCCACTGTATTCTTCCTTACACACATCACATATTAATCCACCCTGCATTATATTAAACCTTAATTTCGAAAACTTAGTACCTCCACAATTTACACAGGATTTAATTTCAGGCATAAATCCTATATAGTTCAATAGGTGAACTTGAAAAGCAATTTTTACTATATTATACCCACTATCAGATTTTGTTAAAACATGTAATGCCTGTAAAAGTGAGTTAAACAATCTATTATTAGTAATCCCCTCAACAATCACACTATCACATAGCTCTAATAGATAGGATCCGTATGCAAGTCTAGTTAAGTCCTCTCTAATGTTATAAAAACTATCAAATAAATCAACGGAGGAAATTTTATCTAAGTTTTTGCCTTTATTAATTATAAACTCACCATATGTAAATATATGAGATGTGGAAGAAAGCCTTGATTTAGGCTTTCTTCCACTCTTTGCAACTGCTCTTAGCTTCCCATATTTTCTTGTAAATAATGTTAAAATCACATCGGCTTCAGAAATTTTATTCTTTCTTAAAACCACGGCCTCGGTCTTAAATAACATCGCATCACCTCAAGGCAAGATTATCCATATTTTCACTATCTTTATTTGATGATTCAGTTTCATCATTATTATTCTGTTCTATCTCTCTTAAATAGAGATAAGCATCTAAATTTCCGGTATTACTAAATATAATCCATGCATCTTCTTTTAGCACCTTTTAAAAACCCCCCTCTAAATATTTATATATCTATTGTCTGCTTAGGGAAGGTGCTATTATACAATGAAATTTTTACTATAATGAGTAGGAAATTATATTTATTAACAAATTATGGATAAATATGATTTCCTTTATGAGTATGTGTAAAGTTTACTTTGTAAATCTTTATTAAAGACTTTGTTCTAATTAATATTTAATTTATAATACTAATCTATCTAGAAGTATTGATGTCAAAGTAAAGTATATGGATAGCCCAGTAATATCAATGGTTGTAGTAATAAATGGTGCTGAAGCTACAGCAGGATCAACACCAATTCTTTTGAAGATTAAAGGTACTAATGTGCCTATAGTAGCTGCTGTAATTATATTCATCCACATAGAAACACCTATTATTATACTTAGCATTATTTCTCCTTGAATAACAAAGGAGACAATTGCAGCTACCATGCTACAAACAAAGCCTACTAATAGTCCTACGGAAAACTCTTGGAATAGAGTTTTAATAACTTCCTTACCATATATGTTTCCTACTGCTATACCCCTTACTGTTAAGGTAGAGGATTGGGTTCCTACATTTCCTCCCATACCAGCTAACAATGGCATAAAAAGTGCTAGAGCCGTATTTTTATTAAGGACTGTCTCAAAACCTCCAATAATACGAGCAGATAAAAGTCCTCCAAATAGAGTAATCAAAAGCCACGGAAGTCTTGATTTAACGGAGTTGGATATCCTAGTAATAGTTTTGTCCTCGTCCATATATTCTATTTCAGATGTTCCTGCGAATTTATAGATATCCTCAGTAGCCTCTTCTTCAATAACGTCGATAATATCATCTACGGTGACAATACCCATCATAATATTATTATGGTCAACCACCGGGATGGCTAAGAGGTCATATTTTGCAACTAGCTTTGCAACTTCCTCCTGGTCAGTATTAGTGCTTACACTAATAACTTGCTCATGCATAATATCTTCTATATATTTATTTGGCTTACAAACAATTAATTCTCTTAGAGACAAGACCCCAACTAATTTATCATCATCATCTACAACATATACATAATATATTGTTTCGGCATCTTCAGAAATTTCCCTTAGATCCTCAATTGCTTGATATATGGTAATATTCTTTTTTACCGTAACGAAGTCCTTTGTCATGATACCGCCGGCGGTATCTTCTTGATAAAATAAGAGCTCCCTTACTTCCTTAGCGTCTTCTATATTTAGTAAAGAGATTATTTCCTTTCTCTTTTCCTCTGTTAAGTCTGCTAAAAGATCTACCATATCATCCTGGGACATATTTTCAAGAATTTCTATTTTGTGTTCTCTTTTAAGTATATCTATAAGAGCTGAAAAGGTCTCAGAATCTACTTCTTCCAATACCCTACCAGCCTGTTCCCATGAAAAAACACTGAAAAATTTTCCCTGGTAGTCGTATTCTAGCTCTAATAGTATCTCAGCAATATCTACAGGATGTAATTCTTCAATGTATTCATTAAGTTTAACATCTTCATTTCCATCTAATAGTGTCCTTACAACATTGATTCTATTTTCAAATTCTTCTCTCAACATTTTAGTCAAGGCTTCACCCCCAATAAAGCCATTTTTTAAAAGCTAATATCCAAGATTTCTTAACATAGATTCGTTATCTCTCCATTTATCTTTAACTTTTACCCATAGCTCCATATATACCTTTGAACCAAGTAGTCTTTCTACTTCTTCTCTAGAGCTTTTGCCAATCCCTTTAAGTTTTCTACCATTTTTACCTATGATAATTCCCTTATGGGATTTCCTCTCACAGTAAATTGTTGCATCTATATCTACTATATCTTTATCTTCTCTCTTTTTCATTAAGTTGATTACTACTGCCACACCATGGGGTATTTCCTCATGTAAATAATGGAGCATTTTTTCTCGTATTATTTCTGATACCACAAATCTTTCAGGTTGATCTGTTATCATATCAATGGGAAAATATTGTGGTCCATCAGGAATATATTTTTTAATAGTTTTCAACAATTTGTCTACATTGGTGCCATTTATTGCTGATATACCTATTATATCATTAATAAATTCATATTGACTATAAGTATCATATAAATATTTATAATCATCGGGAGAAATAGCATCAATCTTATTTATACCTAAAATGATAGGTGTCTTAACTGTTCGTAAAGTATCTAAAATATATCTATCACCAGGTCCTATTTGTGTTGAATCATCTACTAAAAATATTACCACATCTACTTCTCCTAAGGTTTCTTGAGCAGTCTTAACCATACCCTCTCCCAGCTTATTTCTTGGTTTGTGTATTCCAGGTGTATCCAGAAAAACTATTTGTGTATTTTCTTCATTGTAAACTGTTTGAATTTTATTCCTTGTGGTTTGAGGCTTATCTGACATAATCAATAGCTTCTGCCCTACTATATTATTTATAAGGGTTGATTTACCTACATTAGGTCTTCCTATTATTGTAACAAATCCTGATTTAAAAGCCATTTAATCCACTCCTACTTTTCCTTTATTTTATCATATCTTCATTAGTAAACCCATTTGGTAATAGTTCTGTTATTTTATAAACTTTATAGTCATTTATATCTTTAGCAATAACTACATTTATATTAGAGCCAAATTCCATTATCACTTGTCTACAAATGCCACAGGGGTATGTATAATCCTTAGTGCTTTCTCCCACTACTGCAATGGCCTCTATATCCCTTTCACCTTCAGATATTGCTTTAAAGATTGCTGTTCTTTCTGCACAGTTAGTTCCTCCATAGGATGCACATTCGATATTACATCCAGTATATATTTTACCATTTTTAAGTTTGACTGCAGCACCTACATGGAAGTTTGAGTATGGTACATAGGCATATTTCTGAGCTTCAAGGGCACTCTTGATTAACTTTTCATATTCCATATCTTCACCATCCTAATTTAGTCAATTATAACCTTCATATTACTTGGCACCACTTGATACCATGTGACTCCTGGATTAAGTTTTATTTCATTACCACTATCACCATAGAATCTGGTTAAATCTCTACTGTCTTTTTTTCTCCAAGTAATTTCCATTTTGCTACCATTGGTAATAAAAGTACCCTTCCCTTCCCCAACTAAATCAATTTCTAATCTACCCTTATTATCAATAACTTTAATAGCTGCATACTGTACTATTACATTTTTAGCGCTTATCTGGAGATTTGTTGCTTCATCCTTAAGGGGTTTATTATTAATATACCTATCATATAATTTTGTATTTTGATTATATTTAAATTCACTAATATAGCCCTTACTATAGGGAAATTTTATTGAATTCAATGGCTCTCCTACTATTTCCTCGTCCCTATCATTAAAGCTTAGGGTTTCATAATTACCTACATCCCTATAATTACGTCTAGCTCCTTCTTTAACAATGGCATCATAATTTGTATACATATTATTAGGTATTGGTTTATGTTTTTTTCTCCAAAATATATTCTTGCCAGCACTTAGAGCATCTATATCCGCCATTTTAAGATTGGCTATATCTGCAAAGGCTTGTGGACTTCCTCCCACATGAACATATAAAGGGTCATACTCCAAGGCCTTTGATATAAAATATGGTCTAGCACTTCTCACAGGACCTATTAACTCAGGTTTATCTGTATTAAATATTGCTAAATATCTAGTAATATTGCCCTCTGCAAGTATCTCATAAACTATATCTGCACTACTCAATCCAGCCTGTGGTCTTGCTTTGTAATAATTATCTAGCATCACTGCTATAGGTCTTTTATTAATACTTTCTTCATCTACGTATAGTCCAGTAAATGGGGACCTAACCTTACCCTCTTCTATTTTGTCATCAGTTTCATTAGACAGAGTTTCTTTAGAAGAATCAACTATTTCAATTTGGCTACCTAATTCTTCCTTAGTACTATCTTCATTATTAACATCTTCACTATTTGATACTGCTTTGTCATTATCTATAATTTCATTTTCAATTGTTGATTTGGTCTTAGAACAACCCACAAGCGCTATGGATACTATAATTATAAATATAACTATTGCTTTTTTCATAATTTGTCCCCCTTTATATAGTTAAAATAACCTTCAAGCAAAAAAGCTTGAAAAACAAAATATGATTTCCTTATTTATCTATCCTCATTTTACTAATTCGTCTATTATGGAGCTCTAAGACTTTAAAATTAATATCATTATATTTAACAGTATCTCCTATTCTAGGCATTCTACCCAACAAATTGAATACAAATCCGCCAATTGATTCAAACTCATCCTCTGGTAGATTGGCATCATATATATCATTTATTTCATCAATTGAAATCTTTGAATTTACTATTATTCCTCCACCTTCAATATATTCTACCAAATCCTTTTCATCATCATATTCATCTATTATATCACCAACAATTTCTTCAAGAATATTTTCAATAGTCACAAGTCCTAGGGTACCACTATATTCATCAAGGACTATGGCTATATGTACTTTTTGTAATTGCATCTCCGTCAGTAGATCTATAGCTTTCTTACTTTCGGGCACATAATATGCTGGTCTAATTAGTTCTTTTATACTCTCCTCTTGGTTATTGGCGTTAAAGAAACTGGCTAATAAGTCCTTAACATATAGAATTCCTATTATATTATCAATTGAATTAGTTATGACAGGTATTCTAGAATATCCATACTTCAGTGCCTTTTCTATGGCATCATTCATCGTATCATTTTCATCAAGATATACTATATCTATCCTAGGTACCATTACTTCACTAGCCTCTATATCTCCTATTTCAAATATGCTATTAATCATTTCCCTTTCCTGTTTTTCGATTATTCCTGCCTCTTCACCTACATCTACTAATGTCTTAATCTCTTCTTCAGATATAGTAGTTTTATCACTACTAAGATCGCCACCAAGAATCTTAATGATTATCTTTGTTATACGATTAAGTATGAATAATACTGGTGTAAATATTATAGATAATAGATTTAAAGGTTTGCCTAGCTTCATAGCTACTTTCTCTGCATTATGACTTGCATATGTCTTAGGCGTAATTTCACCAAATACAAGTATAAGGATAGTCATAATAATTGTAACAAAAACTGTCACTTGTTTTCCCGTAAATATTTCAATAGTCAGCTCTGTTGCTATGGCAGTTGCAGCAATATTTACAATATTATTTCCTATTAAAATAGTTGAAAGGGTTTTTGAAGAGTTTTTTAATAGCCTTTCTAAAATGTTGGTTCCTTTAACACCCCTTTGTTGTAATTGTTTTATTTTAATAATACTCAAAGAAGAAAGGGCTGTTTCTGCACCTGAAAAAAGTGCTGATAAAGTTAATAGTACTATTAAGATTGTCAAATTCGGTATAAGTCCATAATCCATATATATTTCCTCCAGCATTAATAAAGGGTCATGTATAGTTCATGATGATTTTTTCAGTATATTATTTGAAAAATAATTAATGTCACAAGGATTCCTAAAAGAGCTCCTATAAAAACTTGATAAAGAGAATGAATTCCAGATTCAATTCTACTTTGAACTACTAACAAAGCCATTAAAAAGGATAAAGTTCCAATTAATACGTTCTCAGAAATAAAAATAATAGCCACTACCATTGAAAAAGATATGGCTGCATGGCCACTTGGTAAACCACCCCTTAATGGAGTTCCCTTTTTAAAGTAAGCCTTCATAGATATCGATAGAAATATTACTATAATAAGACTAATAAAAGTTATATGAAGCGGGTCTGATTTTACATGTTTAAAAACAATCCCCGATATTTCATTTATCTTATCATAAAAGATAATATAGGCAACAATTATTGAATTTATTGCCGATATTAATACTGCTCCAGCAGCAACATTTTTAGCAATCTTTGCAAGTTCATGGTATTCATCTGTTATTAAGTCTATTGTTGATTCTATAGCAGTATTAATCATCTCAGTAACTATTACCAAAGATATGGTTAAAAATAAAACTAAAATTTCAAATTTTGATAAATCATAAAATAAACTCAATAATAAAACTAATATACCTATTAATAAGTGTATTCTCATATTTCTTTGGGTTCTAATTGTATATATAATCCCTTCAAAGGCATAGTTAAAGCTATCAATAATTTTTTTTGCTTTCATAATCAATTCACCACTATAATCTTAATATACCCAATAATTCTAATACTCTTTCCTCTTTAGACCTCATTATTTTAGTATTCTCATCTGTATCATGGTCATATCCAAATAAATGAAACATACTATGGGCAGTTAAAAAAGCCATTTCCCTTTCAAAGGAATGTCCATATTCTAGAGATTGTGCCTTGGCCTGTTCCATTGATATCACTATATCTCCTAATAGTAGAGGCTCATAATCTATCCCATGAGGGTCTTCATATTGTGGAAAGGATAAAACATCGGTGGGTTTATCTATATTCCTGTAATCCCTATTTAAATCTCTTATATCACTATTATCAACGAAGGATATACTTACTTCGCAGCCAGACTTTATTCCTTCTTCCTTTATACATTCTTTTATTACTTTTATTAATAGTTCTTCTAACTCTTTATCATATTCAATGATATTCTGATTATTGATAAAATTAATCTCCATTAATTAGTTGCCTCCAATTCATCTTCATTAATTTCAGGATACTCTATTCTTTCATGGAATATCCCCATCAAAGTATTTATAAATGTCTCAGTTATGATTTTTATATCCTTTAGGGTTAAATCACAATCTGACAGTTGTCCATTATCAAGCTTGTCTTTAATAATTTTGTTAACCAAACCTTCAATGTTGTCCTTAGTTGGTTCAGCCAAACTCCTTACTGCTGCTTCTACTGAATCTGCTATCATTACAATGGCAGATTCTTTAGTTTGAGGGTTAGGACCAAAATACTGATAATCCTTTTTTTCCACAGCCCTTGTTCCTTCTTCATCATTTAATGCTTTGTGATAAAAGAATTTAACTAATGATGTTCCATGATGCTCAGATATAATATCAATTATTTCCTCAGGTAATTTATATTTATTCCCTAACTCTCTCCCATCGGTTACATGGTTTCTAATAATCTTAGAACTAATATAGGGTGTAAGCTTATCATGGGGATTATCTGAAGTAAGTTGATTTTCTTTAAAAAAGTAGGGTCTTTTAAGCTTGCCTATATCATGGTAATAGGAACCTACCCTTGCTAAAAGTCCATTACATCCAATAGCTTGAGCCGCTGCTTCACTTAAATTACCAACTATAATACTATGATGATAAGTTCCTGGGGCCTCAACTAATACCCTTTTTAATAAGGGATGATTAGGGTTAGATAATTCCAACAGCTTTATTGGTGTCAGTATTCCAAAAACATATTCCCATAGAGGTAGTGATCCGATTGTTAATATAGAACCCAATATCCCATTAAAAACCCCATAGAATCCATCAATTAGCATTCTTTTCATTTCTAAATTCTGAATGAAGCCAAAGCTAAATATGATTAAAAAATTAGTAATACTTACTATTATACCACTAAAAAAGATGCTTGATCTTTGGCTGGTGTTAGATGTACTAATTGCACCAACTGTTCCTCCAATTAGCAATATTATAAAGCCATATAAGCCATTACCAGTAGATAATGATATAATAATTGATAGCACTATATTTATAATGATAGCTATTAAAGGGTTAATTAATATACCTATTAACATTGGTGCAGTGGCCACAGGCATTAAATAATTGGATATGCTATTGATAGGCTTTGCTATCAAATATATAATCAAAAATACTATAGTGAGTAAATAAAGGTTTGATGTTTCCTTAATCAATCTTCTATTAAAGAAGTATATATATATTATTATTATTAACTCCAGTAATAAAGTTATTAAAGCTAATCCTATATAAACCATTATTTTATTGCTCTTATCATTGTTAACTAGTCCAGCTTCCTCTAGTAGTTTATATTGATTTTCATTAATAACCTCTCCTTCACTTACAAGGATTGTACCCTTTTTTATATAAACCTTATCAACCTTTTTAATTGCTTCATTAATTTTTTGCTGAGTCAATTCTGAATCTATAAAAGTATTTTCTCTAATTGAGCTATTAATAATTTTTATAGATATGTTTTTCATATTACTATTAAATCCTTCAAGACCATCATAATACTGAGTTATCTTATCTTTTTCAGATTCTAAATCATCTACCCTTATTCCTATTGACATAATTTGCATTATTACTTCATAGGCATAGCTTTCAATGCTTTGGACTTCATTTACTTTAGACCTAATCATATAACTAATTTCATCTTTACTAAGTTCAAATCTATTATATTCTTCAACAGTATTTACAGCTTGCTGTAATGATATCTCTCCATTTGTATATCGTTGTCTGCTTTCATAAACCCTACCAAAAAATTTTTCTATACTTTTTTTAATATCAATCTGTATAGTTGCATCCCTTTTCTCTATGGGATCTACATCCTCAATTGCTGAATTAATTAGCTTAGCTGTTGCTTCTTTATCTTCAATATCCATAGGAGCTTTAATATCTGTCATTGATTTTTCCCCTATTTTCAAATCATAGGTTTCGGGTAGTATGCTTGTACAAAGAGTAGAAAAAACTACTATAAAGAATACTAAAGCTATTATGGATCCATTAATTATCTTACTACTTTTAATAGTATTGAAAAAATCCTTGTTAAAGTACTTTTGAATATTCCCAATAACCTTCATCTATGCTCACCTAACCTTCACTTATTTAGGTTCTTTTCTGTTTATTATTATGGTTTTGTATCTTTTCATAGTCATCGTATGCCCTGATTATTTTTTGAACTAAACCATGTCTAACCACATCTCTAGTGCTAAGATTTACTATTTTTATTCCTTCTACATTACTAAGTATTTTTGAGGCATGTATTAGTCCTGATTGTTTACCCTTAGGTAAATCAACCTGGGTCGTATCTCCATTAATTATAGCCTTTGAACCAAAACCAATTCGGGTCAAGAACATTTTCATCTGAGCTTTTGTAGTGTTTTGTGCCTCATCCAGAATAATAAAGGAATCATCTAGTGTTCTCCCTCGCATATATGCTAAAGGGGCTATCTCAATCATTCCCCTTTCTTTGTATTTCAAATAGGTATCTCCTCCAAGGATATCATAGAGAGCATCATAAAGTGGTCTTAAATATGGATCTACTTTCATTTGTAAATCCCCCGGTAAAAAACCTAAACTCTCCCCTGCTTCCACTGCCGGTCTTGTTAATATTATCCTATTTACTTTTTTATTTTTAAAAGCGTTAACAGCCATTGCTACTGCTAAATAACTTTTACCAGTACCTGCTGGTCCTATACCGAATACTAAATCATGATTTTTAATAGCTTCAATATATTTTTGTTGGCCAAGGGTTTTAGGTTTAACAAATTTTCCCTTTGCAGTAACGCATACTATATCATCTAACATTTCATTTATTTTATTCTCTTCACCCTTACGAAATAGGCTAATTGTATATTCTATCTTTTGTTTATCTAATTCCTCACCAGAATTGATTATATCTATCAAAGACTGCAATATTCTATATACTTCATTTATTTCTTCTTCATCTCCTAATATAACTATATCGCCATCTCTTGATACAACATGAACATCATATGCATTTTCAACTAACTTTATGTTCTGGTCCAAGTTACCAAAGAGTTCATGTAATATATCTAAATTACCTACTTCTAGTCTTCTCTCGTTACCTTGTTCCAACCTTACTCCTCCTTATTTTCTTCCTCCATAATTTTTTCTTCAACATTTATTTTTCTTTCTATTCCAATTTGCTCTAAGGCTTCAATAACTAACTCAATAGTTACTGAGGACTTATCCTGTGAAATATTATATTCTTTTTCTAAAATCTCTGTATCCTTTGGAATATGTTTTATAAGCTTTATTGCTAATTTATCCTTTAGAGACTCTTTTAAAACGTCTATGGGTATTTTTTCTTTGTTTTCATGTATTTCATAATATTCTTCTATAATGATTTCTACAGGAATTTTTATATTCCTCCATTTAGGAAAGCTTTTCTTTTTAGTCTCAACAATATATTTGTCAAAAGGAATAATATTTTTACCTAAATCAATAGAAAAACTTCCTATATTTAAAACTGCTTTTGTAGTTTTATTCCCGGTTTTAGTTTTAATTATTTTATTAATAGGTGACTTTTCTGCACTTTCATAGTAGGTTCTAGCCCATACTTCTCCTTCTGCATGAACATATCTAAGAGTAGTATAGTCTCTTATTATTGTACCACTAATTAGTATATCATTTGGTTTTACAATATCCCCTTTTTTTACCACCTCATCACCAGTTCTTCCAATAATCTTTTCAACAACTCCCTTTTTCTTAGCTACTATATCGCAGGGATAAATATCATCAATTTTCTTATTAATTTCTTTTTTTTCAATTACCTTTACTTCTACAATTGTACCATTAATAGTTATACCTACCCATGATAAATTATCATATTCTATCATTAAGCTATCTCTAATATATCCTAAATCTATTCCATATTTCAATACTCCCTTAGATAAACCTAAGCTTTCAAGGGAAGTAATTATCTGTTTATTATCAATTGTACTATTACCATATATATTTATATCCCATATTAGAGATGAACAGGACATTATTATAATAAAAGAAAGTATAAGACCAATAATAATACTTTTTTTTCTTTTGAATTTAAATAATAGAAAGGGATAACCTATCTTTAACTTTATTTTTGATTTACAACCAGTTCTTTTTAAGATCTTTTTTAGTTCTTTATATCCTTGAATTCCCACCTTCCCTTCAATAGTAGTATAGTCTTTTCTTACTATATCCCAAAAATAAATACCCTTTGAAGCAGTCAAATTTAAAACTCTTTCCAAATTAAGTCCCTCAAGTCTAAATATTACATATCCTCTAAAATAATTCAATATTTTTATTAACAATTCAAACACCCCTAATATCGAATTCTATAGACCTAATTTCACCTCTTATAACTATTGTTTCAGTTAAAATACTCTTTAAAAATAAATCTTCACCAATAACTATTAATATACCATCTTTTGTATTTATTCTAATCTTTTCAGTTGTATATTCAATAATCCCTTTATGATTTTCAATGCTAATTTGCATATCACCAATAAGTGAAATTTTGGGTAAATCCATTATTATTTCCTTAGGTAATTCAAAAAGATTTGATATATTCTCTTTGACTTCCTTTACTTTTTTATCCTTCATAGGCAATCCTCCTCTTTCTAAATTTTATGCCTTAAATTATTTACTATTACTAAGGAATAATTGAAAAAAAGCAGCAACGCTGCTTTCAGAATATATCTAAAATTTTATTACCAGTTTTAAAAATGAACTCTAATCAACCAGAATTTTATTCCACTATCATTCCACCCTAAGTCCCATGGTACTTTATATCTATCTGTATTATGACTATGCACATAAGCATAGCCCTTTGAATCTGCTCCCGTCACAACAGATATGTGGGTAACCTTACCATTTTTTTCATATGCAATAAAATCTCCAGGCAATAGTTTATATGCATGTTTATATACTTGATTATAAGTACCATGGGCTATTTTAGATGCCCTCCCACTATATAGCCAATAACTTTTGAATGCATGGGCATTTACCCAGGCCTTACTTCCTCCTCCATTATATTGCCAAGTATAATTTTCGCTAAATTTACCTCCTTCATGGAGCATTTGGGATGCAAAATTAGCACAATCGCCACCTAATGGATTATAATCCCTATACTTTTTATTATAGGCTAAACCAAATTCCTCATCAGCAGCTGCACCACAGTACTTATTAGCATACTCTAGAGCTGATTTTCGCCTATCATTTATATTAGCAAAATCTCTTTCTTTCATGTTTACAATGTAATTAGTTATTTCTTCGCTCTTTAATTTATCTAGATGAAGAGAATCTGCAAAGGGGTCTGTATACCACTCCCTTGTTATTATATAGCCTTCTTCAGTTTTCTTTACATCTATGGAATGATATGTACCTATTCTAAACATATTAGTTTTCTCTGGCTGGTTTTTATAATAATATTTATACTCCGTGGATGCTAATAAATTTATTCTATAGCCATCTTGTCTTTCTTTGACATATCTAATTTTTGTTAATGTAGCTATATTATTAAATATCACTCCCTGCTTTTCAGACCAAGAATGAAGGTATTTCATCTTTTTGAGCTCATGCTGATACGCCCATTCGCCATATTTGATGCTTCTATCATATAGATTGCCAAGGGTCATCGTATCCTTCTTTAGAATGGCATTATTTCTTCTATCATGCATTTCTTGTATTACAATACTCATTTCATCTTTATTAAATACTAATGCTGTTTTTAGGGGAAAACCATAATTAATAAAATTAATTATACCTATGATTAGCATTAAAATTACAGAAAACACTATAAAATATGAGATAATTTTTTTCTTAGTTATTACAATAATCATAAAACCCCCCCAAACTTTGTTCATAAAATTATATGTTTAGTTTTTAATAAATAGAATAAATAAAGTCTTATAAAAATAAAAACTGCCTATAATTTTAAAATTATAGGCAGTTTCTTAATATATTTTATGAAAGTTTGTCCTTAACTATTTGAGAAACAAGCTTTCCATCTGCTTTACCTTTGACCTTTGGCATTAATGCTCCCATGACCTTTCCCATGTCTTTAGGATCTTTAGCACCAACTTCTTCTATGGTTTCAGATATTATTGCTTCAACTTCTTCTTTAGACAGTTGCTTAGGTAGATACTCTAAAAGTATTTCCATCTCTTCTTCAGTAAGCTTAACTAAATCAGGTCGATCACCTTTTTTAAATTCTTCAATTGCATCCTTCTTTTGTTTCATTTGCTTAGCAACTATTTCGATAATTCCTTCATCATCTATTTCCTCACGATTATCAACCTCGTATTGCTTAACCGATGCTCTAATCATAGTGATTACAGCCTTTTTTACTTTTTCCTTTTCCTTCATAGCAGTTTTAAGATCTGCCATCAACTTATCTTTGAGGGACAAATTTATACACCTCTTTGTATATTAATATCTTTTTTTCTTCTTTCTAGCTGCTTCTGATTTTTTCTTGCGTTTTACACTAGGTTTTTCATAATGTTTTCTCTTTTTAATTTCAGACATAACACCTGACTTTGAACATTCTTTTTTAAATCTTCTTAGAGCATTGTCCAATGATTCATTATCTTTTATTTTAATACTTGACATTTAAATTTCCCCCCCTCCTCTGGCTTATAATGCATTAGTGCTGTGTCTATAGCAATTTTACTGCTATAAATCACAGAGGAGTATCTATACCATGATATTATACATTAAACTAAAAAAAAATTCAATGTTTTTTAACCTGGAGGCCACTTCATTTGTCTTTCTCCAACTAGATGAAAATGAAGATGATTTACAGTTTGTCCTCCAAGATCACCGCAGTTATTTACAACTCTATATCCATCCTCAGATAATTCTAGTTCCTTAGCTAATTCTTTAATAGTAATTATTATGTCAGCTATCAAATCTTTATGTTCATCATTTACTTCATTTAAAGAAGAAATATGTATTTTAGGGATAATTAATAAATGTACTGGTGCAACAGGCTCTATATCCTCAAAGGCTAGAATATTCTCATCTTCATATACGATTCTAGAAGGAATTTCTTTTCTTACTATCTTACAAAAAATACAATCATCCATCGATATACACCTCCTTTAATATTATTTAATTCAACAAAAGTTAGAGATTTCCTCTAAGTTGCATCTATTTCTCCTACAATATAATTATCATTAATAGCAGTTATATTAACCGTTGTCAAATTACCAATTAAATCTTTATCAGCCTTTGAAACCACTTTAATATAATTGGATGTTAATCCTGATATTAGATTTTTTTCTTCATCAAATACATCCTCAAATAAAACCTCAAGCTTTGAGTTAATATACTTTTCTCTATATTTAATCATAAGCTCATTACTAAGCTTAATCATTTTTTCGCTTCTTTCATTTTTAACCATGGATGGTACTTGATTTTCAAATTTTGCAGCAGGAGTGCCTTTTCTAGGTGAAAATTTAAATACATGTATATCGCTAAAGCCTATTTCTTCAACAAATTTATAGGTAGTATTAAATTCTTCCTCAGTTTCTCCGGGAAAACCAACTATAATATCAGTCGTTATAGCAATATTAGGTATATGTTTTCTTAAATTATTGACAATATTTCTATATTCACCCGTTGTATATCTCCTATTCATCCTCTTTAAAGTTTCATCGCATCCACTTTGTAGTGACATATGAAAGTGATTACAGAATTTAGGTAATTTCTTTATTCTAATGATAAATTCCTCGTCAAGCAAAGTAGGTTCAATAGAGCTCAGCCTTATTCTCCTGATCTCTTCAACTTCATGTATTTTTTCAATAACATCGATTAGTTTAATATCCTTCAGGTCTTTTCCATAGGATGCTATATGAATTCCTGTTAGGACTATTTCCTTAAAACCATTGGAAGCAAGCCTATTTACTTCTAAAATTATATTTTCAGGTTTTCTGCTTCTAACAGATCCCCTTGCATAAGGAATAATGCAATAGGCACAGTATTGATTACACCCTTCTTGAATTTTTAAAAACGCCCTAGTTCTTCCTTCAATTTTATCTATGGACAATTCTTCAAATTCATTGACTTCCATAATATCATTTACATAATTTGCTTTTTTATTCTCATCTATATTTTCAATCAAATTAACTATTTTATTTCTTTCATTAGTACCAATTACTAAGTTTACTCCTTCAATGCTCAATACTTCTTCGGGAGCAGTTTGAGCATAGCATCCAACAACAGCTATTACTGAATTTGGATTATTTCTTTTTGATCGTCTAATAAATTGTCTTGATTTCCTATCACTTAGGCTAGTAACTGTGCAGGTATTGATCACATAGACATTAGCTAGTTCATCAGAACTAACCACTTTATATCCACTATTTTCAAATAACTCAATCATTGCTTCTGTATCGTATTGATTAACTTTACATCCTAAGGTATAAAAGGCTACTGTTTTCACTTATTTACCTCCTAGGTCACCTAATTCATACATTACAATACTTGATGCTACAATTCCGGCAGTTTCTGTTCTTAGAATACGTGGACCTAGACTTACACTCTTTGCTCCCCAGTCAAGGACTTTATTTATTTCATCCTCTTCAAAACCACCCTCTGGTCCTATTACTATACCGATTCTATTAATATTTGATGCAGGTTGTAAAATTCTTTTTATTCCTATATTATTTTCTAGCTCATAGGGGATGATCATCAAATCCAAACTTTTTATTTTGTCTTCTAAATTATTAAAATCTATGACATTAGTAACCTCAGGGATAACTCCTCTTTTACATTGTTTTGCTGCTTCAAGGGCTATTTTCTGCCATCTACTTATCTTCTTGTTTTCAGATTTTTTATCATTAATTTTAACTATTGTCCTTTCAGTGATAAGAGGAACAATTTTTCTTACTCCAATTTCTACAGCCTTTTGGATAATTAAATCCATCTTATTGGATTTTGGTAAACCTTGAAATAGAACTAATTCAATATTTGATTCTCTAGCGCTAGATTCTGCACTTAAAACCTCACATAGTACCCTTTCCTTAGATATTTCCTTAATAATAGCTCTATATTCAGTATTATTACCATCACATACTTCAATTTCATTTCCCACTGATATTCTTAAAACCTTAATTAAATGTTTAATGTCCTCTGTATCGTCAATAGTTATTATAGTTTGATTATCAGATATATTTGACTTACTTACAAAAAATCTATTCATTTATATCTCCCATTCTTATCTTTGATACAATAGCTGCCCATTCTCCATCTTTATTTATACTTATTATTTCAAGTCCATTTTCCTTAAGCTTATCAGCAACTTCATCAATCTTTTCAATAATGATTCCCGATGAAATGAAAATCGATGTATCCTTCATAAATTTTATTATATCATTTGAAAGAATTTTTATTACATCAGCTATTATATTGGCTACTATAATATTCGCCTTTCCATTTATAACATCCATTAAATTACCATGCTTGACTTCTACTATATCATCGACATGGTTACATTTAACATTTTCTTTAGAAACCTTGACTGCAACTTCATCCATATCCACAGCAATAACTTTATTTGCTCCTAATTTAGCTGCAGCTATGGATAGTATGCCACTGCCACATCCAATATCATATACTGTGCTTTTTTCTTCGACGTATCTTTCTAAAAGCTGTGCACACATTCTTGTGGTTTCATGGGTACCAGTACCAAAGGCCATCCCTGGGTCAAGCTCAATTATTTCTTCATTTCCTAACGGGTGATATTCTTCCCATGTGGGTTTAACTACAATCCTATTACTAATCTTTGTAGGCTTATAGTATTTCTTCCATTCGTTGGCCCAATCCTCATCATTTACTTCAGTAGTTGTTATATCTTCACTTTTTGTTTCATCTCCACAAAATAGTTTGGCTATTTGTTCCTTGATAAATTTAATGTTATCTGGAAGACTTTCTCCCGTAGGTAGATATCCTTTTACAACTGCACCTTCATGGTCGAAATTCAATACATCTTCATCACAATAATCCCAACCATCTACTTCACTATTAAGAATAGTCAAATCATTTGCATCCTCAATAACTACTCCATTTACACCAAAGTCATAAAGTACATTTGATACTAAATCTACGCACTCCGTTGTGGTCTTAATTTTTATTTCACACCATTTCATTGTTTTCCCTCCAAAGTTAAAGTCTATGGTATATAATATTATATCCTATTTTAAAATCACCTAGTAAAACTAGGTGATTAAATACCAAAAACATCCTTCACTTTGTCAAAGAATGACTTTCTTTGCTCATGTACATCTTCATTCATAAGCTCACCAAATTTTCTAAGGGCGTGTTTTTGTTCCTCATCTAGTCTCTTAGGTATCTCAACTATTACTTTAACGTATTGGTCACCCCTATTATTACTATTTAATATTTTTGTACCCTTACCCTTTAATCTAAAAACTGTCCCACTTTGAGTTCCTTCAGATATTTTATATTTAACCTTACCATCTAGTGTTGGTACTATTATTTCATCTCCTAGGGTTGCTTGCATAAAAGTTATAGGTACTTCACAAATAACATCATATCCATCCCTATCAAAAATTCCGTGGGGAATAATATCTACTATTAAATATAAATCTCCATGGGGACCTCCCTTTGATCCTGGCTCTCCTTCTCCCCTCAGTGTGATAACAGAGCCATCATCAACTCCCCCTGGTATTTTAACAGTAATTTTCTTTTTCTTTCTAACTTTACCCTTACCTCCACATGTTTGGCAAGGCTCTTCTATTATTTTTCCTTCACCATGACATACGTCACAAGTTCTAACATTCACAAATTGTCCTAGGGGTGTTCTCTGGGCATACCTAACTTCACCCGTTCCATTACATTTATTACAGGTCTTAACTCCACTTCCTGACTTTGCACCGCTGCCGTGACAGGTATTACATTCTTCCTGTCTGGATACTTCCACTTCCTTCTCTATTCCGAAGGCAGCTTCCTTAAATGTTAATCTTACTCTTGTTTTTATATCCTGACCCTTTTGTGGTCTATTTCTTCTGCTGGAGGACTGCCCTCCACCAAACATATCAAAAATATCACTAAATATATCTTCAAATCCACCAAAACCAGAGTAACCTCCACCACCAAAGCCACCGGCACCATTTCCATTAACACCAGCATGACCGAATTGATCATATCTCGACCTTTTTTCACTATCACTTAAGACTTCATAGGCTTCGCTTATTTCTTTAAATTTTTGTTCAGCCTCTTGATTATCTGGATTTCTATCGGGATGATATTTCATGGCAAGTTTTCTATAGGCTTTTTTAATAGTGCTTTGATCAGCACCCTTATCAACATCTAGAATTTCATAATAATCTCTCTTACTCACCTTCTTACCGCCTTTCTTTTTAGGTTCGTGAGTACTTAATTAACAATCATAAGGCACCCCTTGGGGTGCCTATTTTTATTCTTCGTCATCAACTACTTCATAATCAGCATCAACCACATCATCATCATTATTCTGACTATTTTCACCAGCGTCGTTTCCAGCATTTGCCTCAGCATTTTGCTGTCCAGCCTGTTGATACATTTTTTCTGATAAAGTATGGAAGGCTGCAGTTAATTCTTCAGAGGATTTTTTAATTTGTTCAGTATCGTCACCCTCTAATGCCTTTTTAACTGCTGCTAATTTTTCTTCAACAGTTGATTTTTCTTCTGCAGAAATTTTGTCCTCCAGCTCACCTAAAGTTTTCTCAGTTTGATAAACTAATGAATCAGCTTGATTTCTAGCTTCAATTGCTTCTTTCTTCTTCTTATCTTCTTCTGCAAACTGTTCAGCCTCTTTAACTTTTTTCTCTATTTCATCATCGGAAAGATTTGTGGAAGCAGTAATAGTTATCTTCTGCTCCTTGCCAGTTCCTAGATCCTTAGCTGAAACATGAACTATACCATTAGCATCAATATCAAAGGTTACTTCAATTTGCGGTACTCCCCTTGGTGCTGGAGGTATCCCAGTAAGTTGGAATCTTCCCATAGTAGTGTTTCCGCTGGCCATGTCTCTTTCACCTTGAAGCACATGGATATCAACAGCAGTTTGATTATCTGCTGCAGTTGAGAATGTTTGACTCTTTTTTGAAGGTATCGTAGTGTTTCTTTCAATTAATCTTGTGAATACTCCACCTAGGGTTTCAATTCCCAAAGATAAAGGTGTAACATCAAGTAATAGTAAATCCTTAACTTCTCCAGTTAAAACTCCCGCCTGTATAGCTGCACCAACAGCCACACATTCATCTGGATTTACTCCCTTATATGGATCTTTATTAATCAAAGACTTTATAGCCTGTTGAACTGCTGGAATTCTAGTTGAACCACCAACTAATATAACCTTATCAATTTCAGAAGGTGATAAATTAGAATCCTTAAGAGCCTTTCTTGTCGGCTCTAATGTTGCTTCAACTAAGCTAGCACTTAACTGCTCAAATTTCGATCTAGTAACATCCAAATTCAAGTGTAATGGTCCTGCTGTAGAAGCAGTAATAAAAGGCAAATTAATATTAGTAGTCTGAACTGTTGAAAGCTCCTTCTTTGCTTTCTCAGCAGCATCCTTTAATCTTTGAAGAGATGTATTGTCATTTCTTAAATCAATACCATGTTCCTTTTTAAACTCATCTGCTATATAGTCTATGAGAACTTTATCAAAATCGTCCCCACCTAAATGATTATTACCATTCGTTGCAATAACTTCGAATACTCCATCACCTAGTTCTAGTATTGATACGTCAAATGTACCTCCACCTAAATCAAACACTAATATCTTTTGGTTTTCTTCTTCCTTATCAATACCATAGGCTAATGAAGCAGCAGTAGGCTCATTAATAATCCTTCTAACATTAAGTCCAGCTATTTTACCTGCATCCTTTGTAGCTTGCCTCTGACTATCTGTAAAATATGCAGGGACAGTTATAACTACATCAGTTACTTTTTCACTAAGGTAGCTTTCTGCATCGGTTTTTAGCTTTTGTAATATCATAGCTGATATTTCTTGGGGTGAATATTCTTTATCATCTATCTTAACTTTATAATCAGTTCCCATATGTCTTTTAATAGAGATAATAGTTCTATCTGGATTAGTTATTGACTGTCTCTTTGCAGTCTCACCAACTAATCTCTCACCTTTTTTTGTAAATGCTACTATGGATGGAGTTGTTCTATTACCTTCAGCATTTGGTATAACAACAGGTTCTCCACCTTCAAAAACTGATACACATGAGTTTGTTGTACCTAAATCAATTCCAATAACTTTTCCCATGTTTTTTTCCTCCTTATTAATTCTTTTTTATTCTATATAATTTATTTTTTATATTACTATTTAACTAATTTATTTTACAACCTTTACCATACTTGGTCTAATCACCTTGGAATCTATTTTATATCCCTTTTGAAATACTTCTATTATTGTATTAGCTTCCTTGTCTTCAGACTCTTCCTGCATTACTGCATGATGAAGCATTGGGTCAAACTCCATACCTATACTTTCTATCTCATCAACACCATGTTTCTTAAGCACATCATTGAATTGTTTATATACCATTTCAATTCCTTCTTTAATTCCCTTATCATTATTTTCACTTGAAGATTCAAGGGCTCTTTCTAGATTATCAATGATCGGAAGAATATCTATAATAATTTTTTCACTACTAAACTTATAGATATCACTTTTTTCCTTCTCAGTTCTTTTTCTGAAATTTTGAAATTCAGCATTTAATCTAAGATATCTTTCTTTGTAATCCATTAATTCTTTTTTTACTGACTCCAACTCTTGATTTTTAGATTCTTCATCAATATCTTCCTTTTTCTTTGAACCTACTTCAGAAGTTTGTTCTTTTAGCTCTTCTTTTGTAGCTTCTAGGTTGCTTTGGGCTTCTTCATTGTTTAATTCATCATTTTCATTTTCCATTTCTTCATCGGAGTTTATATCCTTTTGATTATTTGCTTTTTCCATTATATCACCCACCTATTTCATAGTATATTATTCTTGCGTTGTAATCTAAGTATAAACAAAAAGAAAGACTGAAATATTTCAGCTATAAATTAATATCATTCATAATATCATCTAAAGTTTTTGTAATATATTTCATGACTGGTACTATTTTAGGATATTGTATCCTTGTTGGTCCAATGAGACCTATTTTACCTATAATCTTACCATGCAATGTATAGGTTGCAGTTATTAGAGTACAATCCTTTATTTCTTGCAACTCATTCTCACTTCCTATTTTTATACACAAACCATCATTTGTATAAGAACCCAATATTTCATAAATAAGATCTTTCTTTTCAATATTTGATAGAAATTCTCTAGCCTTATTGACATCTGAGTATTCTGGTAAATTTAGAATATTTGTAATGCCCTCTAGATAAATTTCTCTACTATCTATTTCTTTTAAGGTATTACGAAGTACCGGTATAAGGGTCTCAATCGTTGAACTATATTCTATTATTTCCATTTTAAGATGCTTTACAATTTCTTCACTTAAATCCTCTATAGTAAAATTCTTAAGCTTAGTTTGAAATAAATTTGAAATATGGTCTAATACTCCTTGAGAGATATCATTTATTCTAAGTAATACATTTTTAACTATTCCAGAATCTGAAACCAAAACTAATAGCACTTTATCATCATCAATTTTAACAAGCTTTATATTCTTTAGCCTACTTTTATTGAATTTAGGTGATAAGCTAACCGAAGTTAAATTAGTAAGTTGCGATAGTACTTTAGATGCCTGTTCTATTAAATTATCTATTTCAACTATTTTATCTATTAGTATTTCTTTGATATATCTTTTTTGTTCAGTTTCTACTTTATATTGCTTCATTAATGTATCAACATATAACCTGTATCCTAGATCAGATGGTATTCTTCCAGAAGATGTATGTGGTTGAATTAGATATCCCATCTCTTCTAAATCAGACATTTCATTTCTAATAGTTGCAGAACTTATTCCAAGATCATATTTTTTTGATAAGGTTCTAGATCCAATGGGTTGAGCAGTATTAATAAAATCATCAATTATAGCTTGAAGAATTTTTAACTTTCTATCTACTAAAGCCATATTAACACTCCCCTTGTTGTTAGCACTCTACCTTAACGAGTGCTAAACTTCTTGATTTTAAATTAACACTTAATTTTCAATTTGTCAATATATTTTAGGAATTTTTTTAATTAATCACAAACTCAGAGAACACTTGATTGGAAACATCCATGCCATATCTAGTAAGCATTAATCTTTCATCCTCTATTTTAATCAACTCTAATTTAATCAATTTATTTATTTCTCTTTCATAGATACTAAATATAGAAATTCCAAACCTTTTTTTAAATCTTTCAATGTCTAGACCCTTGGTCATTCTTAATCCTAAAAATATAGTTTCAAAAATTTCATCTTGTGTACTAAGATTTTCTTCATCTGATATTGGAAATATATTATTATTAAGTTTATTATAGTATTTCTTTATACTTTTTGTATTAGAAAATCTTCTACCATCTATATAAGAGTGGGCTGCAACTCCTAATCCTATATACTCATTATTATTCCAATAAATCATGTTATGTTTGCATTGAAAATCTTTTTTAGAAAAATTTGAAATTTCATATTGAAAGATATTATGCTTTTTCAAAAAATCTATACAATAGTGATGCATAACTCTATCACTATCATCTTCCATTGTTTTTAACTTATTTTGTAAATTCAATTCATAAAACTTTGTGCCTTCTTCAATTTTTAAAGAATATGCTGAAATATGTTCTGGATATAATTCTGCTATTTTAATTAATGTGTTTTTCCAATCTTCAATACTTTGACCTGGCAACCCATACATCAAATCAACATTTATATTATTAAATCCGCATTCCCTAGCCTTGTAATAATTCTCTATGAAGTCCTCCTTATTATGGGCTCTTCCAATATATTGCAACAAATTATTGTCAAATGATTGCAGTCCAATGCTTAGTCTGTTTACACCTAATTCAAGATAAGTATTAAGCTTATCCTTTGATAATGTTCCTGGATTTGATTCAATGGTAAATTCTATAACATTATTTGTATTAAAGTTTTCATATATAGACTTTGTAATTTTCTCAAAATATTTTTCTTTTAGTATAGAAGGTGTTCCTCCCCCTAGAAAAATTGTTTTAATCCTATATTCAGATAACTTGTCCCTGTACATTTCTATTTCCTTTAATAATCCCTGTATATAACTTTTTACTATTTCTTCATTATATTTGATTGAAGTAAAATCACAGTAATTACATTTTTTTAAACAAAAAGGTATGTGTACATATAATCCTATTTCTTTCAAAATTAGCACCTCATTTTATGAAAAATAGTCACCATAATTATGGTGACTATTTTTCATCGTATTTAAGTACTGATAGAAATGCCTCTTGTGGCACCTCAACACTACCTAATTGTCTCATTTTTTTCTTACCTTCTTTTTGTTTCTCAAGAAGTTTTCTCTTACGTGAAATGTCTCCACCATAGCACTTAGCTAATACATCTTTACGCATAGCACTTATTGTCTCCCTTGCAATAACCTTATTTCCTATGGATGCCTGTATAGGTATAGCAAACATATGTCTAGGTATAACTTCTTTCAATTTTTCGCAAATCTGTCGACCTCTGGAATAGGCTTTACTTTCATGGACAATGAGTGAAAATGCATCAATTATATCTTTATTTAATAATATATCTAGTTTCACAAGTTTTGACCTTACATATTCTTTGAACTCATAATCTAATGAACCATAACCCCTAGTTTTAGTCTTTAATGCATCAAAGAAATCATATATAACTTCATTGAGAGGAAGTTCATAATGCAATTTAACTCTTCTTTCATCTAGATATTCCATATTAATAAAATTACCTCTTCTTTCCTGACAAAGCTCCATAACATTTCCCACATAATCATTTGGAATCATTATATTGGCATCAACTATAGGTTCCTCCATAAAATCTATTTCACTGGTTGGAGGCAAATTAGTTGGATTTTGAATCATTAAGACTTCACCATCGGTTTTTACGACTTTATATATAACACTGGGGGATGTGGTAATTATATTAAGATCAAATTCTCGATCGAGTCTTTGTTGTATTATTTCCATATGAAGTAGACCTAAAAAACCGCATCTAAAACCAAAACCTAAGGCAACGGAAGTCTCTGGTTCAAACTCTAAAGCAGCATCATTTAGCTGTAGCTTTTCTAGCGCATCCCTTATATCTTCATACTTCTCTCCTTCTGCTGGATAAATACCACAGTATACCATAGGGGTAGCTTTTTGATAACCCGGTAGTGGTTTATCACAGGGATTTTGAGCATTAGTTATTGTGTCCCCAACCCTACAATGTTTTACATCCTTTATACTTGCTGTAATATACCCTACATCACCGGCCTTCATTTCATCTACTGGTCTTGGTGCTGGAGAAAACACTCCAACTTCTACAACCTCAAACTTCTTTCCTGAAGACATCATCATTATTTTATCTCCTGGTTTAACAGTCCCTTCCTTGATTCTTACATAGGCAATTGCTCCCTTATAGCTATCATAGAAAGAATCAAAAATAAGAGCCTGCAGAGATGCATCTTCATTGCCCTGGGGATGGGGAATGTATTCCACTATGGCATCTAAAACCGCCCCAACATTTAGCCCATCTTTAGCAGATATTAAAGGTGCATTTTCTGCTTCAATACCTATTATATCTTCGATTTCTTTTTTAACTTCTTCTGGTCTAGCACCGGGCAAATCTATTTTATTGATAACAGGTACTATCTCTAAATTTTGATCAACAGCCAAGTATACATTTGCTAAGGTTTGAGCTTCTACCCCTTGAGCTGCATCGACTACTAATATTGCACCTTCACAGGCAGCTAAGCTTCTAGATACTTCATATGTAAAATCCACATGTCCTGGTGTATCTATTAAGTTTAATATATACTCTTCGTCATTCTTTTTATATACTAATCTAGTGGCTTGTAACTTTATAGTTATACCACGTTCACGTTCTAGGTCCATACTATCCAATATCTGTGCCTTCATTTCTCTTTCAGTCAAAAGACCTGTTTTTTCTATTAACCTATCTGCTAGCGTGGACTTACCATGATCTATATGAGCAATTATACAGAAATTACGTATTTTGTTTTGACGATTTGTCGACATAAATATTTATCCTCCCTTGCTGCACTTAAACAATCTTAGTAAATTATAACATACTCATAGAATTACGTACAGAATATTAAAGAATAAGAGCCGAGTCTCTACTCGGCACTATTGTTATAAAAACCATCGATTACTTTATTTACAATTTTACTTTGCTGTTCAATAAATATTTCCATATCTTCTAATCCATATCTTACTCTTTCCCTTGTATCATCAATAAATAAATTTATTTCCTGTATATTAAGTAAATAATCGTCACCACAAAATACAATTTTATGATTATCCCTGCTTATTTGATTATATTGAAAAAAATTTTGCTTCTCTATCATTAGCATATTGCTATTTTTTTTATCTACAGTATATAGTCCAATAAATAGAAATATACAAAGTAACACAGAAGAAAACATGAATAAAAGAAATCTTTTAAACCTATGGTATCTATTAACCTTTTTAAATTCTTTTCTTTCCACTCTATTCAATATTATCACCGTTTATAATTAATTTAACTTTATATTATATTGTTGACTCATAAAAAAATTTTATTCCACAAAAAAGAGATTCTTCTTGAGAATCTCATTATTATCAATTCATATAATTGAATATTTACTCACATAGCCTATAATTATATAGCCTAATTATTAACAACTCTTTTAAAGGCAGTATCAAGTACTATACTTAAATATTTAGAAGTTCTAAGGGCTTCATCTATATTATTAGTATTATTACCTATTTCAAATAGTACAGAGTAATCTGACTTATACTGATTATATTTATATTTTTTTAGAATTACTTTATTAGCTAAACCAGGATATATCTCATCACTTATAGCCTTAATATAATATGCAAAATTCTTTATATCCTCAGCATTTTCATTACCTTCACCTACGACAAGGGAAAATCTAGCGACCTTTTCTCCATTTACTGTTACATAGCTACTCTTCCTTACCATATCATATTCCTTTGCTTCAAGGTTATCTACATTATCTATGCCGTCCCTATGTACATCAAAAACTACTTTCAGACTCGAGGCTTTCTCTAGATTATTGCTTAGTGTCTCTAATGATCTGCTATATGAACCAGCATATGAGGGATAATCATGAAGGGTTTCATCATGAATTACTTTATATCCTCTATTTTCAAGATTCTTTTTAAGTTCTTCTCCTACTTTTAATACAGTAAATTCTCTCTTTAAAGAATGATAATTTTCTATACTTTCTGGTTTGTAGGATTCTGTTCCATGGGTATGATAAATGAAAATCAAAGACTGATCCATATTATGAGTAATTTTCTTGGGAGTGGGGGGAAGAGTACTTATTATTTCTATATCGTCATTGATTTCTTGATCAGTATTAGACTCTCCTTCTACACTTCCATGGGAATCTTCACCTTCATATTCATTTGGATTTAGAACAGTTAAGTCATCCCCATTTTTATTTAAATCCTCCATTGATGCATTATTTAATTCTTCTCCATAATTATTGGGACTATCCTCCACTCTATATTCTTCAGGGTTATAAAATCTACCGTCTTTATCGGGTCCTAATATATTATTACTTCCTATTGGTTCATTGTTTATTTCTGCATCCATATTATTTAACATAGATAGTTGTGCCTTCAAGAAATTTTTTGGATTTTTGTAATCAAAATCTATTGTTTTATTTACTAAGTATTTTGCTAAACTATTTGAACTTGAATTACTATTTTCTTTATAATTCAGCTCGAGTAAAGACATAGATTTATTTAGGATATGTATAAAAAAGCTATCATCGACATTACCATCGTTATTGGATTGATTAATGGACTCATTCATGTCATTGGCCTTAGCAACAAAGATATCTTCACTGATGAAAAAGATATTTATTGCTAGAACAACCATCATGAAAGTAATGACCATAAGCAAAAACTTAATTATATCAAATTCTTTATTTTTATTCATCACCAGTTGTCCCCCACTTCCCTTTTCTCATGTTAGAATTATGTACTATAAAATTATATGACATAAAATAAATATATATGATTAATATCAATGAAGATATCTATTAACATCCTTTAAATCTATTCCTGGATGCAATGCAATATTTATCCCATTTGCTATTATTTGAGAGATATCAGTAATTATTTTATCTATTTCCTTAGTTGTAACTATTACATTTGCTCCATAGGGTTCAAGTACTTCCTTTATCAATGCATATTTTTCTTCATCCTTTAGGTTTCCCAATAGATTAAAGAAATCTGATCCTTTTTGAGCTTGATCCTTCAAATTATTAATTACCATTGTTATTGTGTCATTGGTCATTGTAGCAGCATCAACAACGGTTGGTACTCCAATGGCAATCACAGGAACCCCTAGAGTTTCTTGATCTAATTTTTTACGGTTATTACCTACACCTGACCCCGGACTTATTCCCGTTGTCGATATTTGAATTGTAGTACTAACCCTTTCCATTTTCCTAGATGCTAATGCATCTATGGCAATTAAAAGATCTGGCTTAGATCTTTCTACAATCCCCTTTACAATATCACTAGTTTCAAGTCCCGTTGTTCCCATTACACCAGGAGAAATAGCACTTGTGGCTGTCATTGATGGGTCTTCAGTCTTGTTATATAACTTAAACAAATGACTTGTTATTAATACCTTTGATACTACTTGAGGCCCCAAGGCATCGGGAGTAACATCCCAGTTTCCTAGTCCAACAATTAGTGTCTTCAATGACTTCTTTTTAGGAATAATTGCAGATAATTCTTTTGATAATGCCATACTCATTTTATCCTTAAGATCCGAATCCGCACTTTTTAAGCCTTTTGCTTCAAGAGTTATATAGCTCCCCTTTGGCTTTCCCATTATTTGACTTCCGGTTTCATCTGTAACCTTCACCCGCGTAATATCAACTTCATTGTCTACATTTGATTTTTCAACTTCAACCCCAGGTATCTCTTGTTTTTTATTCTCTTTATATAACTCTCTAGTCTCTACAGCTAAATCAGTTCTTATCTGAAACATTTGAATACTCCTCCTACGATATAATTTTTTAAGTTTTTATATGATATAATTTACTACTCATTTAATATATTGTTATCTACTATATTTTCTCTTTATCCATAGAAATATATTCAAAAAAGTATAAAGGACTTCAATTTTGGAAATATAATATATGATTGTATTTATTTTTCTTGCATTTTAAATCTAATCATGATAAAATTACTGATGTTAAAGTAAAACGAGGGGGTGAAACAATTGGCTAATATTAAATCTGCTAAAAAAAGAATCAAAGTTATAGCAAAGAAAACAGAGTTAAACAAGAAGAGAAAAGTAGCTATGAAATCAGCTCTTAAGCAATTTGATGAAGCTATTACATCTGGAGATGTGAAGCTTGCTCAAGAAAAATTTCGTGCTGCTCAAAAGAGACTTGATAAAGTAGCAACTAAAAACACAATCCATAAGAATAAAGCTGCAAGAAAAGTAGCTAGACTAGCTAAGAAATTAAGCAATCTAGAAAATGCTGCACAATAATCTATTTTAAAAACCCTCGTTATTACCGTCGTTTAACCCACTGCATAGAAAAAGCGTACATATTAGTACGCTTTTAATCGTTTTTTGATCCTATTTTATACATTACAACATTCTATTATCAACATTTCTATCGCTAGCTTTGCTTTTATATTTCCAGTTTTAATGTTCTTCTCAGCAGTTAATGATTGATTCAATAGATTAAGCAAGTCCTCCTCCGCAAAATATTTAACCTGATTAAGATATTTCTTTGTTATATATTGTGGCAACTTTAATTTAGGAGCTATGGATATTGTAGTATATCCTTTATTTACTAGTATTTTAGTTAAATTGAGTAATTTAAATTGTCTCACAATCATATACAGGATTCTACCCTCAGGTTCGCCACTATCTAACATTTGATTTAATATCCGCAGTGCATTTCCTCCCCTTTTTTCAGCAACAGCATCTACCAACATAAAAATATTATTCTCAATATTTTTACTCATGATTTTTTCTATATCTTCAATGGCAATTGTAGTTCTATCTGAAATAAAATTACATAATTTATTTAATTCATTATCTACATCATATAGAGTTTTATTTGAATCTTTACCTATGTATCCTGATAGCTCTATAAACCGATGCAATGTTTTAGTATCAATTTGTTTATTGCTTTCACTAAGTCTTTTTTTAGTTAGATTAATAAACTCCTTTTCTGTAAGTTTATTAAATTCAACTATATTTCCTATCTTTTTTATTTGTTTAAATATTTTTTTTCTCTTATCTACTTTTTCATCTCCCATGAATATAAGGATTGTAGTATCAGGTATATCATTTAAGTAGCCTAAGAGTTTTTCTTCATCATTGGAATTTAAGCCACCCTTTTTACCATTAAAATATTCCGGATTATTAATTATTATAATTCTTCGCTCACCCATGAAGGGTAGTGTTTCACAGGATTCCAATAATTCATCCATATCTCCCTTAAAGTCTTCATAAAAAATATAGTTAAAGCTCTCATTTACATCATTCAAAAAAGCACTCTTTATTTTATCAATCCCTTTATCTAGTAGGTATTTTTCAGTTCCATAAAATAGATATAGCGAACCTATATTCTTCCCCTTTATTTCTTTTATCAAAGCTCTATAATCCATGACTTCCTCCTAGTTATTTAGTATCCTATATACTTTATAATCATTTCCATCGGTCTTTAATATAACTGCTCCATTAATATCATTTCTATATACCTCTATATTGTTTTTTCTCAATCTAGATAAAACAGTTTTATTTGGGTGCCCATATGTATTTTTTCCTACTTGTATTACAGCTGTTTCCGGAGTGAAACTATCTAAAAATCCCTGGGTTGTTGATGTATCACTACCATGATGGGCAACCTTTAGTACATCTATATCAATATCATGTACTTTAGTGATTATATCATTTTCTGTTTCTTTTTCAATATCACCGGTAAATAGAGATTCAAAATTTTTATAATCTAAAAGAATCACCAGAGAATTATTATTTTCATCATTCCCAGTAGACCTAAGTATATCTTTAGAAGGATTTATTGCTTTAAGTACTAAATCCTGTTCTACTCTTATGGTATGATTCCTATCTATATAAATAATTTCTACTCCCTCTTTATATGTTTTTTCATTTAATAGTATAGATTCTTCAGAAGAAAAGGGGGTTTTCGGCATTAGTATAAGTCCGATATTCACTTCACCAAGGAGATTTATGATGCCTCCAATATGGTCATCATGTATATGACTAATTACAGCTAGATCAATCTTTCCAATTCTATTTTTCAATAAGAATTCCTTCAGAAAGTCCTCTTTTATACTTTTACCACCATCTATTAAAATATTTTGACCCCTAGGTGTTTGTATCAATATACAATCCCCTTGCCCTACGTCTACAAAGGTAATTTTCAAATCCCTAGGATAAAACACACTTATTAAATAAATGCTTAAATAAATTGAAAATAATATCAAGATAATTCTTTTCTTATTTATATTAAGTGATTTTCTGTTTTCATTTAAGGATAAAATAATAATTGAATAATAAAATATTAAAAATAATAGACTTGGTGATATAACATTTATGTTATTAAAGGGTAAAAAACTATTAAACTTAGCTATATGAATCAATAATTTTATTAGTATATTAAGTACTGGTGCAATTATTATGGAGATACTTTCATGTATAAACAAAAATATAAGAAATATAAATATCATTGGCACAATATAACCTACTAAAAGCACCATAATAATGTTGATAAAAAGTGCCCATGGTGATAATATATTAAAATAATAGGCTGTCAATGGTACTGTTCCCAATTGAGCAGATAGTGTGACTGAAAAGAGTTTATTTATAGATTCAGGCAGTAGCCTCACAAGTCTTTTATGTATAGGATTATAAAATAATCCAATGGAAAGTACCGCCCCAAAGGATAACTGGAACCCTATGCTGAATATAAGAAATGGATTTATCAATAATACAATAAATGCAACTGTACTTAAGCTCGTAAATAAGTCGTATTTTCTATCTAGAATATTAGAAAGAGTAAATAAAGTAACCATGATTGAAGCCCTTATTGCCGAAGGTGTAAATCCAACTAATATAGTAAACATCCAAATTATTGATAATAAAATTACGATTCTCTTTGTTTCCTTAAGTCTTAGTTTTAATAAAATAGCATTTAGAAATATAGAAAGCAATCCAAAATGCAGTCCAGAAACGGCTAGAATATGGGCAATACCACTTAGTCTGAAATTTTCATATAATTCTTCATCTAATATATCCTTATCTCCAAAGGAAATACTTAAAAGTACCGGTCCATTATTTGGTAACATTTTTAAAGTTTTTTCATATATGTATTCTTTTATATTATTTCTTAAACCTAAGAGTGTAATTTTATCATTCTTAGATTTGATTACTTCTATATTACTCCTATTGGTATATAGTATATAATGTATTTTCTTAGATTTTAAGTACAATTGATAATCAAACATCTTAGGATTACGTGCCTCAGTGGGTTTTTCTAATTTTCCCTCAACTTTAATAGTTTTATTGTCTATTGTATTTTTATCAGATTGGTTATAATATAGTTTCATAATGATCTTTTCATCAATATCATAGATTTTATTATCAATTATTAAACTATCTGCAATTAATATGTAATCCTTATTTTCACTAATATTTTCCCTATAGGCCCTACCTATTATCTCAACATTTCTATCAGTAAAACCCTCAAGATTTTTTCCAATTTTATTAGATATTTCAGTATTTAAACCTCCTAATAGTATGAAGGCAATTAATAGCATACCTACTACATATTTTCTTTGATATAAAAATAAAATGGTAGTACAAACAATAGATATGAAAAAATATAGTATAATTAAATCTATTTGCAAATTAAGATATTGTTGGACTATTATTCCTATCATATAGGCAAAGGTTATAAAAGCTATGGGCCTTCTATTCATCATTCCACTTCCATTTCAATATATTAATAAATAAATTCTACATTGAGTTTTAATTACCTTCATGTACCGCAAAAGAAAAACGCATCATTTAAGATGCGTTTTTTGTGAAAATCATTGAGGTAAAGGCTGTTATAGGAATGGTTACGATCAGACCTATGCTACCTGAGATAGATCGAATTATCTCTGTGGCAACTAAATCCATATTTACAATTTTTATAAAAGAGATGTCATAGGCCATAAACAACAAGATTAGCGGTATGGAGCTACCGGTATAAGCTAATATTAATGTATTGGACATGGTACCCATGATATCCTTACCAACATTCATACCAGATAAAAATAAATCTTTTTTTGATAATAGCGGATTAGCCCTATGTATTTCTTCCACGGAAGAGGATATTGACATACTAACATCCATAACTGCCCCCAAGGCTCCAAGTAATATTCCAGAAAACAGAAGTTCTCTAAAGTTAAAGCTTATATTTTGAGGTATATATATAAGCATTGCCGCCTCTTCATTTGAAAGCCCAGTCAATTTTACCTTGCTCCCAACTATAAATGCTAAAGTTCCTGCTATTATTACACCGGATACTGTTCCGATGATTGCCGACATACTTTTAGTACTAAAACCTGATATTATTATTATTGTGATAATTGTTACAAATGTACTAATAAGTACCGTCATAAGAAGGGGATTATAACCCTTTAGCATTGCTGGTAGAAGAACATAGAATATCATAAATAAAGTAATCCCCAGTGTAATTATGGTCTTTAATCCCTTCATACCCCCTACTACTACTAAAATAAGGAAAAATATTATAGCAAGCATATATATGTATGTATCTCTAGCATAATCGGCAATGTTAACCTCAATATTATCATTATCAATCTCCTCTATCATAACCATAACCCTATCTCCTTCCTTCACAGGAAGATCGAATACTTTATTGCCAGACAGGGTATTTTGTATATCAACAACCTTACCCTTATACTTACCGCTAAGTATCTTAAGTTTCACATACTGTATGCCTTCGATGTTTTCATTAGTCCCTTCACTTTCTTTTATTATCTCTGAGACAATAGCCTTGGCATCTAAGACTTTATATTCTTCATCACCATATACCCTTATATTAGGAAAAAACGTAATTAGAATTAGAATTAAAATCGTAATTCTCTTGTGCATTGATTTGGCCCCCATTCATCCTTAGTAATAACAACATCATAATTATAACATTTATTAAACCAAAGATTAAAGACCCCATTTAAGGAGTCTTATCTAAATGATTTAAGTATTTTGGAGTTGGTTCCTGAGTAGTATAACTATTACCTACATAATATAGATCTGCCTCTATATTAATACTGTGATTATTTTTATCATGTTTTATTTCAACGGTTTCAAGTCGCCCATCATCTTGATGATAATTAAGGTATTGTGCTAATAAGTCCCTTGCATTCTCTACACTAATATTTCTATCATAGGCTGTTAAAAAGAGTTTTTCTGGCACCTCTATATATAATTTATATTTATCATTTAATTTTATTCTTCTTTCACTAATACTATTTAGCAATTTTTTCACTCCTCTTATAATTTTATAATGCACATATTATATTATGTGTAGAAATTGCCTTTATAATTCTTAATGCTATATTTGATAGGTTTTGAACTCCTTAGCTATTTCTGTATATCCATCATATTTTTCCTTAACTTCTTCTATTACTTTATTAATATCAGACTCAGGGTATATATGGGTTAAAAGTAATTTTTTAACCTTTGACAAACTGGAAATCTCGCCAGCCTGCCCTGTGGACAGATGATATACTTCTTCCGCTAAATCTTCATTTAACAAATTACATTCACAAATAAACAAGTCAGCTTCTTTACAAATTTCAATTACATTATCACAATATTTAGTATCACTAGAATAAACAAATTTCTTTCCAGTTTTTTCAATTATAATTCCATAGGTCTCAACTGGATGGAGCATAGACATAAACCTAATTTTCAAGTTCCCAATCTCAATTATGGTGTCTTCATTTAAAACATTCATCTGAAAAGCATTCATGAATTGCAATTCATCATACTTATCCTTGGGACTAGCTGGAGCATACAATGGTATGCTTTTGCTAATCAATCCTTTTTGTTGATTAATCCCTAGCGCATATCTTAAGACCATGGCATCGGACATATGGTCGCTATGTAAATGGGTTAATATTATGGCATCTAAATCTTCAATAGAATCTATTTCCTCTAATAATCTACTCAATACTCCATTACCACAATCAATTAAAATTTTATGTTTATCATCCTCAAATAAATATCCTGAACAAGCACCTCCAGCCCTCGGATATGGTCCGCAACTGCCTAAAACAGTTATTTGCATATGAATCCTCCTAAATCAGTTTTTCTTATTTCTTTTTGCTTTATGGTCTTGATTATATCCATTCCTCAAGCTTGCTAATATCCTTAATCAAAACTTTTTTACCTGATAACTCTATTAAACCCTCTTTTTTGAATTGACTTAATACCCTGCTTACTGTTTCCCTAGCTGTACCAATCATATTGGCAAGCTCCTGACGGGTTAGGTCAACCTTTAATTCCATATCCCTATTGTCACTGTGCTGTGAAGCTTTGCTTAGCCTTATTAGGGTCTCTGCAGTTCTAGAATAAGTATCATTTAGTGCTATTTGCTTTAGTTTTCTTTGGGCATTGTATAATCTTTTACTGAGAACCTTAATCAAACTAAGGCCTAAGTCTGAGTTAGTTGCAATTAACTTTTCTAAATCATTGTTCATTATAATTCCGACAACAGAATCCTCGAGAACTTCTGCAGTAGCTGGATAATTAACATCATTGAATATGGTTACTTCAGCAAAGACATCATTTTTACCATATATATTTAATATTAACTCTTTACCATCTCTAGAAGATTTATATATTTTAATTTTACCAGATTTAATATAATAAGAAGCTTCTCCCTTATCACCTTCCATGAAGATTACACTTCCCTTTTTATACTTTTTTTCTATGGTAATTGATAATATTCTATCTAGATATTCATCATTTAATTGAGCGAATATGGGTATTTGCTTTATGGTATGTAATTTATCCATTGGTTACCTCCTTATCTTTCTTTGCATTAATATATTTCATTAAATCAATTATAGCCAATTCTATATCTTCGTCTATTTTACTAGCTATCAATATTTCATTTCTATTTGGTGAAAGATATAAACCAAGTATCTCACCTTGGATTTTATATATAATCTCTTCTGTATCTAAATTATTAAAATACAAAGAATTATTGCTTATATAAATTGTTTGTTTATTTCCAAGGCCTTTGAAATAGGTATTTATTTTTTTATCTTGATAATACAAAGTAAATAATTGCATATTATGGATAATCTTATATTTTCTATTTTTCAAATCAATAAACCTTATGAAATTATCCTCAGAATCTAATGGTGTAAAACCCTTTATTACTAATAAATTATCTTCTGTATCAATCTGTACTTCCTTTCCTTTATATTCATCTAAACTATTCTCAATATTGTATAAAGCACTTTGGGATATATTAAAAGCAGATATTTCTTTTATATTAAATGTTTTTTCTGAAGTAGAATACTCACCTATCTTAAAATATAGAGTTGAGTCATCGTCACCCCATATAATTGGTGTTGATATGCTAACATTACTAGCCATTGGCTGTGTGTATTTAATATTTCTTGTTCTTAAGTTATATACACCAATGAGTTTACCAATGACTTCTTGATTATTTGAACCATAATTATATACTCTAGTACTATTTCCATTATAAATATATGCTATTGAAAGGGAATCATTATTCCAAACCGGCTTTAAACCCAGTATTTTTTCCCCATATACTTTTCCACTATCTGCTCCAAAAACTGAAAAATAGCTTTTACTCAATTCTTTATCAATATTAGATATGATTAAATATCCTGCATTAGCTGAAAATGATATACTTTCATTATAATTCTCTAATATATAATTTGTTACTTCTTGATCAAGATCTATAAATTCATTGTTTAAGAAATTATAGATCTTGATTTTTTTGTTCTTTAAATCATATACAGCTATTTTTTCTCTGTTACCTGATATTTTATAAAGTATGTTTTTATTTTCATTAATATTATTTATGATTTCTTTTGTATCATTATTAGATATATACACTAAGGATTTAGATTGTCCTATTTTTTTATATCCTAAATATTCTTCATCTTTAATCCTTTCAATTATTTTTAAGTTATTTATTTCTTCAGCGTTTCCGTGAATATTAAGTTTCTTATTTGTAGCTGTCAATTTTCTTTCTGTCAAATTTAATATATAGGGATTCAGCTTCTTTATATCTTCTCCAACCTTTTCAAAATAAATATTATCATTATCAATCCAAAATAAATTCTCTATATCAATGGTATCTGATAACAATCTAATATAGTTAGTGCTATCAATAATTTCTAAATCCTTGGTTTCTTCAGAAACAATCTCTCCACTAGTCATATTTACTACTGTTTTTTTCACTGAAAACAATCTATTATTTGCAAAAGCTATTAAAGCTAATAAGCAGCATAGTATAAGTAGCCTATTGCTCTTCATTTATTTGCCCAACTCCTCGTCAATATATTTTAAAGCATTATATAATTTATTATGAGCTACACTTATATCTACCTTTAGTTTTTCTAATATTTCATTTGATTGATCCTTGTTTAAATATTGGTACATATTAATTTGACTATTCTCATCATTTAAAAGGATGTTTAGCTTTACAGAGGTAAATATTCTGTATATCTTCTTCCCACGTAATAGGAAAACTATTTCTTGCTTTGATGTCTTGTTTAAGAGCTCATTAAATCTATCTATACCCATATTTTCTAAATTATCTATTTCTCCTTTATTAACTAATCTACCTACAAGACTATCATCATTAAATATGAAGTTATTTTTATCTATATATATATTAGAGGGACCTTTTATTTTAAAAAATTTAAACTCCTGTTTCTTAAGTTTCCGTGTCTTGCTAAAGGCTTCAAGATAAGAGTCCTTTATACCCCAATTTAAATTATGGATAATTATTATTTGTTCATTGGCCTTAACATAGGTCTTGTCCTCTTCTACAGATTCATTTAAATCGATTTTTTTAAGGGTCATATCTTCTAAATCTATCAAAATATCCCCGTCCTGTTGATCAATACACTTGCTTATTACATGAAATCTCATAAACTCACCCCATAGATAATCTTTATATATAGATAAATCAATATCTAATTTCAGAAATATGCCAATATATTTTCTTTAAATCTTAATTATAGATATCCAAGCTTAAAACTACCTGTTATAAAATATCATAAGGTATCATCTATTGCTTTTAACTAAGTAAAATAAATTGTCAATTATTTCTATATCTTTTTTTGTTAAAGAATATATTTTGTAAAGCTCATTATCTATTATATCTTGATATCCATCCACTATATTTTTATCGTAGCCATTGCTACAAGCGTCCAATATTTTTTCTACTTTATCAACTATAGAATTCTTTATATCCTCATTTATATTTAATTTAATTGGAATTTCAGATAATGGACGAGAATATAGTTCTAGATAATTACCTTTTCTTTTTCCTAAATTATATAGCCAAAAATATATAAGCTTTGAGTTAAGTATTCCTAATAACAACTTCAAATCATATATATCTTCTTTAGGAGTAATATAATAAACATCGGCACTGGCATACCAGGACAGTTCATTATATCCAAAATTATTTTTTACGGATCTTTGAGGGACTACAATCTTTGGATTTTCAAATATCTCTTGATTTCGAGACCATTGAAGGGCATACCATTTTCTTACTCCCTTTGCCGTTTCCCTTCTTTGTTTTAATATGCTCTTAAACTTTATAAGGTGATTTGATACTAATTTGCAATATTTGCTGGAAAATACGTTATTATCATTACTATAAAATATATACTTATCTGTTTCTTGTTTTGTGTAATATTTTTTTACATCACTATTCTTATAAAAGGGTTTTAAATTAGGGCATCTACAAAAACCATTATTTTTTATTTCTTCTTTATTCAATACAAAAATTCCTTTATTGAGTACAATATTATTTTTTTCTATTAAATCCTTAGATAACTTCTTATTAAGCATATTTTTTGTAACCCTATCGGCTCCACTTACAATGCCTTGATTAATATTACATATATCCCCAAGTGTGTAATTACTATTTTCCTTAATCTTATCTATTATCTTCGCATAGCTACTATCGGTATAAATAAGAATATTTCCCGATAAACCATACATACTATGCTGATTTTCTAATTTATAATGGGATACCTGCCTGTATTTTTTTTCTGGATTTTTTAATATATTCTCAATTTCTTTATCATTGCTTAATGAACTATTAAAGTAAATAACTTCTATATTTTTATTAATCTTTTTTTCCTTGGATACACTAAATATTAGGTTATGCTGGCCCTTAGCCGATCTAAATATATGACATTCATTAAAATTAATAATAGATTTAAACACCACGTTATCCTTTAAAAATTTTCTAAGCTTAGATGCTCCATCAGCGGTTATAAAATAATTGGTTGTAATGTAGGTTAATATCCCTTTTTCCTTTAGAATTTCAGTACCCCTATATATAAAGAAGTAAAAATAATCCATTTTGCCTTCATAGTATTTTCTACCAAACTTAGATTTCTTTATGTTTTCAAACTTTTCTCTGTTACCCTTTTCTCCTATGTAGGGTGGATTACCAATTACTAGGTCAAATCCACCACATTCCATTACTTCCTTTATACCTGACAGATTATAAATTTTATTATCTGAGATACTATTTTCTTTATATATATTAACAAGTAAATTCTTTATATTAAATTCCTTGAATTTTGCTAAATCATCAATTAAAGCTAACAGTAATACTTCTAAGGGTTTCCCATCTATGTCTATGCCATAGATGTTTTCTTCAATAACAGATCTCCTCAGATTGTAGTTTTCTACGATAATATCTAATTTTCTTAATATAGCTTCCTTTAAAGTAATAATTTTGTTTAATGCCTTTAGTAAAAACAAACCCGTTCCACAGGATATGTCAATTATTTTAATATTGTCTAATAAATTAAATACTAATTCTGCTTCTTCCCTGTTCAATTCATCAGTTCTTTGATCTTTGATGAAACTATCTATTTGGGTCAGCTCTAAGTTAGTATTTTCTTCAAAATAGCTTTTCAAAGAATTATAAAATATATATTCTACTATATATGTAGGGGTATAATAACTACCACTAACTTCCCTTATATCACTATTCAAATATTCGTCAAATATTTTACAAAAGTCATAGGCACTTATTTCTTGGGAAATATTTTCAAGATGTTCAATGCAAATTTCATTATATCCTATCTCCTTTTCATTCGCCCTTATACCATGATCCTTCAAAACCGCATAGTATTCATCGTAAGATATATTATGCTTATTTAATATTATATATCTTATAAAACCTATTAAACTTTCATCTTTTCTATCAATTTCTGATTTTTTTAAGATATTATTTAATTCTATTATTATAGTTTTATTCATATTGTCTTCCTTTCTAAAGGCATCATATTAATAATTATATTTTAATATTATACTTTACTCAATGATTTGAGAGAATTTATAGGCTAATTAATTAGAATATCTAAAATAAAAGGAGATTCTAATACAAATTTTCTGTATTAGAATCTCCTTTTGCCATTAATAATTCTAACGTATCTTCCTTCACCTATTCTTTCAACACCATCAATTTCTTGGATTATTTTATCCACTACTAAGTCCACATCATCATTATTTATATCGATGCCTTTTTTCTTAAGATATTTCATGATAGTAAGAAGTCTAATATGGTAGTTACAAGGATTTTTAAAATACGGATGTTTCTCTATTAGCTTTTTAATCTTATCTTTATGGATAGTTTCATCGCATACTGAAGTTTCCTCATCCATGTTCATTTCAATCTTCTTAATATATTTTTTCAAATGATTCTTAGGATTATTATAATTATCAATAAAAAACTTTAGGTCATTTACAATACTTGATAAGTGATCCTTTTTCAGATTTAGGTTTGACTTGCTTGTATCTTTATCCCCTTCATACGGATCTGGTAAGTCCGACTCAGCTATTTCCATAGGTAGTATTTTACCCCTTTCAAAATTAGTATTAGATTATATTTTAATGTTTTTTGTTGTTACTGTCAAATAGCCTTTAAAAGTTTTTTGCTTTCTTACAGCTTGTATTTTTAATATATATTATATATTTTATCACAAAAACCGCCTAATAATATTATATAATAATTAATTTATTTTGTCATCTATATGAAAATATGTAGCATAAAATACTTAAAACTTTATTAAACGTTTATATTTTCACTATTTGAAAAATAACTGGTGATTCAAATAGAATCCCAGTTATTTAAGTTCTAATATATAATCTAATGCTGGAGCTTTTTCATAAAAATCATAAAGATTAATTTCTTCCCTTGCATCTAATGGATATAATTTTCTAAAAACTTCAATAATATCCCTATTATCAATTTCTTCAAAATTCATATCTGAAAACCCATCTATAATAATTTGTGCTAATTCTTTGTCAATGGTATAAATATCATAGTCACTTTCGGCAAAAATACTTTTAATAATAGAATCTTCTTCTTCATTTTTTATATCTATTATAGCAATATCAAATAACTTATCATATCTATCTTTGATATTTTTTACCAGCCTATTCCATATATTTATTCCCTCTTGATTTAACTTTGAAGCAATTTCATCTCTATCTTCAAAAAATCTAATTAATAGAAATTTAGCACAGTAATTCAAACAAGACTTTTTAAGAAAAAATTCACACCACTTTTCTTCATCTATATCCAAATTCTTTCTACTATCTATCCTAAATTTCTTAATAATACCGATATTATCGTACTCATATTTAACAAAATAACTATTTGAAAACTTCTTTAGTACATCATAAAGATATTCAATTTTGTGCAATCTATCCCTCCTTTCAATAAATACATATATGTCTCTACTATATATTATTTTACAAATATTATAATTGTCCGTGATTTTTAAAAATAATGTTGAGACTTATTTTTTAAATTCTATACATATATTATATTGAGGAGGGTTAAAATGAAAAAAAAAATTGTTTATACTATAATAATTACTTTATGCTTAGTATCTTTGTATTATATTTCATCCAATAATTATATTAGTATTGATTCATTTAGCATAATGAATATACACAATGAAAATATTAATGATAAGTTAATTACGGAATTTACTGAAGGAGAAGAAGAAATTAAAAAGAATGCTGCTGCTAGTATTATCAAAGCTTGTCTTCAAGACCTACAATACGAAAACTGGTTAGATTATCAAGATTATATAGATTTAAAGGTGTATCATGGTAATATTACTCCAGGTATAGGGGATGAGCTTGTAGTTGCCCTTAACCTATCAAAGGATATAAGTGTAGTTTGTACTTATAAAAAGGAAGGTGATATATATAAATTACATAATAAAATTGAAAACCTCCTTCCAATACAGGATATTAAATTCATCAAAGTTCCTACAAAACACTATGATATGATAGCAATTTATCAAGTTAATGATGAGAGAATTGGTGGCTTTTATTATGAAAAATTTCTAGAAATCTACTTATTTACAAATAATAAATTTGAAAAGCTTCTTAAAGAAACACTTTATTCCGAAGAAATATACAGAACTAAATGGATAAATGATACTGTTTCCGTAGATAATTGGGTAAAAAATATAAAGAAAAGTAAAATTCATTTTATAATTGATCCAAGTCTAATGATATCAATTGGGGTAGAATCAAAAAAATATACCGCTCCTGGAAGCCAAGAAATACCTGGAATAGCTGCTTTTAAATTAGACCATAGTGACTCTTATACATATAATTATTTTTGGAATGAAGAGTTTGATAACTTTAGCCTCTCTGAAGAAACATATTCTTTTATGGATACAGATGTTATTATAGTCGATGATTCCAATCTAAAAACCTATACAGATTATAGTAGTATGTATAATAAATATAAAGTGTTGACTTCATCAGGAAAAACAATATATGTAAATAAAAATGACATTATTAAGAAAAAATGATACATTAACTGTATGAGGAAATTCTGCAATTAATATTCCAACTAATTCAAATATCTAATTTCCTCATATTCATAAGATTAAGGAGTTGGTATTCTTGTCTAAAAAACTATTTGATAGTAATCCCTATGTCAAGGAATTTACTACTAATATTAATAAAATAGTGGAAAAAAATAATGAATTTCATGTGATTTTAAATCAAACGGCCTTCTTCCCCGAGGGAGGAGGCCAACCATCGGACATAGGTTATATTGATAATATAGAGGTTACCCATGTCTATGAAGATAATGGTGATATATTCCACGTACTTGCTGCTTTACCTTCTAAGTTTGAAAGGGTACATTGTACTCTGAACTGGAAAAGAAGGTTTGATTTTATGCAGCAACACCTTGGACAACATATACTATCGGCCTCTCTTTTTAAGCTTTATGATGCGAAAACAATTGGGTTTCATCTTAGTTCTGAATATACAACAATTGATATTGATAGAATTCTTAAGGAAGATGATATAGATAAGGCGGAATTTTTCGCTAATCAAATCGTATTTAATGATTTAGTTGTTAACATCCTATATCCAAATTTAAAGGAACTACAAAATCTTCCCCTTAGAAGTCAGCCTGAGGTAAGTAAAAATATACGTATTGTTAAAATTAATGATTTTGATTATACCCCATGCTGTGGAACCCACCCCAATAGAACTGGTGAAGTGGGTCTAGTAAAAATAAGAAAATCTGAGGTTTATAAGGGCGGTATGCGAATAGAGTTTCTTTGTGGCAATAGGGCCCTTAACGACTATCATTGGAAAAATAAAGCAATAAATGATGTTTCCGCAATGCTGTCCATCAAAGATATTAATATCTCCGAAGGAATTCATAGGGTAATGGAAGATTTAGAAAGATATAAAAGAGAAGTTAAAGTTTTGAATGAACAACTTCTTCATTTTGAAGCCCTAGAATTAATTACTAATAGTTTAAACTTTCATAATACTAAAGTAATTAAAAAACTATTTATAGATAGAAATTTAAAAGATCTAAAAATACTTTCTTCTAAATTAACTGACCATGAAGGCACAGTTGTTTTATTCGCTGTTCAAAATGATGACAAGGTTCATCTTTTGTTTAGTCGTTCAAGAGACCTTAAATCTATAGATATGAATAAAATTTTAAAAGAAACTATTTCACCAATAGATGGAAGAGGTGGTGGCAATGAAATTTCGGCCCAGGGCGGTGCTAAAATAACTGAAAATATATTACCTGCTCTCGATTTAGCATTGCAATCTATCAAAACACAACTTTTTGAAAAAAGTATAAATATTATTTAATCTCTTACATATATTTATAGAGGATTGTGAAGTTCGATATCCAGTATATATAAAGGGAGGATTTAATAATGTGGAATAATGGCTATGGCTACTATCCGCCTATGATGAGGGATTTTAGAAGAAACTATGATAATAATCTTTGTATGTATTACGAAAACCAAAAGGTTTATTATGACAATAAGTATCCCGATTGCCTGAAGGATGCCCTAAAGGATTTGGAGTGTAAAGAAGTTAATATAAGCTTAGTTAATGGAGAAGTGCTAGAGGATGTAATCCTAGATGAAGTTAATCGAGACTATATTGCCATCAGGGATCAAGACTGTGAAAAAACATGCTTAATACCCTTAAATGAAATCATCACCATTTGCGTTTGTGATGATATTGCAAAGAATCTATGGGGTAAAAAGATCAAGAAAAAGAATTATAAATAAAGTAGGCTTTCTCAAAAATAAGATGTCATAGTATCAAACTATGACATCCTGTTTTTTCTCCAATATAATTTGTTTTCACTGATAATCGGTTCTATAAAATCGCGATTAGCTAAATAAGAAATATGACTTGATAAAGCCGATCTATTTAAATAATAACTAGCTATATTTAATTTCAATCCTAATTTTGTAGTGAAAGTGGCTAAAATATCCTCTAAGGTTTTAGGATCATGAAGAATATCCAGTATCAGTTCATTATTACTATCATAGGCATTTTTATTCTTTGCTATTAAATACTCTATATTATCAACTTTCCCTCCATGAGAGCTTATAAACACTTCACTCTTTAGCCCTTTTAATCTTTCAAGTGTTTTGTATTGTTTTGCCAGGTCCATACAGTATAAAATCTTATGCTTTTCTATTGTTACCTCATCAAATAGACTATCACCTATGAATGTAACGCTATCTTCAGTTGTAATACCAATCATTCCTGGAGAATGTCCTCCTAAATCAATAATTTCAAATTTTCTCTCTTTTATGTTTAGAATTTTATCTTCAATTACTTTAGTCACATTAGACTTTTCTGCCCTTAAAAATTTATTGTTAAGATCATTAATAGGATGAGCACCATATAAATAAATTGGCTCTAGCTCAGTATTATTAATAATACTTGTCTCGAATCTTGATGCCAATATATTACAATTAGTCTTTTCCTGAAGATATCTATTACCTCCACAATGGTCGGCATGGGAATGAGTGTTTATTATGGCCTCTAATTCGAGGTCATTGGATTCAAAATATTTCAAAATTTTTTTACTATAAGAGTCATCTAAACCACTATCAATAATAATGGCATTTCTATCTGTTAGAAAGAAAATCCCAATAGTAACTGGTCTATTCCAAATGTAAGTACTATAACCTACTTTATTCAATTCCATTTTATCTACCCCTTAATGAATAGGAAAATCTTTATTTGATACAAAAAACTGTATCTAACATTGTTATCTTCATTATACTCCTAATGTTATTATTTAAATTTATAAGCTCTAATTTCTTATTTTGCTCTTTTACTCTTTTAAATAGAGATACTAATATACCTAGACCAGTACTGTCAATTATAGATATGTCTCTAAAGTTGATAATCAAGCCATCATTAGTTTCCTTTAATGCATTTAGCAGCTCTTCTTTAACCTCATAGGCATTATCGAGAGTAATATCTTCTTTTAATATAAACTCCTTCATCATATTTTTTTCCCCTCCTTTAACTTGAAATAGCTAATGGATTTAGTCAAATCTTGAATCTCCTGTCCTAGGACATTATTCCAATCTATTATTTCTTTAACCAAGGTGTTTTGATTGCCAATGGTTTCAGAGGCTTCCCTAGCCTTTTTTGCATTTGTTTCTGCTTCTGAACCTAGATTTTTTATGAGATTTATAATTTGATCCGAAGATGCCACTTCTTCTTCTGTAACCTTTTTTATTTCATCACTTCTCTCAACAACAGAATTTATTGCCTTTTCAATCTCTGAAAAATTATCGGCAGTGGTAGATATTACGCCTAAGTCCTTCTCTATTTTTTCAGAGCTATCATGAATAGCCTTTAAAGATTCACCTATACGGTTAATCATATCATTTACTACCAATTGAGATTCATCCATGGTCTTCTTTACTTCCTCTGATAACTGTCTTATTTCATTGGCAACCACTGCAAAACCCCTTCCATATTCACCTGCTCGAGCCGATTCTATACTGGCATTTAATGATAATAGGGATGTTTGATTTGCAATATTTTCAATTTGATCTAATAACGATGTTAATTTTTTTGAATTTTCCTGTAATTCTTCAATTATACCTACAGTATTGCTTATATTTTCATAGGATTTTGTAACTTCTTCCACGGAGGTGTGTATAGTCTCGCCTCCCGATTTTGCTAAATCATTGGTTTTACTTGACACCTGTTTAACTTGATTAGCCCTACTTTTTGAGATTTGAATTAAGGATGAAAGCTCAACTAATGTTTGTGATATCTCTATAAAATCAGATTTTTGACCCTCAGAACCTCTGCTGGATTCCTTAGCCAAGCTAGATGCAGTAGCCGATATTTCTCCTATCTGGTTGGCATAGTTATCAAAATTGGTCTTAGTTTCTTCTATTGTTTTCATAGAATATTTCATTTTATTTACAATAGAACTTATTTTATCAAGCATATTATTCAAATCTTCTCCAAGAGATTGAAGTTCGTCGTTAGTTTTTAATTCCGTTCTCATGCTTAACTCACCATTGGCAGCTCTATGTAGTACATCACTTATTTGGGTTATAGGTTTTAATATTATTCTATTAACCATAACAAGTAATAGTCCTACTGTAACAATCATACTTATGGCATAGTTTATATATATACCTATAGTTTTAGGGATAAATGATAAATCTGAAATCAAGTTTTGGATATACACAGCTATGGGTGGACTTATGGATAAGGCTAAAATAGTGGCTATAACAAATTTGATCTTAATGCCTAATTTAACCCTTGAATAGATTTCTTTTTCAATATTGTTTATATTACTATTAATTATATTTTTCCTGTCTTTGGCTTTCATAAAAGGCCTCCTTAATTGGGTCAATATTTAAATTTCGTTTCTAATATACATATGTCATCCTTCACTTTATTTTTATTATTCAATTTACTTAAAACAAATTCTATTATACTTAAATCCTCTTTTTTTATTGAATAGTCATTAATCATTTTTTCTAACTGAAATAAAGCATTATTAATAGACCCTTCATTTATATATTGTAACAAGCCATCGGTATACAGTAAAATTTTATCTATATCATGAATCCTAATTTTATCTTGATTAATAATTGTATTTTCTATCAATCCTACGGGACATGAATTGCTATCAAGACGCTCTATTGACTTGTCCTTTTTTATAACTAATGCTGGACAATGGCCAGCATTAATATACTCAAGGGTTTGTCTTTTAGTATCCACCAATAGGTATATGGCAGTAAAATAATAATTAAGTTCATCTATATTTTTTGCTAAATCTTTCATGCGAAGATCTAGAGTTTCAATGACACCCATAGGAGTTATATGGTGATGTATTATTCCCCTTAATAAAGACCTTATTGCTATAGTTATAAGTGCTGCAGCAATCCCATGCCCCATTACATCCATAATTAATATACCATATTTATTATCGTCTATTTTATAATAAGCGTAAAGGTCTCCACTCAAATTATCCGATGGAATAAATTTACCTTGTATAGATATAACATCATTAAATAATGGATTCTTCAATAAACCAATCTGTATACTCTTTGCTAGATTTATATCCTCTCTTAATTTAAGCTCTAGTTTTTTCCTTTTTGTAATATCTTTGCTAAAGGAAGTAAATCTTACGAGGTCACCATTTTCATCCCTAAATGGTATTAATGTTAATTCTCTCCAATAACTTTCATTGTTTTGTTTATGGTCTAACAAATGTATTGTTTTTGACCTATTGTTTTTATTATTTATAATATATTTATCAATCACCTCTCTTCTTGTATTATCTTTAAGATATCCTGTTTCTTCATCTAATAATTCTTCAATACTATATCCTGTCATTCTTGAATATCCTTTATTAGCATAACTTATTGATGTATCATTGTCTTGTATATCAACTATTAATATACCTACATCAGTTTTATCAAATATATCTTTGAAAAATTGATTGTCCTTAAGTAAGCTTTTTAATTCTTTTTCTGTTTTCTTTTTTTCGGTTATATCTCTTAAAGAAGCACAAATAAATTCAACTTTATTATTTTTAATTAAAATACTCGAACTAATCTCATAGAACAATTGATCTTTTGCCCAATTATTCACTTCAATTTCATATATATCGACATATTTACCTTTAATTGCACGATTAAATTTATCTGATAAAATTTTTATAGTCTTGTCATTCAGTATTTCAATATCACGAAAATGTTTTCCAATAAGCTTTTCTTCAGTTAGTCCTAACTTTCTTTCAGCCCTAAACTCAGTTATAAATTTGGCAAATCTTATAATTCCATTTTTATCTAATACAACAATAGAGTCGGGTAATTTATATATAATATCTTTATAAAAATCATTCAAATCAGGGATAGAATTATCCATTTCCTCATTTGATCTTTTTAGCGAAGAACTATTTTTATTAATATTACATACCAATAAGACTTCATTACCCTTTTTATTATACCTTATATAGTCTGATATCTGAGTCATTATTATAATTCCTCTGCCAGATTCATTAAGGACTTTATTAGCATCAGATCCATGATTATTTAGTTTCCTAAGTTTTTTTCTAACATCAAAACCCTTACCCTTATCTTTAACTCTGATTATTATTTTCTTTTCATTTATAATTTTTATCGTTAATGATATATAATTATTAATTGAATTATTTCCATGTATTATTGCATTGTTAACGGCTTCAATTATAGCAACCTCGAACATCATTTTTTCTGGGCTAATATAGGTCTCTAATATATTTTTTATATGTGTTCGTAGCTCTTTAAATTCTTCATAGTTTCTAAACTTCATATTTAAAACAATCATAAATTTTACCTCTTTTATTATTTTATGTCAATGATCTTAAATATCTAAAATGATAATCTTTAATTGTAATATCATAGTATTATTATACCAGGACTTTAGTCCTAGTTATATAGGTCTTTAGTCCCAGCGCGATATAGTCATACATATCAAAAAAAAGATTAGCCTTAGCTAATCCCATAAGTTTAATACCTTTAAATAGCATTTTATCTCTAAATGTTTTTGAATTAGATATCTAGATTATTGAATCTAATTCATTTTCGTATTCGGTCAATATTCTATCAATGTACTGTTGTTTGATGTCGTGTTTCTTAGTTAAGCTTGCATACATATCAAGAGGTATTACTGCGGCAATTGGTTTATCCTTCTCAGTAATCAGAAACTCTTCGTGCTCATGATTTGTTATGTGTAACAGGCTACGGATAGCCTCTAAGTCTAAGCTTTCTAGACTTATCCTGCTGTCCATTGTTACACCCAAATCTGCACCCGGATAACCTAACACATTAATTTCCTCCTTTCCTTTTGGTTAATATCATTATATCATTAATTTACTATATTTGGGATAAAATATTGAATATATCTGAATATTTAAAAATTTCATTCTTAGTTGTAGTTATAGTTTTTATTACAATTTCAACTGCTCATCATGGTCTAAACTATCCTCTTCCTTCAGATATTTGCCAATAGTATCTATATTACCCCTATAATAATCATAATCATTAAAATTAACATCTTTTATATTAAGGACCTTAGAGGCTAGGCTTCCATTTTTACTCTTCATTACTTGTATTCCCATGGTATTTCTAGCAGACTTTGGCTTTATCTGACTTGTATTAAATATTAACACCTTATTTATATCACTTACAGCTATTAGCTCCTTATCTTCATTTATACGTTCTATATAAACTAGTTTTTCTCTATGGGAGTAGGCATTGGTTAATTTAGTTCTATTTGTTTTAGTCTTATAACTTGAAAGCTTTACCTTAGAAGATTTACCATTTGCAAAAAAGAATAACATATTGCCTATATAGTCATCGGTTGCTGTTATGTATATGACTTTCTCATCCTCACCAAGTGAAAGTAAACTCTGTAAATAGTCCCCTAGATTACTTGCCTTCGTGTCCTCTATTTCATATATATATTTTTTATAAACTTCACATTTATTAGTAAACAGTAGTAGCTCTGATTTATTCGTTGTTTCAATCTCTTGGATAATAAAGTCATTGTCCTTTAGTTTTTGAACTATATTACCCCTTAAACTTGTAAAAGGTACCTTCTTTAGATATCCCTCTTTAGTAAAGAATATTTTAACATTATAATCGCTAATTAAATCCTCTTCTGTTAGCACCTTAACATTTTCCTCATCAATTATCTTAGTTTTTCTCTCTTTTCCATATTTCTTAGATATTTCCTTTAATTGATCTATAATTATATTTTTAATTTTTTCTTCATCATTTAATATTTCTTTGTTTTTTTCTAATTCTTCTTTTAAGTTCTTTATATCCTTAGTTTTGTTAATAATATATTCCTTATTAAAATGTCTTAGCTTTATATCTGCTATAAATTCTGCTTGAATTTTATCTACGTCAAACCCCTTTATCAGATTAGGAATTACATCCTTATCTTTTTTTGTATTTTTAACTATATTAACTGCTTTATCTATATCTAATAGAACTTTTTCTAGCCCCTTAAGTAGATGTAGTTTTTCTAGCATTTTTGTAATATCAAACTTAATTCCCCTTTTGATGCAGTTAATTCTAAATTCCGACCATTCCTTAATAATATCTCTTATTCCTAAGACTCTAGGTTTTCCATTAATAAGTATATTAAAATTACAATTGAAAGAATCTTTTAATTTTGTTCTTTTGTATAATTCTAGCATTAGCATTTCAACATCGGTACTTTTCTTTATATCAATAGTAATTTTCAATCCACTTTTATCGGTTTCATCCCTTATATCTGTAATTTCCTTTATGACATTGCTTTTTACTAGGTCTCTTATCTGGTCAATTATGGCCTCTATATTTGTTGTATAAGGTATTTCAGTTATATCTATACAGCTATTCTTCTTATCATATTTGTATTTGGATCTTAAATAAAAGCTTCCCCTACCACTTTCATATATTTTACTTATGTCATCACTATTATAAATAATCTCACCACCAGAAGGAAAATCTGGCGCAGGTAAAGATTTAAGTAAATCTATATTTCCAGTCTTACTTTTTAAATATTTTATTGTGGTATTACAAACCTCTTTAAGATTAAAAGAGCATATGGAGCTTGCCATACCTACTGCTATCCCTATATTAGCATTTACTAAAATGTTAGGAAATGTTGTAGGTAACATTGTTGGCTCCATCATTGTATTATCATAATTTGGCATAAAATCTACTGTATCCTTATTTATTTCCGCAAAAAATTCTTCACACATTTTTTCTAGCTTTGCCTCAGTATATCTTGGAGCTGCATAGGCCATATCCTTTGAATAATTCTTTCCAAAGTTTCCTTTACTATCTATATAGGGATGTAAAAGAGCTTCATTTCCCCTAGTAAGCCTTACCATTGTTACATAAATAGCTTGGTCACCATGGGGATTAAGTCTCATGGTTTGTCCAACTATATTGGCCGATTTAGTCTTATTTCCCTTTAATAGTCCCATTTTAAACATCGTATATAATAGCTTCCTATGGGATGGTTTAAACCCATCGATATCGGGAAGGGCTCTACTTACTATTACGGACATTGTATAGGGCATATAGTTTGTCTCTATTGTATCAATTACACTCATTTTATTAATATTACTAGCCATCGTAATCTCCTTTACTTTTAAAAAATACTATTTATGTATATAACGATATTGATCTATTTAGACGAATATATGTTCGTCATATTATTATAACATATATACTTATTTATCTACATCTACTTAAAACAATAACCATTAAAGAACAAATTCACACTTTAATGGTTATTGTTTTAAAATTGTATATCACGTTTAATTATATGAATGATGGTTTATTAAGTCAAGTTGTACTTATAGGAATAGAAAAATAATAATATCTTTAAGGCTATGCTCCTATTACATAACTATTTTAAATGTTTACACTCCAGATATTGAATAAAAAACTATATGGTAAATATTGTCATAGTTGCCATTCTCATTATATTCATCTATTAGATTTACATAGTCTCCTGCTCTATACAGTCCATTTGGACTGCCTTTCCACTCAATGTAAAAAGACTGTCCAATCCTAGTTTTTTCAGTATTGGATAAATTTTCCCACTCTTCTCTGCTAATATCTCCTAGTTCTCCTCCACTATACTTAGGAACATAATAAAAGAACAACCACCTCACAGGCATAGATAATAAAAATACTAATACCAAGGCAATTATAATCACTCTAGAGGTTTTACATGGATATTTTTTCTTTAAACTATTAGTTAATAATAATATCTTATTTTTAATGGCTTCAATACCAACGTTGTAAGAGTACCAGACTATGAAATAAAATACAATAATTGTAACAACGCCTATATGATTTGTTATAAAAGGTCCCCCACCCCATGTCCTAAATATAAAGAAGGGTAATATCATTAATAAGAGTGCTCCCATAATCAAATATAATACATTCATTAATAGCTTTTTATATGTTTTTATTCTAGAATAGCAAGCACCGATAAACCCTATAATTACTGGTACAATTAAATCTAAGGACATAAGTTTTTCAAGTTTACCAGTTATTATTTGTCCTACGCTAGGGATAGGAAATGGTTCATATAGATTATTATCTAATATCCTTAAAGCAATTATATGGTCCATTGCCATATCAAATAATACAAGGAGTATATATAATGCTAAGGATGTCAATATAAGTATTATATATGAGATAAGGCTCTGTTTTTTAATGTACCCTCTTCCTATCATTACTGTTAATATGAAACATGATACAAGAATTAGGGCTTTTTCAGATAGGTCCACATAAATATTCTCTGTTGTTATCATTAAACTAATTAAAGTAAGTAACACTACAGCTATAATATTAAGTTTTTTCATGTTATAAATCCCTTCTAGCATTTTTTACAGATTCTAAAATCCATATTTTAGACAAAGAAAGCCTACTCTATTTTATTTTTTATTTAAGTAAAGAGTTTTTTCTTCTTGAACCCACTCTATTTCATAATTCAATATATCTGCAACAAGACCTAGGTCTACACCTATTCTTCCTCTTCCAAACTTAGCGCGGTCCCCTTTGGTTGGATATACTTCTCCGTTAACAATGATTTCATAGCTTAGTGCATTTACTCTGATTTCCTTACCGTCTATATTTATAACAGCATCTTTGGCTTTATCATCCCAGGTAACTTTACCACCTATGTATTCAAATATATTCCTTGCTGAAACAAAAACTTTACTAGGGTCTTTGATATTGTAGCCATTTTCATTAATTTCATATGCTAGATATCCAGCCGATCCTCTAATGTCTGATTTTTCTCCATCAATAGATATAGAGAAGTCTTTATTATATAAATGGATTTCTTTATTATCTTCTGATATTTCTAATTGATAGTTGGCTACATATTTAATTTGAACTATGTCTAAATAAGTTTTATTATTTTTTAAAGTAACATCACTACTAGCTCTTAATCCAATACCATAATTCATATTCTCTGTATCATTATTGACTTTAAATTTTTTTGTAACTCCATTAAGTGAAACATCGATCGTTTGATCAATATTATTCCATATAACTTTAGCACCTAAGGCTTCAAAAGTAGTTCTTAAAGGAACCATAGTTCCATAAGAAACTCTATTGCCATGATATTCATCAATAATCTTAACTAAATAAGGTTTTTCATTTTCCTTAAACTCAATCTCATCTCCATCTATAGACAAAGTTATCTCTTCATTATGGGAAAAAGAATAACTCGAAAATGCATTCAAAAAAATTAATACGCATAGACCAATAAAAACTAATTTAACTCTCATCGCTTCATCTCCTTATATTTTAAAAGTTTAAGTTTCTTTATTTGCTTATTATAATAGTTCTACTAGCTTCATGCCACTCAATATGTTATATAGTTACTAGGCTAAAGGTATAATTCTTACAAGATTTCCACTTATAGCATCTATATATATAGTTGCTATGGTCTTGCCCTTATCTAATAAAGGTATTCCATATACTAGTACATACTCATGGTAATAATATTTTCCACCTATAACTTTAAGTTTAGGAGTTCCTTCTACTGGTCCAATAGTTTTTGCTATATCTATTGCTTCTTTTGGAGTTATTTTAGGCTCTAAATTTATTTCTCTTTGAATATTAATAAAGTATTCCGATGCATTGAAGTATTGTAATCTACCCTTATTTAAATCCATTATTATTTCTACCTTGCAATTGAGTAAAGGTATTTCATTCTTTATAGGGATAAAAACCATTCTACCGTAGTTATTATTTTGAATCCCTTCATATTCAAACAGCTCTAAATCCTCTTCTCCCCATCTTTTTATTAATTCTTTTCCATATCGTATAGCTTCTTCTTTTGTCATAATTTCAACGCTGTTAGTTTGATCGTTACTATGTTCAGGCAACACTTCTGTATAATAATATGCCTTAAAGATATGGCCTCCTCTATTGGTTATTTCAAATTTATAATAACTTTTACTCGTCTTATCTTTGCCACCAGCAAAGATAGTATAATCACCAAAATAAACGGTATCAAAACCAGATCCAATTTCATATACTTCTAAATTATCCCATGGTTTTCCTATGAAACTTTTTGCTTTAGCAGATAGTATCTTATCTTCTATAACTTCTTCTCCTTCTAAAACATCATCACGAACCTGAATACTGTAATCTGTTTTAGGATCTATATTATCACTAAATGGATGATTCGTTATCTTTGGTTCTTTTATTTCTAAATCTTTCCCCATATCATAGTAATTACCCTTTATGTTAAGATCTAACTCCTCATCATTTAAAGTGGTCCCATTAATACTGAACTCTTCCCTAATAATTTGTTTTTTATCATTAACAAACATAGTCAGTTTAGCTGTATAACCTTCCTTAAGCAGCTTATCCATCGATTCTATTTTTTCTGCATTATTTATAGAGTTATAATTTGAAAATAAAATTCTTTCTGCTTCTTTATTTAAAGATATCTCGTATTCAATACATTCCTCACCATTAATTTCTACAACTTGTTTCTTTTCAATGTTAAAAGTATTATAAAGGTTTAGTAATTCCTTATGCTTTTCTTTATTTAGAACAGGATTACTAATATTAATCCCTTCACTTTTTAATTCTTCAGTGGTTCTTACTATCCATTTATCAAAGATTGGATTCCTGGTATAGTATTTATCATTTAATAAAATAGTCTTAGTATTAATGTTCTGAGATTGGCCATTTGAATCTAGAAAGTTCATATTCATATCTAACTTATAATCTTGTCTATTAATTATTCCGTTTATATTTGTTGCACTTATTTGAGTACTTAATGTATTAGTAACCCTTGAGTTGATTGTTAGGTCTACTCTCCCTTTAAAATTAAGCAATCTATTCTCTAAAGCAGTATAAAGCTCATGATGTTCATTGTTATCAGTTATATTATCAATAGTTTCATATACAGTACTTTTGCTGTTTATAAATCTATCTGTAACAACTGCTACCTGCTCACGCTTAGCATTCTCTTTTGCACCAAATGTTGTAGAGCTATTTCCTTTAATTAGATTGCTAGATATAGCTATTTCTACATAATCTTTAGCCCAATCAGATATCAAGTCTTTATCATGTAGTTTATTTATATTGTTATGAGATATTTTCCCTTCCATATCTCCATCTTTTAGACTGAAAGAACGCATAAACATTGTAATCATTTCTTCTCTTGTACACTCACTATTAGCTCCAAATACCCCTAGACCTACTCCCTTGATTATTCCCTCTCGATATGCAGCCTCTACAAATTCGAATGCCCAATGATCTTTATTAACATCTTCAAATGTTGGAGTTTCTGGCAGATTAGATGTATCAATTTCAAGTGCACTTACAATAATTTTAATCATTTCAGCACGATTAACAGTTTTATGAGGATTAAATTTTCCTTGTTCGTTACCACTAATAATATTTTTCTCCGCTAAACTGATGATAGCTTCTCTAGCATAATCAGAACTTAAATCTATATCGTTAAAAGTTAATCCATTAGCATAACTAATATTAAATAACAATGCACTACATATGATTCCACCGACTAGAGTCTTCTTTCCCTTTATATTCTTTATAAGTCTTAACATACTCTTCTCTCCCTTTATATTGAACAATAAAGTGCTATTTACTTTAAAGTATATCAGACTTATGTAAACTGATGTGTTGGCAACTTATGTATAAAGAATTCATTGGTAATGGTATTCACACAATTCATACTTCTAACAAATCGACAGAGCCAATATAAATACTAATTTTAATAATCAAAAAGTCATGATCTAAAATTCCAATTTTAAATCATGACTTCGTTAAGTTGGTACAATTATATTTAAATTGTGTTTTTATTATATTTATATAATAATTATTCATTAGATTTATTATCGGTCAATGTCAAACTTTATATAAAACTTCATTAACTTACATCCGATAGGTCAATAAATTTATGTCCATGCTCTTCAATATATTGTTTTCTTGCACTTAAATCGTCTCCTAAGAACATTTCAAAGGTCTTTTGGGTTTCCTCTGCATCATCAGGAGTAACCTGTACAAGCCTTCTAGTCTCAGGGCTCATTGTGGTTTCCCACATCATTTCTGGTTCATTTTCCCCGAGTCCTTTACTTCTTTGCAAATGATACTTACTCTTTATTTTTTTCAAGATCGATCTTTTTTCTCCTTCTGAATAAGCGAAATGTGTTTTTCCATCCTCTTCATTGATTTCATAGAGGGGGGACTCAGCTATATAAACATATCCCTTTTCTATGAGGGTTGGAGTTAGTACATATAGCATAGTTAAAATTAGGCACCTAATCTGATATCCATCAACATCGGCATCAGTACATATGATTATCTTATGCCAATTCAAATTATCTATTTCAAAGGTATTAAGCTCCTTATGTTTACTACTTATTTCAACCCCGCATCCAATTACTTTTAGTAAATCAATAATTATATCATTCTTAAATATCTTATTTAGATCTGACTTCAAACAATTGAGTATTTTTCCCCTTACTGGTATTATAGCTTGGAACTCAGCGTCTCTACCCATCTTGGTACTACCAAGGGCTGAATCTCCCTCTACTATGAACAGTTCTCTTTTATCCTTATCCTTTGTTCTACAATCAACAAATTTCTTAACTCTGTTACTAATATTATCTATGCTTTTGCTCAGTTGTTTTTTGATATTTATCCTAGCATTTTCTGCCTTTTCTCTACTTCTCTTATTTATAAGAATCTGATTAATAATTCTTTCTGTATCATCTTTGTTTTCTAAGAAATAGATTTCCAATTGTTCTTTTATAAATTCATTCATAACATCCTTTATAAATGTATTTGTTATAGCTTTTTTTGTCTGGTTTTCATAGGATGTCATAGTTGAGTAGGTATTTGATACTAATATAAGACTGTCCTCAACATCAGTAAAGGTAATCTTTTTTTCATTTTTATTATACTTATTCTCTTCCTTTATCTTTTTATCTATTCCATATACAAAGGCATTCTTCACGGCCTTATCTGGGGATCCACCATACTCTAAAAATGATGAATTATGATAGTATTCAAGGAGATTAATCTCATTATTAAAGCAAAATGCTAATTCTACCTTTACTTTATATTCTGGCTTGTCCTTCCTGTCTTTACCCTTTGTTTCAAGTTCTAAGTATTGAATATCAACAAGGCCTTTATCGTCACTTACTTCTTGAACATAATCCTTAATACCATTTTCATAGTAATATGTAAAGACTTGGTCTAACTCTTCATCATATAATCTAAAAGTAATGCCCTTATTAACTATAGCCTGTCTTCTTAATATATTTTTAAAAAAATCCAATGGAATATCTATATCATTAAATACATCTAAGTCCGGCTTCCATTTAATCTCTGTACCTGTATGTTCATATTTATACTTAGTTTTTTTGTAGCCCTTTTCGGTATCTGTTACATTGTCGCCTTTTTGAAAATACAAGTCATATTTATATCCATCCCTAAAAACTGTAACATCCATATACTCTGACGCAAATTGGGTAGCCGCAAGACCTAATCCATTTAGACCTATACTAAACTGATAATTACTCTCCTTATTATTATCATATTTACCACCACCATAGAGTATGCAAAAGGCTATTTCCCAGTTATATTTTTTTTCATTGGGATTCCATTCGATGGGTATACCTCTACCCCTATCCTTAACCTCAATTGATTTATCCTTAAATCTAGTTACTTCAATAATATTTCCATAACCTTCAACGGCCTCATCTCTACTATTGCCTACTATCTCTGATAATGTATGTTGACAACCTGTAATACCGTCACTACCAAATATAACACCGGGCCTAAGTCGTACCTTTTCCTTTTCTTCTAAAGTTGCTAAGCTTTGATTACCATAATTATCATTGTTTCCCATGGTTTTCCTCCTTGATTCAGTACATTAATATAGACATCATCAGATGATGCCTATATTAATTAAATACATAGTACGATAATTTATTATTTAATAATCTTCATTTAATTATATACAGTTTAACATAAATCATCAAATAAGAACATATGTTTACTAACAAATATATTTACCTTAAGTAAAAGAAAATCGCCAAGAAATGTACTACACTACCGGCCAATACAAACAAATGCCAAATAGCATGGTTAAAAGGTATTCTCTTTATGGCATAAAATATCGTTCCAAAGGTATATATTAATCCTCCAGCTAAAATCCATAAAAAGAATCTTATAGATAATGCTTTTATAATAGGATTAGCAGTTATTACTGCCATCCAACCCATGGCAATATATATGATTAATGATATTGCCCTATATTTGTCAAGTTTTTTGTAGGTAATGATTTTAAATAGTATACCTAGGAGAGCAATAGTCCACACAGATACTAAAACCCCTATTCTCCAATAGCCCTTTAGAACTAAAAGCGATATGGGCGTATAGGTTCCTGCAATAAATAAATAAATTGCAGAATGGTCAAATATCCTAAATAACTTTTTAAGCTTTTCCTTCTGAAAGCTATGATAAAGGGTTGAAAAGGTGAACATAGCAGTTAAACATAAGCCATATATGCTAAAGGCAACGATATTAATAGGGCTTTTTTTCCAAACAGCATATACTATTAAAATAGTTAAAGCAACAATACTAAAAACAACTCCTATGCCATGGGTTATACTATTAGCTATCTCTTCCTTTAATGAATATCTTTTAGATACTAATTTATTTGTATTTGATCTCACATTTAAATCCTTCATCATATTCCTCCTCACATGCTTTATTATATATTTTAATATATATTTTTTTTATTATTATATTCATTATATATTAATTATATTATATACTATAGCATGATTTACAGTTAACACAAACTTAAAGTTTGAATAAATAGTATTATATTTTACCAAAATAAATAAGCTGCCTATATCTTTAAGCAGCTTATTTAATATTGATAACAATTTTAAAGTTTACATATCTTCTACAGATTTACCAAAGTAATACACTATACCAATTATAGCTAATAGTGCAATAGGCAGTGCTATATATACAGATAAGCCTAAGCCTACAGGTATGTATCCAAATAATATGGAAATTGCGGCAACTGCTAGAGAATAGAACAATTGAGTTTTTGTATGGGCAATATGGTCACAAGCTGCACCCATAGATGATAGTATAGTAGTATCAGAAATCGGTGAGCAATGATCTCCAAAGATAGCTCCTGTTAGTACTGCCCCTGCACTCATTACTACATAACTCTGCTCAGGAGATACAGCAAAGGCTAAAGGTATAGCTAGTGGCATTAGAATCCCCATGGTACCGTAGGATGTTCCTGTAGCAAAGGAAATAACTGATCCCAATACAAAGATTATTGTTGGAAGTAAGAAGGCGGGTATTGTACTAGATAATCTAGCAACTAAGAACTTTGCAGTTCCAAGCTCTTTGATTACACCAGATAATGACCACGCTAGAAGTAAAATAACTCCTGTAATAACCAAGGATTTTATCCCTTGAACCCATACATCTACTCCCTCAGACAAATTAAAAATCTTTTGCTTTATACCCATTATAAGTGCAACAATGCTACCAAGCAATGCTGCTTGAAATAAAACAATACTCGCATCGGAAGCACCAAAGGTTTCCCTAATAGCGTCAATTGATAGTGGTGAGTTATTTATCATTTCCATCATAGCCGGATCACCGGATAAAGCCACATATCCATTGTAATAGAATCCTAGAAAGGCAGAAATTATTAAAACAGCAATTGGAATAATGGCATTCCAGATATTTAGTTTTATATCATCCCTAGGTTCAAGCTCCGTAGATTCATTTGATATCATGGGCTTTGCATCATCATCTAAAACCTTTCCTGTAGTTCTTGCTCTTTTTTCAGCCTTATACATTGGCCCAAATTCCTTTAATAAAAGTGCTGTTACAACAATAAATCCTAAAATCAAAATATTATAAAACCTATATGGTATGGTTGAAACAAAAACTCCATAGGCATTGACACTCTGTCCTATTGAATCATATGCATCTTTAATCAAACCTATTTCATAACCTACCCAGGTAGATATTAATGCTATACCAGCAATTGGTGCTGCGGTGGCATCAATTACAAAGGCTAGCTTTTCCCTAGATATCTTCATTTTATCTGTTACAGGTCTCATTATTGGACCAACTATTAAGGCATTTGCATAATCATCAAAAAAGATAAATAGTCCTAAAAGCCAAGTTATAATTTGGGCACTTCTAGGAGATTTAGCTCTTTTTGCAAGACTTTCAGCCACTGCCTTTGCCCCACCCATCTTTGAAACCAGGGCAATCATTCCCCCTATTGTTAAGCATTGAAGTATAATCCCAGCATTCCATCCATCGGCCAATGATGCTACAATTTGGTCAATAATTCTTAAAAAACCATGGGTCAGCGAACCAAATAAACCATAATTATTTAAGCTTAATAAAAAAGTTCCTGAAAAAATACCGATAAATAATGATAGCACAACATTTTTTGTAATGAATGCCAATAAAATAGCCACTAATGGTGGTAGCAATGTCCATATACCAAAATTTTCTGCATTTACTTGTGCTATATCTGTTTCCACCGCTAAAACTACCTTTGACATCAGCACAATAATTAATGATGTTACAACAATAATTTTTCTTTTCACACTATTTCCTCCCCTCTAAAATTAATTGTACTTTAGATTTATTACTATATTATCCAAAATACAAAATCCTTAAGCAATAACTTAAGGATTAGAACACATAGATAATAAACTACATTATCTATACTAGCTGTAAATAGAAACAAAATATCTTACCCTATAATTTAATTTTATTATTGCCTGCAAACGTTTGTCAATAATAATTTATATGCTATTACCGATTTAAATATTCACAAGCTTCTTCTGTAAGTTCTTTCATTAATTCCTTTACTGTTGTCATTTTATCCATTCTATAGGCATTAGTACCAACAAATATTAGCCCATCATCAATATTACCCTCTACTGAATTAATTAGGGCATCTGAAATACAATAAGGAGCCGTAGCAGGGTTACAATATTTTAAGCAGTCATAACATCTTTTGATTTTGATGTTATCTTCTTCCATAGATTCAACAAATTTATTGCTTAATGCTCTACCAGGCATACCCACGGGACTCTTGATAATCTTTATGTCTTCTTCATTAGCTGATAAATATGCCTTTTTAAAATTTTCGTGGGCATCACATTCTTCTGTAGCTACGAATCTAGTAGACATTTGAACTCCTGCCGCACCTATATTTATAAATTCTGCAATATCTTTACCTGTAAAAACTCCACCAGCTGCTATAACTGGTATCTTCTTCTCATATTTTTCTTCAAATCTTTTTAATGCATCAATTACTTCCTTAACTAAAGTCTTTAAATCTGGAAGGTTTTCAGGGGTTAATTGTTCCAAGGCAAATCCTAGATGCCCCCCTGCCTTTGGTCCTTCTACAATTACGGCATCGGGTACATAATTATATTTTTTATCCCAAAGCTTAGTTATGATTGAGGCTGCTTTTCCCGATGAAACAATTGGTATAATTTTAGTATTTGAATCCTTTACTAAATTTGGTAGATCCTTTGGTAGTCCAGCTCCAGAGATAATAATATCAATTTTTTCCTTTACAGCTGCCTTTACCATTTCCTTATAATTATTTACAGCAGCCATTATATTTACTCCAACAATTCCACTGGGACTAAGATGTCTTGCACTTCTTATTTCTTTTATAAGCCCTCTAATATTTGCTTCATCATTATTACTTTTAAAATCGGGCTCCTTAAAACCTATTTGAACTCCAGAGATTACACCAATACCTCCTTCATTAGCAACTGCTGAAGCTAATTTAGAAAGTGATACTCCTATACCCATTCCACCCTGGACTATTGGTACTTTCGCAATTAAATCACCTATTTTTAATGATGGTAAATTCATGTTAGTCTCTCCTTTGCTTATTAATAATAAAATCATATGAAATATTGGGATATTTGTCAATAAATCTTTATCATTTCTATGGTAATAATTATACATGATTTAATCAAATATTCAAAAAGGATACCTCCTTTGAGAATATCCTTTTATTTTTTACTATAATTAATTCATATTAAAGATATTTATGTGTTTAATTATAGATATTAAGTATATAGTTAGTTTATTTTAGTCTGTTATCTATAAATGTTCAGGTTCTTTATCAAAAAATACTCTTTCAGATATTTCTTGAGTTTTAAAAATTTCTTCTTGGATTTCTTTTATTTTCTTCATAATTATCACGTTTTCTATCTTAGGTACATTGTAATAAAGAAATAAGTCTTCAAACAATTTAATAGTTTTATTTAGCTCTTTATTAATTTCAATAAATTCTTCAATGTTCCTACTGTGAGATGCATTCTTAAATTGTCTTATGTCAACTTCAATTATCTTCACTATGTCGTTTTCATTATCAGACTCTCTCATAGGTCTTGGATATGGTTTTGTTCTTTCTAAAAAATACTTATTTTTTTTATTCATATTATAAACATACGATACCTTAATATCACCAAAACAAAACTTAACATAACACATTTTACTATTTATATGTTCAACTTCAGCACCCATTTGGATTAATTTCATCTCATGTTGACTGGCTTCAGAATTTATATATTTTCTCATAAATTTCACTCCTCAATTTAAAATTATTCTTTTTACATACATTTAACTCTACTCTTTTTATTAGCTACATAACAATAGAGTTTTAGTATTCCAAACTAGTAATCTATAAATAAAATACAATTAAATATACTGTAGAAATTATTATGGATATAATCATTAATGGAAATCCAACCTTCATAAAATCCATAAAGCTTAATTTATAACCTTTTTTGTGAAGCATACCCCCCACAATAACATTGGCAGATGCACCCACGAGGGTTCCATTTCCTCCTAAGCATGCTCCCAGTGCCAAAGCCCACCATAGAGGAGTTATATTTATAGCTGCCAAGGTTGAAAAGCTCTTAATAATCGGTATCATGGTAGCAACGAAGGGAATATTATCTAAAAATGCTGAAGCGAGGGCTGATATCCATAGTATAAACATAGTTGTCATAAATAAATTTCCCTTAGTTAGATTAAGCATTTCCTTTGCAATTATCTCTATTACACCAACTTCTTCTAAAGATCCTACCAAAACAAATAAACCTATGAAGAAAAATATGGTTGCCCACTCAATCTCCAATAAAATTTCTTCAGGTTCAATTTTACTAATTAAAAGTAAAAAAATTCCACCAAACAATGCTACTGTAGCTGATTCAAGTCCCAATATCTGATGAATAGAGAATCCTAAAATTGTTATTATTAGTACACTAAGACTTTTAATTAATAGTTTCTTATCCTTTATTGTTTTGCTTTCATCAAATTCAAGTATTTTCTTTCTATTTTCGTTATCAACTACTAAGGATTTATTATATATAAGCTTCAATATAAATATAGTAACAATAAAAATAACAAGAACTACAGGTCCTAGATTTAATAAAAAATCCATAAATCCTAAATTTGTTGCACCACCGATCATAATATTAGGTGGGTCACCTATTAAAGTAGCTGTACCACCTGTATTGGCAGCTATCACCTCAGATATCAAAAATGGAATAGGATTTATCTCTAGTGTATCTGTTATAACAAAAGTAACGGGTATAATTAATAAAATTGTTGTAACATTATCTAATAATGCTGAAGAAATAGCAGTTATTATAGAGAAAAACATCATAATCTTCCAAGGATCGCCCTTAGCAAGTTTAGCAGTTTTAATTGCAATAAACTGAAAAACTCCTGTTCGTTTTAATATATTTACTATTATCATCATTCCTATTAATAGCCCTATAGTATTAAAGTCAATTTTGCTAAAGGCATGTTCTTGAGACAAAACCTGAAAGATAACCATTAATACTGCTCCAAATAAAGCTACTGCTGTACGATTAATCTTTTCAGAAATTATGGCCGTATAAGTAATTATGAAAATAATTAATGCAATTAACAAATGATTTTGAATCATCCTTAGTCATCTCCCAATCAGTTATTTCTATTTTTTGTATATTCCTTAATATACTCCTATTCTTCAAAAAGTCAATGATACTTTGAAGAATTTAACATTAAATACTAGGATACAATATTTTCATCTTTTTCAGACAAAAAATTCAATAAATTTATATTTTTTTTAAAAACACATAAAATACAATAAATACAATAAAAATACTTGGGTATATATAAAAAAAGTTATATAATGGGACTGCAATAAATGTATGATAGCTTTTACGTTGGTAAATATTACATTAAAAACAAATGAGGAGGTTTCAACTTGTTTAAAGAATGGAAGGATTTTAATCCTGGTAAATGGACAGATGAAATAAATGTTCGAGAATTTATTCAGAAAAACTATATTCCCTATGATGGAGATGATTCTTTTTTAGCAGGTCCAACTGATAAAACTCAAAAACTATGGGATAAAGTAAAAGAACTTACTAAGAAGGAAATGGAAGTGGGAATTTTAGGTACTGATACAAAGGTTATATCAACTATAATTTCCCACGATGCTGGATATATTGATGAAGATTTAGAGGAAATTGTAGGACTACAGACAGATAAACCTCTTAAGAGAGCTATAATGCCCTTTGGAGGACTTAGAGTTGTTAAGAAAGCATTAAAGGCCTATGGTTATGAACTCGACCCTGAAACAGAAGGTATTTTTAAATATAGAAAAACCCATAATGATGGTGTTTTTGATGCCTATACTGAAGAAATGAAAACTGCAAGAAGTTCTGGAGTAATTACTGGATTACCCGATGCCTATGGACGTGGTAGAATAATCGGTGACTATAGAAGGGTTGCACTTTATGGGATTGATAGATTAATAGAAGATAAATACAAGCAATTAGAACTGCTTAAAATGGAATATATGGAAGAAATAGTTATACAATCTAGAGAAGAAATAAAAGAACAGATATATGCCCTTGAAGAATTAAAGGAAATGGCAAAATCCTATGGTTTTGATATTAGTAAGCCATCCGAAAATGCTAAAGAAGCTGTTCAGTGGACATACTTTGGTTATCTTGGAGCTATAAAAGAACAAAATGGAGCTGCTATGTCTCTTGGACGTGTATCAACATTCTTTGACATATACTTTGAAAGAGATATTAAGGAAGGTATTTTAACTGAAGAAAAGGCCCAAGAGATTATGGACCACTTTGTAATGAAGCTACGATTAGTAAGATTTCTTAGAACTCCTGATTACAATGAATTATTTTCTGGCGACCCTACCTGGGTAACAGAAGTTATAGGTGGATTGGGGGAAGATGGAAGACATTTAGTTACAAAGTCAAGCTATCGTATCCTGCATACATTATATAATCTAGGTCCTGCTCCTGAGCCAAACTTGACTATATTATGGTCTGAAAGACTGCCAATGAATTTCAAAAAATATTGTGCTAAAGTTTCTATAGACACAAGTTCAATTCAGTATGAAAACGACGATCTTATGAGAAGATGGTATGGTGATGACTATGGTATTGCTTGTTGTGTATCTGCCATGAGAATTGGTAAACAAATGCAATTCTTCGGTGCTCGAGCCAATTTAGCCAAAGCTCTTCTTTATGCTATTAACGGTGGTAAAGATGAAAAGTCAGGCAAACAAATAGGACCTGAGTTTGCGCCTATAACCTCTGAGTATCTTGACTATGACGAAGTTATAAGAAAGTTTGACCAAGTTATGAACTGGTTATCACAGTTATATATTAACACTTTAAATATAATCCATTATATGCACGATAAATATAGTTATGAGAAAATACAAATGGCTCTTCATGACAAGGATATACTAAGAACTTCAGCTTGTGGTATAGCTGGTCTATCTGTTGTAGCCGATGCTTTATCAGCAGTTAAATATAGTAAAGTTAAGGTTATTAGGGATGAGAATGGTCTTGCTATAGATTATGAGGTAGAGGGTGATTATCCAGCCTTTGGTAACAACGATGATAGAGTCGATAAAATTGCCAGTGATATTGTTGAAAGATTTATGAATAAATTACGTAAGCATAAAACCTATAGAAACTCACTACCTACCCTTTCTATTCTAACTATAACCTCTAACGTTGTTTATGGTAAGAAAACAGGTAGCACACCCGATGGTAGAAAGGCAGGAGAACCCTTTGCACCTGGTGCTAATCCAATGCACGGAAGGGACATTAAAGGAGCTATTGCTTCAATGGCATCGGTTGCTAAATTACCCTATGAACATGCTGAGGATGGTATATCCTATACATTCTCAATTGTGCCAAAGGCACTAGGTAAGGATGAAGATGAGAGAACGACTAACCTTGCGGGAATGTTAGATGGATATTTTCACGATGAAGGACATCATATAAATGTTAATGTGTTTGATAGAGAAACACTATTAGATGCTATGGATCATCCTGAAAAATATCCTCAATTAACAATTCGTGTTTCTGGATATGCAGTTAACTTTATTAAGCTTACTAGAGAACAACAGTTAGACGTTATAAATAGAACTTTCCATGAAAGAGTATAGTATACACTAAAAGGTGGCTTTTGCCACCTTTATATTTTAAAAATTAAGTTAAACTAAACTATACAGAAAGGAGCCTAACTTTATGAGCCTTAAAGGCAGAATTCACTCTGTTGAAACCTGTGGTACCGTTGATGGTCCTGGTATAAGATTTGTAATATTTACCCAGGGATGTCCCCTTAGATGCAAATATTGTCATAACCCTGATACATGGAAACTTTCTGATGGTCAAGAAGTTACAGTGGATGAATTGATGTCCGATATACGCAAATATAAATCCTATATGAGATTTTCTGGAGGCGGAGTTACAGCCAGTGGTGGCGAGCCTCTAATGCAACCGGAGTTTGTTAAGGAAATATTTAAAAGATGTAAAGCTGAAGGTATTCATACTGCATTAGATACATCAGGATTTATAAACTTAGATACTGCAAAGGAAGTCCTTGAATATACTGATTTAGTGCTTTTAGATATAAAGTCCTTCAATCCCATAGTTTACAAAGATCTTACGGGAGTTTCAAATGAGCCGACTATAGATCTAGCAAAGTATCTCTCAGAGGTTAATATTCCTGTATGGCTAAGGTATGTATTGGTTCCAGATTTGACTAGTAACTTAGAAGATATCGAAGAACTAGCTTTACTTATATCTACATTAAACAATGTTTCAAAGGTTGAAGTTCTACCATTTCATAAGCTTGGAGAATATAAATGGGAAGAATTAGGATACGACTACAAACTTAAAAACACAAATCCTCCCTCAGAGGATTTAATGAAAAAAGCTAAAGATATATTCAAAAAACATATTAACGATAAAATAGACATGGGATAGTTTAAAACTATCCCATGTCTATTTTATAATATTAACTTTAGAATAAGAGTCCAAATACTATACTTCCTACTACAAGAACTATTCCTCCACCTATCCTTGAAGAAATCTGTCCATAGGATATCAAATCCATTCTCTTTGAAGCACCTAGAACTGCAATATCTCCAGATCCTCCCCTATTTGCCATACATAGTCCAGCTGTAACAGCGGTATCTATTGGGAAAAATCCTACTAACTGTCCAACAACAGCACTTCCAATTGCAGCACCGAAAACCACAAAGGATGCTATAAATACATTTGCAAGGGTAATTGCTGCTATAAGTTCTCCTAGGTCTGTAAAGGCTATACCTACTCCAGCCATAATCACCCAAATAAATTGTCCTGTGAAGAACTTTTGTAGTTTCTTAGCTCCACTCCTTAATTCATCTGGAATTATTCCTAAGGCATTAAATAGGGCTACAAATATAACCATATAGGCAAAATGATGTATTACTACTCCACCTATTGATGGAAGTAAGTATTTTGCAAAAAGTCTTCCTAATGAATAAAATGTAGTAGCTAATATTAGACCTGCTGCAACTTCTCTATTAGTAATTTTTGTTTCCTTATTGTCGTCATCACTTAAAAGGGCTTTTGAATTTCTTATTAACTCTTCCCCATTTCCTGTCAAATAAGGCTTAAGCTCTCCAATTTTATTTAATATTGCTCCTGTAAATATTGCTACAATATTTGCTATGGTAAGTATAGAAATTGCGAAGGAATAGTATGCATCTCTTGGCTGTCCAGTTACTTCCTCCCATATCTCACTTAGAGGAATTGCACCAGCTCCATTTCCACCACCCATTATAGGCAAAACATATTTTATTGCTATTTCTTTAAAGGGCACACCAACTATTAGTCCTGCTAATCCTCCAAATAAAAATGCACATGCAAGTCCACCTAAGATAGATGGTACATATCCTATAAAAGATCTAATAAGTAATTTTCTATTTACCGCTAATATTGATCCTGTTATTAAGACACTAATAAATAATGTTAAAAAGTCCGACTCATCCATAAAAACCACTACAGAATCAACATACTTTTCAGGTAAAATACCCTTATAGACTAAAAAAGCTGCTCCTAAGAAGGCTAGGATTGATCCTCCGCCTATGTATTCCTTCCAAATTGGAATTCTATCTCCTATTTCTCCAAAAGCGATTCCTAGTAAAAATAATACTGCAAATCCGCCAGCTAAATCACTTGATAGAGTTCCTGTAGCCATGCCTGCAATTACTACCAAAGCAAATATTCCAAATACATGGACAGGCATACCAAAAAGTTTAAAGCTATTTTCTTTTTTAATTTGTACCAATTTCATCCACCTCTCTAATTTTTTATTATTAGTAATTTAAAAACAAAAAAAGGTCAACTAAGGCACATGAGTGCCAAAGCTGACCTTCTTTAAGCTAAGTTAATAAACTTTCTTAAATAAATTCAACATATTTATTCTTATTAAATTAGTAATTAAATGGCTATTTTAAAATAGTTTAGAGAAAACCATTTCAAACTTAGCAACAAATAAATTATATCAACCAATTAAAAATTTGTCAATAATTTTCGCAAATTGAAAATTTAAGTTGAAATTTGTCGTTTATCAAGTCTATATCTATGGCCTCTAACTCAACATCCCATAATAAACACTTCTTAATTATCTCTTTCATCTGCTCTTCGTGATCTTTATAGAAAGTTTCTCTATAATATCTTACGATAGACATATTCTTGTCCAATTCTAGAAGAGTCTTTTCCATTTTAGTCAGAGTTTTATTTACTTCAATTTCTAATACATTAGAGTGAATAAAGGCTTTTACATTTTGTGGTCCCTTTCCTGTTCTATCCTTAATAAATTTACCTATAGCATTTTTGATTTGTTCTTCTATATCAACCTTTGATTCTTTGGAAAGTCTCCTATTTCTAACTCTTAAAAGCTCTCCCTTATCCCTTAGTACTTTTATAGCAGTTTTTGACATTATATTTACTAATTCTCTAGCATCTAAGGGTTTAACTACATAGTTTTCTATACCGATATCCACCGCCTTTAATATTATTTCTTTATCAGAAAAGGCAGTGGTTATAATAATAGGTACATCACTTATTTTTCTAATCTCCCTAGCCATTGATAGCCCATCCATATAGGGCATCCTTAGATCAGAGATTATGATGTCAGGTTTATTTTCTTTAAAAGCCTTTAAGCCCTCTTTACCATCCTTAGCAACTACTAATTGTCCTACCCTTTTTTTAAGAAAAAAGGTCATTTGTTCTAATATCTCCTCTTCATCCTCTACATAAAGCACCTTCATATTTTTTAATAAGCTACTTTCTGGACCCATTACTCCCCTCCTTTTTGATAACTATCTTTTCAACTATGCCGTCTTCTGTATTTTCTATAAATAAATCTCCATTAAATTTTTCCTTTAAAATAATTTTTGATATATACAATCCAAGGCCTGTTCCTTCATCTTTTTTTGAAGTAACATAGGGTTCAAATAATTTATCCATTATATCTTCAGTAATTCCTCCTCCATTATCCCTTAATTCAATAATAATTTCTTTTTTGTCTTCTTTGACTGATATTCCTATATATCTTTCATCATTTTTATCACATAGTGCATCTATTGAATTGTTTATCAGGTTTAGAATAACTTGAGAAAATATATTACTTTCTCCCTTTGTTTTAATATTTTTATCCCCTTCAATATCAACCTTTATATCATAGTTATTTAACCTTGCTACATTTAATTCTATAGCAAAACCTATTGCATCATAGATATTAAACTCAGTATTTTTATTCTGAGGCTTAAAGAAAAATTTAAAATCATCTATTGTTTCAGCCATCTTATCAATATATTTATAATTAGATTTAAATAGAGATTGTAAATACTTTTCATCATTTTCCTTTAATATATAATAATCTTCTATATTATAAAGAGCAAGCTTTAAGGCATTTAAGGGCTGCTTTAATTGGTGAGCTATTGTTGCTAACATCTCTCCCATGGCAACAAATTTCGATTGATGCATTAAAAGAGCATTTTTCTCTTTAAGTTTATTGAGATATGCCGATTCTATTAATAACTTGTTCTTTTTATTTTCCACTGTATAAATATATATAATAATAATTATTACCGATATTATCATAAGAATAGAAACTAATACGGTTATTTTTGTAATATTTCTTAGACTTGAAGTAACTTCTTTATAATCTGCTGATAAATTTACAATTATAAATGTATCTCCTATATTACATGGACTAAAGCCATTTATTTTTTTAACTCTTTTGTGTTCTCCAGGCCAAATTGAATGATATTCTCCTACACCCTTTTGTTTATTTATTTGTCTCTTTACTATTCTTTCTAGTTCACTCCAGTCATAATTAGGATATTGTTCTCTTCTAGCTTCTACAACTTCTTTACCAGCACTTTCATTAGATGGATGTAGTAATAGCCTGCCATATCTATCTTTTACAGATATATAACCCTTATTGTTTATCTTATAGTCTTGTAAATAAGTTTCATATATATAATCTGAATTAATCCTCATTCTTACAAACCCTTGAGTAATTTTATCAATAATAATTGGATGAATAATATTTATGCTACCACTATATTTTGTATCAACATAATATACATCTGTTTGGTATTTTACTGCCCTTTCTATATCGGTACCGGTTTTATAATCATAATTATTTTCATTAGTGTATACCTTTAGTAATTTCCCTTCTTTGTTTATTAATTCTATAGATATATATTCTCTATTTTGTATTTGAAAAAGAAGTTCCATTAGAGGGAGTACATCTTTGCCTCCTACCAACTCTTTAAACTCCTTCTTAAATTGCGGCCTATTTATAACTTCCTTTAAATAATAATCTTTTCTATCAAAATATAATTCAAGTTGAGATGATACAGTGGAAACTAAATTTAATATATCATCCTTTTCTGATTTTATTACCATGCTTCTATAATGGGCATAGCTACCTATCAAAATAGATAATATAATTATCATGACAATTATTGCAATTAATATTAATTTCACTATCTGACGATAGGCTTTCTTATTTAGATTATATATTGTATTTTCCATAGTATACCTCTTACAAAGTGATATGTTTTCTTTAAAATATAAAAATTGTGTTTCTATCCATTACTAAACAAAACATAGTTTTAGCCTTAGATAGAACACAATTTTTTAAATGTAAATATAGAATCTTATCAACTATTTTACTTTTTTAATAACATCAATAATACTTCCATCCCTATATTCTACTAAAGCTACAACTTTTTTATCATACTCAATTTTATCAGGCTTACCTACAATTTCAATAGCTTTATCTCTTAGTTCTTCTATAGTATATAAAGGAACATCTAAATTTTTATATCGTGCTATTAAATCTTTTCTCTTTGGATTGATTGCTATTCCTATCTCAGTAACTATAACATCAATAGTTTCTCCCGGTGTAACTATAGTATTCACACTATCTACAATTGTTGGAATTCTTCCTCTTATGATAGGTGCAACTATTATTGTAAGCTTAGAGCCAGCAGCCGTATCGGAATGACCACCTGAAGCCCCCCTTATAACTCCATCGGAACCAGTGATAACATTTACATTAAAATCTACATCTACTTCTAAAGCTGATAATATGACTATATCAAGTTTATTTACTGTTGCACCTTTATTATTAGGATTTGCATAATATGATGCAGATATCTCTTGATGCCTTTCATTCTTGCTCACAGAATTTGCAGCTACTAAATCAAAGCTTTGTACGTCAAATAATGTTTTTATTAAGCCTTCTTCGTGCATTTCAACCATAGGTTTTGTTATTCCACCTAGGGCAAAGCTTGCCTTTATATCCTGTTTAATCATTTCATTTTTTAAAAATCTAGTTACTGCTAGGGATGATCCACCAGTACCTGTTTGGAAAGAAAATCCGTCTTTAAAATACTCTGAATTAAAAATTACTTTACTTGCATAATCAGCAATTAAAAGTTCTTTAGGATTTTTAGTAAATCTAGTGGCACCCGATGCTATACGCTTTGGATCTCCAATTTCTTCTACCTCTACTACATAGTCTACATTGGTTTGTAAAATACTCGCTGGGACATTAGGATACTCAACGAGATTATCCGTTATAATCACAACTTTTTCAGCATACTGTGCATCTACCATGGCATAGCCTAAGGAACCACATATGGCTTTACCACTAGCCCCATTGGCATTCCCATATTCATCGGAGGAAGCTGCTCCTAAAAAGGCAACATCTATTTTAATATCTCCTGCCTCTATTGCTCTGGCTCTACCCCCATGGGAACGTATTATTACTGGGTTTTCCATTAACCCATTGGAAATTTCTTCTGCTAGCGCGCCCCTGAGACCACTTGATGTAATTTCACTAATAACTCCATTCTTTATATGTTCAACTAAGGGAGAATGGATATCAGATAAGGAACTAGATGCTAGTTTAAGATTTTTAATTCCTAACTTTGCAATTATATCTAAAACCATATTTACAATATAATCTCCGGATCTAAAATGGTGATGAAATGAAATAGTCATTCCATCCTTTAATCCACTTTTTATAACTGCATCTTCAATAGTGCTAACTAATTTGTTCTCACCTGGCTTAACTCTACTTATCTTTGGAGATGACTTAACTCCTTTGATTTCCTTTTCAAAGGACCCTTCATAAAGTCCAAAACCTTCTATTAATTCTTCTGGAATATCTCTTCCTAGCTTATTCTTCATACTATATTTCCTCCTTATATACACCTGCTGCCTTAGCTAGATGAAGTACTCTATCAGCTCTTTCAACTATTGGCTTGTCAATCATTTTACCATTTAGGGAAATAACACCAGAACCCTTCTCTTCTGCCTCTTTAATTGCGCGCTTTACGTCTAGCGCCTTTTCAATCTCCTTAGTAGTTGGAGTATATATATCATTTACAATTCCAATTTGCCTTGGATTTATAATGGATTTTCCATCAAAGCCAAGTTGTTTTATAAACTCGACTTCATTCCTAAAACCTTCTTCATTATCCACATCTGAGTATACTGTATCCAAAGCATAGATTCCTGCAGCTCTAGCTGCTAATACGATTTGACTTCTTGCTGCAAAAAGCTCCATTCCATTGGCATATCTCTTTGTTTTCATATTAGTAACAAAATCCTCTGCACCAAGAGCTATCCCAATTAACCGATTACTAGCATGGGCAATATCATAGGCATTAAAAACTCCTAAAGGACCTTCTATAGCAGCCATCATTTTAGTTAATCCAACTTCTTTGCCAATCTTTTTCTCCACTTCTTCAATTACACTCTCAACATCTAAAATATCTTGCTTAGTTTCTGTTTTAGGAAGTCTTATTACATCAACGCCTGCCCTAACCATTGCTTCAATATCATGTTTACCATAGGGAGTATCTAGACCATTAATTCTAACTACTATTTCTGTATCTCCATAGTTCATTGTTTTTACCATATTATATACTAAAAATCTTGCTGCATCCTTTTCTGTCAAGGATACAGAATCTTCTAAATCAAACATTAGACAGTCTGCTCCATAAATATATGAATCCCTCAGCATTCCAGGATTATTTCCAGGTACAAACATCATGGTTCTTCTTAAACGATCCATTAGCTAATTACCTCCCATTTATAATTTTCTTTTATGTCAGCAGCTCTATATGCAGCAGCTATTACCCTTGATTTGACAACACAGTCTAAGGCTCCTTTATCAACTGCTATAACCCTTGCATTTTTTACTCCTAAGCTTTCTAACGTCTCTTTAATGACTTTTCTAATTTGATTTCCAAATTGTTTTTCAACAGAACTCTTTAGTTCTATTTCAACACCCTCACCTAACTCAATTGTTACTTGAATATCGCTTGATTCCATTGTTCCAGCCACAGCTCTTTTTAAAATTTCCATAAATTACACCTCCTATTAATGTCTACCAGTATGCTTTTTAATTTTTTCTATCAAATCTTTTGCTTCTTTAGACTTAAAAAATTCATAGGTTGTTTTTGGAACATACTCCTTCAACACCTCAAATTTTTCATCTTTTATTAGCTTTCTTACAAAGGAAGCACTGATTGCCTTTTCCATTGTTTTAAGTCTTGGGATAATTGTAGCTTCCATATTATCCCCCTGTAATAACCTCTTCATTGTTTCATTATAAATATTGGTTACTTCACAATAGGGCTCCTCCCCAACATATCTACTGTTAATATTTAATGCAGGGACTATATATTCTTTAAATATTGTCAAATCTAATTCAGCATAGATATTAATGGCTTGACTCTTATCTTGCATAAAATATGAAGGAAAGGTTGCGCTAGAAACCATGTATTTTCCAGCACTATGAAGTATAACATTATCTAAGTGTGCAGTTCCCCTTTTAATAAGTTCATATCTTATGGAAAAGGGAATGATTGACGCTTCCTCTGATACCACAAATAAATGAACGGCATCGTTTTCCCTAGAAGCAGTTTCTACTAAATGTAGATGTCCCTTTGTAAAGGGATTTGCATTCATCACAATACTTGAAATCTTCTCTCCATCTACCTTATACTTAGATATTCTTTCTATATAAGATTTTATTCCATTGGGTATGTTTTCCATTAAAACCACTTCATTTACCCTAGCAATTTCATAAAATCCTAAAAATGTAAAAGCCTTTACAGCCTCGGGTTTAGTATAAATAAAGAGGTGAGTTATTTCCCTTTGATATGCTTCATTAATTAGGTGCGAAATAACCTTGTTCAGCATACTCGTTCCTTTATATTCGGGTTTCACAGCAATAGATCTTAATGAATTCTTTGAAAGCGATCCTGTTGCTATTAAATTTTCATCATTAAATATCCCTAATATATAATCTGCATTTTCATCTAGTCGAATATTTTGAGTCTGTAAGAACTTTTTTATTTCACTTATCCCTTTATTATCATCTAAAAATATTCTTTTTTCCCTCAACTGTAATTCTAACATTTTATCTTTTCCTTCCTTACTCTCAAAGTCACTTATGCTTGCTTTTTAATTATAAATCTATACTTTAATCAGCCCAAGTTTTTTTGATGTTTCTAATGTATTTTTTGTGTCTTATTCTCTTGTTTATTAATAAAGAATAAGTTTCTTTTCAAAAAAAGCTTGGTATTTTTGAACTGTTTCGATAAAATACTGATATACGCTATTTCCTAGTATTTTTGGAAGGAAGGATAACTATGTCAAATCATATGGATGAATTTGTTAAAAATACAGATCTATCTCAAAATAAACCTATGCGTGATGTAATCTATGAAAGTTTAAGAAGTACAATTATTGGTGGGAAAATACCTGTTGGTGAAAGGATAATAGAAAAGGAATATGCAGATAGATTAAATATTAGTCGTACTCCCATAAGAGAGGCTTTAAAACGTCTAGAACACGAAGAACTAGTTGAATATATCCCTCGATTTGGAGTTGTAGTAAAGAGAATTTCTAGGGAAGATGTTATTGAGGTATTTAAAATCAGACACTCTTTAGAAGTCCTAGCTGCCATAAATGCCATGGATCATATAACGCCATCGCAAATACAAGAAATAAAGGATTTACTTGATTTAACTGAGGAGAAAAATAATGAGGGTAAGGTGGATGAAGTGATTACCCTATTCGGAGAATTCAATTCTAAGATTTATAAAGCCGGTAAAATGAATAGACTTGCATCTATGATAAAAAAACTTAATGAATATCTTCAACGATTTAGAAGTATTTCTATTACCAATGAGGATAGAAGAAAAGCTGGATTAACTGAGCATAGAAAAATCTTACAAGCTATTATTGACAAGGATGAAGATAGGGTAGATATTATTATAAAAGAACACTTAGATGAATCTTTAAAAATTGTTTTAGAAAATATTGATGAGTAAAGAAAGAATATATCACAAGGTTAAAGCAATGGATAATCCATTGCTTTAGTATTGTAAAGTTTTATTTTCAAAATAAATCCTTAAACCATATTTTAACTAATAATAATAGCGGTAGATTATTTATTTCATTACCACTAACTAAGTCTATATTTACCACCCTATCATCATATAAAGTATATCTGATAACACCAACTTTTTCTCCCTTTGCTACGGGATATTCTATATCATTTACTATTATTTGTTTATCTTTAATAAATTTATTGCTGCCATTATCTTTTCTTACTAATATCAAAGAATCATTTGTGAATAGCTTTACGGAAAGATCTTCATCTTTATAAAGATACTTTTCTCCAACGTATTCTCCCTCTTTAATAATTGTCTTCTTGACAAAATTATCTTCAGCATAACTCAATAATCCTTTACTTCCCTTTTCTCTGTCCTTGCTATTACCTGCCCCTAGAACAATACCAATTATCCTCATATCTTCGGTATTTTCTTTATTATCACCTATTCTTTTCGTAAATGCAAGACAATATCCAGCCTTTCCCGTATAACCTGTTTTAATGCCGTCAACACCTTTTATACTAGTTAAAAGAGGATTGGTATTTGCATTTTTATAGCTCTTAAATCTACTTACAAATATTTTTCTATTTGTCACGTTTAAAACTTCATTCTTGAAATTTAACAATAGATACCTACTTAATATTGCTAAGTCCCTTGCCGTAGACATATTACTTATGCTCGTTGTATCACTTTTATAAATAGGAAGTCCATGGGGATTTATAAAATGTGTGTTTGTCATTCCTATCTCTCTAGCTCTTTTGTTCATGAGCATTACAAAATCATCTGTTTCCCCAGATATATGTTCACCAATGGCTACTGCAGATGCATTTGAAGATACTATCATCATAGACTCAATGAGCTCCCTTAAGTCCACTACTTCTCCTGTTCTTAATCTATAGGATGAACTTCCTGTTTTTGCAGCTTCTCTACTAATAGTAACCCTATCATCTAATCTTACTTCTCCACTTTTTATGGATTCAAGGGCTATAAGAAAGGTCATTATCTTCGAAAGACTTGCCGGAGACATTAGCTTATCAGCATCATCTTCAGCTAATACTTTTCCAGTTTCAGTTTCTATTAAAATTGAGCTTTTTGTCCAAATATATAAACCATCATTAGCATTCCCATAAGCTATATTAAAGTTAAAAAGAACTATTAGAACCAATAAAAAAACAGTAAACTTGTATAATCTATTCAAACTATTTCTTCCCTTCTAGCAATGATTATTTTTTGTCATCTATAGTATATCACATTGATTACATTTAAATATATTCTTATTTAAGCAGTTATATAAGTAAGAAAAGTAAATACTATTTATTTTCTATAACCCATAGAAAATTATAACAAAATCTTTATAAAAGACTTTTTTTTATAATTCTTTAATATCTTTGAAGGCATATAAATATTATATTATATAGCTTTTATTTAAATAAAATCGAAGGGAGGCTATGGATTATTATGAATAATAGAACTTCTTTATTAGATCAAATTAGATTAAAACAAGGGATGGAAAACCTTAAAAATCACTTTGAGAATCTAGTTAAATTAAATATGAATAAAGCAATCAAATTAATCAATGATACTAATTTACAATACCCTTCACTGTATATACTCCAAAATACAATTGCCCAAAATAATCTCAATAAAGAAATAAATTCTAGAAATAAAGTAGCCCTTGATTTAACTAATTCTATACTGAACAGAAGAAAAAATGATAATTATAAAAAACTACTCTCCACCAGAAAATTTCCTAAAGTATATTTTGTTATGAGATGGATTTTGGATACAGGTTATAGAGATGATGGTTTAGATAATCAATATGACGATGTATTAGACACTATAGCCGTAATACTCATAAAGGTCTATAATGATAAGGCTAGTCTACCAATTATCTCAGATATGCTATTTAGTAGAAATAGGCGTAATGCCCTTATACATGACCTTCTATGGGCACTATATGAATCAAAAAGTTTAGAAAGTTTAATATTAATAGCTCAAGGTCTTAAATCAAAGAACAATAAGGATTTTATATTAGCTAGAAATCTTCTAAGTTTTATACCTGGTGTTAAGTTCAATAAAAACGGTGATGATGCCTATAACTATTTTATAAAATGGTTTAATGAGAATAAAAGCTTTCTTAAGTATACTGGAGAAAGTTTTCAGTCTTCAAGCAAACCAGAACCCTATAAGATAATAAATCAAGCTAAGTATCTATGTAAGCCTGTATCGATAAACAATGGTGAATTTTTAGATGCATTAACAGCTAATGATAATACACTTATTAATGAATTCAATAATCTAGATTCAAATAATAGAAGGATTTTATCAAGTTTCTCATATAACCTCTACAACAAAAACATTACAATGTGGCATAAGTGGATTAATGATTCCATATCTTCGCAATTATCTATGGCTAAAAAAGTAGGTGGTGTCAAATCATGATAGAGGTTTCAGGTGATTCGATAAATCTTGATACATTTATTAATCAATATTCTCTAAATAATTCAGCAAAAAATTTACTGCAAATATTATCAAATAGTCCTAAACTTTATGATTTTTCTTCTCAACAGGAATTAAAATTTGAAATTGATATGCGTCTTAATACAATAAAGGCTGCTAAAGATCTAGCTAGAAGTGGTATGGATTTTGAGGTTTTTAGAGAATCTGAATGCAATGAAGAATATTGGGATAGAACAGAGGAAGGAGGATTTAGGCTTAAGGAAGGTATAAAACCCTCAGAAGCTATGAGGGATATTTTTAGTAATGGGAAGAAATATGGCACCGAATGTGCGACAGCTATGGTCATAGTCTTTTATAAGGCTGTGCTAGATACTTATCCTGAGGCTCTTTTTAATAAATTGTTTTCAAATATCATTCTAATGAATTGGCACTATATTGATTCTGATTTAGACATTAGAAATTATAGAGATGTAAATAATTATTTACCTGGAGACTGTCTATATTTTAAAAATCCTGACGTTGACCCTACAACTCCTGAATGGCAAGGTGAAAATGCAATATACTTAGGAGACGATAAATATTATGGCCATGGGATGGGGATAACTTCTGCTGAAAATATAATAAAATATTTAAATAAGAATAGAATTGATGATTCAACGACTCCAGCATATCTTATGGATCAATCTACAAGACCTAATTATAAGTATTTATATCATAGATATAATACATCAGATCAAAACTATAGAATAGGTTTTAGATATCATGGGAACTATAAGGCTCTACTAATTTAACATAATTCAAATAAAGGTAGTAGGACGATTAAACCTACTACCTAATCTTTATTAATACAATTTGGGGGCACCCTTCCACTTAAAGCTGCAATTATACTGTCAGCTGCCATGATAGCCATTTTTGTTCTAGTTTCATAGGTACCACTTCCTACATGGGGACACATAACCACATTATCTAAAGATACTAGTTCTGGTTCAATTTGAGGTTCATTCTCAAAAACATCTAGCCCTGCTCCCCATATCTTTCCTTCCTTTAGTGCTCTGACTAATGCCTTTTCATCTACTACAGGTCCCCTAGAAGTATTAATTAAGATAGATGTTTTTTTCATAATTTGGAATTCTTTATCACTTATAAGATGTTTTGTTTCCTTCGTTAACGGAGTATGTAGCGAAATAAAATCTGAACTTTTTAAAAGCTCTTCCATGGAAACATAAATTGCACCTGTTCCCCTTTCAAATTCTTCCTTTTTACTTCTATTATAATATAAGATTTTCATGTCAAAAGCTTTAGCTTTTTTAGCAAATGAAGAGCCTATTCGTCCAGCTCCAATTATACCCAATGTTTTACCTGTTATATCCATACCTAATAATAGTTTTGGTCCCCATCCCTTAAATTTATCTTCTCTTACATATTTATCTCCCTCCACAACTCTTCTTGCAACAGAAAATAAGAGAGCCCACGCTAAATCTGCTGTTGCGTCAGTTAATACACCTGGAGTATTAGTTAGATAAACATTCCGTTTAGTTGCTGCCATAACATCCATATTATTATAGCCTACTGCATAATTTGCGAATATTTTAATTTTAGGTTCGACATCCATAAGCTTACCATCTATCCTATCGGATAATAAACACAAGACTGCATCTTTTCCTTTTATATTATCCTGTAGTTCTTCATAGGTAAGGTTTCTATTAAATTCATTGATTTCAACGTCATAATACTCCTTTAATTTTTCTATGCCTTCATCGGGAATCATACTGGTAATATATACTTTTTTTCTTTCCATTATTCTACCTCCCATATAATAGAATTATATCAAAAAAAAATTATATACTAAAGTAAATTTCTTAGTACGCTAATAATTCTATCTATTGTCTTTATTAATAAAGTATGTTTAGTACAACAATGGAAATAATAGTTTAGAGGTGATAAATATGAAGGGAATTAAAATAGGATTATCATACTTCTTAATTTTTATTATTTTATGCACTACAGTATCATGTGCAAATAAAGCTGAAAAGCCCACTTCGGAATCTGAAGGTGATCCTAAACAAATGCCATCAATTGTCGAAGAGATAGAAACAGATATTATTGGCATAATGGCTAAATTAGATTTAATACCCTATTATGAAGAACAAATAACAGAAAAGAAAAAAAAGGAAGAAGAAAAAAAACAATTTCAAATTTTAATGGGCCAAGGTAGTGATAGTAAAGGAAACTCTGAAGAAAAAAAACAACAGGAAGGTGGCCAACAAGAAGGACAAGAAGGCGAAAAGAATGGATCAGGTGGTACTGATAAGCTTACAGAATTTAAGCCAAAACCAATTACTATAAATGATATTATTTTAGCAGATTTATTAAAGGAGGAAATGCCTAAGGAAGAGGATTCAAAGGAAGAAGAAATTCCTAGTGATATAGTTGAAGTGTGGAATGATATCAATAATAGTATAAAAGGTATTCACGAAAAGTGGAACTCCCTTGAACCTCAGATTGTTAAAGCTGGAGCATCACAAACAGCTATTGAAAGTTTTGAAGATACTTTAAACCAGGTTACAATCAATGGTACAGAATATAAGCAGATGGAAACTCTAATACTTAGTAATATACTCACATCATATATACCAGAATTGGTTAATGGATTTAAGAAGAAGTTTCCCAACTCCATATATAATATGAAATTTCATGTACGACAAATAGTTCTTGATAGCTATAATGACAGCTTCGATAAAGCACAGGAGCATCTAGATAAATTGGTAATTCATAAGGACTCATTGGTTTCAAAATTAGTAGAAACAAAAAATAACGAACTGGGAGATAAGTTAAACACTTCTGTCTTTGATCTAAAAAACGCCTTAGAATCTAAGGATATAAATATAATTAAAATAAAAGCAACTATTGTTATTAAAAATCTAAATGCAATAAAAGATGAATTATCTAAATAACAGCTAATAGCAGCAAACTATTAGCTGTTATTTATGGTAATATGCTGTTTTGGTAACGCTTGCATATCATTAAATTAAAAAGTCCTTATTTAGTCAACTATGTTGTATTTTCTAGCCTTATAGGCAACTGTTTTATGAGTAATTCCAAGAGCTTTACCTGCAGCATTAAAGCTTCCAAATTTTTTAATAGCGTACCGAATAATTTCTTTTTCGTAGTCTTCTAAAGTAGCTAATTCTCCATTATTATCTAGATTAATAAGGGAATTACTACTTGTTACATTATTCCTAAAACCATAAATCTTTGTTATGGAGCTTGGTAAATCATTGGTATCAATTATGTTATTATCTGATAAAACAATTAATCTTTCGATAACGTTTTCTAGCTCTCTAACATTTCCTGGCCAATCATATTCTTCAAAGCAAACAATCGCTTCATCTGTAAATGTAAAGGAATCAATATTTACTTTATTACAAATTTTACTTGAAAAATGATTTAATAGCAAAAATATATCAAACTTTCTTTCCCTAAGTGCAGGAAGATTGATTGGAATAACATTGAGTCTGTAATATAGATCTTCTCTAAATTCACCAGTGTTTATCATTTCTTCCAAATCTCTATTTGTTGCTGATATTATTCTTACATTGGTTATTATGCCTTCATTTCCACCTACTCTATTAAATTCCTTTTCTTGAAGCACCCTCAAAAGCTTAACTTGCATTTCATGGGGTAAATCCCCTATTTCATCTAAGAAAATAGTTCCTCCATCGGCCCGTTCAAACTTTCCTATCTTTTTACTAACTGCACCTGTAAAGGCACCCTTTTCGTGTCCAAAGAGTTCTGACTCTATTAAGTTAGAGGGAATAGCACCGCAATTTATAGTTATAAATGATTCACCTTTTCTACTACTATTTTTGTGTATAGCCCTAGCTACAAGCTCTTTACCAGTACCACTTTCTCCTCTTATCAAGACTGTGGAATCGGTATAGGAAGCTCTCTGAGCTCTATATAGGGCCTTTTTAAAAATTGTACTCTCTCCCACAATATCGTGAAAAGGTTTATCTAGATTATATTCTTTATTATCGATATTATTATTCTTACCAGTAGTCATATCATCATTTATTTTAATCATTTTATTATTATCATTGAGTTCATATTTCTCATAGATAACAAGTATACCTTTAAACCTATTATTTTCTTTAATTACAGTGGTAGCTGCTTTTAGTTGATTATTGCCAATATAGTAATCTAAACTGCCTTTCATATTTTTCTTTTTCTTAAAGCTTTGCAAAGTTATTTCATCCATTTTAATCATGAACAGACTTTTTCCTATTATTTTTTCGTATTCCGTCATAAATAGTTTTTCGTATGCAGGATTAATATATTTTATATATCCATATTCATCAATTATACATACACCATTATCCATGTTTCCAAAAATCTGTTCATGATCAACTTGATTGGATGGAAAGGCATTTATCTTTGACAGCTTTTTTTTATCATCATCTACCTTTGCTACCTTCATTAACAACACCCCTACATACTTCTAGTAGCAACTATATTAACGCCCTCCACTATATTTGCAATTATCACTTGACCTACCTCTATTGGGGCTACAGCCACTGCACTATTTATTTTTTCCATACAATTAAATATTTCTTCCTTTGGTACAGGAGCATCGGTCTTTACAGGTAGTCTAGTCAGGTTACCATTTTTAATTTTAACAGTCGATGTTATAATTCTTGTAGGATTAACCATCTCTTTAATTCCGTATTCTAATCCTCTCTTACATTGATTACCGATTACAGAGTATCCCCTTTCGCTATTTTCATCGGCAACTACAGTTAGTCTACAGCCTAATGGACAGACAATACAAACTATATCTTTTTTTTCCATAATATTATTTCGCCTCCTCTAACTGAATAGTTATTTTTTCTATTTTTTTCTGCAAAAGTATATCTTTATTGAGCGATACCCTATCCATCTCTCCAGGCGCTAAATGCTTTTTCTTTACTGCTTTTAATACATTATTATTTTCATCCCGTATAACAATTTTTTTATCTGTATAAACATCTTTTACCCTAAAGAACAAATCAAGTTTTTCATCGACATTTTTAACTCTTATTTTATGGGGAACAATGTATCTAACACCTTCCATTGGTGTGGTAAAAATATACTCTTCGCTATCATCTATTTGATCCTTTACATATTTAGCAGCATTTTTGCCTGCTCTTTTGCTTTCTTCAGTTACATAATCAACTAAATCATGGACATGGACCACATTACCACAGGCAAATATACCACTAATATTTGTCTCCATTGATTCATTAACTATAGGCCCACCGGTAACCTTATCAATTTCTATACCTGCACTTCTAGATAATTCGTTTTCAGGTATAAGTCCTACAGACAAGAGAAGTGTATCACATTCATAATATCTTTCTGTTCCTTCTATTGGTTTTAGTTTATCATCTACTTGGGCAATAGTTACTCCCTCAACGCGATCCTTTCCTTCTATTTTTGTTACCGTATGCTTTAATAATAAAGGTATATTGAAATCATCTAAACATTGTACAATATTTCTTGTTAATCCTCCTGAATAGGGCATAAGTTCCGCAACGGCTAATACTTCTGCACCTTCTAAGGTCAGTCTTCGTGCCATTATAAGTCCAATATCACCGGATCCCAATATAACTACTTTCTTTCCTACCATATATCCTTCCATATTGATATATCTTTGGGCAGTACCTGCATTAAATACCCCAGCTGGTCTAGTACCAGGAATTGAAATAGCACCTCTAGTCCTTTCTCTACATCCCATTGCTAAAACTATGGCTTTAGCTTTAATCTGTACAAATCCATCCTCTGTATTTATTAAGTTGATTGTTTTATCTTCAGTAATATCTAAAACCATTGTATCTAGCTTATATTCGATGTTTAAACTTTTCATCTCCTTAATAAATCTCTCGGCATATTCAGGCCCTGTAAGTTCCTCATTAAATATATGAAGCCCAAACCCATTATGAATACATTGCTGTAATATACCTCCCAGCTCTCTATCTCTCTCTATAATTACAATGCTATCTGCTCCATTGTTCTTTGCTTCTATGGCAGCTGCTAAACCCGCTGGGCCACCACCAACTATAGCTATATCATAATTCATCATACTATCACCTCCCATTATTTTTCATCACTGGCCGCTACAAGTTCTTTTGTATCCTCTGGTATTTCAATTTCTTTAGTTTTTTCAGTTAGAACATAGGAATCTAGACTATCCTTAACTACTTCATTCACTTCTATATTTAGTTCTCTACTAATTATCTCCATAACCCTTGGTCCACAGAAGCCCCCTTGACATCTTCCCGACCCAGGTCTTGCTCTTCTTTTAACTCCATCTACAGTTGTTGCTCCAGCCTTTCGCCTAATAATATCTACAATCTCTCCCTCTGTAACATGCTCGCATCTACATATTATTCTTCCATAGCTAGAGTCTTTTTCTATTAGCTCAGATTTTTCTTCGTTGCTTAATTCATCAAATCTAACTATTTTTTTTCTTCTAGGCTGAAAATCTTCTTTTTCCTCTAATCCTTGAAAAATGTCATTAACCAACTCAACTACATATTCAGCAATGGCTGGAGAAGACGATAACCCTGGGGATTTAATACCGGCTACATTAATAAATCCCTTTGCTTCACTGGATTCTTCAATAATAAAATCTCCTGTACTTGGCTCAGCTCTTAATCCTGCAAAGGATGTTATTGCTTTATTAATTGGCATATTAGGATAACTTTTAAAGGACATATCTTTTACAAATTTAAGTCTTTCTGCTGTGGTATCTATTGCTTCCTTATCATCTAGATTCTCTGCATCAGGTCCAACTATTATATTTCCATGAACTGTGGGAGCAACTAAAACACCTTTACCCAGTTTTGTAGGACATTGAAAAATTACATGATTCGCTAAATCTCCAACACTCTTATCTAGTATATAATACTGTCCTCTTCTTGGTATTATTTTAAAATTTGGCTCAGCAACCATACCATATATTTTATCTGCATAAACTCCTGCACAGTTAATTACACACTTGGTTTCAATGGTTTTATTTCCAGTAATAATCTCATATCCATTGTCTTTCTTTTTAATATCTTGAACTTCTTCATTCAAAAATAATTGCACATTATTTTCAATAGCATTCTCAGCCAATGCTATAGCAAGTTCCCATGGACCAATTATTCCACATGTAGGTGCATATAGGGCTCCAACTACTTCGTCATTAATATTTGGTTCCATCTCTTTAACTTTTTCCTTATCAATAACCTCCATGTTAGGAATTCCTAATTTTTCACCATTTTTATATAAACCCTTTATAGTCTCCATATCTTCATCATCAAAACCTATTACAAGGGAGCCAATCCTCTTAAATGGCACATCCAATTCCTCACATACCTTATCAAACATAGGATTACCTAGAGCATTAAATTTTCCTTTGTTTGTTCCTACTTTAGCATCATAACCTGCATGTATAATAGCACTATTAGCCTTTGTAGTTCCATTTGCAACATCATTAGTTTTTTCAACAATAGCAATATCGAGCTTATATCTTGATAATTCTCTCGCAATATATGTGCCTATAACTCCAGCACCAATGATAGAAACATCATACATAAAAGTTTTCACCCCTTTTAAAGTTATGGCTCAAAATAAAAAGCCATGCAAAACAAGCCCTATCATTCCATAGGCTTATTTGCACGGCTCTCAATTCTCATGCCTTTTTATTTAATTATACTTCTATTATATCATCTATATATCCAAATGGGAAATCCTATTCCTCAGATGCCGCAGCTTCCTTTGCAGCCATCTCTTCCTTTTCAGCTGCTTCCCACTTCATTGATCTATCTACTGCTTTCTTCCATCCTTTGTAGAGCTTAGATCTAGATTCATCATCCATATTAGCTTCAAAGCTCTTATCAACTGCCCACTTCTTAGCAATTTCTTCTTTACTTGCCCAGAAACCTACAGCTAATCCTGCTAGATATGCAGCACCCAATGCAGTAGTTTCAGTTACTTCTGGTCTATCTACAGGTACTCCAAGTATGTCAGCTTGGAACTGCATTAAGAAGTTATTAGCAACTGCTCCGCCATCAACTTTAAGAGTCTTAAGATCAATACCAGAATCTTCTTGCATTGCTTCGAGGACATCTCTAGTTTGATAAGCTATAGATTCTAATGTAGCTCTAATTAAATGATTTCTATTAGCTCCTCTTGTTAATCCAACAATTGTTCCTCTAGCGTACATATCCCAATAAGGTGCGCCTAATCCAACAAAGGCAGGAACCATGTAAACTCCATTAGTGTCTTCAACTTGAGTCGCAAAGTATTCACTATCCTTTGCATCATCAATTATTCTAAGTTCATCTCTTAACCACTGAACAGATGCACCAGCAACAAATATACTACCTTCTAGAGCGTACTCAACTTTACCATCAACGCCCCATGCAATAGTTGTAAGTAGACCGTTATTTGAAGGCACCATTTCTTCACCAGTATTCATAAGCATAAAGCATCCAGTTCCATAGGTGTTCTTAGCCATACCTGGATTATAGCATGCCTGACCAAACAATGCTGCTTGCTGGTCCCCAGCAATACCTGCTATTGGTATTTCTGCTCCACCAAAAGTCTTTGGATCTGTTACACCATAAACCTCACTTGAAGGCTTAACTTCTGGTAACATTGAAGCAGGAATATTTAATTCTGAAAGAATCTTTTCATCCCACTTAAGGTCTTTAATATTGTATAACATAGTTCTTGAAGCATTTGAATAATCAGTTACATGAACCTTACCTCTAGTCAAGTTCCAGATTAACCAAGTATCTATATTCCCAAATAGCAGATCACCATTTTCAGCCTTTTCTCTAGCGCCTTCAACATTATCAAGTATCCATTTTACCTTAGTTCCAGAGAAATATGCATCTACAACTAATCCTGTATTCTCTCGAATATATGTTTCTAAACCCTTTTCTTTTAATTCATCACAGATTCCAGCAGTTCTTCTACATTGCCAGACTATTGCATTGTAAACTGGTTTACCTGTGTTTTTATCCCAAACAACAGTAGTCTCCCTTTGATTTGTAATACCTATTGCAGCAATTTCTTCAGGGTTAACACCTGCTGATTCTAGAACTTCTCTAGCTACACCACTTTGACTTCCCCAAATTTCCATGGCATCATGCTCAACCCATCCAGCCTTTGGATATATTTGAGTAAATTCCTTTTGAGCTGTTTTAACTATTTGGCCATCATGATCAAATATTATGGCCCTTGAGCTTGTAGTTCCTTGATCTAACGCTAGAATGTATTTTTTTTCCACAGTTTTTCCCCCTTATTTATATTTATTAAAATAATTAGATTATTGTATAAGTATTTCATGAAAAATATTATATTTTTATAACATTGATAATATAAAACCGCCTAATGTACCACCTATAATCGCCATAATTGCATTTGTGACACCTTTACTAGTTGCATCTCCAGCAGCCATAGATGCTGCAAATAAACCGAACCCTGCTGCCCACGCCATATCAATCCATGCTCCGCCTTGCACTATAAGACCAACACCATGATTTATTGCCCATGTAGTTCCTACTATAAATCCTGCAGCCATCCATCCACCAATTGGTCCCCATACCTCAACCATTTTCCCCCAACAAAGTCTAACTAAAAACGGGAAAATAAACGCACCTGCAAATGTAGTAATAATATTACCTGTAGTCACTCAATATACCTCCCCTCGGAATCGTTTTCATACTCAAGATAAAAACATTAAGCTACTGTTATTTCGTCCTCTGCCTCTTCTGCCTTTTGACTAGCTAAATATACTTCTAATTTGTACGCTGTTAAACCTCCAACTATACCACCTATAATAACCACTGCTAAAGTTGGAAGAGCTGCTACTCCTGCAGAAATTCCATTATTGAAGACATCTTTCATAGTACCTGCTACGCCTATACCTAGTGCCATATCAACCCATGCTCCATCATTGTTATGAATTCCAACGAAATGATTAAGAAACCACATAGTACCTATAATAGCGAATCCAGCAAACCATCCACCACCGATACCATATTCAGTTGCAAAAGCTCCCCACACACTCATAACAAACATACCTGCAATAGCTGTACCAATAATTGTACCTAAATGCTTCATTACTTCACCTCCTTAAGTATTTGTATTATAATATAGCAATTTTCATGCCAATTATAAAACCACCAATTTTACTACTTTTCTAAATTATCAGCATTTTTTAGTTGATACTTTTTACCAACTAAATTATTACTTATCCGTCGGCTTGGTAATTATTATCAAGTTTTAGAGGTTACATATACCAAATATCATCTTTACTTGTAGATATAGCCACTGCACCGGATTTAAGACTACTTATTACGTCTTCCTTGTCTTTAATTAATCCCCCGGCAATTAGTGGGATATTGATATTTTTGCTTATATAGTTAGTAACCTTATGCATAATTCCAGGTAATATTTCTATAGCATCGGGCTTTGTTACCTGTATAGATTTAACTCCAGAATCTAGAGATATAGAATCTATTAAAAAAAGTCGTTGTATCGTAAATAAATTGTAGGATTTAGCTGTTTTAATTAAATTACCCTTTGTTGTTATTATACCATTTGGTTTAATATTTTGAGCCATGTATTTTATGGTAAATGTATCTCCTGAAAAACCTTCCATAAGATCAATATGAACATATATAGACATATCATTTGACTGTACTTTTTGAACTATTTCCTTAAGATTGAATACATCCCCCTTTAATAGAAAAATTGCTTCACAAGGTGATTTAATTGCTAAATCTAACTTATCCAAATTATTTACGGCTGCAATAATAGGGTTTGCATGAACTCTACTATAAAAGTCTGTTGCCATTTATATACAACTCCTCTTTCTACTCCTACATAATTTTATTAATACAACAGTTAAAATATTACTACCCTTATATATATTAATTATCCATTTATATGAAATATCCTTTATTTTTAATAGAATATTTTAATATCTTCTTAATTTATGGGTTATAATTTATGATAAAATGAAAATAAAGAAGTCTTTAAGGATGTGATAATATGTATAAATACTTTCTGTTTTCAATAATAGGTTATTTTATTGGGAGTCTACCTTTTTCCTATCTTACTGGTAAATATTTAGGAAAAATTGATATTCGGGAATACGGTAGTGGAAACACTGGATCAACAAACGTATTAAGAACACTTGGTAAAAAGGCTGGATTAGTAGCGTTTTTGGGAGATTTCTTAAAGGGCTTTATAGTTGCAATTATTTCTAAAAGATTTGGTATTGAATTGGCTATAGTCACTTCAGGTTTTGCAGTCATCGGTCATTGCTTCCCTATTTGGCTAAAATTCAAGGGAGGAAAGGGCGTAGCAACATCTGGCGGAACAATTTTCGGACTCTATCCCCTTGTAGGATTTATTTTGCTATTTACTATAATATTAATTATAGCTATATTTAGAATAGTTTCATTAGCTTCAATTACAGTGGCTTTCTTATTTCCTATTATCTCAATAATTTTTAATTTGCCTAAACCCTTTATTATTTACTCCTTCTTGATTGGTGCCTTTGTTATATATAAGCATAAATCAAATATTAAAAGACTATTAAATGGCAAGGAATCTAAAATTAAATTTAGCAAATAAAAAAATGAGAATCCAAATTTGGATTCTCTATTTTATACTTAGCTTTCTACCCTATAGAAATGCTAGTGGCGAGAGTATGTGGGAATCGAACCCACCTAAGAGGCTCTTAACCCCTCACGCTGGTTTTGAAGTTCCCTTCACTCACCGAAACAATTAAACTTTAGTTATTTCAACAGTTACAGTGTATTAATTGTGTATAAACCACAATTGGTCTCGCCCTTATGTTAATTCTACATTAAATAAATCTATTTTGCAACAAATATTTAGGTATTTTTAAATGGTTTCTTCTTACAACATGCACATTTTTGTGCATCTTAAAATACACTTTTTACTGTAATATCTTTAGTATATGTATTAGTACCATCATCAGCACTAAGTACAACACTACCCATTTTACTACCATATAAAGTTATACTTCTTGTAGTTTGTTCTGATATAGTTACATTACTATTAGATATAGACCAAGTTACATCAACATCAATAGTATAGGTCTGTGCTGAATATTGTTTAATTGTATCACTACCTGTGATAGTTATTTCTATTGGCTCAGTAGTACCTCCACCACTTCCACCATCAAATCCAGCAGGTATTTCATTTTCCATATCATCATCTGTTAAGATACTATCCCTTTGACAGTAGAGTGCTACTAGACCATCTGTAGTTAAATCCTTGGATACTACTACCCATGCACTATCCATTTTGATAAACCTATCATTCACATCAACACTATAGGCACTAGGTATAGTAACTATTATCTTACTTTCATCCAAAGAAAAATATTCTCCTGTGCTAATGTCAATGGCTTTATTATCGACAAATGCAGGGACAGCAACTAAAGTATCATCTATGACAAAATTAATATCAAATCTAATTTTTCTTACTATTGCTTTGTCATATATTCCATTTAAGCTAATTTCCTTATTTACTAAGAGCCATTTGTCGCTTAGTGCTTCAATAATATGACCCTGTTTTAACATACCTATATCAGAAAATATATACTTGGTATCATTTCCTGTACTATTTTCTATTTCCTTAAAAAATACAGTAGTTTCTGCACCATCTACTAGCACAGAAACCCCATAATTTTTTATATAATATCTAAATTGATTATCCAATGAATTAATCACTATATCACCTCTCTAAAAATAAGGATGGTCAATTTAATTGACTAGGAATTAAACTCCCTGTCCTATTTAACGGGAGAATTAAATTCCCTTGTTGTAATTTTTCCCATCTGTGGTCAAATCCTATCTAAAAAACAATAACCCCACGTTGCTATATTCTTCTTCATTATCGGGAATATTTAATATTCTATTTCTTATTCTGTCAATCCTATCATTTATAAATTTTACTGCTTCATTTGTGGTTGCAAATTCTGTTTCTACCCTTCTCATTAAGTCAACATCATTTGCAACTGCTTCTAATATATCTACTACTGTATATAGCAGGTCACGTTGCATAGTGGATTTATTGTAGTTGTCTAGTGGATTTAAAGCATTTTCATTTAAAAAAGTTTCATATTCTGTATCTGTGAAATATTCCTTGTTGTTTAGTTCTAGTTTTAATCTATCTAATATATTCATAGTATCAATCCTTTCTAATTTTGGGTATAAAAAAAAGATGTCAAAAGACATCTTATATATAATGAAATTTAAACTCCTTAATTAATAGATTTTCATATTCTGTTTTTTCGATATTATTATTAAAGCTACTTGATTTACTTATTTTTATACCATCAGGAGAGTTTTTAATAAATAAAGGATGTCCTTGATATAGGTATAGTGAAATTAAAGTATTATTTAATAAATTATTATTCTCTAACGATACAAGAAAATCTTTAACGCTAATCAAGTTAGGTATTTTAGAAACCATTTTTAGAATAATAAAGTTTTTTATTATAAATTTATTTCTAATATGTATTAATGAATCATATTTATCTTTAATAAAAATATTGTTATCTCTTAATTTTAATATCCCTTCATAAATATCCTCGTTATATTCATTTGCTAATATTAACTTAATATATAGTCCATCTTCATAAATTTTTGAAATGGCTATTTTATATTTTTTAACAAAATCTACCAAGTCCATATCATACCAATCTATATCGTATTCTTTTTCTACTTTATTATCAAAACACTCTAAAATAATATATTCACCATTAATATCTTTTACTTTTTTTTCATTTATAAATAACCATTTATTTACTTCATACCTATTTTTAACATCTAACTCTATAAAAGTTTTTTTCGTGAAATCATCTAAACAATAAGTATTATCATTAAAGTCCAACATACATCTTATCCCCCTTGTTTTAAATTATGATAGTTGTTAACATTAAAAAACACTTTCAATATTGTTTAATTGTCTTATATGTGCAACAATTCGTTCATTATAATTAGATTGAAAAACTAAATTTATTTCATTTTCTTTTTTTCTACATGTTAAAATTAAATAGTTTTTAGTCACACTTTTATTTGATTTCATTCCAAATGCTAATACACCAAAAATTAATAGCTTTCCTGCCCCAACTTCTTGTGAAATTTGAGTTTCAGATTTTATTTCAGCATTTACAATTATATCTATCGGTATAGTTTTCTTAATAACACCTTGCCTTCCAAATAAATCTAACTCTATAATATCTTTTTTGATTTTTATATGAACTCTTTTTCCTCCCTCAATGTCAGGGTACCCACCGATATATTTTGCACTTCCATCTCTTATTACTATTCCTTTTTTTTCATTTGATTTCTTTTCAATTGAACTGATTATTTAAGTAAATAAACCTAAAATACACACTCCTAAAAACATATATCCCATACAATTTATCCCCCTTTGTTTTTTTGTAACTATTTCTAATCTAGAAATATGTTATCAATTTATTCAATATTTTTTTATTTTGTATTCGCTTCTAGAAACTTTCCAACTTCTTTTATGTCAGATATCATCTTATCTAAATATTCATCATTATCTGTTTCTTTGAACTTATTATAATTAACAGCAAAATTCTTTAATATATTATAATAAGTTTGTTTTTTGTCATCTAATTTATATTGAGAATACTTGCCTAAAAAACCACCATCTAAATTAATTTTATATTCTTTTATTTCAACATTCTTCATAGCTTCTTCCCCAAAATTTTGTCCTTCTTGATAAAATTCTTTATCTGTCATATCTTTAGGCAATTCCATTTTTTTATCATTTGCACACCCAACTAAACTCCCCAAAACCAATACTAATATTAAAATCAAATTTATTTTCTTCATACAAAGCAATCTCCCTTTATTTTATAATATCTAAATCTATCTGCATTAACTGATTGAACTTTTCGACACTTTCAATTAAATCTTCTTTAAAAGTTTCCTTGTCGTCTTTATACATTATTAAAGCTATATTTAAATTCAAAGCACTTTTTAATATTTTCTGTTCTTGTAGTGATAAATTATCCACATTTTTATTATAAAGAACGATTTTTCTAATAGCTTCACGCTTAGATATTTTGATTGAATCTTCAACTTCTATCTTGTCGTATTCTTCATTTATCTTTATCAATTCATTTCCATACGCCATCATATCATTATAAAATTCTTCACTAACACCATCAGGTATTTTATCACTACTTGCACACCCACTAAATAATCCTAAAACTAGAATAAATATTAATAGAATACTTATTTTTCTCATATAATCTACTCCTTTATATCACAGGTTCTACCATCTATATATGTTAATATATTGTCATTTTTAGTAGTTCCATCTTATATCATCAACATATATAGTAACTGATTCTATATTACTGTCATAAGGATACATAATTTCAAATTTCTTAGAATTACTTGGTTTTATAGTTTGTCCCGAGTTAGTATAATCTGTATCTATAACATTCCCATTGCTATCTTTAAACTCTGCAACAACTTCAAAATAATCTGCTGAAATATCTCCTGTATTTTTTACTGAACCTTTAACATAGTAATAATCCCCTTCAGTAGTAAAAGTCCACCCTTTTTGTATTGTAAGACCTTTTTTAGTAAACAAACCATTACTATTATATGCCAAAATACTTGGATTAGCTTTACTCAATACATTAATTAATTCTTTATCAGCATTTGGAAGTTTCTTTGCTTGTGTCAATGGGGTGCCCGATCCTGTTTGCGATATTAAAGGAACTCCATTATCAACTAAAAGCTTAATAACTTCTAACCTTTCTTTAGCAGTTTTTGTATCTCCTTTTTCAAAGTTATATTCATATGCCGAATATACTTCACTCAATGCATTTTTTCTTAAATCATTTTTTTTATTAATATTAACACCATTATTAATTAATACCTCGGCTTTTTCTTTACTTATATATCCATCCACTAATGGAGTTTGTCCTAATTCATCTTCCACATGCATATCTGCTCCACTATCTATTAAAAGTTGTATAATGTTGGGATTTTGATGGAGTATTAAAGGAGTAGACCTAAATTCATTTTCTTGATTAACATTAGCACCATTTGCTATTAATAATTTCATTTTTTCTACATCATAAGTTCTAAATATTGGAGTTTCATTCATACTTTCTTTAAGTACATAGTTTACATCTGCACCGTTTTTTATTAATAGTTTACATATTTCTAAATTTTCTGAATAGATTAACGCTGTTTTTTTTGTGGTACCATTTTCAAAAGCAAGTACTTCATCAACATTCTGTCCTTGATTAATGAGTTCTTTTATTTTTTCTATATCCTCATTAACAATCGCATTTTCCCATGCAGAACTGCAACCAGCAAAAATTATAATAGATAAAATTATAAATATGCTTAAACTAATTTTTCTCATACAACCCCTCCCTTTTATTATAAATTTTACCACTAATGGTATATAAATGATATAAAAGAAGGGGTATTTTTACAGGATTTTTGTGTAATTGTTGTTTATTAGATTATAAAAGTTAGGAATTTCAACGGTTGTCCACGTTGGAGAACTTTTAAAGTTCATTTGGTGAACTTAAATACACAGATAGTGTGTACCCATAAAAATTGTTGGCAGAAAATTTATGTGTTTACTGTATACACATTTTAGGAAATGGGGGTCTTTGGATATATTTTCAATTGCTCTGAATATACCTAAAATATTAATATTTATACTGTATTCCTGCATAAATATATAGATTTCAGCTTGTATATATTCATAATTCGATAAAACCAAAATTTTAAACTGAAATTCTATTTCAAGAACGTAGCATTTGCAAGGTTTGTAGCGATTACATAGTTTAAAATGGTTTTATAAACCAGTTGGGTAACTTGCAACATAATATTAATTATGTATCTTATCCATATTTTACCATGTTATCATCAGCCATATCTTCAGGTGTCGGATTTCACGACACCCAACTTAAAGGTCATACCTCATTCACCAAAATTGTCTATTGTAACAGCCGAACTTTTCCAACTCAAATTTCCCCATCATACTATTACTTCATTACAATAAATGAATAATCGTTCATTTATGCTTACCTGCCATGTTGTATACACTAATACACATTGTATACAATTGTACTATTACATGATAATCATTATCATTTATATATGCCACATTACTACTCCCCACTAACCACGCCATCTTCATTAATTCTATCAATCTCAATATCCACATTATTAGTTAGTGGTGACTTCTCTATATATGTCCTTCTACTAATAGCCCCATCATTATACTGTTTGCTTAACTGCTCTATCAATTCCCCAGCATCAATAGGTCTATTATAATTGAACTCTATATCTATATAATCATCATCATTAAACTCAACACCCTGTCTACTTAAAAGCCCATCTATCTTATCAAATCTTTCTTCTAGTCCATCCCTTAGATATATTTCTAGTTCCCTAGCCATATTATCTAAGTTCTGATACAGTATCTTTAAACTAACCTCACTAACATTAGCTATATTACTTTGTCCAAACATATGTGACGGAACTCCACTAACTATAACCAATTGTTCTATTAAAGCATTATATAGCATTTTAATACTTTCACTATCAAGGTTAGCAATAGCATACTTAAATTCCCCATCATCTAAGTTGATAATATAACCTACTGCATCAGCATCAATTGACCCTTCTACCCTTTGTCCTGTAGTAAATGCGATAGGATTTAAACTAAGTATAGTAATAGCATCATCCATCTTATTAAGTAGATATTCAACCTTATTAAGTATCGGCTTTATATCATCTAATATACTTCTACCAAACTTTTCATCTTCACTATTTTGTCCATTAATATAATGTATAGGCAACCCCGTCAAATTTGGCTTGGTTTCCTCTAATACATAATTGCCACCTCTATTAGTCCACTTTTGCACCGTCTTATCACTATAAATAATATAATAACTAATGCTACTTATAGCATCTGTCCAATGTTCTATAAAGCCCACATAATCGCCCATATCATCATATATAGGGTAACTATCCTCTGTGGCTATAATCTTACTTGTAATAGCTTTACCATTAAAATAAACATATTCAAAACAATCTCCATGACTGTTTAATGCTTTAACTATCTTATAATTCATGCTATGAAACTTACCCTTCCTAAATACCTTATTGTATTCTCTAACCTTATTATCTGTGCCACTTGGTGACACACGCTTACCCATGATATATGAATTGTGTGTCCTTATAATACTCTTTGCAGTTTGTAGTATCATCTTAGATACTTTTAATTCCTTATCTTTATATACTATATCTTCTCTTTCTAATACTTCATGTAGTTTACCGTTCAAATATTGCTTATTATTCAATGCTTTTGTTATTCTGCTTATATGATGTGCCTGCTGGACTTCCTCAGCAAACCAAAAAGGATTCCCTTGGTAATGCTCATTAATATATTTATCTAAATTCATGTTATACCTCCTGTATTTTTACTTGTATTCACTGACAATACAACTAATTCATTAGGACAATAGCAATATCCATAATTACAATTAGCTTGTATTATAACTATTAGGGTGTAAAATCAACTGTAAATTAGGGTGTAAAAACGGTTTTTATACTAAAATCAATAGGACATTAGTATTTGTAATGTTTCAAGTAGCTTGGACTAAACACTATTAGGGTATAAAATCAAGCGTTAAAATGTGTTGATTGGAATGTTGAATAGAGTGTTGTTACGTTTCAACACTAAAATCAATAGGACATTAGTGTCTATAATAGTTAAAAGCAACTTGTACTACTACTATTAGGGTATAATTTAACCACGTGGAAATCCACTCGCCAACCTATGTACTCTTATACCAAACACCCGTATCCATACCAATCAATGCCATAGCACTAGCCATAACTGTATCATCATGCCGACCCTTAATAGCACCCATTTTTTCACCATTAGAAACAAATACTTTCATTTCTTCTAGTAAATATTTACTATTAATTAATATTTGTCCTTCCTCAAACTTCTCCCTAAATCCATTTATCATTAATGGCTTGGTTTTGCTATTGGTTATAAATCCAACTTTTTTCTTAGCTTTACCCCTAGCATCATACTCTTTGTGTTTGTGCATATTCTTATATTTAAAGTCAAATCTTAATTTGCTTACTACTGTATGCCCTGCCGATGCTTTCTCTATCACTAAATAAGCATTGTTATAATATACACCTATTTCATTAACTACCTCAGCGAATACATGAGGGGCTATTTTATTACTTCTAAACTCAGCTACCTGCACACCTTCATCGCTAAACACTTCTATTACTGAATAATCCTGTCCGACACCTTCTCCACTATCAACGCCTATATAATATTTCATATCGGGCTTAACTTTTTCCCATAAAAATAAGGACTTGTTTAAATGTGACTTTAAGTCACTATTTAAGTCCTTTAATCCATTTCTACCTATTGTCTTAGGTAAATATCTTAACCTTTCAACTATATTAGCACTATCAAATATATTATTTCCTGTAACCACGAACGCTTCAATATCTGTTGCAGGGAACTCTTGCCTAAATTGTTCTAAACTACTATTAGCAATTTTTAATCTTCTCCACATTAATTGCTCTGTAGTAGCACCTTTACCCATCAAATCTAATTCCTCTGCATCTAGTTCACCTTTAGTAAGCACCTTACCATCATTCCTAGATTTCCAAACCTTAACTGCATTATCATAATCCTTTTGGAACATGGTCTTATTTTCATACCAATTAGCGAAATATGGCTTATACATGTTTTCCCCGTTCTTTGCTTTTTGCCATAATTCACTAAAGTAGTTCATACCATTAGCAGTAGATTCAAGAACTATTTTCCCATCGGGAACTAATGCCTGTTCAATGGCTAATAATTGTTTTTCTATAGTATCTTTCATAAATGCAACCTCTGATAAATGGGCAAATTTAATTGTTAAACCCCTTGCAACATCTTTATTACCACATGTAGCAACAATAATTCTACTACCATTGATAAATTTTAATTCTTTTTTGTTATTGTTAATCAGTTCAACCCTTAATATCTTAGGAATAGTCCAATACATTTGCTTTAATTTCTCAAATATACCTGTAGCACTATCAATAGAATAACTCATTAATAAGCATGTACTGTTTGGCTGTGTTATTGCTATCCATAAAGAATAGGCAGTCATAAGGACACTAAATCCCAACTGCCTACTTTTGAGGATAATATTATATTTTTCCATACCGACGGAAAAATCCGCTTGTAGTTCATTTAAAATAAATGGTACTATTTTCCCTTCTTTATTTGCTATCCTTAAAAAATTCTCTATCCATAGTTTAGGATTGCTTAATATTTTCTTTAACTTCTCTGCATTAGTCATCGTCATCAACTTCTATTCCACTAAGTAATTTATGCAATTCATCTTCACCATCAGAGAAAAATTCTTTGCTAAAATCCATTAAAAACTTAGCACTTTGAACGTCACCATTAATAGCTTGGTTGTAAAATTTATCATACAAATTTTTTAATTTTATGGTATGTTGCATTTTCATATAATATTTAATACATGAAGTAACCTCTGGTTGCAATAGCCATCCTTCTACAACATCCCAACCAACGTTATGTAAATGTCTAGTGCTAAAGGTATCAAAATCATCCCTTTCATTCTCAGGGGTACAATACCATATTACAAATCTACCTTTTCTTTTGTCCGTTCTATCTATAATCTCACTAAGAATAGGTTTCTTTTTACTCATAATACCCCTCCTTAATTCTCAATCTATAATCATCTTGAATAGCTTTAATTTCAGCTAAATCTTTCTGTATTTGATTAATATTTATTTTTATCAATATTGATGTTTCTTGAAATGTTAAGTCCTTATATTTTTCCATTCTTTCCTGTAGCCCTTGGTTTTCGATTAAGTTATCTAATATTTTTGTTATGGATTCCACTATTAACCACCTATCCTTTTCTATTATTTTTTTTATTGTTCATTTTGGACAATTAAAAAAGGATAACCATTACTGGCTACCCCATACTTTTGCTTTATTTTTTTATTTGCCCGTATTCTCTGCAAATCATAAGCATCTAATATTTCCTTTAATGATCTTTTAATTTGTTTTTCTGTAAAGGTCTTACTATATTTCCCTTTCAATTCAGCTACAATTTCCTTCTCTATCACATAACCTTTATCATCTAAAATATCAAATATGACCTTAACTATATCCATTGTTTTCTCATCACTTGCAGTAGTAGTTGTTCTATCAATTACTTGTCTTGCTTCAATAGTAACTTCTTTAAACTGTGGATATAGATAATTAGCGACCTCTTTACCTTCCCCACGATAAAACATTTCCCTGCTAACACCCTTCATGGTATAGTGATTATCTTTCCACTTCTCTCCCTGCTTTTCAATACTACTGTAAAGATTATATGTATATGAAGGGATAGAAAAATAATTTATATGCTTAAACTTACCATTCTTATTTTTCGCATTTATTTTTTTAGATTTTTTTAGCAGGTTTTCATTTATCTCATTATTATCCACTTTATTTAATAATTGATGGTACGCTAATACTACTAACTTTTGTGATATTTTCCCTAATGAGTTTTGACTAATATTTAATTTATCTGCTATATAACTTGTACTAGCAAAGAAAACCACATTACCATCATCATCGGTAAACTTTTCACTATATATATTATCTAGTGCTATATAGTGCATCTGCTCTAGGTATCTTAATATCCTTTTATTGTTCTTATATGCCTGTGGACAATTCTTTTCAAGTTCACCATTTGCAATAGCTTTTAAATTTTCAATTAATATTTCCTTTTGTTCCTTTTGCCATTCAGTATCCATTATTTCTAAATTAAATAATTCCTTAATAAATTTATATGTTTTAGGTCTAGTATTAAAATTTCCTAACCGTTCAATCACACCAATAATATTATAAGATACACCACATTTACCACTGGTACAATTATAAATATAATTTCCTGTTTCTTTATCATTTATTATTCCAGCACTAGGATTATTGTCATTATGAAATAAACACTTAAAACTCCTTGGATAATTTATTCCTAACAGTTTAGATAAATCTATTTTGCATATATAATCTAGGAATTGTTGTTGAGTTTCAAATATAATCTTATTATCATCATCTATACCTAATATAGTTTTGAGGTATAAGATATTATGTTCTTTGATTGCTTGAATGTTATAGTTAATATCATCATTATTGTGTGGTTTACTTCCCTTCTTATTTTCTGTGGTATTGGTAGGGGGGTTTTTGGGGTATAAGATATAATTATTATTAGATATAATATATATATCTTGTACCCCTTTTCTCCCAAACTTATTATTATAACACATACCACCATAATTATTCAATATATTTTCAACATTTATCAAACTTTCATAATCCTCATATACAATTTTTCTACCTGCATAATATATTCTATTCAAATTTTTACAATGTTCATCAGCATCATATAACTTATTTAGTATATTTTGTAGTGCTAACCCTTCATCAATATTAGCAATAACTTTATCAGCCACAAACACTAACCTAAATTTATTATGTTCTTCACTATGACTAAATGAGGTATAAATAAAAGCAGGGATAATATCTAATTCCCTACTTTTCTCAATCGCCTGTTCAATTGTTAATCCATCATCAACATCTACCATAAATAACTGTTGTTCTTTCCATTCAGCTTGTTTAGTTCCACATATTGCAGGTTTAACTGTATATCCTTCTATTATTTTAGTTGCTAGGTCACTCATAGTTACCTCAATAATTTTATTATCGTTACCTAAACGCTTGACTATACTTCCCACTTCATAGCCCTGTGGTTTACTACTAAATTTAACATTATCTATCATACATTTTATCATCATATAATCCATCCCCTTTTTTATTGATTCTGTAGTTATAAAATTGTAATTACATATATTTTTCTAACGTTTTTTCTCTCTTTCCTTCTTCAAATATTCCCATATAAATTCAGTTGATTTAAAAACAAATACTGTAGCATTTTTTAGTTCTCGATGTGGCTTAATATCCACTATGATTTCCCCTAGTTTCAATAGTGACCTAGCTACTTTAGGGTTGCATATAATTATAAATTCCTTATTCATCTTTTCATCCTCCTTATGGTTACAAGGTCGATTATTTTCGACTATGTCCTTATGGTCGATTTTTCGACTATGAAACACTCACTTTTAAAAAATTCTTATTAACCAATGCACTTGAAAATATTTTGTGCTTTTTACTTTCCAAATCTTTTAGGTTTATTTCATTTAGGTTAAGCCCATAATCATCAAACTTTTTTATTAACGTAAATTTTTTCTGTGGCAACCTTAAATCAATGTTAAACAAATTAGATAGCCCCTCCAAATCTATCTTTGTATGTAAATAGCCATCTTTTATTGTTATTTGTTCATATAACTTGTATTTGTTAATAATATTGTAGAAATATCCTTTACTATGTGATTTCACTATGTCAATAAACTCTGGGTACTCTAATATATCTGCATAGTATCTTTTGAATGTACTAGAACTAAAAAAATACTGCTTAAATGCAGTATCTATTGATATTAATACTTCTAGTTGCTCTGTTGTAAATTCTTTTAAATCATAATCATATAATGACATAATTGTTATTAGCGTACTTCCTGCAAATTTCTTGCTATAGTTAGCCCTAGTAATACCCCTATTAAGTGATATTGCATTGTCATTTTCAAAGTATGTAACGTGATTTCCAAATATTTTAGCTTTTGGTCTTACTGCATCTAAATCGACACCTATATATCCCGTATTGTCTTTAGGATTAGTAAAATACATCTCTTTAAAGCTATAGAACCCCTGTATTTCACAACCTTGTGATAAACCTAGTACATAGCAAGAAAGCAAACTATCAATATCATTTGTTAGGATAAGTTTTTTATCGCTTAAATCCTCATACCACTTCGGTAATTCCTGTTTAAATTCTTTTTTCATCTTATACAAAGAAGGTCATTACAACCTTCCCTGTTTGACTATCTTTTTTCTCCTTCTTGATTCTTAATTATGAATATGAAGTACCTGCGAAATTCTCCCTTAATCAAAAGGGAGGTGTAAACATTAACCTTCAATGCTTACACCTCCTATGGATTTTGATTTTTAGATTTTTTTTTTAACCTTTCATCTCTTACCTGTTTTGCTTCATTAGAGTTAAGAAATTCAACCCACTTCTTATATTTAGAACTTGGAATTGGTTGTTGTTCATTTTCTAGCATAGAAATATATGCTCTCTTAACGTTAATTGCATCAGCAACTTCTTGCTGGATAATTCCTTTCAATATTCTTATTCTCTTTAATTGGTGACCTCTAAGCATCGTTCATACCTCCTATAACAAAATTGTAATAAAAAAATATAAAAAGGGGTCGTGTAATATGACGACCCTTTATTTCCGAACTAAATCTCGGTATTAAACATTAGTTGACTTTATAACCACTACTCCATCATCCTTAATTAACTTAACTGCATACATCATATCAGCATAGATATTAGTTCTTTTGTATTTAGCTTCACGTTCAAGTTCAACGTCAAGTTCCTTAGCCATCTTGTAACCAAGTGACCCTTTTTTGATAATTAAAGTTACACATTCATTAGCATTACCGTCATGTGTTCCTTTATCAGAAATAAATACTGGAATACCTCTGTAAAATCCTAAAAGTCCATTTCTGATAATACCATTTCCAGCCATAGCAGTTGTATTAGTTGCATCGGTAAACTCATTCATAGCATAGAAAGAAGGTATAAGTAGAGAATTAATAACTATTCCTGCAAATTCCTCAACATCTCTTTCCTCGCCATAGTTAAGCATAGCAGTTTCAATTTCTGCACTTGTTAATGCAGTAGCACTTGAACATGTAGCTTGAAAAGCTGAAGTTTTTGCCTCAGCAATTAAATCATCATCTAACTTTCTAGCCATAACTATTGCAGTTTGAGTTGCACCCTCTGTAAGTTGGTTTCCTAAAGATGTTTGGTTTGAACTATCATAAACTACAACACCTTTACCAATTTGCTTTATGCTAGCAAATGTTTCTGTTTGTGCTAGTTCCTCTGTAGAAATAGCATCACCTTTAGCCATCTCAGTTGGGTTACCTATTAAACTCCACTTTGGGAAAGAAATACTTTCACCTGCACCCATCCCGTCAAGGTTTCCAAGATCATTGGATAAATTAAGTATCTTAACTTTACCGTCAAACTTTTCTCTTACTAAATCAGCGTAAATCTGTTTTTGTATTAATGCCATAATTATCACTTTCCTTTCAATTATTTTTATTTTTAAATTGGTATAAAGGGGCTACCATATTGGTAACCCCATCTATCTAAAAAAGATACCTTCACATCATGTAAAGATACCTTCTAATTAGCTAGTTTATTATAAAGCTCTGGGTTACTTTCATATACCTTTTGTCTTTCCATATAGTTCATGCTTTTAAATTGTTCCTTGCTTATTGCATCGCCCTTATTATTCTTATTACTTGGCTTGTATGAAGCATTAAGCAAATGACTGTCTAATATTTGTGCTAGTTCTTCACCTAACTCATCTAGTGCATCATCATCAACATTAAGAAATTTTGATAATTCAGCAGGTAGATTATTTTCTGCTAAAGTATCTTTTATTTTGTACTGTCTTTCCTTTGATACTAATTCCTTTTCTTTCTTCTCTAGTTCAAGTTCCTTCTCGCTTTTCTGCTTTGGTTTAAGTTCAGCAATCTCACTTTCCAACACCTTAATCTTATCATTGTAAAGTTGAGTTCTAACCTTATCCTCAGCACCTTGTATTGCTTTTTCAAATTCTTCTTTTGACATGTTTTCTTTAAATTCCATTAATAATCATCCTCTCTAGTTGCCGATATAAGCCCCTTATATAAGTTTCCTATATCTAAACCCCTATTTAATATTTTTTATTTTTAGTAGTGTTCATGTTGAACTTTACTAAGACGCCATAATGACGGCTTGACTGTAAATCAATTTCTTTAACTTTAAAACTTTTTCATTAGATAATTCTCTTTCATTGTTCTTAAAAAAATGTATTGTTGTAGGACTAACCCCTATAAAAGTTGCTATTTCCTTCCAATATATCCCTTTTTTGTACTGAAATATGTGTAGGTCATTTAGCAATTTTTCTTTTTCTACATTACTCATTATCGCCCCTTCCTTTCTTTTCTGAAATTATTTACCGAAATTATAAAAAAAATATATAATAAGTATCCTTCAAACGGATACATATTGTAAAATGGATAGTTTCCGTACAATAATACGAAAACCTGCATAAAATCCTCGTCATGCTCATCGTTTCAGCGTTTAAAATGGTGGAGGTGATAGGATTGGCTACCCACATGGAAACGAAACATATAATGTTAAGAACTAAAATAAATGAACTTATGATATTTGAAACAAAATAAACCTTAAAGTAAACACTCGACAAAGTGTCGAATACTTAATTTAGGGTTTATTTCTACCCCGTATTCACTATAAATAAGTTTTTTAAATACGCTGTAGGAATTGATATTACTACGACACAAGCGATTTTGAGAAATGTCTTAATTCCATTTATCTTATATCTCCATATAGAAGAAAGATTTTAAAATTTCAATGTATTGGTATTACTACGTTTGAAGCTTGTCGATGAAAATTTTTACACTAATTTTTATATATTAACCATATACAGGAATTTAACTGATTCATATAAGCAAGTGATTTCAATAGGTGTAAGGGTATATGATATAAAAATCTTTATATTTTGCAACTCATTCCTACCCTCTATCACTATAAATAAAAAAAAGTGCAGATGGCTATAAGCGTTGATATTACTTAATTATAATGGATTTTCTAAATGTATAAAATTATTTATAATTTAAAATGTTGCTTTTAACTATATTTATATCACATTAGTGTGACCGAATAAAACCTTGAAACCTAGTAATTTCAACATGTATAGCTTGTGATGGCTACCTAACATTTTTACGTTTTTCCCTCATGATATTTCTACTTATTTTTCTTTCTGTTTTCCCAACATCCCTCACAATACTTAGTTCTGTTGGATTTGGCTTCCCTTGTAGACGATTTAGGTAAAATGACATTCGATGTTGAAATTTCAACGATTCATATAGTTTTAATTATTAATATTTTTTAATGGAAATGGCTATATTATAGTAATACCAATGGTCACAGACATCGTCATTTTCGTGACACCTTAATTATATGGTTTTCCGTCATAGAAAACTCAATAGAATTTCATTAGTAAGATATACAGTAGTAATCAATTCGATTAATACTGAATCCAAAATTGGCTTCGCTATACCTCATATAGTTAGCGAATATTCCCTCAAAACAAGCCCTATATTTCCGTTTTAAGCATTTACCCATACCCTAGGTTGCCTAGACAAAATAAAAACGCTATATGGGCTTATTTCCCAAAAAACACAAAAAAACACACTCTACACCCATTGGAATTACTAGGGTACAGAATGTGCTTTTTTATACTTTTTAGGGGTTAGACCCTTATATTTGGTTAATCATTATACCTTCAAAATTATATATCTCAATGGTATCTTTATTTGCTATAGCTACCATCCAGTCATCATCGCTATAATAATTATAGAATTTTATACTGCCATCGAATTCTTCAATAATAATAATATCTACTTGATAATGTTGTTTTAGGGTATTAATCATTTATCTAGCACCTCCACTTAGGAAGTGGTCTAAAATATTTGATTCTTTATGTTTCTTGATAATATCGCTTTTATCTAAAAAGATATATTGTCTAGTGGTTGTGATGTTTCGATGCCCCATCAAACGTTGGAGGGTAAATATATCAACATTTTTCTTAACCATTTCGGTTGCAAATGTATGTCTTAAAACATAAGGGGTACATTTACTATCAATTCTAGCTTCTTCTTTGTATTTTCTAAAATTGTTAAATACATCTGATTGCTTTATAACTCTATCGCCCCTGCTTGATAGAAATAGATTAACTTGTCCATGCTCTATTGCAATATCTTTCATTTCTTGTAAAAAATCCAGCGTTTTTCTTGATAAAGGTAATACTCTTTCACTTCTAGTTTTACTAACTTTAGCCCTTACTATCAAATAGCCCTCATTAAAATTAATATCATGTACTGTTGTTTGTAAAAGTTCCCCTATTCTTATTCCACAATCTAGGATACATAGTACAATAGTTAAATCCCTAAACCTTGCATAAGTAGAATTACCAATAGCATCTACAAGCCGTTTTGCCTCTGTTTTGCACAGTGGTTTTATTCTATCCTCTGCAACCTTAACAAGTTTCAAATGATTATTATAATTATTTTTAATATATTCATTTTTAAGTAGCCAGTTTATATATGTTTTTAGTGGTCTAATTCGCACATTTACAGTGGTTGGGGCATATTTCTTTTCATAGATTAAATATTCCTTATAGTCCACAAATATTGACTTTTTAACATACTGGTTTAGGTCAGACCATTGTGTATCATCAATCCACCTTGTAAAAAAACTAAAAATATACTTATGGTCTTTAATTGTCCTCTCACTTAGATTTTCCAACATCTTGTCCCTTATAAACTCAGTATGCAATTCAATAAAATCTTTAATTGTAATTTCCTTTTTTGGCATACGTTCATCTAACATACTGGTTTTAATCCCTTTTCTTCCCTTCATAGAAATAGCCATTTTTCAATACCTCCATAGATTTATTAAGAACAAAACCTATGGTTTAATCACACTGGTTATAGCTTTCAAAAAATAATAAAACAGCTACAACTTAAATTCGTTGTAACTGTTGAAATTTCAATGCTAGTGGCGAGAGTATGTGGGAATCGAACCCACCTAAGAGGCTCTTAACCCCTCACGCTGGTTTTGAAGACCAGAGGGCACACCAGCACCCATCTACTCCCATGAAGTTAACGTTTATTTAACACAAATATAGTATAGCATACCCGTAAAAAGTGTCAAGGGATAATAATGGTAGAATGTATATAAGGGACATTGTATTACTAATTTTACTTCATAGCATCATACTGATATTTACTTCTTCAAGGGTATAAAAAGCAGTTTATAGAATTCACCCTTGACACCCTATTAAAGTAGTATTAAATTAGTATATAAATGAAATTATATTATCATAAAGATTTATTCTTGAGTTAGTAGAAGATATCGATTAGCCCCGTTAGAGGCTTTGGTTTGTTAGAACTGAAAAAGTGATATCTATATTAGAATAGATATAATTAAGGTGGTATCGCGGGTTATACTCGTCCTTGAAGAAATGTCTTTAGGACGAGTATTTTTATTTTTTTATTACATAATAATAAAACTTAAGGAGGTAATTAATTTATGTCATCTTTAAATTCTAATTCAACCAATAATGAATTATTTTTAAATAATATATCCTTTGAGGAGTCTAGAAATAGATTGAAAGATATTTTGAAAGAAACAAAATTAATACATAGTCCAATTTTTAGTAGAGAATGTGGAAATAATATCTATATTAAACCTGAAAATCTACAAAATACTGGATCCTTTAAAATACGTGGAGCCTATAACAAAATCGCTAAATTGACTACCCAAGAAAAGCAAAAAGGACTTGTGGCTTCTTCAGCAGGAAACCATGCTCAAGGTGTTGCCTTTGCAGCTCAAAAACTTGGAGTTAAAGCAACAATTGTAATGCCAAAAACAACTCCTTTAATAAAAATTGAAGCAACGAGAAGCTATGGTGCCGATGTTGTTCTCTATGGTGATTTTTATGATGAGGCCTATGGAGAAGCCCTTAGACTCGAACAAGAGCATGGGTATGTCTTTATTCATCCCTTCGATGATATTGATGTAATAGAAGGTCAAGGAACTATTGGATTGGAAATTATAAATGAATTTCAAGATGTAGATTGTATATTGTTACCTGTAGGTGGTGGAGGACTTATTAGTGGTATTGCATTAGCTGCTAAAACTATTAACCCTAATATTAAAATTATCGGAGTAGAACCCAATGGAGCAAATGCTATGAAGATGTCTGTAGAAAACAATAAGGTTATTCAGCTTGATAAAGTGAATACAATTGCTGAAGGTGTTGCTGTCAAGAAACCTGGTGATCTTACATTCTCTATTATAAAGAATTATGTAGATGAAATTGTTACTGTTTCCGACTTTGATATAATGGATGCCTTTTTGATTCTTTTAGAAAAACATAAGCTGATTGGAGAAAATGCTGGCGTCATATCATTAGCAGGACTTAAAAAAATCAAACAAAAAAATAAAAATATTGTATGTGTAGTAAGTGGAGGTAACATAGATGTATTAACTATATCATCCATGATTAACCGTGGACTAGTATCTCGAGGTCGTATATTTAGCTTTGCTGTAAACTTACCAGATAAACCTGGGGAGCTCTTAAAAGTATCTAAGATATTATCAAGATTAAATGCCAATGTCATTAAATTAGACCATGATCAATTTAAAACCTTTGATAGGCTAATGGATGTACAACTCCAAGTAACTGTTGAAACTAATGGTCATGAACACATACATGAAATCATGGCTGAATTAGCGAATAATGGGTATGATGTTGTGAAAGTAAATTAACAAAAATAACAAGAAAGGAGAAAATAATTAATCTCAGTTATTTTCTCCTTTCTTAAATTGATATGGCACTTATCCACTCTATGAAATCAAAAAGACAGCCATGCCCATTTTAAAGGGTTGTCCATTTTCTTTCAAGGTTATACATTATAATTTTCTTCTATATCCCTTTTTATCTGTAGCATTTTTTTATCAAGGTCAGTAACAATATCAGCACATTCCTTAAGTTGACCAGTAAGAGAACATGGTACTGTTTTGTTAAACTTATAATATATCTTATGTTCTAAACTAGCCCAAAAATCCATTGCTATGGTTCGGATTTGGATTTCAACTGTAACATTTTCTACTTTATTAGTTAAAAATACAGGTATCTTAACTATCATATGCAAACTTTGATATCCATTTGGTTTTGGATTTCCTATATAATCTTTAACCTTTATTACTTCGATATCACTTTGCTGCTCTAATAAATCATATAATGTATAGATATCCGATGTAAATGAACATATAACCCTAAGCCCAGCTATATCGTCTATATATTCCTTTGCATTTTCTAGACTTACTTCATATCCTCTTCTAGTTAGTTTCTCTACTATGCTTTTGGGAGTTTTAACCCTTGCTTTAATATGTTCAATAGGATTATATGAATGAATTAATTGAAATTCTTCATTTAGTATCTTTAGCTTTGTATTTATCTCATCTACTGCAAATTTATGAATCAATAATAAACTCTTCCACTCTTCATATCCCTCTGATAAAATCGAAGTATTCAATTCTTAGTCACTCCTGCTCCATTAATTATAGTATTTTATTGTTAAAACTTATTACCCAAATTATTCCTATTTAGTTTTATTCTTTGCCTGTATATGGTTTTGTCTGCATTCCCAACTGCAAAAATATTGAGTTTTATTATTCTCTATTACTTGGTATGCCTTTTCTTTTTGAAGATAGGTCCCACAAACTTCATCTTTAACCATTTCTAACATATTCGCTTCTTGCTTTGCTTTTTCTACTTTTTCCTGCCAACCGTTTTTATAGTGACTATTTGCTTTACTGTGTTCACTATGTTCATTATTTTTAGTAACTCCTTTTTTACTTAGAATGAACAACTTCAGCATAAATCTTCCCAATATAAATATAAAATATAGATTAATAACTCTAATAAATATATCCATATCTAGCACCACCTTTTAATATTTAAAATGTTAGAAAAGATTTTAAAGCTTTGCATCTAGTTTTTTTAATATGTTTCTAAAGATATCAATTTCTTCTTCAGGTAATGAATCTAAAATTATTTCCATACTATTTAACCTTATTTCAAGTAGTTTATTGTATAAATCATTCCCCTTTTCAGTTAAATTAACGAGTACCTGTCGTCTATCTTCTTTTCCTACCTTCCTTAAAACATATTTCTTTTTAATTAATCTATCAATAATAGTGACTGGTGTACTTATAGCAACTCCTAAACATGATGCTATATTCCCCATTGTTTTATTTCCTTTATTCCCTATGGCAAAGATTGTTTGAATTTCTTTTCCAGTTAAATTGTCTAATTCTTTATCTATTTTACTTGCCTTTAACACATTATTTAGCCTCTTTTGAATTTTTATAGAAACCCTATCTATTAATTCAATATCTTCACTTTCTAGCATATTAGCACCTTCTTCGAATTATTTATTTCGAATATCGAACTATTTGAATATAATATTAATTTATTTTTATATTTTTGTCAAGTAGTTGTTGTAATCCAACTACTATTTTTATATAATCTGATTATGTGCCTTTAGAATTAAATAACATACTTTATAATTCAAATAAATCTATAAAAGAAAGGAATCTATATGAGTATTTTAAATGTTAACAATTTAAGTCATGGCTTTGGTGATAGGGCAATTTTTAATAATGTATCCTTTAGGCTTTTAAAAGGTGAACATATTGGTTTAATTGGGGCCAATGGTGAAGGTAAGTCTACTTTCATGAATATTATTACTGGTAAATTACAGCCGGATGAAGGTAATATTGAATGGTCAAATAGAGTTCGAGTTGGTTATCTTGATCAACATACGTCCCTTGAGAATGAGAAAAGCATAAGAGATACCTTAAGGGGCGCTTTTCAATACCTTTATGATATGGAAACGGAAATGAATGATATGTACATGAAGATGGGTGATGTTTCCTCGGATGAACTTGAAAGACTAATGGAAGAAGTAGGAACTATACAAGATTTGTTAACCAATAATGACTTTTATATCATTGATGCTAAGGTTGAAGAAATTGCTAGGGGTCTTGGATTGTCAGACATTGGTCTTGATAAGGATGTAAATGACCTAAGCGGTGGACAAAGAACAAAGATCTTACTAGCAAAGCTTTTACTTGAAAAACCAGATATTCTACTTCTGGATGAGCCTACAAACTATCTTGATGAAGAACATATAGCATGGTTAAAAGTGTATTTGCAAAACTATGAAAATGCATTTATTTTAATTTCCCATGATATACCATTCTTAAATAGCGTTATAAACCTTATTTATCACATGGAAAATCAAGAGCTTAATAGGTATGTTGGTGACTACGATAACTTTATGAATATCTATGAGGCTAAGAAAAAACAGGTGGAGGCAGCATATAAAAGACAACAGCAGGAAATAGCTGACCTCGAAGATTTTGTTGCTAGAAATAAAGCTAGGGTTGCTACGAGAAATATGGCAAAGTCTAGACAAAAAAAACTTGATAAAATGGATAGAATTGAGCTTGATAGAGAAAAACCTAAACCAGAATTTAACTTCATTGAAGCTAGAACATCTGGAAAACTAATATTTGAAACTAAGGATTTAGTTATTGGTTATAACGAGCCTTTGTCAAAGCCTTTAAATTTAAAGATGGAGCGAGGTCAAAAAATAGCTTTAGTAGGGGCAAATGGCCTTGGTAAATCTACACTCCTTAAAAGTATACTTGGTCAAATTAAAGCCATTTCCGGCGAAGTTACGCTTGGAGATTATCAGTATATTGGCTACTTTGAGCAGGAAATAAAGGAAGCCAACTACAATACTTGTATTGAAGAAGTATGGAAGGATTTTCCCTCCTATACTCAATATGAAGTTAGGGCTGCTCTAGCTAAATGTGGTCTTACAACTAAACATATTGAGAGTAAAGTTGTAGTTCTAAGTGGTGGCGAGCAGTCAAAGGTAAGACTTTGCAAACTTTTAAATAAGGAAACAAATATCCTCATACTCGATGAGCCTACAAATCATCTTGATGTTGATGCAAAGAAAGAATTAAAAAGATCCCTAAAGGAATATAAGGGAAGTATTCTCTTAATATGTCATGAACCGGAATTCTATAGGGATATAGTAACTGATATCTGGAACTGTGAAGAATGGACAACTAAAATAGTATAATAAATAAAAACTCCTAATTCATTTTAAAATAAATTAGGAGTTTTCTTCTAGAATTTTGTGAAATTATAATTTATTAAAGCTTTTTAAGATACACATCGATAGACTCTGCAGCTTGTCTAGCATCAGCAATTGCTTTACATACAAGAGATTGTCCTGTTCTCATATCACCTGCAGCAAATATTCCTGAGGCATTAGTCATATGATTTTTATCTGTTTTAACATTTCCTCGCTTATCAAGCTCAATATCAAACTTTTTAAGTAAAGAACTGTGTTCCGGATGAAGGAATCCCATGGAAAAAAGTACAATATCAGCATCTATCTCAAATTCACTACCATCGATTTCTTCCATTCTTCTTCTACCATTTTCATCATCAACCCAATTTAATTTAACACAATGAACCTTTTTTACTTGACCATTTTCTCCTGAGAAATACTTTGTTGCAATACTCCATTCCCTTTCTCCACCTTCTTCGTGAGAAGTATTGGTACGGAGTATCATAGGCCAAGTCGGCCAAGGCATTTCTTCAGTTCTATTTTGAGGTGGTTTAGGCATTAATTCCAATTGATATACCTGTTTTGCACCTTGACGGATGGCCACTCCAAGACAATCAGCTCCAGTATCCCCACCACCTATAATAACTACATTTTTGCCTGCTGCATCTATACGTTCTTCTTTAGGAATTTCTTTACCTTGATTAATCAGATTCTGCTGAACAAGATAATCCATGGCAAAATGAACTCCTACAAGAGATCTCCCATCTATATCTAAATCCCTTGGTACTGTAGATCCACCTGCTAAACAGACAGCATCAAATTTAGACTTTAAAGCTTCAATGGAAATATCTTTTCCTACATTCGTATTTGTTTTAAATTCAATGCCTTCTTCCTTTAATTGTTTTATCCTTCTATCAAGAACCCATTTTTCTAATTTATAATCAGGAATACCAAGGGCTAAAATTCCACCTATTTCTTCTGCTCTTTCAAATACAGTTACATCATGACCAGCCCTAGTAAGTTGTTGAGCTGCAGCAAGTCCAGATGGACCAGAACCAATTACTGCAACACTTTTTCCAGTACGCATTTTAGGAGGAAGAGGTACTACCCACCCTTCTTCAAATCCTTTTTCTACAATACTCAGTTCAATCTCTCTATTTATATTTGCTTCATCGTTGATTCCTAATGCACAGGAAGCTTCACATAAAGCCGGACATAGTCTCCCTGTAAACTCGGGGAAATTATTAGTTCCTTGTAAAGTATCTAGAGCTTTTTTCCATTGACCCTTCGATACAAGATAGTTCAAATCTGGTAGTACATTTCCCAATGGACAAGAATAGTTACAGAAGGCCGTTCCGCAATCCATACAACGGGATGCCTGAATCTTTATTTCTTCCTCTGGTTGTGGAATATAAATTTCTTTATAGTTTTTAATTCTTTCTTCAGCTGGTACTTTATCTGCATTTTTCCTTTTATAAACCATAAATTCTGGTTGATTACTCATCAAATCTCCCCCCTAGCTAGCTTCAGACATTTCCGTAGATTTTTCAAGTATTTCTCTATATTGTGGACTAATTACTCTTACAAACTTATGAGCATATTCATCCCAATTTCCAAGAATTTTTTTACCCTTTGCACTATCTGTATATTGAACATGTTTTTCAATCAGTTCTTTAATGAACTCAATATCATTATTATTAAGTCCTTCTACTTCTATCAGTTCAAAATTGCATTTTCCACTAAAGTCTTCTTTTTCATCTAATACATAGGCAATACCACCGCTCATACCTGCACCAAAGTTTCTTCCTGTTTCACCAAGGATAACAACGCGTCCACCAGTCATGTATTCACAGCCATGGTCACCGGTGCCTTCAACCACTGCTGTGGCGCCACTATTTCTAACGGCGAATCTTTCACCAACTTTACCATTGATATATACCTCTCCAGAAGTGGCTCCATATAGTAGGGTATTTCCAGCTATAATATTTTCATCAGCTACAATTGTAGCTTCTTCACTTGGAGCAATTATTACTTTACCTCCAGATAATCCCTTTCCAACATAATCATTTGCATCACCACGAAGTCTTAGGGTTACACCTTGAACAGCAAAGGCAGCAAAACTTTGACCAGATGTTCCTTTAAATGTAATGTCGATTGTATCTTCTGGTAGTCCTAGTTTACCATATCGTTTAGTTACCTCTCCTGAAAGCATAGCACCTACAGTACGGTCAACGTTCTTGATTTCAAAGGTTTCTGTAACCTTTCCGCCCTTATCTAATGCTGATTTTGCTGCTTCAATAAGCTTTCTATCTAAAACATCAGCCGTTCTTTCTTTTTGTTCTTCCGTCTTTCTATGTCCAAAACGTACAGGTAATTCTGGTCTATATAAAATTGAATTCAAGTCAACATTTTGAGTTTTCCAGTTCCTGTTTTTATCGTTTGCTTCAAGAACATCAACTCTTCCAATCATTTCATCCATTGTTCTAAATCCTAACTCAGCCATTATCTCACGAACTTCCAATGCAATGAATCGGAAGAAATTGATGACATGTTCTGGCTTTCCTTTAAAATGTTTTCTCAGCTCAGGATCTTGAGTAGCAACCCCTACTGGACAGGTGTTATTATGACATTTACGCATCATAATACATCCACAAACCACAAGGGGAGCCGTTGCAAAACCAAATTCTTCTGCTCCAAGTAAAGCGCCTATTACAACATCTCGTCCTGTTCTCATTTGTCCATCTACTTGTACAGCAATTCTAGTTCTAAGATTATTTAGTAATAGAGTTTGTTGAGTTTCAGCAAGTCCAAGTTCCCAAGGAACTCCAGCAGTTTTGATAGATGTAACTGGTGAAGCACCGGTACCTCCATCATGTCCACTGATTAAAACCATATCAGCACTACCCTTTGCTACCCCTGCAGCAACGGTACCTACACCTGCTTCAGAAACAAGCTTTACGCTAACACGGGCTTCTGGGTTAACATTTTTTAAATCAAATATTAATTGCTCTAAATCTTCAATAGAATAAATATCATGATGTGGTGGAGGTGAAATTAAATCAATTCCTGGAAGAGAATGTCTTACCTTCGCAATCTCTTTTGTAACTTTTTTACCCGGCAAGTGACCACCTTCTCCTGGTTTCGCACCCTGGGAGACCTTAATCTGAAGCTCTTCAGCATTAATAAGGTAGTTTGTAGTTACACCGAATCTTGCAGCGGCTATTTGTTTGATTGCACTACGCTTAAAATCACCATTTTCTGTTATAATATAACGTTGGTCATCTTCTCCACCTTCACCAGAGTTACTCTTGCCACCCATTCTATTCATAGCTATTGCCAGTGTTTCATGTACTTCTTTACTTAGAGATCCAAAGGACATTGCCCCTGTAGCAAAGCGCTTAACTATTGATTCCACTGACTCCACTTCTTCTATAGGTATTGGACCAATATCTTTAAATTTCAAAAGTCCTCGTATTGTCTTTAGCTTTTCGGACTGATCATTGACTAACCCAGAGAATTCCTTAAATAGTTCATAGTCATTAGTCCTACATGCATGCTGAAGTTTTGAAATAGTATCCGGATTAAATAGATGAGTTTCATTGTTTTTTCTCCAGTGTAAATTCCCACCAGTATCTAATTTTTGCGGACTACCATTTATTGCAAAAGCTTCATTATGACGTAATAATGTCTCTTTTGCTATTCCATCCATCTTAAGCCCTGATAAACGACAGGGAGTTCCCGTAAAATATTCATTAACAATTTCTTCGTCTAAACCTAATACTTCAAATATTTGCGCACCATTGAAGCTTCTTAGAGTTGAAATACCCATTTTGGAGGTTATTTTTCTAATACCATATCCAAGCGCTCTTACATAATTCATGCTAGCTTCTTTAACCGAAATATCCTCTATATAAAGTTGATTTTTTACTAAATGATTAATTGTTTCCAAAGCAATATATGGATACACTGCTGTTGCACCATATCCAAGTAAAAGTGCCATATGGAATGGATCTCTAGCTTCACCAGTCTCAATTATAAGATCAACTTTAGTTCTAAGTTTATTCTCAATAAGATGATTGTGTATTGCACTAACTGCTAACAAACTAGGTATCGGTGCTCTATAGCGATCCGTATCTTGGTCACTTAGAATAATAATTCTATAACCTTGAGCTATACTTTCCTCTACCCTTTTCTTTAAGGCTTTTATAGCATCCTTCAAGCCCTTTTCGTATTGATCAGCTTCAAATATTATTGGTATAGTAATACTTCTAAGTGTATCTACGTCGACATTTTTAATTTTTTGCATTTTCTCTGCATATAATACTGGTTGTTCAAGCTCAATAAATTTATTGGGTTCCAACTCATTGATTTTCTTTAGGATATTTCCACTACGACCAATATATTGATTTAATGACATAACTTTCTTTTCACGAATAGGATCAATTGCTGGATTTGTTACCTGAGCAAACAATTGTCTAAAGTAGTTAAATAGTAATTGTGGTTTATCAGAAAGTATAGCTAAAGGCGCATCATTTCCCATTGAACTTATGGCTTCTTTACTATTCTTAGCCATAGGTGCTATTATACGTCTTAATTCTTCTTCTGTGTAACCAAAAATATTTTGTTTTGTTGTTAATGTATCTTCGTCCATTCTTGGTAATTCTTTATTTAATTTAATTTCATAAATATCTACTTTATTTTCTTTAATCCACTTTGCATAACCTTTTTCTTTAGATAGCTTTAATTTAACTTCATCATCATCCATAATCTTTTTCTCAATAGTATCTACCACAAGAAGTTTTCCTGGTCCTAATTTACCCTTTTTAAGAATTCTTTCTTCAGGGATTGACAATACACCGGATTCAGAGGCCATTATAACTTGATTATCCTTAGTAATTAAATATCTTGCAGGTCTAAGACCGTTTCTATCTAGGGTAGCTCCAACCTGTGCTCCATCGGTAAATACAACAGTAGCTGGACCATCCCATGGCTCTATTAATCCTTCATGGTATTCATAGAAAGCTCTTAAATCCGTCGGCATAGTTTTATCATATCTCCATGCCCCAGGCATAAGCATTTTTATTGCATGATGCATGGAATATCCATTTAGTACAAGTAATTCTAGAACATTATCTAAATTACAGGAGTCACTACTGTTAGGTTGCATTATTGGTAGGGCTTTTTTAAACTCTTCACCAAATAATGTAGAAGTCATTACACCTTCCCTTGCATGCATCCATTTTACATTGCCTCGTATAGTATTGATTTCCCCGTTATGGGCAATATAGCGATATGGATGAGCTAATCGCCATGATGGAAAAGTGTTTGTACTATATCTTTGATGAACTGTCGCAATGGCACTTTTTAATCTTTCATCCTTAAGTTCAGGATAAAAATCTTCTATTTGATGCGCTAATAGTTGTCCTTTATATACAATTGTCTTTGTTGATAAACTACATACATAAAAGGCTTCAGTGTATGCCTTTCCTGCCTCTAATATTGTCTTTTCAACTTTTTTTCTTATAATATAAAGTTTTCTTTCGAAACTATCGATTTCTTGGCCATTTCTATCAATAAAAATCTGTTGAACAACTGGTCTCGTACCTTGAGCAGATACTCCACAGGCTTTATCATTAAGAGGTACATCTCTCCATGCTATTAAGTTTTGACCTTCTTCCTTAAGAATTCTTTCAAATACTCCTTCACAATAATATCTTGCATTGGGTTCCATTGGTAAAAATACCATACCAACAGCATAGTTACCTTCCTCAGGAAGTTTAACATCTTTTTTGATTAATTCAGAAGCAAAAAATTCATGGGGAATTTGAATTAAAATACCTGCCCCATCACCTGTTTCTGAATCTGCACCTGTAGCCCCTCTATGAGACATATTCTTTAGGATTTGTAAACCATTTTTGACAATTTCATTAGATTTTTTACCTGTTACATCGGCAATAAAACCGACACCACAGCTACCCTTTTCAAAGGATGGATCATATAGTCCTTGCTTTTTAGGAAAATGAACCATTTCATTCATATTGTCGCCTCCCCTTTCCCATTTACTTTTATATTTTTAGGCACAATTTAGCATTTAATGATATTTTTAGCTACATCAAATAGAAATACCTATTTAAGGTAGGATTCAATACAGATGATATCTAAATTTCATCTGAAGGGATTACAGTAAGTAAGTGAATAACAGAAATTATGCTTATCATAGGTAATAAGCAGTAAACCATAGACTTAGAATGTCTATATAAGGTTTTGGCTATCTACTTGTTTATATTTCAATTAATAAAAGTAGGAGTGTTAGAGTTGTAAACTACAGGATAAACCAATATTTTGCTTATTCATGTTCTTTCAACTAAATAAGGTTTAGTCTGACGACTAAACCTACCAAAACTTCTACATATATTTTATGGTAGCCGCCGTTGCCTAACAATTAATTTATAACTAAATAATGGTGAAATATATTTCTAAATTTTCTGAGATTTATTTTGTGTTAGGGTCAAGTATAACGAACAAATAGAAAATTGTCAATATAGAAAAATCCAATAAACGTTTTCCTTATTAAAGTTTTTAAAATTAGTTTTTTGATGTATTATTTTAAGATTTTTTTATGTGTTAATTATTTTAAAAATAATAGCCATCTGATTGTCAATAAATCAGATGGCTATTATTCTTTATCTTCAAATATTACATAATATATTCTAATCTTGCTCCCCCAATGGTATATAATTTAATATTTCTTCTGACTCTATACTTTTAGATAAACGCTCAAGCCAAAAATAATAATTTTTTGAATTTTTTAACTGCTGATAGTAATAGTTAGCCTCTTCCTTTAGTTTTTCATCAATTTCAAGATCTTGCAAAACCTCCTTTAATTTTTCTTCGGCAATTGATATAGCCTCAAGGTTGACTGTAACTTCCCTATTCCATTTTTCACAGAAAAAAGTTTTAAAATATTTCAAAAAGTCTTTTTCAGCTGAATAAAAATCTTTACGAGAACCCTTTTGCCAAACTTTCTTAACTATTTTTTTCTCAAATAATGACCGTATTGCTTTACTCATACTTGGTTTACTCATACCTAATTCATTTTTCATTTCATCTAAAGACATAGGATCTTTGTGAAAATACATTGTTCCATATAGGCGAGCAACGGAGGGAGTGACACCATATAAGTCCATTGTTTCAGCAATGGCATTTATTACAACTTCTTTACTTTCCTCTATTTTTTGCTTTATTTCAGATTCTTTTTTGCTATCCATATTTTAAAAACTCCTTTTAGTCTTAACTTGTATTCTCTTATAATGAAAAATGAGCTTAGATTATGCAATGGATGGTCTTGGTTTATGGGATATGGGGTTCATTATTTCCGCCATTTCCATTAAGGATTGTTCGATATTTACTAAGAGAATATCTAATTTATCCTTCATATATGTCCTACTTGTCATATTAAAACGAATATAGTCCTGTCCTTTTAAATACCTAATTCCAAAACCATCATCAACCACTGGTCCATATCCCGCCAGTTCAATACCCTTTATAGAACTAGTACTGGTACAAATTGTACTATGGGTTAACGTTCTATATCCAATATCTTCAAATAGTTCAGGTACAGAATCAATTCCTATTTCTTTGCCGTAGTATTTATACATATTCAATAATCCAAAGAGATGACCATCTACTCCTCTACCATTTTTACATTCATTGATCCTATAGATATGTTTTTGTGCCGCCTTTATCAAGGATTCTACCTTTTTATTATTATCACAATTATCAGACATTATATTTTTAATAAATTTCATTGATTCAGGGGTTACTGAATACATGACTTCTATACGACCAGCTAAAAATTTTCTAGTCATAACTGCTTCATATGCACTATAACATCTTCCATATAATTTATATTGGGCTAATTGTAATGCCAATTGAACGAAAGCATCAGGGCTCACACCAAAGGATTTAATTAAATCTTTTCCAAATTTATCAAAATTGAGTGTCTTAGTTTGAGTATTTGATACTATATTCTCAAACTTATCCCATGCATTTTCTATATCCTCCCCTAAATCTTTATTCAGAAGAAATTCCAGTCTTTTCGGTTTATTTTGCAAAGTTTGTATGTTATCGATAACTAATTTATCCATATCATTATAGATCCATTCAGTAAACTTTGCCATGACTGATCCATCAACACCTGTATGCTCCATATTGATTCCTATTTCACCATTTTGGGCAACAATAAACTGCAATGTTTTATCGAACCATCTATTCTTACCATTACCATGCAGCATCATACTAGAGATTTCTTCCATAGTAGTAGGATTTTCCTCATCTAGACATACTACAAAAATTGAATTTTCAATTTTCTTTATATTTTCTTTATTTTTATCATCGATTTTGAATAGAGTTTCTCTAATATCTGCCCAATCGTTCCTGGGTAAAGAAGTAAGTATCCCTATTCCTTTGGAATCAGCGTTGTTACTTGATTCAATAATATATTTTAAATCATCTTTAATTTCTGAAAAAGATCTTACTTTTCCTTCTTCTGTTAATACATTTACAACAAAAACGTGTCCTTTATGCAAAACAACAATGTGTTTTTGATTTGATGCAGTTTCAAATTCATCCTTACCTTTTTTGGGAATCCTTGTAGAAGAAAATAATCTCTTATATTGAAGCATACAGATTGGTCTTCCATCCTGCAAGTCAACTTCAAACTTTTCACTGTCAATTAAATCCTTAAATTTACAGATGGATAATATTAATGCTGCAGCAATATACTCTTGGGATAAATTCAAGTCATTTAGTTTATTTCTCATAAGATAGAAAACGTTTCCATCTAAAACAAGGGGATCACGAGATCCTAAATATATTTCATCCTTCCAAAGTGGTGCTGTCCAGTTAGAAAGACTGTTTTCTTCAGTCCATTCTATGAGCTTTCTTTGGAGCTTTACTCCATCGTTATCTTTAAACTCTTGTACAATCATTTTTGTGTTATCAAATTCTTTTTGTGTAAGTAATGGTTTAACCCATTCTAGAAATCTTATGCATGTATCATTTAGATTAGGAATAGTTATTTTAGGTAGGCTATTTTGACTAGCAAAAGTACTTTTCATATGATTCCCCCTCTTAGATTTTTCAATATATTAAAGGTTATATTGATTATGAAAACTATGAAATTTCTTTTGTATAAAAAAGTTAATATTTATACAAAGAAATTTCATAGTCTATATTCTAATACTTTTTAATTGTGCATACTCTTATAGGTCTTGTTTTACCTTATCTGCTATTTCGTCTGAAACCCACTTAGTCCATAGTTCTTCATATTCTTCTAAAAACCATTTTGCAGCAGCATCGGCTTTAACTTCATTTTCTTGCATATAAGCCAAGGCTTTACTAGTAATTTCACTATTTGTTTTATATTGTTTTAAAAACTCTATAACTTCTGGTGATTGGTTTATTAAGTCCTTATTCACAGCAATAGTTAAATCTTGAGATGGAAATTCGCAATTATAACCATTATTCCATTTTTCTTCAGTATAGGGTTCATCTTCAAGCAAAGTCACATCATATTTCCCGGTAATCCAAGTAGGTTCCCAATAATATCCTACCCAAGGTTCTTTATTCTTAATTGCCTTTGTAATAGATGCTGCTAATGATGACGCTGAACCAGGTTGGAAGTAGTTATAGTATTCACTTAAGTTATAATTTTCTATTTTCTTCTGTAATACTTCATCTGCTGTCCATCCAGGTATAGAACCATATATTCTTCCTTTGTTAGGGTCTTCAGGGTCTTTAAATAGCTCCCAATATTTTTCAAGGTCCTTTACTGATTTTAAGTCAGGAGCCATAGGCTCTATCCCTCTTTCAGGATCACCCTCTATAACATAGGTTGGGACATAAAGTCCTTGTTTATTATCAGAATAATTAATTGATAATTCAGTAATATCTCCACTTTCAATAGCTTCATTATATATATCTGTAATATTTCCAGTCCATATCTCCATATAGACATTAATATCTCCTTGTTTTAACCCAACTAAAGAAGTTTGTTCCGATCCCATCATTTCACTTGTTGGATATTCGAAACCCTTTTCAACTATTAATCTTGCTACCGCATTATGAAAACGAATACTATCCCAGCCAGCATCGGCAAAAACAATAGTTTCCTTTGTTTCTTTTACTTCTTGATTATCTTCTTGACTACCATTATCTGAGCTGTTAGCTGGTTGGGAACAAGCTGTTAATATAGATAGAGTTAATAATAATGTTAATAGAATTGTAATGAATTTTTTCTTATTTATAAATTTCATTATTTGTTATTCTCCTTTGTCTTCATTTTTACTAAATATATTTAACCTATTTGAATATATCTTGACTTACCCCCTTAAAATTATAATAACAACGTTAAATATATTCGAAATGTTTCTTATAATATACATTATACTATATACCAATAAGAAAATTTGTCAAATTTTTATCTAAATCTATCACTCATAAAATTAAGTCTCGACCATTAAGAGTTCAAAAACTAAGCCACTTGAAACTAAATTAGTATCAAGTGGCTATTTCATAAATTAGGTACTTAAATTGACTTTTCATCCGAGCTCAACATTTACTTTATGTTCTTTTCTATCATCCTTCATTTCAAAGCTCTTTTCTCCGATTTTTATTCCATCTATTTCTATAAATTTCACACCTCTATTGACTCCGTTAGGATTTTTTACTGTTATATCGTATAATGTATCTTTATATTTATAGTGTATATTGAATTCAGGCCAATCCTTAGGAATACATGGATCTACTTTAATAGTATCACCACTTATCTTTAATCCAAGAATGTACTCAATCCCTACCTTATACATCCATCCAGCTGCACCGGTGTACCAAGTCCATCCTCCTCTACCTTCATGAGGACTAACTGCATATACATCGGCTGCCATTACATAGGGCTCTACCTTATAGGTGGAACACTCAATAGGAGTTCTAGTGTGGTTTATTGGGTTTATCAAATTATATAGTTTCCACGCTTTATCCCCATCTCCCATAAGGGCAAAGGCATTTATAACCCAAGTAGCAGCATGGGTATATTGTCCTCCGTTTTCTCTTACCCCTGGCACATAACCCTTTATATAACCTGGTTCCAAATCACTTTTATCAAAGGGAGGTGTAAATAATAAAATTAACCCTTTATCTTCTTTTATCAAATACTTTTCAACTGAACCCATGGCTTCTTCTACTCTTCTTTGATCTCCATATCCCGATATTATGGACCAAGATTGAGCAAGGGAATCTATTGTACATTCAGAATTCTCAGCTGAACCCAATGGAGTTCCATCATCAAAGTAAGCTCTTCTATACCAATGACCATCCCATGCATTTTTTTCTATTGCCATGGCTATCTTTGTAGCCGTTTTCTCATATCTTTCGGCTCTATCCATTTCACCCATTCTTTCACAGATTGGAATAAATTTATTTAGTATATAAGAAATAAACCATCCAAGCCATATACTTTCTCCCCTGCCCTTATTCCCAACGGTGTTCATCCCATCATTCCAATCTCCTGATCCCATTAGAGGAATTTCATGGGGGCCATATTCTAAAGACCTTTCAATGGCTCTAATACAGTGCTCATAAACAGATGAGCTTTCAGTGGATAATCTAGGTATATCATACTTTTCGTCTTCTCCTTCTTTTAAAGGCTCGCTTTCTATATAACCTACTTCTTCATTAAGTATTTCATAATCCTTTGTCTTTTCTATATATTCTGTAGTAGCCAATGGCAACCACAATAGATCATCGGAAAACCTTGTTCTAATCCCTTTGTCCACATCTTCAGAAGGCGTTGGATGCCACCAATGTTGTACATCTCCTTCTACAAATTGATGGGCACAATGGATAAGTATTTGCTCCCTTGTTCTTTGTGGATATACGTATAGGGCATTCATAGAATCTTGAAGTTGATCCCTAAAACCAAAGGCTCCTCCCGATTGATAAAAGGCTGATCTTGCCCACAGCCTACAAGATATGGTCTGATATAAAAGCCAATAGTTAATTAATAGATCCATAGTTGAATCTGGGGTCTTAACTTGTACAGTCCCTAAAATGTTGTTCCATTTTGTCTTTGCTTCATCCAGTGCGTGGATTGCTTTCTCACTATTATTATATTTTTGTATTAAGTTGGTCACTTCTTCTTGATTCCTAGCATGTCCTAATAAAAGTTCTATTTCTTTTTCCTCATTGGCATTTAATTCTATTTGTATTTGTATTGCTCCACAGGGATTATATCCTACACCCGTACTATTAGAAAACTCTATTGCTTTTAAGGCATCAGGACTATTCAAATCACCATTTAACCCTAAAAACTCACTATTATCACCAGTATAGCTTTTAATATTCATTGATGAACTAAGAAAGACCATTTGTCCAGGAAACTCAGTATTGTAGGGATTAGTAATTATAAATCTATCTGGATTTGTTTGAAATTCACTGTCTATAAACTGCATAGTCTTTTCTCTAGCAACTCCAAGTACTGGCTTTACATAGTAAGTAAGGTTTAATTTCCTTTTTTCCTTAGAAATATTTTTTAATTTAATATAGTTAATTTTAATTCTATCTTTTTTAGGAACAAACACAGTGAGCTCTTGGGATATACCATGGCTAATATGCTCAAATTTTGAATATCCTAGACCATGTCTTATGATATACTCTCCATCTTCTCTTATAGGCAAAGGAGTGATTGTCCAATAATTCCCTATTTCTTCATCCCGTATATAGATTACCTCACCAGGAGTATCCCTTACTGGATCATTAGACCATGGTGTCAATTTATTTTCTCTGCTATTTTCCGCCCAAATGAATCCAGAACCACTTTCCGAAACTTGAAAACCAAATTTATCATTAGCTATTACATTTATCCATGGATTTGGTGTATGGATATTATCCTTAAGGTATATTATATATTCTTTGCCATCCTCACTAAACCCACCATAACCATTGGCATATAAAAGTTTAGGTGCCTTTAGCCCAAGTCTACTATAGCTTAATTGAATTTGCTTATACTCTTTTCTATGGAGAACCATTGTTCCATCCTTCTCAATTTCAAGCTGGTCTTTAATTGGTCCATCATAACCTTTTAGTACTATTCTAGCCACTGTGTATAATAGTGTAATATCTTCAATGGTCATAATGCTTGCATTTAAAGCATATATACCCCCACTCCTATCCTTCATATCTCTACCATGACTTGAGGATATAGTTTGATTGATTAAGTCCTGTAAGGGTTGTATATAGTTACTTTTATATTCGTTTAATATAACAAGGTCAAGGGCTAATCCCTTTAATTTCCAGTATTCATGGGCTTTTAATAGCTCCTCAACAATATATATATCATCTTCATTATCTATTGTTACAAGTACTATGGGATTGTCTCCTGAAATTCCATAGGCCCATAACGCAGTCTGTCCCCTTGTATTATTCCTAATTACATCCTTGTTTTTTCTCCTTATTGGACTTATAAAAATTATATGCGAAAGCAAATCATTATAAGTTTCTACTTCCTTGGAGCCTAAATTCAAATAACTACTCTCAATTTGACCTCTTGAAAATGCTAAATCATAGGCCCTTGAGATAATAGATTTATCATTATATTTTTTTGTAATCTCAATAATTTTTTCTCTGCTTTCTGCTACACCAGTTATAAAGGTTACTTCAACTTTTTGTGACCCTTTAATTTTTAAGGTTTTTCTTAAACTCATTATGGGATCTATTACTACTCCTGTGGTGTTGGTTAGAGGTCTTGATAATGCAATAGGATTTGATAAATCATTTCCTCTACCAATGAAGTTTTCACGATTTGTTTCCCACTGTACAGATCCAACTTCTTCACCTTCGGTTAATATAGTGTGTAGTGCCCACATAACCTTCTCATCTACTTCCCTAGGTCTTCTTGAAGACAGAATAGTGTTATATTCCTTTAGCATTTCAGTTCTAATAAATAGATTACTGAATGCTGGATGGGCTACATCAGATGCATATCTAGCTATCACTGTTTCTAAATAACTGGTAATTTCTATGGAAACAGGGTGATTATTGTGGTTAGTCAAAGTTACTTTTCTAATTTCAACGTTATCCTCTGAAGACACTACAATTTCTGTATGGGTATCAATATTATTTTCTGTTCTTATAAACTCTACTTTATCATAAGAAAAAACGGCTTTGTATCCATCAGGTTCTTTATTAACCGGTTCATATGTTGCTGACCATGTATTACCTGTTTTCAGCTCTTTTAAATATATAAAACTCCCGTATTTACCCGCTGTCAAATCTTCTCTCCATCTAGTCACTTGAAGATTATTCATTTTGCTGTAGCCCCTACCATCATTAGTAATGAGCAATGAATAACTACTATTTGAAAGTATATGACATTTAGGTAGCGGATATTCAACAGCATCGAATGTTCTAGAAATTTTTTCTTCTTTTATTGGTATATTCTTTACAGGTTTAACCTTTTCTTTGTATTCCTTAGTAATTATTACTCTAAGTGGTACCTTTTCTTGAAGTAATATTTCTCCTGCTTTCATAACTGGATTAGAGTGAAATCTTTTTATCATTATATTGTCATTTATATAATTATCTATTGCAATAAATCCCATGCCTAGGTGATGTGCCATAAAACTCTTAACTAAGGCTTTATTTTCTCCATGGGGCAACCTTTTAGGTGTATAATCTATTGCTTCATATAATCCATAATCTCCTTCTAATCCTTCCTCAATCAATTTTCTTGTATTTTTAACTGCCTCCATTGGTTCAAAGGGTATAGTAAGTAGTGTTGAATATGGCGATATCACTGTATCTTCAACTAATCCCCTTTTAAGACCAAGGTCTGATACACCAAAGGCCTTATATTGATAATTGAAGTTAATATCAAAGGCATAGTATCCTGATTCCGAAATACCCCAAGGTACTCCCCTCTTTTGTCCATAGTTTCTTTGGGACCTCAGTACTGTACCATAGGTTTCGTTAAAAAGAGTATTATTATAGTTTTTCAAAACTAAAGCGGGCATGAGATATTCAAAAATGGTTCCAGTCCAAGAGACCAGGGACCTATATCCCCCAGTTATCGACAATGCCCTACCCAGTTTGTACCAATTCTTCTTAGGTATTTCCCCCCTAGCAATAGCAATATAACTTGCTAACCTTGCCTCTGAAGCTAAGAGGTCATAATATGAATTTGTTAGCATATTTTCTTCGGCATTATAACCTATGGCAAATAAGTTTTTTGTGGAGTCGTACAATGGAACAAATTTTGTATCTTCAATAATTACATCAATTCTTTTTGATAATTCTTCTGCTTTTTCTATCACTTTGTTAACATATATTTTTGCATTGGTTACATCTTTTTTTATTTCTAACAAATTATTTCTTCTTTTATCATTTGCTCCTTTTAATTCTTTGTTAATTTGTATTAATACATTTTCATAGGTATCTTTTAATTCTATTAATGAATTATTATATTGAATATTTTCAAAGTGCTTGCTTAGTCTTTTATTAAATGTACTGCCTTTTTTAAAGCTTTTTAAAATTGAATTTGGAAATAGTTCTTCAGTTTCCCCTCTAAAGGAGTCTAACATACTACTTAGCTTATGTTCCCAATAATCATTACAGGGATCTTTCATCTTAATATTTTTAATAAGGTTATCCCATTCATTTACAGCTATAATTTCATTATTTAGAGGGTCTTTTAAAGGAGCTGAATCTAACCTAGCAATACTCATTGTATCATTGATCCCTCTAACTAAACTGAGATCTATTAAAGGTTTATTTATATATTCTTCAATACCTTGTTTTAAAGTTATTAAATAACCAACCAAGTTTCCACTATCAACAGTGGATATAAAAAATGGTCTTAAGGGTTCTAAATTCTTTATATCATACCAATTATAGAGATGGCCATTCCAAGTTTCTAATCTTTCGATAGTTGAAACTGACTTTTCTATTTTAGTCAACATTTCTGTAGTAGATATGTACCCAAAATCCCTTGCCCCTAATATTGAAAGTAAATAAAATCCAATATTAGTTGGGGAAGTTCTATAGGCTAATCCATTTGGAGGATCTACTTGGTAGTTATCAGGGGGTAAATAATTATTATCTTCTCCAGCAAAATCCTCATAATATGCCCATGTTTTTCTAGAGATTTCTCTAATTACTGTAGTATCCTCGTCATTTAGTTTTTCTATAGAATAATCTTCTTCCTTACTAATTCTATATGCTACCAAAGGAGCAAAGGCCCATAAAATTGCCATTGGCAACACATAAATTAAATTAGGGGGTCTAATAATTGTTGTTAAAATGCAAATTAGTATAGCAAAATATATACTAACCTTCATTCTCTTAATGTAGCTTTTACCATCATTTTCAAGTTTTTTCTCCTCATCCGCCGCTGTAGTCCATTCTAAGAGATTCTGTTTTGATATAAACACTCTATATAATGTTCTAGAAATGGCATCTATCATCATATAACTCTCATAGGGCAGAAAAATAAATCTTAATAACACTCTATAAATTTCTGCTTTAAGTCCACAAATAAGATTACCATTTAATTTTTCTCTAATTGCTCGATAGTAACGATTAATAATATAATCAGCTGATCCAATTATTAAAGTATGTCCAAGACTAAATAATCCAAATACTATCCATAATAATGGATTGCCTGGCAAAATAGTAACTCCGCATATTATAAGCAATAGTATTGATATAGATGCTAAGCTACGACGCAGATTATCAAATATCTTCCATTTAGATATTGATGTAAGAGGAGTCTTTGTCCCTAAGAATTTTATAAGCTGCCAATCACCTCTTACCCATCTATGCAGTCTCATAATATAGGAACTGTATTTCTGAGGATATCCATCTATTAATTCAATATCTGTTACTAGCCCTGTTCTAATAAAACTTCCTTCAAGGAGGTCATGGCTTAGCACACTATTTTCCGGTATCCTGTCCTTTAATATACTATTAAACACATCTATGTCATATATACCCTTACCCGTGAAAATTCCCTCTCCAAATAAATCTTGATATATATCGGAATAAGCAGTAGTATATGGGTCAGTTCCCCCTTGACCTGAGAATATTCTTGTAAATATAGAGCTATTAGAAGCTTCTATGTCTATCCCTATTCTTGGTTGTATTATCCCATAACCTTCTGTAACAATTTTATCTCCCTCTTTAATAATAGGTTTGTTTAAGGGATGGGATATTGTACCTACGAGTTTTTTTGCTACTCCTAAAGGAATTCTAGTATCTCCATCGATTGTTATAATAAACTTTACTTTATTTTGTAACTTTGATATATCTCCTTCAATAATTGAATAGGATGTGCTTTCATCCTTTCTTAATAACATATTTAATTCGACCATTGCACCTCTTTTTCTTTCCCATCCCATCCATTTATTCTGTTTTTCGCAGTATTGTCTATGTCTATGAAATAGGAAGAAGATATCATGATCTCCTGCATACTTTTCATTTAATTTTCTAATTCCCTTTTTTGCTATCTCAACAATTTTATTGTCATCGGACAATTCTTCCTTATTAGCATCCTTAAAGTCACCTACAATGGAAAAATATAAATTTTCTTCTCTATTGGCATGATAAAATACCTCTAACTGGTCTAATAACTCTTTTACCCTCTCTTCACTAGTTAACAGAGTAGGTATAGCTACTAGGGTTGATAAAGTTTTTGGTATACTATCTTCATATTCTAATTTTGGAAGAAATGAAGGTGAAGTAATATGTGTAACTATCCAATTTGCAATAGCTATGGATATATTAATTGCTGGTATTAATAGAACTAATCCTGCTATAATACTAAGCACTATATCTTCAAAATATCTAAAGATATAATAGGTTGGCATCATAGCAAATATAAAAGTACAAATAATAATTGGAATTAAATATATTGACAAAGAATAGTCGTGAAAATTTGCTTTTTCTTTTTTAAATCCTAGGTCATATAATAATTTTTTTCTTCCGTAACCAATTATATAATATCCAATATGCCCAAGCTTACAATTTGAATTATTATTAAATTCATTTTCAGCGTATTCAATGGTTTTTTTTGCAACTTTTATTTCAGAAACATTACAACTTTTTGCAATCTTTTCCACTTGATGCCTATAGTAATCTCTAGATTCAAAATCCATTTTGTTATATACGCCACTTGGATCTTTTCGGAGTATATCTTCTACAATACTTAAGCTTTCAAATATATTGTTCCAGTCCAAGGTCGAAACAAGCTTAAGACTTAAAATAGCATTGCCAATAAAAAGTTTAATGGCAGCCTGTTCATTATGTACTTCAGCAATTATTTTATCTCTATTACTATGAATCTCATTAAGCTTCTTATCTATATACTCAATAATTTCTCCCTGTTTGATTCCTTCCCGTCTAATTCTTCTTAAAAGTTTTTCAATAAAATAAACATTTATATCTTCATCTTTCTCTATATATTCCCTTATGGCATTTAAAAGTACATCTTCATTCTCATAGGGAAGATTTTCAACCTTATCCCATTCTTCTTGTATTTTATTGATTTTCTCACAAGTTTTTTTTATATATTCAATTAGAGCCATTCTAACCATCATCGATAGAGACCATATTTCTGAGATTGAAAGGACTTGACGCCTTTGATAAGCCCTAATGAATTTTACTAATTCTTCTTTATTCAATAAACCATCTGTATATGAAATTAATTCTAAAGCTATTGCATATATCCTTGGAAAGTCCTTTAAATGTCCATCAACTAAAACATTTATTTTGGCAAATCTTTTTTTGATAAAGTTTTGTTTTATTTCCTTTGTTTGTTCTTCAATTAAGTAGAAGTTGTCTAAAAGCCATTGTGATGCTGGAAGTATAGAACTATTTTGATCTGATTTTTCACGTAAAGTCTTATAGGTTGATACAATAACCCTATAGTTATCATCTAACCTATTTAACAGAGCTTTAGATGGTTTTCTTTTTTTTGCTATATTATGTTCCATTGCAATTTCAATCCCATGGGATTCTAAATCTTTTCTACTATGAAATATACTACCTGTATTAATAATATCTACATCTTTCTTGTTAAGATGTGAAATCAACAACGCTACTATCACAATGGTCACTATTAGGATTAATATACTCATAATCTCTTTCGTCCCTTCTTTTATATTATGAAAGTATATTTTATTTTTTAAAAAAACAAAGGCATTACTGCCCTTGAATATTTAATAAACTTTTTACTTTATCACTAAAGAAAGTAGATAACTCCTCTGCATATTCTTCAGAAAAACCTTCAGTAAAAATATTAAATACGGGTTTTTCGCTGTCAGGAAGTATCAATGTCCACCCTTTTTCATTATTAATTCTTACTCCTTCAAATAGTTCTATATCTTGATCTTTATATTCCTCAATTATTTCCCTCATTATTCTACCTTTATCCTTCCATTCACAACTCACTTCTTTCTTTATAAAGTAAAACTCTGGTATTTCTTCAACTAAATGTCTTAATTTCATATTGTTTTGAACAAGAAAATCCACTATTCTACCTGCTCCCCATATTCCATCAAAGTAAAGTATATATTGAAGTAGTGTATTCTCTGATTTGTCATTTCTATCTATCATCATATTCATAATATCTGATAAATTAGATTTAGTTCTTATTACTTCAACGCCATATTCCTTCGCTATGTTTTCAACCACATTTGGTGAATTATTAGGCATAATTAGTTTATTTCTATTGCTGGATTTGAGTATTACTAGGGAAACTAAGGCTAGGTATTTTTCCTTATCTATAATACGTCCAATTTCATCTATTAGTATTATATTTTCTCCGTTTTCACTAAATATTATTCCCATATCTGCTCCACTATCTACTACAGCCTTAGCAATATGTGATAATCTTTCTTCAGCCTTAGTATTATTATATAAAGGATATAAGGATTGTATATTACATCCTATTCTATTAAAATAGGTAGTGGCATAATTAATCATATCTATAGACTGTGATGCAATCACTATTTTAGGACTATTTCTTTTAATCTTTGATACATCTTCAAGTAAATCTAGCCCCTGCTTAGTATAGAGAATAGAAAAATTATCTATCTTTACAACATCCTTTATTTGATCTGCATTGCATCGTTCAAAATTGCCAATATTAAATATGTTCTCTACTTTTCTTTCTGTATTCCTATCAATATTAACTCCATTGTTATTTATAAATTCAATATGAACTATATCAGGATCAATATGGTTCATCCTAATATAAATTCCTCCATCTGCATTATAATATCTTACTGCAAACCTATTCATTGCGATGGTTGAACTCATGATATCAATTACACCTGCACCGGTAGAGGTTATACCCCCTATTAAAGAATTTTTTATGTTTCGTGCAGCACTTGAGTTATCGCTACCAACTAAAAATGTATTTTCACCTTTCATAATTGAAGCAAATGCTGAGCCTAAAAGGGATACAAATTCAGGAGTAATATCAATATTTAATTGACCAGAAATATCTCGATTGCCAAAAATGGTCTTCGATATTTTTGTTCCCCATACTAGGTTTTGATTTACTACTGTATTCTCTTCAATCTTTTTATCAGGCCAAATTTTAATATTAGGCTTCACAATGACACCATCTGATATAATACTCTCATTACCAATGGCCGACCCTTCAAATAGACTTACTTTATCTTTAATCTGCACATTGCTACATATTACATTACCTCTACACTCATTATTTTTTCCAAGTCTTGTATTATTCCAAATTATAGTTTTCTTTAAGGAAGTTCCTTCTCCAATAAAACAATTGTCACCAATAACAGTAAATGGACCTATACTGGTTTCATCACCTAAAACACTATTTTTTCCAATATAGACTGGAGGTATGAGCTTTGCACTACTAGGGATTTTTACACCTTCTCCTATCCAAATATCATTTTTAAATTCTAATAATCCTATTTTAGTTTTTACATTTTTATTGAGTATGTCAAAATGCGCTTGTATGTAAGAATTAATATCTCCCACATCACACCAGTAATCATCAATCACATATCCATACATAGGTATATTATCTTCTAGAAGTTTTGGGAAAAGGTCTTTACTAAAATCAAAGTTATCACCTTTTTTAAAATACTTGAAAACCTCTGGCTCCAAAATATATATTCCAGTGTTGATTGTGTCACTAAAGACTTCTCCCCAACTTGGTTTTTCTAAAAATCGTATTATTCTTCCATTTTCATCAGTCACTATGACTCCATATTCTAGAGGAACCAACTCTTTGTTAAGAAGTATAGTAGCTTTAGATTTTTTAGACTTATGATACTCAATTGCTTGATCAATATTTATATCTGTTAATGCATCACCACTTAAAACAATAAAAGTTTCATCCAAAAACTCTTCAGCATTTTTTACACTACCGCCTGTACCTAATGGTTTTTCTTCAATATAATACTTAAGATTAACCTCAGAATCTTCTTTTATATTAAAATAATCCATAATATTTGAAGGAAGATACGCCATAGTAATGGCTATATCTTTTATCCCATATTTTTTTAATAAATCAATTGAATATTCTATCACTGGTTTGTTTAAAACTGGTACCATAGGTTTAGGAATACTGCAAGTTAGTGGTCTAAGTCTTGTTCCTTTTCCTCCTGCCATTAATACTGCTTTAATATTCATCACTCCTTTTATAGCTGCTACATATAAAATCTTTCTACATTTAGAGTATTGATTAATTTAGTAACAATTATACTTCCAGTAGCTAGATGAATATTAAATATTTACTTTATAGGTCTTCACTCTATTAAAAAGATAAGAAAAGCCACTTGAAACACAATTGGTCTCAAATGGCTAATAATTTATTTTATGAATTTATCTAGAATATTTAATTACCCTTTTTCTATTACTACTCTTTATGGCTAATTCAATAATCCTAATAGTATTTCTTGCCTCCTCAGGAGCTACTTGACATGGTAGGTCTTGTATAATAGATTTATAAAGATCACTATAAAACCTTCTATAGTCGCCTACTTCACTCTCAACCTCTCCCTTAATTTTTATATCATTTATTTCTGTATCAATTAACCCCCAAAGCTCCTTTGGCTCTTTTCCCCAATCATCCATCCCATTGTCTGGGATTATTTCTGATTTAAGGGCCTCTTCCTGTACATCCATCCCATATTTTACAAAAGAACCCTTGTCTCCTAGTAATATAAAATGAGGAGGCTGATGCTTAACTAACATACCCGACTTTAAAGTAACCTTTAATTTATTGTAATTAAGTATAATTTCAAAGTTATCGTCAACACTACAACCTTCTCTTTGGGTTCTAATATCTGCAAATATTTCAATGGGTAATCCAAATAATATAAGTGCTTGATCTATTAAATGGGAACCTAAGTCATATAACATTCCTGACCCCGGTAAGTCTTCTTCCCTCCAAGCATTCTTCTTTAAAGTATTTTTAAATCTATCAAAATGTGCTTCATATTCAACTAGATTTCCTAATAATCCTTCTTCTATAATTCTTTTTACTGTTAGAAAGTCACTATCTAACCTTCTATTCTGATAAACAGTTAGCTTTTTATTTTGCTCCTTTGAAATAGCAATTAATACATCTGCATCCTGGGATGTTATTGTAAATGGCTTTTCCACCACAACATGCTTACCTGATAACAATGCCTTTTTAGTTAGTTCTAGATGAGAGGTATTTGGAGTAGCTACCACTACTAAATCTATTTCAGTATCATTAAATATTTCCTCTAAATCCTCAACAACTTCAGTTTCATTATATAACTCATTCGCAGTTTTCTTTGCTTCCTTATTTCTTGTAAATATTTTTTTTAAGTTATAACCTAGTAAGTTTTTGATAATAGGAGCATGAAATACTCTGCCAGAAAGTCCAAACCCTATTATCCCCACATTAATAATCTTGTCCAATATATCCCTCCTTTTGATAATATCATTATTTTTTCAACTCTTTAAAATAATATTCTTTTATCATTAACTCTCTTAGTAAGCCTTATTGCATCAAAATGTTCAAGCAAAGGTACCACATATTTTCTTGATGTATCAAGTAAATCCCTATACTCAGCTAAGGTTATCTCATTATGATTTTTAAAGTGTTCCCGGAGTAGGATCTTAGCTTTTTCATAATTCTTCTGATGAAGAATTAAATCGTCATTTATTTTTATTAAATTACCTTGTTCTATTAAAACGTCAATAATATCAATATCCAAAGCCGATAATTTCAATTGATTAATTATTTCATTTCTTGAAGGAGTTTTAAAGTCAGTATTTAAATATATTTTTAGGATATCATCCTTCAACCTTTTTTGGTTGTCCGAAAGCTCAATTTCAAAATCCTTTAAGGATATTAAATTATCGCTAACTTTGATCAAATTCCTATTACAGTATAGACTTAATATTTGATCAAAAAGCTTTCCTTTTGCTCCAGCAAATAACTTGCTTTTTATTTCTTCTTTAGATATGCCACCCTTTAAAGGGTTTTTAGAATGATATTTATTTAATAAGTTTATGAGTTCTTCTTCCTTTGAGTCTATATAAGCTCTATGAATATAGATGTTATCAGCAAAAGAATATATAATTTCATTTTGTACCAATTCTTTTAAAACTTGTTCAGTTATCTCCTTAGGTATTCCAATTTGCAACGAAATGTATTCAGTATCAATAAAGTCTTTGCTATGCTTTAAAAGAATATTTTCTACTATTTGTCCTTTATCACCATCAGCCTTAGTCTTGAGTTCTTCTATTACGTCATTATCTAATCTTTTATGCTTTAATGCATTTGGATCTAATATAACTCCTCCTCCAATGGTTTCAAGGGGAGAATAGAACCTTATTACAAATTTATCTCCATATTTACAAGCTATTTTCTCCTCAAGCCTCAATTGAGCAAAGCAGCTTTCTCCTGGTCTTAGAGTATCCCTGCTAAGCAAAACTAACCTACATAATATTTCTCTAGTTCCATGGTATAACCTCAATCTAGTCCAATTTTCTAGTATTCTATTTGAATTTTTAAGAAGATTTATTTTAACATCTATCATCATTGTGCTTTGCATAGAGTTTATGTCTGCCAGTACATCCCCTCGATTAATATCTTCTTTTTTAACTCCTGTAATATTTATGGCTACTCTTTGCCCAGCGTATGCTTTATCCACAGCCTTTCCATGGACTTGTATACTTCTAACCTTACCTTCCATTTCATCAGTATAAATATGTACCGATTGCTTATCCCTTATTACTCCTTCTATAAGAGTCCCTGTAACAACAGTTCCAAAGCCGGATAGGGTGAAAATTCTATCTATAGGCAATCGGAGTGGTGATATAATATCCTTCTCCTCAATTTCACTGGTCATCTCTACTATTTTATCCTTTAAGTCTAACAATCCTTTTCCTTCAATAGCTGAAACTTCAACTATAGGTGCCCCATTTAAGAAAGTATCCTTAATCCTATTTCTTATATCTTCTTTAACCAAATCAACCCATTCTCTATCAACTAAATCACACTTGGTAAGGACAATTATCCCCTTTTTGACATCCAATATAGATAGAATATCAAGATGCTCTTGAGTTTGGGGCATTATTCCTTCGTCAGCTGCAATAACTAAAAGAACTAGGTCTATTCCGCTTACTCCAGCAAGCATATTTCTAATAAATTTCTCATGGCCTGGAACATCAACAATACCAGCTCTCCTACCATCTTCAAGATCAAAGTAAGCAAATCCTAAATCAATGGTTATTCCCCTTTTTTTCTCTTCCTTAAGCCTATCAGTTTCAATACCCGTTAGTGCCTTTATTAAGGTTGTCTTTCCATGATCTATATGTCCTGCAGTTCCTATAATTAAGTTACTCATTTACATCCCTACCTTTAATTTCTTTAATACAACCAATAATTATCTCAAACTCTTCATCCTTTATTGTTCTAACATCCAGCAAAACTTTATTATCTTGTATTCTACAAATAATAGGTATTTTATAGTTTCTAAGACTTGATTCCAATTGATTAATGGAAATACCATTAGATCTTAGTGCAATAAGTAAAGTTGGGATCTTCTCCAGTGGCATGGCTCCTCCACCTATCTGTGAATACCCATCAATAATTTCAGTTTGTAAATATTTGTTACAGTTTTTAATTCTATTGTATAATTCATTTGCCCTTTTCTTTATGATCTCAATATTCATTGTCATCATTGTTAAGGTTGGTATTTTATTTATAGCAGTATCTTCATCTAGATATAATCTTAGAGTTGCCTCTAAGCATACTAAGGTCATTTTATCCACTCTGATAGCTCTAGTTAATTGATTTTTTTTCATTTCATCTATGTATTTCTTTTTTCCAATAATTATTCCCGCCTGGGGTCCACCTAATAGCTTATCTCCACTAAATGTTACTATGTCAGCACCCTCTTTAATACTTTCAACTACCGTTGGCTCATAGGTAATCCCGTATTTTGAAAAATCAATCAAGGTTCCACTTCCAATATCCTCAATAACTGGAAGGTCATAACTTTTAGATAGACTTACTAGTTCTCCTATCTGTACTTCCTTAGTAAAGCCAAGTATTTTATAGTTACTAGTATGTATTTTCAATATTGCTGCTGTTTCTTCATTAATATTATTTTCATAATCATAAATATGAGTTTTATTTGTGGTGCCAACTTCAACTAGTTTAGCACCGCTTTGTGCCATAACATCAGGTACTCTAAAGGATCCACCTATTTCCACCAGCTGTCCCCTTGAAACAATAACTTCTTTATTTTTAGCAATAGTGTTTAATACTAATAGCACTGCTGCAGCATTATTATTTACAACTAGGGCTGCTTCAGCACCTGTTAGATTACATATAATTTCTTCAATATGGGAATACCTAGATCCTCTTCCATTGGTTTGTATATCAAACTCAAGGTTTGAGTAATTAAAAGCAATATCTACAAGCTCCTCTTTTATTTCATCACTAATCAAAGATCTACCAAGGTTTGTATGTATAATAACTCCCGTTGCATTAACTACTTTTCTAAGACCCATTTTATTATCCTTTTTTACTTGATTGACTATTTTATTTAATAGCTGTTCTATATCTATATTGTAATCCATTAGTTTTTCTTTGTCAGAATTTATAATATAAGTCCTTATTTTATCTATCTGATTTCTTATGGAATCAACCACAGATTTTCTTGGATAGTTCTCTAACAGCCCTTTAATTTTACCTTCATTCAATATTTCATCTACCTTAGGAAGTTTAGAAAACAGTGCTTTTTTTATCATTTACTTCACTCCTAGCATTTTTCTCTGAATTATTGCTTTATTTTGAAAAGATTATAACATAAATAATAATTATATTTTAATGGATTAGTTTAAATATTAATAGTTTTTCAATATATTTTATTTTAAAAATTATTGAAATTTTACAACAACTTTCGCTGATTTACTTGATTTATTATAAAAAATCTTATAATATATCAATTAGTGCTGTAGAACCTAGTATCAAAGTAATAGCTTTGCAAATTTTGCGTTATTAATTTTGCGTTATTATATTTAAAATTTAGCAAATACTACTTGATATATTGACGGGAAATACAGTCCTTTTAAATTAGCACATTATACTAAATTCATTTGAGGAGGAACACATTTTTATGGAAGCATTAAAAGACCTTATAGGGCAGATTAACAGCTTTGCTTGGGGCGGATTTATGATTTTTTTATTAGTTGGTACTGGTATCGTCCTAACCTTTGGAACAAAAATAGTACAATTTAGAAGATTAGGTTATGCCTTTAAACTTCTTTTCTCTAAGGAACATGCTGGCGATGGAGATATTACTCCCTTTCAAGCTCTTATGACCTCCCTTGCCGCTACCATTGGTACAGGTAATATAGGTGGAGTTGCAGCGGCTATAGCGGCTGGTGGACCAGGGGCAGTATTTTGGATGTGGGTTACTGCTGCCTTCGGAGGTGCAACTAAATATTCTGAAGCTCTTTTAGCTATAAAGTATAGAATTACTAATGTAAATGGTGAAAAATCTGGTGGGCCCATGTATTACATAAAAAACGGAATGAGCGAAAGATATAAAAAAGACTTCTCTTGGTTAGGATGGACCTTTGCATTATTTGGATTTATTGCATCCTTTGGTATAGGAAATATGGCCCAAGCTAATCAAGTGGCAGCATCATTAAATACTTCAATTGGACTGAGTCCTGTTATTTCTGGTATTATAATTGCTGTTGCAACAGGATTAGTTGTTATTGGTGGTATTAAAAGTATTGCAAGAGTTACGGAAAAAATAGTTCCTGCAATGGCTATTATTTATGTAGTTGGCGCTTTAATCATATTATTCTTTAAAGCAAGTGCTATCCCAGCTGCTTTTAGTATGATATTCACTAACGCCTTTACAGCTAAAGCTGTTGGTGGTGGACTACTTGGTACAGTTATCCGTTTTGGTGTTGCCCGTGGTGTATTCTCTAATGAAGCTGGTCTTGGTAGTGCACCAATAGCCCATGCTGCCTCTAAAAATAATAACCCAGTAAGACAGGGTATCATAGGTTCTTTAGGATCATTCTTAGATACACTAGTTGTATGTACAATGACTGCATTGGTTATATTAGTTTCCATGAATGTTAATATTGGTGCTAATGGCGAAATGGAGCTTATGACTCAAAAGGGTGAGCTTGTAAATGTTATTGAACAAAAGCAAAAGCTTGAATCATTAGAAGAAAAGTACAAGCTAATTGAAAATGAAGAATCAGAGGAAGCAAAGACTCTCGAAGAAGAAATCAAAGAAAATCAACTTCTTTCAGGTTCAGCATTAACTACTACCGCATTTGATACTGCAATGCCCGGTGGATTTGGTTCACTTATAGTTTCCTTTGGTCTAATATTCTTTGCCTTTTCCACAATACTTGGTTGGTTCTACTATGGTTCTAAATGTCTCGAGTATATAGCTGGTATCAAGGCAGTTGAAATATATAAATGGATTTGGATAGTACTTTGTTTCGTAGGTGCTACCAGTTCATTGGACTTCGTATTAGCTATATCTGATACATTTAATGGTCTTATGGCAGTACCAAATTTAATTGCACTACTAGCCCTTAGTCCAGTAATATTTGCCATGACTCGGGAATATGAAGATAATGAAAAATTAAGTTAATAAATAAGTTTTATATGCATCAAATAAGCACCTAAATTAGGTGCTTATTTGATTTTTATATACTTATCTTTTTTGTCAATAACTTCCCCTATAAGGCTAAACTCCGTACTTAGATTTTGTCTATAATACTCTAATAATTCATCTGCTCTATTTTTAGGTAATGATATTAATAACCCTCCAGAAGTTTGTGGATCAAATAGTATATCCTCAAGATAAGTGGGAACACTTCCATCTATTTCCACATGTTTTTTTATGTACTCCCGATTTCTATAAGCTCCTGCAGGTATAAGTCCCATCTCCGCATTTTCCTTTACACCATCCAGTATAGGTACTTTATTTGAATCAATGACCATGGTTACATTACTACCTAAAGCCATTTCGTTAGCATGACCTAGAAGACCAAAACCTGTAATATCAGTACATGAATTCACTCCTACTTTAACCATCCCATCGGCTGCCACATTATTTAAACTTATCATTACTTCCACAGCTTTATTAATTCTATCCTTTGATAACATATCTGCCTTAATTGCAGTATTTAAAATGCCTAGTCCTATAGGCTTGGTTAAAACTAAAACATCACCTGGTTTAGCTCCTGAATTAGTAATTACTTTATTTGGAGATACTGTCCCCGTAACTGAAAGTCCATATTTAGGCTCATTATCCTCCACTGTATGGCCTCCAACTAAGAGGGCACCCGCTTCCTTAACCTTATCAGCTCCACCCTTTAATATCTCAGCTAATACGTCTGTAGAAAGACAAGCTGGAAAACAAACTATATTCATTGCTAATATGGGATTCCCTCCCATGGCATATATATCACTAAGGGAATTCGTTGCTGCTATTTGCCCAAAAACATAGGGGTCATCAACTACCGGTGTAAAAAAATCTAATGTTTGGATAATTGCTGTTTCATCATTTAATTTATATACTGCTGCATCATCAGAAGTATCTAAACCTACTATTAATTTATCACTTTCTACTTTTGGTAAATGACACAGAACCTGTGCCAAGGTCTCAGGACCAATTTTAGCCGCTCAGCCAGAGCTACTAGTTAATTCTGTAAGTCTTTTATGTATAATATCACTCAACTATATCACCTCTGATAAATATGATAACATAATTTAATATACTTTTATATGCTCTTTGATATTATCAAATGTTTTATCCCCAATTCTATTTACATTTTTTATTTCTTCAATTGTTTTAAATCCATTATTACTTTCTCTGTATTCAATTATTCTTTCCGCTATAACATCACCTATACCCTTTAAAGTTTTAAGCTGATTCTTCGTTGCAGTATTTATATTAATCTTTCCATCATTATTAGTTTCAATTAATCTATTATTACTATTATTATCAATCACCAATTCGTTGCTAATATTGTCTCCAATTTTAGGAATAATAATTTTCTCACCATCAAAGACAGGCTTAGCTCTATTAATTCTTTTAATATCAGCATCTTCTGTTAAACCACCAGCTTTCTCTATGGCATCTATTAGCCTATCCCCTTCATTTAAGGATACAACTCCTTCATTTACTACCGCTCCACATATATCTACCATAATTTCTTTATTTATTACTATATGTTCATCAATATCAGTATCATTCTGATCATTTTCTTCAACAATTACATCTTGTTCTTTAATATTTTCATCGGAATCTATTGATTTATATTCACCCCCATCAACCACTATTTTATTAGCAGTATTAAAGCCATATAAAGAAAAAACAACGCCTCCAGTTAATACAACCAAAACTATAATTAGAATAATTTCTCTCTTAGTAATGATAATATCACCTCTAATCAATTTATTTATATTTTATTTTTATTAATTCTTACTATTTCTCCTTTTTTATCCAGTTCCCTTCTTTTTTACTATTTACTTAAAAATTTTCTCATTTTTTGTTATACTAATATAGTATCTGTCAATAATTTAATTAGAGGTGAAAATATGAAGCATAAAATGACATTATTATTAGTAGTTATCATCCTAATATCTTCAACCCTTCCATCCTTTGCTTTAGATGACAACAGTCTTGATATCTCTTCAGAAAGTGCAATCTTAATTGATTCGACCAATGGCGATGTTCTATATGAAAAAAACAGCAACAAATTAATGTATCCTGCCAGTACCACAAAGATTATGACAGCAATTTTAACATTGGAAAATACTAATTTGAACGATAAGGTAATTATAGATAATGAGACACCCTTTACGGAGGGTAGCAGAATCTATGTAATAGAAGGAGAAGTATTTACCGTTGAACAGCTTTTGTATGCATTATTAGTAGATTCAGCTAATGATGCAGCTGTAGCTTTAGCTAAACATATTTCAGGTAGTGTTGAAGAATTTGCTAAACTAATGAATAAAAGGGCTAAGGAGCTCGGAGCTAAAAACACTCACTTTACAAATCCTAATGGTCTTCCTGATGATGAACATGTTACTACAGCCTATGATTTAGCTATGATAGCTAAATATGGCATGACTATTCCAAAGTTTAGAGAACTCGTAAAAACTGTTCGTTATGAAATTCCACCTACTAACAAGCAGCCTGAAACTAGATATATTAAAAATACAAACAGACTTCTTTGGGGAACGGGCAATGCTAATAAAATGGAGTATAATGGCGAATGGGTAGATATTAAATATGACATTATTGATGGAATTAAAACTGGGTATACTACTGAGGCACAGCAATGTTTAGTTTCCAGCGGCATAAAAGATGGTAGAAGAATTATTAGTGTAGTTTTGAAGGCAATAAGAACTAATGTATATACTGATACAAGAAAGCTCATAGACTATGGCTTTGAAAATTTTGATTTCATGAATATAGTGAATTCAGGAGAAGTTATTACAAGTGTTAATGTTCCTAATGGAGTAGAAGAAACCTTGAATCTAACAACTCAAAAAAAATTAAGTAAAACAGTCTCTAAAATTGATTTGAATCATGAAATAGAACATGTAGTTCATTTAAATGATAATATCAAGGCACCTGTTACCAAGGGCGAAGTCCTTGGTAAGGTAATTTATAGTATTAATGATAAAAAGCTAGGGGAAAGTAATCTTTTAGCCAGTAAATCAATTGATGAAAAAACCATCCATAAGATAATAAGACGTGCTAAGGATCCTAGAAATATAATTCTCTTAAGAATTGTAGGTATTTTATTTTTAATTTATATTATTTGGAGAACTATTGTAACTGTTTTTAGATTAAAAAGACGTAGGTATTTTTAAATAATAAAGGAGGATGCATTTGCATCCTCCTTTATTATTTAAACTACTGCTATTAGCTCTATTTCAACATTTACATCCTTAGGTAACCTTGCTACCTCTACACAAGCTCTTGCTGGCTTATGCTTAGAAAAATATTCTTCATATATTGCATTTATTCTTCCAAATTGATTCATATCTTTAATGAATACAGTAACCTTTATTACTTTTTCTAAAGAAGTTCCTGCTTCTTCAAGTATAGCCTTTAAATTCTCTAAACACTGTTTTGTTTCATCTTCAATACTTCCCTGTATCAATTCTCCAGTAGCTGGGTCTAATGGTATTTGACCTGATATAAATAGCATATTACCAGCCTGAATGGCTTGGGAATAAGGTCCAACAGCTGCAGGAGCTTTATTAGTATGAATAACCTTTAAATCCATAAATAAAACCTCCTAAAATCATTTATTTTCCACTCTTATCTCATCTAAATAGTTATATATTGTATATCTTGATACACATAGTACCTTCGCCACATAATCAATAGCACCCTTTATCAAGAAAACACCTTGATAATCTAAATCCTTAACTATATTAACCTTTTCTTCTTTACTCATATATGCAACTGGTTTTCCTAGATCAGTAAGGGTTTTTTGAACTATGTCATTTAATACATTATTGACTTTATTTACAGCCTCATTTGAATTTTTTCCAATATCATTTTCATTTGTATTCATTAATTCTTCAATTACTTTCTTAGCCACAGCTAATTCAGACATGTCAAAATTTATACATAGACAACCAAGGACTTCATCATTTTCATCCTTTATAAACATAGTCGAGGATTTAAGTAGTCTTCCATCAATACTCTTTCCCGTATAGTTTATTATATTATCTTTAATATTTCCCTTTCTCACTGCCTTTAGTCCTGTTTCAGTCATTGGACTACCTAGACTTCTACCTGTAATATGACCGTTTGCTATACCTATAATAGAGCTTTTCATTTTACTAAAATCATGTAAAACTACTTCACAGTTTTTCCCAAAAGTTTCTCCTAGTCCCTTTACTACAGGAATGTAGCTCTTTAATATCGGATTAATATAGTCAGACATGGCATTTCCCCCTCTACTTAATCTTACTTTACAACAATATTTACTAACTTAGACGGCACACATATCACTTTTACAATATTCTTTCCATCAATATAGGATTGTATCTTTTCATTATTTAATGCAACTTTTTCAAGCTGATCCTTTGTAATATCTTTACTTACTTCAATTTTCTCCCTAACCTTACCATTCACTTGAATTACTATCTCTATTTCTTCCTTAACAAGGGCCTTGTCATCATATGATGGCCATTTTTCATCATGTATACTACTATTATGCCCAATCTCATACCATATTTCTTCAGTTAAATGGGGTGCAAAGGGCGATAATAAAACTAAAATTGTTTCTATTGCCTTTACCATTAAATCTTCATTAAACTTTTCTGAGTCAATTTCCTTGTACTTATAAGACTCATTTACTAATTCCATGACAGCACTTATTGCTGTATTAAAATTAAATCTTTCTTCTATATCCTCTGTAACCCTTTTAATAGTATTGTTTATTACATAATTTAATTCTTTATCTTCACCAGATTTTATTTCTATATTAATATTACCTTTGTTATAGAATATATTCTTTAAATCTTCCGTTAATCTCCATACTCTGTTTAAGAATCTATAGGATCCTTCAACTCCTGTATCACTCCATTCCAAATCTCTTTCCGGCGGAGCAGCAAATAGTATGAATAATCTAGCAGTATCAGCACCATATTTAGAGATTATCTCTTCTGGACTAACAACATTACCCTTAGATTTAGACATTTTTGCTCCATCTTTAAGTACCATCCCCTGAGTTAAAAGATTTTTAAAAGGTTCTTTCACTGTAGTTAATCCTATGTCGTGCATTACTTTAGTAAAAAATCTAGAATATAACAGGTGAAGTATAGCATGCTCTACACCACCAATATATTGATTTACATTCATCCAATAGGATGATTTATCCTTATTAAAAACCTCATCTTCATTGTTAGCATCGGTATATCTTAAGAAGTACCATGAAGAGTCTACAAAGGTATCCATTGTATCCGTTTCTCTTTTAGCATGTCCTCCACATTTAGGACATTTAGCATTCTTAAAGGATTCACTAGTTGTAAGTGGTGATTCACCTTTACCAGAGAATACTACATCTGTTGGAAGTAATACAGGCAATTCATCATCGGGTGTAGGCACTATACCGCATTTATCACAATATACAATAGGTATAGGTGTGCCCCAATATCTTTGACGAGATATCAGCCAGTCACGCAATCTATAATTTATTGTACTCTTTCCAAGGTTTTCATTCTCAATATAATCGACTATCTTCTTTATGGCATCCTTATTATCTAAGCCATTAAATTCTCCAGAATTTATCATTTTGCCTGGTTGGGAAAAGGCTTCTTTTAAATCATTAACATCAATATCATTATTTTCCGGATCAATTACTGGAATTATATCTATATGATATTTTTTAGCAAATTCAAAGTCTCTTTCATCATGGGCAGGTACAGCCATTATGGCACCTGTTCCATAATCCATTAATACATAGTTTGCTATATATATAGGAATTCTCTTATTATTCAATGGGTTGATAGCATATCTTCCTATAAACATACCATCCTTTTCAACATTACTTGCTGTTCTTTCCACTTCAGATAATCTCTCAAGTTTCTTTATAAATTCATTCACTTCATTTTCATGTTCAGTGTCCTTTACTAACTCATTTACTAATGGATGTTCCGGTGCTAAAACCATAAAGGTTACTCCAAAAACTGTATCAGGTCTAGTTGTAAATACCTCCAGTGCTTTATCACTATCTTTAATTTTAAATTCAATTTCTGCACCATAGCTTTTGCCTATCCAGTTTTTCTGCATTATCTTAACTTTTTCAGGCCATCCATCAAGATCTTCCAAATCTTCTAAAAGTTTTTCTGCATAATCAGTTATTTTAAAATACCATTGGTCAAGGTTTTTTTTGCTTACTAACGAATCACATCTTTCACATCTATCATTAACAACCTGCTCATTGGCAAGAACTGTTTCACAGGAAGGACACCAGTTTACCGGCGACTTTTTCTTATAGGCTAATCCATTATGATAAAACTGCAAAAAGAGCCATTGGGTCCATTTATAGTAATCAGGAAGACATGTCGTAACTTCTCTATCCCAGTCATAACTAAGACCTAACTCCTTTAATTGTCTCTTCATTTCTAAAACATTATCTTTAGTCCAATTATTAGGATGTATATTATTTTTAATGGCAGCATTTTCAGCTGGAAGACCAAAGGCATCCCATCCAATTGGATGCAATACATTGTATCCTTGCATAGTTTTAAATCTAGCTATAACATCACCTATTGAGTAATTCCTAACATGTCCCATATGCAATTTGCCTGATGGGTATGGAAACATCTCTAATACATAGTATTTTTCCTTATCTTTGTTCTCGATCACCTTAAATACACTATCTTCTTCCCATTTTTTTTGCCACTTGTTCTCAATAGCTTCGAAATTATATTTTGTCATAATTTATAATCCTCCTCCAATAATCCTTTAATTTATCCAAAAAACACGAAAAATGGCACCTAGAATTCCCCCTAGGGACGAGAAATTCCCGCGGTACCACCCTATTTAGTCAAAGACTCACTTAATTAGTTTTATAAAGGTTACTAACCTATTATTTAAAGCTAGGCAAGTTCAAAGGTTATCTATGCCAATTCGCACCAAACATTGGCTCTCTTTAAAATAGAATTACCATCTACTACTCCTATCAACTTACGTTCTTTAATTTTTTTAACAAATACTATTTATTTTAAATTTTAATAATTTTCTTACAAACTGTCAATATCTAATTCTACATATTTTGCATCTTTCCAAATACGTTCTAAATCATAAAAACTTCTTTCATCTTTAGTAAATATGTGTACTACCACATCTAGATAATCCATTAATATCCATCTTCCATCATTCTGACCTTCTTTATGACCTATAAAAACACCCTTTTTATTTATATTCTTTTCAATTTCATCGGCAAGGGCAGAAGCATGCTTTGATGAAGTCCCTGTAGCTATAATAAAATAATCAGCTATGGATGACAGATTATCCAAATCTAATACCACAATATCTATTGCTTTTTTTGAATCAAGTATTTTACTAATTTCAATGGCTAAATCCTCAGATGTATCCTTCATTATTTTCCTCCCATCAACATTAAACTAAGCTCCAAAAATACTGTGACCTAAAAAGGTTATATACAATAAATATATTAGTAGCAAAATAACTCCATTAATCTTTTTCAATTCACCTTTTATAATACCACTAGAAATTAAGACTAGCATCAATAATAATGTAACTGGCAAATCTACATAAAGCGTTTGTGGTATATTTTCAAAGGTTCTTCCTAATATATCTATATTTCTTTCATTAATTATTAATCCTTGGTCTGACACAATAGAAGAAAAACCTAATATCATTGTATTGTTAAGTATATTGGCACCAATTATATTTCCAACAGATATTCCACCATGGCCCTTAACTATTGAGGTCACTGCTGTAATAAGCTCCGGTAAAGACGTTCCTAAAGCTATCAGAGTAAGGCTAACAATTTGTTCTGGTACATTAAAGAAGTATGCTATTTTTTGCCCATTGACAACTAGGAGTCTAGCGCCAATGATGATAAAAATTGTTCCCACAAAAAACTTAACTCCATTTTTCAATACATCCTTAGAGTCAGCCCTCTTAATGTTATTTTTTGAACTGGCAACATTATTTTTCCCTTTAAATTGCATCACGTTTAAAACAATAAATACACCTAATAATATTAATAGTAGAAATCCTTCATTTTTAGTAACTATTCTATCTATACTAAACTTTATTAAAGCTAAGGTAGTGATTATCATCAGTATTCCTTTTTCAGCGAATAGCTTTCTATTTATGTAACCTGGCATAAACATAATCGCAACCCCTAATATTAAACCTATGTTACAAATAGTTGAGCCAACAGCATTTCCTATTGCCATATCCGGGGAACCTTGTAATGAAGCAAAAACTGAAACAAATAATTCCGGTAAAGTTGTTGCCAGGCTAACAATGGTAGCTCCAATAATTATAGTAGGAATACCCGTTATTGTAGCAAACCAAACAGATGCATCAACAAATAAATCTCCACCTTTTATTATAACTAAGAAACCAACAAAAAATAATACAAAAACTAAAAATATTTCCATTATTACCCTCCATTGCTATTATTTTAGCTAGTCATATACTATTAGAGTATTCTTAATTATTTTTTTGTTATAATAATTTATTCCTTAATAAATTATTTCTAGCTAAAACACTATTCGGGTGAAGTATTTTTTTCTTGTCAATGATATGCTTTATTGAATTATCAATAGCCATTAATAAAGCTGTATCAAGAGAGTTTTTTGCTTCTTTTCTTAACTCCTCAACACCTAGGAATTTTCTATTTGGTTCTATATAATCAGCTAAATAAATGATTTTATCTAACCGTGTCATTTTTTCTCTACCTATAGTATGGTATTTTATAGCATCTAATATTTCTATATCACATATATTCATTTCCCGTTTTGCTATTTCACTAGCTATATATCCATGGGCTAAATCAATATTTTTTTTAATTATTTCATCTAAGGCTATATTGTACCTTTCAATATATATTATAATTTCCCTATTATGAATGTCCTTGGCATAGTCATGTAATAGAGCTGCTATCTGTGCCTTTTTAATAGGATAATTATATGTTTCAGCAAGTTCAGAGGCAGTCTTATATACACCCATGGTATGCTTAAATCTCTTCTTACTTAGCTTGAATTCTACTTTATTTATTAGTTCATTTGGGGTAACCAATAAATTCACCTCTATGTATATAGATTATTTTTATAAATATAATGCTCAACAGTTTCCGGTAAAATATATTTAATACTTTTACCTAATTTGATACGTTCTCTAATATCTGTAGAGGATATTGCCAGAGCAGGGACCGCAGTTACAATGATATTAGAACTATATTTTTTATTTAAATAATCTATCTTCTTCTTGAATTTTTCATAATCAACTCCCGGTCTAGTTGCTGCTATAAACCTACAAAGAGTAAAAAGTTTTTGTGGGCTTCTCCATGTCTCCATCTCATTTAAGGCATCTGCGCCGGTAATAAAAAATATCTCTGTATCTTTATCATACATATCTCTTAACTTCATAATAGTATTTACTGTATAGGATACTTCATCATTCTCTATTTCTATTTTAGAAACTTTAAAGTAAGGATTAGTTATTGTAGCTAATAATGTCATGAAATATCTATGTTTGCCTTCTGCTATATCTATGTCCTGTTTATGGGGTGGAATACCAGCAGGTATAAAAATAATTTTATCCAATTTGAATTGAGTTCTTATCTCTTCTGCTAATACTAAGTGTCCATAATGTATTGGGTCAAAGGTTCCTCCCATAATACCAATTCTATTCATGTTTTCCTCCAAGGCTATATATTTTAAGCGCTAAGTCATATTTAATTATTATATGAAAAAGTTAATGATATCAATTTCCTACTCATTAGAACAAAACATTAGATAAATATCTACAAGGTATGTTTTGTTGAAATTCATACAAAAATTGATTTATTACAAAAAAATTAATGATATCAATTTCCTACTCATTATAACAAATATATTTGTATTATGCCAATTATGTATTGTAGAAAATAGTGGCCAAGGAGGCCACTATTCTAAATATTATTAAAATATACAATTTTTTTTAGTTTCTAACTTGGTAATTCTATTTTAGGATTTTCCTTCGACTTTTTATATATTACAAATTTCCTTCCAATAGCCTGTACAAATTCTCCTCCAGTCAATTTAGCTACTTCATTAGCTGCTTCCTTAGTATCTAAAAAACTATTCTTCTGAATACTGACTTTTACAATTTCCCTAGCTTCTAAAGCATCATTTAATTGATTTATAAAAGCTTCTGTAATGCCTTCCTTGCCTATTTGGGTAATAGGATTTATGTTATGGGCTAGACCCTTTAAATAAGTTCTTTGTTTACCGTTTAACATTATCTCATCTCCTTACTCATAATATTCAAATTCTAAGTCATATATTTTAACAGTATCTCCATCTCGTATTCCAATTTCCCTTAATCTATCGAAAATACCTCTCTTCGTTAAAACACTTTGAAAATGTCTAAGGGAATCTATATTTTCGATATCTGTAGAATACAAGAGTTTTTCTATAGGCTTTCCTTCTACTATATAATAATCATTTTCTTTTCTTATTTCTATTTTGTTTCTATCATCTTCGTTGTTATATGTATATATTCTATGACCATCATCTATTTGCTCAAGTATCTGAGATGGTTCTATCTTATCTAACATTTCAGTTACATATAACATTAACTCATTAATACCTTTTTGAGTAGCAGCTGATATAGGGAAAACTTTATAATCTTTTTTGTTCATGGCATCAATAAATTCTTTGAGCTTATCTTCATCATTAAGTAAGTCTACTTTATTTGCTGCAATTACTTGTTTCCTAGTTGCCAGTATTTCATTGAACTGCTCTAATTCCCTATTGATTTTCTCAACATCCTCAATGGGATCACGACCCTCAAGCCCCGAAACATCTACAACGTGTATAAGTAGCTTCGTTCTTTCAACATGTCTTAGAAAATCATGTCCTAGTCCTACACCTTCATGGGCGCCTTCAATTAATCCAGGAATGTCAGCTAAAACAAAACTCTTTCCCTCAATAGCTTCTACTACACCAAGATTAGGCTTTATAGTAGTAAAATGATAATTTGCTATCTTGGGGTTTGCTTTTGTAACAACTGAGAGTATAGTTGACTTACCCACATTTGGAAATCCAACTAATCCAACATCAGCTAGTAACTTTAATTCAAGTATCGCCCACCGTTCCTCGCCATAATCTCCAGCCTTAGCAAAGGTAGGTGCTTGTCTAGTAGATGTTTTATAATGGGTATTACCCTTTCCTCCATGTCCACCCTTTGCAATTACTGCTCTTTCTCCATGACTTACTAAATCAGCAATTATAATACCTGTTTCTTCATCCTTAACTATTGTCCCAGGGGGTACTTTAAGAATTAAATCATCGGCATCCTTACCAGACATTTTTTTCTTGGCTCCATTTTCACCGGGGTTTGCTATGTATTTTGTTTTATATCTAAAATCCATAAGGGTTTTAAGTCCCTCATCTACTACAAATACTACGCTTCCTCCTTTTCCCCCGTCACCGCCATCGGGTCCTCCTGCTGGAACATATTTTTCCTTTCTAAAGGAAACTGAACCGTTTCCTCCTTTTCCACCTTTTACGTATATCCTAGCTTTATCAATAAACATATAATCACCCTTATTATTTGCTATTAAACACTTGTTTTTAACTATTCTTCCCTCTATAACTCTTATAATTCAAATTTATAACATGTGAATTATTAAAGCCCATACTTAAAAGTATGGGCTAAATATTACTGAGCTATAGATTCTCCTGTTGGATATACACTTACTTGCTTTTTAGCTTTACCTTTTCTTTCAAACTTAACTACCCCACTAACCTTGGCAAATAGTGTATCGTCCCCACCTCTACCAACGTTATTTCCTGCGTGTATTTTAGTTCCTCTTTGTCTAACTAAAATGCTTCCAGCGTTTACGAATTGTCCATCTGCTCTTTTTACACCTAATCTTTTAGCTTCACTATCACGACCGTTTTTGGAGCTACCTACTCCCTTTTTACTAGCAAAAAGTTGAAGATTTATTTTAAATAACATTATACTACACCTCCCTATGAATAAGCTCAATATATTCCGGGTACATCTCTTGGGTTGCCTTTATACCTACTAACATAGTATTAAGTATTATATCTGCGTTTTTTCTGTGTACATCATCTAAGTTTTCAGGTAGCTCACAATAAAGCCAACCCTCATCTATCTCATAGATAATATCTATATTTCCTACTTCATATAAAGATAATACTGCAGTTTGTGATAATATAGAAATACTAGCACAAACTATATCTCTTCCATGTTCTTCAGCAAAAGCATGACCTTCCACACTAAAAGACTGTACTTTATTCTCTTTATTCTTAGATATTTCTATTTTAATCATATTAAACCTATAAACTAATCTTGTCTATTTTTACCTTAGTGTAAGGTTGACGATGGCCTTGTTTTCTTCTGTAATCCTTCTTAGCTTTGTATTTGAATACAATGATTTTAGGTCCTTTACCTTGCTCTAATACAGAAGCTTCTATTTTACTTCCTTCAACATAAGGATTACCTACAGATAATTTCCCATCATTAGAAACAACTAAAACCTTATCAAATTCAACAACATCTCCAGCTGTTCCATCAATCTTTTCTACAAATAAAGTATCGCCTTCTTGAACTCTATATTGTTTTCCACCAGTTTCAATAATTGCGTACATTGCTACACCTCCTCATTCCAGTCTCGCCGAATACAGGCACATAACGTTTTAAAACCAGATCCGTGCGGCTCCATAACATAGTAATATTATCATACCACATTTGTAAAGTCAAGAATAAATAATATTGATAATCATATTTGAATATCTTATATCAAGTTTTAATATGGCATTTCCTCAATTTTCTTATCAATGTTTGATAATCTCCCCATATATATAACTTTAAAATCACTTGCATGAATATTATTATTAGATCTAACAAATATTTTTAATTCTAATATTTTTTCAAGATCATTTATATATTTATTTTTATTTTCATTAAGTTCATTTTGCACCGATGGATTTATGTCTATTATAACTGCTTCTGAATTTGTATGGGTTGATATCCTCTTCATTTCCTTTTCAATATTATTTATTACTGTTTCAGGGGTTAACACCTTCCCTGTCCCATCACAGTACGGACACTCCTCTTCTAATATTGAGCTAATACGATTTCTGACCTTTTTTCTTGTCATCTCTATTAATCCTAGTTGTGTCATTCCCAAAATATTTGTTCTAACCCTATCTTTTGATAATTCTTTACTAAGTATATTTATAACATCCCTTATATTGCTTTTTTCTGTCATATCTATAAAATCTATTACTATAATACCACCTATATCCCTAAGTCTAATTTGCTTAGCAACTTCCTTAGCAGCTTCTTTATTTACCTTAAAAATAGTTTCATCTAAATCATTTTGACCTACATATTTACCAGTATTAATATCTATTACTGTAAGGGCCTCTGTTTTATCAATAACGATATATCCCCCACTCTTAAGCCAAACCCTTTTGTTCATGGCTTCCTTTATCATTTTTTCAATACCTAAATAGCTAAAAATATTAATTCCTGGATCAAAATACCTCACCCTATCCTTCATTTCTGGTGACACGAGGTCTAGAAAGTCTGATATTTTTTTATGGTTTTCTTTATCATTTATTCTTAATTTATCAATATTTCTATTAAACATATCTCTAACGGTTCTATGGATTAAGTCTAAATCCTTATACATTAATTTTGGAGCAAATCCTAATTTTTTCTCATTTTCGATTCTTTGCCAAAGTCTAATAAGATATTTCAAATCATCCTTGAGGTCATTCTTATCCTTATTCTCTGCTTCGGTTCGTATTATAACTCCCATTCCATCTGGAGTAATTTCTCCTATTATATCTTTTAACCTTGTTCTTTCTTCATCATCTTGGATTTTTCTAGAAATACCTATATAATCCACATAGGGCATCAGAACCAAATACCTGCCAGGAAAAGTAAGTTGGGTGGTCACCCTAGGGCCTTTACTATCTATAGGCTCCTTAGTAACTTGTACAATAATCTCTTGACCATTTTTAACTACATCTTTTATGGATATATTTTTAGTAGCATTCATCATTTCAGGAGGAATAGCATCCTTTACATATAGAAATGCGTTTTTCTCATATCCTATGTCTACAAAGGCAGCCTGCATACCCGGTAAAACGTTTTTTACTCTACCCTTATAAATGTTTCCAACAAGTCTTTTGATCTCTTTACTTTCAATATAATATTCAACAAGCTCACCATCTTCTAATATGGCTACACGATCTTGATTCAAACCTGAATCAATAACTATTTCATTCATTAAAATCACCCTAGTTATTCAATACCCTTTCAAGAGGAATTAATTTGCTATCAGAATTCGATATAAGTAACTCTAGTCTATGGAATCTAGTCCTATCAGAATCAAGTATGATTTCATCCATTTCAGCTAGCTTATCAATCAGCACTTCTGGCTTAAGATTTCCTTTACTGCCTGAGGCAATAGTAGTTTTTAAGATAATTTCATTCTCTTCACTTGATAACAAATATAAATCCTTAATGAGGGTTTTGATATTTATATCTCTAACCTTATTTTTCTTTCCAATCTTTTTATACATTATCTCTTCCCTATTTAAAAAATGATTTATTTTCGATTCAATATCTTTGTTCGAGTATTTTCTCTCTGTACTGCACATTATTACATAATTTGAATATTCAGTCAAACTCATAAGAGATTTACTTTTAGGGTCTATATACTTGCACATGATAAATTTGATTCCATTTGGCAAAACATCATTCATGACTTTTTGAAATATTGCTACTTCAATTTCATCCATTAATTCTACTGTTAAATACTCTCCTTCACTCGACACACCTACTGATAGGGGAGCAGCAAAGGAAATCATGGGGTGGGGGTTATAACCTTGAGTAAACTTTAATGGTACATCCGCCCGTCTCAATGCCCTTTCAATTACTCTTATTAGCTCTAAATGGGATATGAATTTCATTCTATCTACCTTTGTATATTTCACAAACATTTTATACATTAACAAACACCACCTACAAAACCATTATTTATGCCACATCCAGTACATCCTAATCTACAGTCCTTAGTTAATTTAGCTTCTCTTGCTTTATCGTTCTCCATTATTAAATATTCCTTTGAAACTCCCACATCTATATGATCCCAAGGTAGTATTTCATCATATCTTCTACTTCTATTGGCATAAAAGGCTGGGTCTATTTCACATTCTTTAAAGGCTTCCATCCATTTATCAAAATTGAAATGCTCTTGCCAACCATCAAATTTACATCCCAATTCAAATCCTCTTATTAGAACTTCTCCCAGTCTCCTATCTCCCCTAGCAAATACCGCCTCTAAAAAACTAGTTTTAGAGTCATGGTAATTATATGAAATCTTCTTATGTCTTAATTTACTCACAAGATAGTTTTGTTTTTCATTTAATTCATCTATTGTATCTTGAGGCTCCCACTGGAAAGGTGTAAAGGCCTTTGGAACAAAGGATGAGGTGCTAATTGTAACCTTTAACCCCCTTGCTCTGTCCTCCTTGGGAACATCGTAATAGCTTTCTACTACTTTATGTCCAAGGTCTGCTATACCATCTAAATCATCATAATTTTCAGTTGGAAGTCCTATCATGAAGTATAGTTTTACACTATTCCATCCCAAACTAAAAGCATTGGTAGCAGCTTTAGTTAAGTCCTCTTCTGTTATACCCTTATTAATCACATCCCTAAGTCTTTGGGAACCTGCCTCTGGTGCAAAGGTAAGGCCAGTTTTTCTCACTTTCTGAATTTCCTCTATAAGCTCTATAGAAAATGAATCTAATCTAAGAGAAGGTAAAGAAATCCCTATATTTTTTTCTTTATATTTATCTATTAAACCTCTAACTAGTTTTTCTAATTCTGAGTAATCGCTGGTACTCAAAGATGCAATTGAAACTTCTTCATATCCAGTGTTTTTTAAAATTTTATTGGCTATCTCTAAAACCGTATCTGCCTTTTTTTCTCTAATAGGTCTATATATCATTCCAGCCTGGCAAAATCTACATCCTCTACTACATCCTCTAAATATTTCTAATATTGCCCTATCGTGAACAACATCAGCAAAGGGGACTATAACCTTTTCAGGATAAAATACTTTGTCCACATCTTTAATGATTCTCTTCTTAATTTTCGTAGGATATTTTTCCTTAATTGGATTAAAGGATTTTATAGTATTGTCTCCATGATATTCAACATTATAAAAGCTAGGAATATAGACTCCCTCAATATCTAGTATTCTTTCAAAAAAATCCTGTTTGCTTTTATGGCTATTTTTATATTCTTGATAAATATCAATTATTTCAATTATAGCCTCTTCTGACTCTCCTAAAACAAATACATCAATAATATCTGCCAAGGGTTCAGGGTTATATGCGCAGGGTCCCCCAGCAATAATTACAGGATGGCTCTCATCCCTCTCCTTGCTTCTAAGGGGTATTTTCCCTAGACTCAATATATTTAGTATATTACTATAGCTGAGCTCATATTGAAGTGTAAATCCAATAAAATCTAAGTCCGTAATAGGGGTACATGTCTCCACCGTAAAAAGGTTTATATTATTTTGCTTTAATTGATCTTCCATATCTATCCATGGTGAAAATATTCTTTCACAGAATACTTTCTCCATGCTATTTAATAAATTATATAAAATATGCATACCTAAATGGGACATGCCTACTTCATATATATCTGGAAATGCAAATCCAAACCTAATAGTATCTGCATTAACTTCTTTCTCATAACTATTAACTTCTCCACCAATATATCTACTAGGCTTTTCAACTTTATATAGTAATTCTTCTATTTGTTTATTCATACTTTACCTCCTTAAGCTTTATCCTATGTAGTCTTAGTATTTCAAAAAAACATGTATAAATGCTTATTTTTTTCTTATTATATATTCTACCATCTTTTTCTATTCTTTAATAGTTTTTCTAAACTTGTATCTAATCCATATTTTATTATACCATCTAAAATATCACTTTCAGTTAGCACTCCTATAACATTATTATCGTCGTCCATAACTGTAACTATATGGTATAGATTGGAATGAAATCTATTAATTATTCTTTTTACAGGTGTTCCTTCTAAGGTTGCCAAATGTCTAGTTCTTAATATACCCTTTTCAAATAGAGACATCTTTTCATTCATTATTTCCTGCATAAGAATAAAAATGGCCATCTCTTTTTCTTTCCTTAAGGCTAAATATAAAAAGACGGCAACTAAAGATATCACTATATTAACTTTGTCATACTTTATAAGAAAAAAGCCCATAATAAACAACAATATTGACAGAATTTTAGATAAAAAAATAAGAAGCTTTGTAGCCTTCTTAAATCCAATAATGTAAGATATATAAGCTCTACAAATTCGGCCTCCATCTAATGGTAAAATTGGAAGAAGATTTGTTACTGCTATAATAGCATTTGCATATATAAAGTATATTATATAATTATTAAGTATATTGTATTGATTCACAATGAAATATGCAGTCATAGATAAAATCAAATTTGACAAGGGGCCTGCTGCTGCTACTAAAATCTCATGTTTTGGATTTATGCCCAGTATATGTTCAAGCTTTACTACACCACCTAGAGGAAAAATCTCAATTTCCTTTACTTTATAGCCTAAGACATTTGCTACTAGTGTATGACTTAACTCATGTATAAATACAATGCTAAATGAAATGAGAGTATAAATTAAATAGCCATTAACAAAAAACAACATGAGAGTGAAATATAGAAAAACATTTATTTTTATATTAATTCTCGATAATCTGATTACAGTCATTAAATAAACCTACCTCATTTTAAATACTTTTGGGTCCATAATCTATATAATTCTCTGGATTTACAGGTTCACCATCAACCCATATCTCTAATAGGAGTAGTTTATTTTCTATATCTTCTATTTTACCTATCCTTTCTCCTTTAAGTATTCTTTGACCACTTTTGACATAAACATCATCTAAATTATTGTAAATGCTAAATATTTGTTCACTATGTTGTATTTTTATTAAATTTCCTTTATCTCCTTCTCCAACAATCTCCACAACTCCATCTTCAATTGCTTTCACAGTATTCATATCTATTGCTTTAATATAAATCCCCTTTTGAAAACTAACTTTCTCTGTAACCGGATTATATTTTTCACCATAATCAGATACAATCAACCCATCTATTGGTCTAGCAAAACCTTTGCTAGTCTCATCGCTATTAAAAACAGGTATATTTTCAAGAGTCTTGTCTTTTAAGTCTATGCCATAATCCATAATATTGTTTAATCCTTTTCCATAGTCATATTTTGTATAAATTATATTTCTGATAGTCGATGAAACTTGCTCAGTTACAGATGTGTTTATACTCTTAAGAAGAATAATTAAGGATATTATTATTATTGAGATAATTAACTGCCCTAAAAATTTTTTGATTATTCTTTTTTCACTAGAACTTTTATGATGACTCCTTCCCTTATAACTATAATTCTTCCTTCTAAATTTATTCGGAACCGGTTTTCCATAGTATTTATACATATGATTTTCCTCCCTAATCTAAATACTCTTAATATAATATATTTTAGATATAGGACATTTATTACATAAGTATATCTAAGTAAAACAGCTTCTATCTAATAATCATTCTAAGATAGAAGCTGTTACAAATCCTCGTATTAAAATTTTATTTTTTGTCTTCTCATTGATACATTGAGCACCAGCCCCAGGGCCAGCATACTTGTAATAAGTGAACTTCCACCATAACTCATAAATGGTAGTGTTATTCCTGTAACGGGCATAATACCTATAGTCATTCCTATATTCTCAATAATTTGAAAGGCAAACATAAAAGTAATACCTATGACTATTAAGGAGCCATTAATATCCTTAGCATTTTTTGAAATTTTAATCATCTTATATAAAAAGATAAAGTAGAGAAAGAGTAGTATTCCACCACCAATAAAGCCTAATTCTTCTCCTAGTACAGCAAAAATAAAATCCGTTTCTTGTACTGGTAAATAATCTAACCTATGATATCTTCCATTAAAGATACCTCTTCCATATAATTTTCCTGATCCTATAGTTATTTTAGATTGTAGTACATGATAATTTCCTGGCAAACTTGAATCCGCCGGATTCAAAAAAGCGTCTATTCTCTGTTTCTGATGTGACTCTAAAAAATTATATATTATTGGAAGCGAGAGTACACCTGCTAACATACTATAGCCAACAATTTTCATGTTTATTTTGGCAACAAATAATATTCCAAAGGCAATAACAATAAAAACAAGGGTTGAACCAAGATCAGGTTGCTTTAAAAGTAAAAGAACGAAAGGCATCATAAATAGTATTGGACCCATTAAATCTTTAATGGTATTTAGTTCTTCGTATCTTTCCTCAATATATTTTGAATATGAGATTATAAACCCAAGTTTAGCTATTTCAGATGTCTGAATATCTATGGGTCCTAAATCTATCCAACTTCTAGCCCCACCCCTTATTACTCCCAATCCTGGTATATAAACAGATAACAAAATTAATATTGATGCTACATATATGAGCTTATATAGTTCACCAAAATTATTGTAATCAATTCCTAATATAAATATTATCGCACCAATTCCAATAACAAATGCAATAACTTGAACCTTTACTTGTCTAGTAATTCCATTTTCTTGAAGATTCGTTGCACTACTTATTATAATTAATCCAATAAGAAAGATCATAATAGTTATAACTATAAGACCAAAATCAATATTTTTAAAAAGTTTTCTATCTATCATAAAGCACCTCAGTTTACATAATTCATAACTGAATTATAACATATTTTTATTGTTTCTCACAATTTAAAAACTAGTCAAATTATTGCAAGAAAAACAAAATAAATGCCCCTTAACATAGGGGCAATATTAACTTTATCTATTTTTCATTCTTTTAATTGGTATATTTGCAACAAGTGCCGGAATCATCTCTTCACTGTTTCCCTGGGTTCTAGTTATTTTTATATCTAACCCATCTTCATCTATTTCCATATAATCTGATATTACATTAAGTAGATCTCCCTTAACCATTTCAAGAAAGTTTTCAGAACAATTTGCTCTATCATGAACCAATACTAACTTAAGCCTTTCTTTGGCAAGGTTTTTACTATCTCCTTTATCTTTCTCAAAAATTCTGAATACATCTAACATTATTTATCCTCCTTACTTGTTAATACCAAAGAGTTTTGCCAATTTAGCCATAAACCCATCATTAATATCTAGCTCCATAAAGGGCAGATCCTGTCCAAGAATCCTCAATGCGATATTCTTGTAAGCCTGTCCTGCTAAAGAGGCCCCATCCTTTACAGCGGGTTCTCCTTTATTTGTAGATATAACAATATATTCATCATCTGGGACTATGCCAATTAAATCTACCGCTAGAATATCTGTCATATCTTCTATATTCATCATGTCACCTTTTTTCACCATATCAATTCTTATTCTATTTATTATTAATTCTGGATTAGTTAATTCAGCTGCTTCTAATAAACCAATTATTCTATCGGCATCCCTTACTGCTGAAATTTCAGGTGTAGTAACAACTATAGCCCTATCTGCACCGGCGATAGCATTTTTAAATCCTTGTTCTATACCTGCAGGACAATCTACCAATACATAGTCATGGGTTTCCTTTAATTCTTTGCATAGCTTTTGCATTTGCTCAGGGGTTATGGCATTTTTATCCTTAGTTTGAGCAGCAGGTAGTAAATAAAGTCCATCAAATCTTTTATCTCTAATTAAGGCCTGCTTAAGCCTACATACTCCTTCTACCACATCAACAATATCGTATACAATTCTGTTTTCTAAACCTAATACAACATCAAGATTTCTAAGTCCAATATCTGCATCTATAACAACAACTTTCTTTCTTTCCATTGCAAGAGCAGTACCAATATTAGCTGTAGTAGTGGTTTTTCCAACTCCCCCCTTACCTGAGGTTATAACTATAACTTCACCCATAAAACTTCCTCCTATCATATAATTAAAATTGTCTATTCTTTTTTGTAAGATATGGTTCGATAACAATTTGATCATTTTTTATCATAGCTATTTCTGGATGATCAGGTTTATATAAACTGTTATCTGGAGATCTAGCTATATATTTTCCAATTCTTAGTTGCGTTGGTTGTAATTTAAAAGCTGCTACATAAGCGTCTCCATTCCCATTAGAACCAGCATGGGCAACCCCCCTCAAAGCTCCCATAATAATTATGTTTCCATGGGCTATTATCTTAGCACCTGGATTAACATCACCTATTATAACTAAATTTCCATGGAACTCTACTTTGCTCCCCGAACGTAGGGTTGAATTATAAAATTTAGTTATGCCTTCATCTAATCCATTAAAAACTCCATTTCTTCCATCAAAGCTTATGTTTTTTTCAATGGTTGTCATACCAAATCTACTATTCATAATAGATTTCAACTCAATTTCTTCTAGGTCTGTTAAGTTCTTTCCCTCAAAGGATACCACATTAGCACCTTTGAAAAAATTCTTTGCCTTTTCTAATCTTGTAATCAACTGATTTTTAATTACTTCAAAATCAGTTGATTCATTTAAATGAATAATTAATCCATCCTTTGTGCCTTTAAATTCAATAAGATCTGTAGGATTCACTTAAATGCAACCTCCATAACTTTAACTATTTATATATAATTCTTCAATTAAGTCATTTTTCCTTCTTTAATATATTATTTTTATCTAAAATAGTAACAAAGCATTAATTAATACTTTGTCAAGAACAAATGTCAAGTCCTGAGGTAGTTTTCCCATAACTTGACATTTGTCTATTATTCTTCGTAAATACTATTTGACATTATTTCTTCAGTTATTTCTTCTTCAGCTTCTATTTCCAAATCTAAATATTCTGCTATTATTTCTCTAGCTATGGGAGAACCGTAGCCTCCATGTCCACCTTGAAATAGTAGTACAACTACTGCAATCTGTGGATCTTCGTAAGGTGCAAAGGATACAAACCAAGCAAAATTATCATAATCACTTTTAAATCTATCTATATCTTCATCAGTTATATGATTATTAGATAATGTTTTAATGGCTTCTCTTAATCTATAATCTTCATCAAGATATCCATTTATTATAATACTTAAAGCCTCGTCAGATTTATCTTCAGCTAACAATTGAGAAATTTTATTCTTTTCTTCCTTTAGTAAGCGATCAGCTTCCTCATTTACCATATTTAATGTTAAATAAGGTGCTTTCCTTACTATCTCATTGAAATTTTTCTTAATATATTCTACCTCCATGGCTGTACTTTCCATAGGTATCTTCCCAAATCGTTCAGCTGTACCAGTTTTAGCGGCTACTGGAACTAGAAAGTTCCCAAACACTGCCCGAGCTGAACCTCTGCTTCCCTGGGTCACTTGTAGCATTCCTTTTTTGATATGATCCAAATTGGTGTCGTCATTCAGATCAATTTTTACACTATCATCATTTTTTACAATCACTTCATCTTCTATGGATTTTATGACACTTAACTCATTTAGATATCCACCGTTTGCAATGGCCGATATATATCTAGCCATTTGGAGGGGTGTATAGGCATGACTACCTTGTCCAATAGACAAATTATATATATCTCCTATTTGAAATTCGATCTGATTATAATAACTATATTTAACTAAATCTGCCAATTGATTTAATTTGTTTTCTAAAACTCCAATATCCTTAAGTCTTCTTACTATCTCTGATCTTGTAGGATTTTCATCGGCCCAACTTACAATGGTCTCTAATTTATCGGATAATACTTCTTCATTTACTATAATATCATCTTCAAAATATTCCTTTGCTACACTAACTAATTTTCTTCTTAAAAGGGCCTTAATTGTCCTAGCCTTTCTATTGGGGTCAGGAACTCCATATGCTACATCATTAATTTCTATTCCTGTCCTATCCCCTAAACCAAATTTTCTAGCATAATCCAGAAAAATTTCTGCATCCATTTTTATTCCTAGAGGTCTATTTCTATATAGATCTCTACCACTGGCTACACCATAAAAATAGTAGTTGCATGAAACTTCAATTGCATCATATAAATCTACATATCCATGGGATGTTCTATATTCATTCCAAAGCCAACAACCAAAGGTCTTATTACTTGATACCCTTACAGCTCCACCATCATAAAGCTTATGGGTAGGGTCTAAACCTTGTTCAATGCCGGCAAGTCCAGTAATCATTTTAAAGGTAGATCCAGGTTGTACTGCTGTAAGTGTAGCAATATTATATAAAGGTCTAGCTGCAATTGGGTCCCTTTTGTTTACGGGCTGTAGCTTCTCCCAATCTTCACCCGAAATTCCGCTAGTAAATAAATTTGGATCGTAGGATGGATAATTGGCTAAAGCCAATACCTCTCCAGTTTTTACTTCTACAGCAACTACGGCACCAGCCTGAGAATTAGGAAAGCTCTCGCCATAGTTATAGTCTCCCCACTTGCTTTCGAATTTTCCACCAATCTGTATCTGTTCTAAAGCATGTTTTAAAGATTCTTCTGCAACTTTTTGTAAGTTTATATCTAATGTCAATTGTATATCTTTACCTGGACTTGGTCTTTTTATAAAATCCAATTCCTTTACTGTCCTACCATAGGCATCTACTTCAACGGACTTAGAACCATTTTCACCTTGCAAGTCTAACTCATATTTTCCTTCTATACCGGTTTTTCCTATTATAGCATCCCTAGGATAATTATTATTTTCAACATAGGTTTCTTCCTCAACCTTAGTTGCTATTTTACCTAGATATCCTAAAACATGGGAGGCAATTTTTCCTTCTGGATAATGCCTCATCGGTTCAGCTATAACACTAATACCCGGTAGTTCCATGCCCATTTCTTCAATTAATATGGCTGTTTCAGTAGAGATATTTGATGCTATCTTTAAGGGTTCATATTGCATATATCCTTGAAGGTTTATGGCATGAAGAATTATCATTATTTTACCAGCATCTTCGTCGGAATAATCTTCACTTATTTTATACTTATTTCTAATTGTTTCAAAGGCGTCCTTAGCGTTAATATCTAGATCCAATCCATAAAATTGTAAGAATTTTTCCTTTTCCAGTTGTGGTGTAAACTTTATTTCATCTTTTACTGAAATTGGTGGAGCTATTCCTTGGGATATAAGTACTTTTTGTGCCTCATACTTATTTAAATCCTCAACTGAAACATAATCACTAACAATTTTATTAAATACGAGTTCCGCCTCATCAATTAAACCTTCATAACCATTTTCATCTAACCAAGTCTGTATTTGGCTATCATTTTCATAATTCTTTAAAAAATCTTCCCTTAACCATTCTTCTATTTCCTTATCATAGGAATAAATAAACTTTCCATTTTCAATCTCAATGGGAAATTTTATATGTTTCTCATTGTTTCTGTCTAAAATGTTTAGTATCTTAATAGATATCTCATTCAACTGCTTTTTAGGGAGGTCACTCCTAAGAAGTTGTACTGTAAAACTTGGTACATTTCCTGCTAAAAGCGTACCATTCCTATCTATGATTTCACCACGTTTAGCAATTATAGGTAACTTCTTTTCCCTTCTATTTTCCGATATTTCCCTATAATACTCGCCATTAACAATAGTTAAAATTGATAATCTAAATGTTAAAACTATAAAAACTATACCCAATGCAAGTATAATTTGATTATGTCTTTCCTTAAGTTTTTCTAGCATAATAATCCCCCAAAACTATCTTAGTTTATAGGAATATAAATAAGAATACATCTTGTTATAAATGAAAATTCCTATGGCAACATTATATAACACTTCTATTATAAAAATCCTTTTAATGATAAAAATAAAATCTACTTCGCTTATTAAAAAAAACATTATTATGTAGTTTAATAAATGATAAAGAAAAGTCGAAGAAATAATTAATAATAAAGGAGCGAAAATATTATCCTTGAAAATCTTGTTTTCAAGGGTTCCTATTAAATAGGCTATTGTAATATAAATCATTATATTTACTCCAAGGGCTCTACTAAAAAAGAGGTCCTGCAATAAACCTGCTAAGCCCCCTGCAGTAATCCCCTTTTTTTTTCCCTCTAACATACTAACTATCACCACTAAAATAAGAGCTGTGTTAGGCATTACACTAGCAATACTAAAATGCTGCAATATTGTTGATTGCAAAATAAAGTTTCCAAATATTAATAATATTAATATATTACCCTCCATTATTTACTCCTTCGTAATTAAAATATCACTACTTGGTATCACAAATACTCTATCTAACTTTTTAAAATCTACTGAAGGTTTTACTATTACGCTTTTTAATAATTCATCTTTTTTTACAATTACATCTACCACATCGCCTATTAATATTCCTTCAGGATATAGCCCTAGCCCTGAAGTAATAATTTTATCGCCAATATTAACCTGGGATTGAGGGTCTATTAGATATCCAGATAAATCATCTTGTCCTATCCCATTTACTATTCCAATATTTTGGGTAGTATCATTTAATATTTTAAAACTAACACGGCTTCTATTGTCAATAATAGAAATCACCTTTGACCAGTTTTCTCCCGCTTCATAAACTATTCCTATTAATCCATCACTATTCATAACTGCACTATTTTTATTAATTCCTTCATTTGTTCCAACATCTATTGTGAAAATATTAAACCAATTACCTGGGTCCTTAGCAACTACATTACATGATACATAGTCAGTTATTGTATTTCTTTCCACGTAATTTAATGCTTCTCTAAGCTCTCTTAGATCATTATATTCCTTTCGAGTAAGTTGGATTTGGATAATTTCATTTTGCAACCTTTTATTTTCTTCCTTTAGTGTATCAATTTCTTCATCTAATTTCCATATTCGTGTGATAGGTTCAAGAAAATCATATATAAAATTACTTCCTAACAAAAAAAACTTCTGCATAGGTGTAATAACATTACCTATTTTACTTTCTGCATAGGTTATATTTGTCCTACCGCCATTTGTTATTCCCATCATAATAATGATAATGATAGTAACAACCGTTACTATCATTATTTTTTTATTAAAAAAATTAAACATATTTAAATCACCACTTTATCTGTGTCTCTTTGGAGAAATAAAAACTCTCTTTAAAGTATCATAATTTTCAAGTGCTATACCAGTTCCTATTGCAACACAGTCCAAGGGTTCTTCTGCTATATGAACAGGCATACCTGTTTCACTTTTAATAAGTTTATCTAACCCATCTAATAGTGCTCCACCGCCGGTTAACATTATTCCAAATTCCATTATATCTGCTGCAAGCTCCGGTGGAGTCTTTTCAAGGGTTATTTTAATGCCTTCAAGTATAGAATTAACAGGTTCCTTTAGAGCATTTAAAATCTCAGTTGATGTAATAGTAATATTTTTAGGTAGTCCTGATACTAAATCTCGACCCCTTATATCTAGTTTTTCTTCTTTTTCCTTAGGAAATGCGGACCCAATAGTAATCTTGGTTTCTTCAGCAGTTCTTTCTCCTATCATTAAATTGTATTCTCTCTTTATATAATGCACTATTCCTTCATCCATTTCGTCTCCACCGACTCTTATGGATTTACTTGTAACTATGCCTCCAAGAGAAATAATTGCTATTTCAGTAGTTCCTCCTCCAACATCAACAACCATACAGCCGGTTGGGTCTGCTACTGGTAGCCCTGCTCCAATGGCAGCAGCCATTGGCTCCTCAATTAGATAAGCTTCTTGAGCTCCAGCTTGTTCTGCAGCTTCTATTACTGCTCGTTTTTCAACTTCTGTTACACCCGATGGTACACCAACTAAAACTCTTGGTCTAAAAAACCAGGACTTTCTAGGGTAAGCTCTCTTAAAAAAATATTTAAGCATGCTTTGAGTTATATCAAAATCTGCTATTACCCCATCCTTTAATGGTCTAACGGCAATAATATTTCCTGGGGTTCTACCTATCATTTTTTTTGCCTCAAGTCCGACAGCCAAAACTTCCTTTGTATCCTCTTGAATAGCAACAACCGAAGGTTCCCTAACTAATATTCCTTTACCTTTTAGATTTACTAAGGTATTAGCAGTGCCAAGATCTATCCCCATATCCTTTGAAAACATGTCAAAAATCCCCATGTGTCTTCTCCTTCCTAAAAAGCCTATATTATTGAATTTTCCTTTAAACTGTAGTATGTTCCATCACCTATTATAATATGGTCAAGAATATCAATCCCTATGATTTTTCCTGCTTCCATTAGCCTCTTGGTTATATTTATATCCTCTTTGCTAGGATTAGGGTTTCCGCTAGGATGATTATGAATAAGTATTAAAGATGCACTTGATTTTTTTATTGCACGATTAAATACTTCCCTAGGATGAACAATAGAAGCATTCAAGCTACCTATTGATATAGTTTCATAGGAAATAATTTCATTTTTTGTATTTAGAAAAACTACCTTGAAATACTCTTTTTCAAGGTGCCTCATATCATTTATAAATATATCTACTAAATCTCTTGGTGACTTTATTGATTGTTTCAATTCTAAGGAGCTTTTGGATAATCTATTTCCTAATTCTATAGCTGCCATTATTTGACATGCCTTTGATTTACCTATCCCCTTTATTTTCTCTAATTCTTCAATTGTACAATTAGTTAAATATCTTAAACCTTTATCGTCCTGACTTAAAACTATATTGGCAAGATCGATGGAAGAATGTTCCCTACTTCCCGTCCTTATTATAATGGCCAAAAGTTCAGCATTTGATAAGCTCTGTGGACCATATAAAACCAGTTTTTCCCTTGGTCTTTCGGTCTCAGGCATTTCCATAATTGACAACTTATAATTATACATTTAATGCACCCCAGTTTTTTAGTTCCAAGTGATAAGTGGCTAGTGTTAAGCTTGGGGTCAGACTTCAAGGTCAAAAAACCACTTATGTAAACTAATATATTTTTATATCAAAATGTTCACTTAAAATATCATCTAGTTTAGAAACAGGTAACCCGACTACACTAAAATAATCTCCATCTATCCACTCTACTAGAGTAGATCCATAGCTTTGTATTCCATAGGAGCCGGCCTTGTCCCAAATTTCACCAGTACTTATATACCCTTTGATTTTAGAATCTGATAGCCTTTTCACCTTTACCTTTGTTTTTTCATAGGTTACAATTTTTTTATATGTTCCCCTCTGAATAACAGCAAGTCCTGTATAAACATAGTGTGTAGCATCTTGCAGTGATTTAAGCATATCAAAGGCTTCTTCATAACTTTTGGGTTTGCCTAATACTTTATCCTTATATACTATTGTATCCGCTGCTATTATTATAGTATCATCATCTACTTGCTTACATATATCAAGTGCCTTTTCTATCGCTAAAGCCATAACAATTTCTTCAGGTGCTTCATCATATCTAATAATTTCCTGTAAATCACTTTTGAGTATTTTAAAATCAAGTCCCAAATTTTCTAATATTTCTTTTCGCCTTGGTGATGATGACGCTAATACAATTTTTTGCAATTTTATTCACCTACACCCTTGTAAAAATAAGAAGAGATATTATTAGCCCTATTACACTTGCTAAATTTATTTTCATGATGAATCCTAATGTAAATTGAATTATATTTAGGTCAACCTTAAAAGGTTCAAATCCTATGGTTTTACTATAACCAAGCCATTTTATTGTATCCCTAAAAATGTCTCCTATTACTCCTCCTATTACTAATCCTACTAATAATAGCAACAAAAGTATTATAGGATTTTTATTATTAACTGATCTCACAATCTATGTCCTCCTCAAATAAATATGTTTTTTTATTTGAATCACTTCTATTATAACCAAAATATACACCTATAAAAGAATTACTTTATATGATACATACTAATTAAGTTGGAATTACTAATGAAAATATTGAAAAAAGGGAATTTAACAGGATTTACAATTTAAGTTTAGCACTTTACATTTATTATTACAAGTAGTATTTTTTACAAGAAATAAAGCTTAGGCTATAGGCCTAAGCTTTATTTTATCAATCTTCATTCTATTTCATTTTAATGGTTTTCTTAGGGCATTTTCCTTCACAGGCCCCACAACCTATACAAAGTTCTTCATTAACTACATGTTTTTCCTTTAATTCACCTTCAATGGCATTTACTGGACATACTTTCTTACAAAGTGTACATCCTACACAGTCCTCTGCTATGATTTCAGCTTTCCTTCGCTTTTCAAAGTTTGCATATATAGCTTTAGTTGGACATTTTTCAGCACAAAGCATACAATTTGTACACTTCTCATAATTAATTTTAGCTAAATTATTTGAAAACTCCATTGCATCGAAGGGACAAACTTTAACACATATCTTACATCCAATACATCCTACGCTACATTTTTCCTTAACAGTTTTCCCAAACTCCTCATTATTACAATCTACAACCACATCCTGTTCATATGGTGAAAAATGAATTACTTGCTTTGGACAAACTTCTATACATTTTCCACAAGCAGTACATTTCTCAGGTATGATTCTAGCTATTCCATCATCTGTTATCTCAATAGCATCAAATTGACATGCCTTTACACAGGTCCCATACCCTAAGCACCCATATGCACAACTTTTATCTCCACCACCAATCATGGCAGCTGCCTTACAATCTTGAATGCCGTAGTATTCAAATTTTTGTTTGCAATTTTTATTATCACCTTTGCAAATTACCCTTGCAACTTTTCTTACACTCTCATCTACTTCTACACCCATTATTTCAGCTAATTTAGCAGTACAATCAGGACCACCTACAGGGCATCCATCAACAGGCGCTCTACCCTCAGCCACTGCATTTGCAAAGCTATCGCAGCCTGGAAGCCCACATCCACCACAATTTGCGCCTGGAAGTGCATCTCTTATGGCTAATGCCTTCGGATCTATTTCAACAGCAAATTTCTGGGAAGCATAGGCTAGCCCTGCCCCAAATATCAAGCCAAGTCCACCTAAACTTACACTAGATAATAATATATTATTTAAATCCATTATTTATCACCCTTTCTAATTAAACAAGTCCTGCAAAGCCTAAAAATGCTATGGACATTAGACTTGCCGTAATTAGTGCTATAGGAAATCCTTTAAAAGGAGTTGGCACATCTGCAATTTCAAGTTTTTCTCTTATACCAGCAAACAAGACTATGGCTAGTGAAAAGCCTATGGCTGCACCCATTGAATGAAATATCGTTTGTATTAAATTAAAATTATATTGAATGTTAAGTAAAGCTAAACCTAAAACTGCACAGTTTGTTGTTATTAAAGGTAGAAATACTCCTAAAGCTTGGTATAAAGTAGGACTCATTTTTTGAAGTACTATTTCAACAAACTGTACCAATGAAGCTATAACTAATATAAAAGCCACCCACTGCAAAAAGACAACATCTAAAGGTACCAATATAAACTCCTGAATAAGGTAGGTAATTATTCCTGCCATAGTCATAACAAATGTAACTGCCATTCCCATTCCAAAAGCTGTCTCCACTTGTTTGGAAACACCTAAAAATGGACATATCCCTAAAAATCTAGACAAAACAAAATTATTAACCAGTATTGAACTAACTAATATTGCAAATATTCCAAAATTCTCCATAGTATCCCCCCTTAAATGTTAGATGCTTTTCTAATTTTCATTGCATTATATGCTGCTAATAGTAACCCAAGAGCTAAAAATGCACCCGGTGGCAAAATCATTATTAAAGCAGGTTTGAATGCTTCTCCAAATATACTGAAACCAAAAATACTTCCTGCACCAAATAATTCTCTAACTGCTCCTAATAAGACTAATGCCCATGTAAATCCTAATCCCATTCCTAAACCGTCCGCAATAGAGTCAATAATATTTTGCTTAGAAGCAAATGCTTCTGCTCTAGCTAATATAAGACAGTTAACAACTATTAGCGGTATAAATAGTCCCAGTGCCTTATATAACGCTGGTAAATATCCTTCCATTATCATTCCAACGATGGTAACAAAACTGGCAATTACAACAATAAAGGCAGGAATTCTTATTTTATTTGGTATTACTTTCCTAAAAATCGATATCACAGTATTGGATCCAACTAACACAGCAGTTGTTGCAAGTCCCATACCCAAACCATTAACTGCCGAATTAGTTACCGCTAGTGTAGGACACATTCCTAACAACTGTATAAAAACAGGGTTATCTTTAAATAAACCGTTTATAAAGTTTTTTAAAGGTTTCATATTAACACCTCCATATTATTTATTATTTATAATTTTAAAAGCTTCTATAGAGTAATTCACACCATCAGTTACAGCTACTGATGTGATAGTTGCTCCTGATAAAGCCTGTATTTCATCTTCATTTGGATTGGCTTTAACTACCTTTAGATCCATTGATGCGGTTTTATTATCATATTGACTATAAAACTCTGGATTTGTAGCACTAGCTCCAAGTCCTGGAGTTTCAGTGTGGTTTCCTACCCTAACACCACTTATATTACCATCTACGTCAATACCTGTTATTACTTCTACTGGCCCTCCATATCCTTGTGGCGTAGCTTTTATAGCATATCCAATTATATTACCATTCTTATATCCTGCAAATACTTCTTGTATAACATCATTATTATCAGTTATTTGTTTAAGAATATCTTCATCTACTGGTTTAAATTCGTCAGCATCTCCTAGGACTTCTTTACGTGCTTGTTCATTTATTGCTTGTCTTTGGGCAGTTATCTGATCTATGGTGAATTCATATGTCATCCCAAGCAATATCGCTGCGATTACACAAATAATCAGTAGCATACTTCCTAACTTTAATACTTCTTTCATATTACTGCACCTCCCCAAATACTCTTGGGCTTGTATATTTATCTATTAATGGACTTGCAACATTCATAAGCAATATTGAATATGATACCCCTTCTGGATATCCTCCATAGAGTCTAATAACGCTTGTAATGACTCCACAACCTAAAGCAAATATAATTTGCCCTTTAGGTGTCACAGGTGATGAGGAATAATCTGTTGCCATATATATAGCACCTATCATCAATCCTCCTGCTAGAACTTGATAAATCATAAATCCAAAGTTGAACCCACCAAATAAAAATGTTAATATTGCAACTGTACTAATATAAACAACGGGTACACGTGGAGTTATGACACCTCGATATACTAAATAAATACCACCTATTATAAGAGCAATAGCAGATGTTTCACCTATACAACCCCCAGTGTTACCAATTAATAGATTGAATAGTGAAGGAAGTTCTTGTGCTACACCTTCTGTTCCACTTGCAAGAGCTAATGGTGTTGCAGTACTTACTGCATCTACTCCTGGTTTTACCCAATTTGTCATTTCTATTGGCCATGAAGCTAGAAGCATAGCACGAGCTGCTAGCGCCGGATTCATAAAGTTATGACCAAGTCCACCAAATGCCTGCTTAACTATTGCTATAGCAAAAATCGAACCCACTATTGGCAACCACCATGGAGCTGATGCAGGTAGATTAAAAGCAAGGAGTAATCCAGTAACTACAGCACTCCAATCATTTATAGTTATCGGTTGATTTCTTAGTTTTTGAATACCCGCTTCTGCTACTACAGCAGAAATTACAGCTAGTAGAATAACCTTTGCCGCATCTATTCCGAAATAGTAAATTCCCATAGCTGTAGCTGGTAATAACGCTATCACTACGTCTCTCATGATTTTGCTTATTGATTCATCTGACCTAATATGAGGAGATGAAGAAGCAATCAAACTAGTTTCCATCCTATTCCCTCCTAACTACTTAGTTTTTCTTTTTTTAGCAAGTATTTCTCTTTTTGATATTCTGATTGATTGTAATAGTGGTCTCTTTGAAGGACAGATAAATGAACAGGAGCCACATTCTATACAATCTAAAGCATTATATTTTTCAGATGTTTCATGCATATTATTAAGGGAATATGCACTTATATAAAGCGGTTGAAGAAATGCTGGACATATATCTACACATTTACCACATTTAATACAAGGTCTTGGTGCAGGTAATTTAGCTTCTTCTTTAGTAAATACTAATATACCTGATGTAGTCTTTGTGCTAGGGATCTCATCTGTATATTGAGCAAGACCCATCATTGGCCCACCCATAATGATTTTACCTGGGTTTCCATTATATCCTCCACACTCATCAATTATTTCCTTAAAACTTGTGCCCACTTTTATTAGAAGGTTTTTGGGTTCCTTTATCCCTGTACCAGTAACAGTACATATTCTTTCGATTAAAGGCATACCTGTTTTAATTGCATTTGCAATAGCAGCTGCTGTACCAACATTGTTTACGATAACACCTACCGCCATTGGTAGTCCACCTGATGGGACTTCTCTCCCAGTACATGCATAAATAAGTTGTTTTTCTGCTCCTTGAGGATACTTGGTATGAAATCCTACTATTTCTATTTCATTTTCCTTTGCTGCAGCTTCTTTCATAACTTTAATGGCATCGGGCTTATTGTCTTCTATACCAATATACGCCTTATTGACATTAGAAGCTTTCATCATGGCCTTTAATCCATAGATTATATCTTCTGGATTTTCGAGCATCAATCTATGGTCTGCTGTTAAGTAAGGTTCACATTCGGCACCATTAAGTATTATAGTGTCAATTTTAGTCTCTGGTGGTGGCGATAGTTTTACATGGGTAGGGAATCCTGCTCCTCCCATTCCTACTATTCCTGATTCTTTAATAATGTTCTTTATTTCTTCACCACTTAGACTTACAATATCTCCTTTTGAGATAACGCTTTCATGTATTTCATTTAAACCATCAGATTCAATGATAATACACTGAACTTCTCCACTAGGAGAAAGTCTTTTTTCAACTTTCTTAACTTCACCTGAAATACTACTATGAACAGGTGATGATACAAAGCCACCGGCCTCTCCAATCTTTTGTCCAACCTTAACCTTGTCCCCTGCCTTTACTAAAGGTTCACAAGGTGCACCGATATGTTGCTGTAGAGGTATTATAACCGTTTTCGGTTCATTAGCCTTCTCCACCTTTTTTTT